>Ga0209021_1004229_pt1 | contig 10744 bp, 6 predicted proteins | sample PinacodermFT_FD_187299 | JGI IMG/M metagenome (GOLD analysis project Ga0209021, IMG submission 187299) | Host-associated microbial community of the marine sponge Aplysina aerophoba from Gulf of Piran - sponge pinacoderm, lysed by freeze-thaw... | ecosystem: Host-associated > Porifera > Sponge >... | reverse complement strand
CCGCGGCGCCACCGACATCACCGACCAGTTCGACGGCTCCTCGCGCGAGGCGACCCGACCCCCCGACCGAACCAGCCCACAGAACTCCAACGACTCGCGCGATCATCAGAACCTCTCCTCAACCGGTCACAGGCACCCGCCGAAGAAGTAGGCCCCGCCAATGCGGCTCAGCACCATAGTCCAAGAAACCATAGTCCAAGAAGCGCATGCGCGAATCCACACACCTCCCGCCGGCAGCACCAATCAGGCCACCGGAAGGCGAGCCTCCGGCCGTCGCCGGAACGCCACAGCAAGAACGACTGTGCGCGGCAACATCGCCGGCCGCGCGCTCGGCCGGTCCGCGAGGTCAGCCCCCGTCCGGGAGCCCGAATCCGTCGTGAAGGCCCCTGATGCGGTAGACAGCCTGATCCACCCCGCCGGCTGCGGCCGGCTCAGTGCGGGTGCAGGTCGGTGATGCCGGTGGCCACCTGGTCGAAGGTCACGATCGATCCGGTCATCGGTGCCGACTCGCCAGTGGCCAGGAAGCGGACGGCTCGGGCCACCTCCTCCGAGCGCATCAGGCGCCCCAGCGGTCTCTTTGCGGCGTACACGGTCTCCCAGCCGTCGGAGGCGCCGTGGGTGGTGCGCATCACCGAGTCCTCGCCGGGGGTGAGCGTCCAACCCATGGCCAATCCGTTGACCCTGATCCCGTCGTCCTGCAGGGCGTAGGCGGCGTTGCGGGTGTGGATCCCGAGCGCCGCCTTGGTCATGGAGTAGATGCTGATGTCCGGGGCGCCGCCGTGCATGGCACTACTGAGGATGTCGGTGACGGTGCCCGGCCGGCCGGCCCGCAGCAGCCGCTTCGCGAACCGCCCAAACAGCAGCACCGGCGAGCGCACGTTCACGGCAAACAGGGCTTCGTAGTCGGCCAGGTCGATGTCCAGGATCTCGGTCCGCGTGGTCAGCCCGGCGGCGTTGATCAGGCAGTCCGCCAGCAGCCCCCGCGCGTCGATCTCGGCGAAGACGGCGTCCGCCGCGCCGGCCTCGGACAGGTCGGCCAGGACGACCTCCGCCAGCGCCCCCATCTCGGTGATGCGGGCGCTGACCTCCTCGGCCCGCTCGGCGCTGCGGCCCACCACGATGATGGTGCCCACACCTGCGGAGACCAGAGCCAGCGCGGCGGCCTCGCCGATGCCGCTGGTCGCACCCGTGACGAGCGCGCATTCCGGAGTCCAGATCATGGTGGCGTCTCAGACGGCTTCGGTCTCGGCGACCAGCGGGGCGTCGCGGTAGTTGAGTTCGAGGCGGATGCCGTTGGGGTCGTGCAGGAAGATCTGCCGCAACGGGATCTTGGGCCTGCTGTCGTTCACCTCGAATGCCAGCCCCCGGCCGGCCAGCCGTTCCTGCATGGCCTCGTAGTCGCCCGGCTCGTTGGCCGTCTCGAAGGCGACGTGGTTGATGGGGCCGGTGGGCCCCGTCATGTCGTCGTCGATCACGTTGATGTGCACGTACGGGTACCCGCCGGCGTAGAGCCACGCCCCGGTCCCCCGCACGCCGGGCCGGTAGCCGGCGGAGAAGCCCAGCACGTCGGTGTAGAACGCCACGGTCTCGTCCAAGCGGGACGTTTGGATGTTGTAGTGGTCGAGTGACTTGATGGTCATGGCGCTCCTCACCTGCCGGTTCGACGAACCCTAAAGGAGCCCCCCGAGACGGTCAATCGGGCGCCTGCGACCGCCGCCGTGGCGGCGATTCAACTCCCCGGGTCGCGGTCCGGGCCGTCGATGAGTTCGTAGCCGCCGTTGCCACCGCTGTGGCGGCGACTCAACTCCCCGGGTCGCGGTCCTGGCGCTCCCCCGCCCACGCCGCGAAGGCCTCCAGGTAGCCCTTGGCCCGCTCGGTCAGCGGGTAGCGAGCGACGAGGGAGTCGAAGGCGGCCGAGTGATTGGCCTCGCGGAGGTGCGCCAACTCGTGCACGATCACGTAGTCGAGCACCCACGGAGGCACGTCGGTCAGCCGGTACGAGAGCAGGATCTCCCCGGTCGCCGTGTTGCACGATCCCCAGCGGCGGCGCTGCCGCGTGGACCAGCGGATCGACCGCGGCTCGGGTAGGTCGTGGCGCGCCGCCAGTTCCCGCGCCCGTGCGCCGAGGTCCACGTCCCAGCAGCGCCGCCGCTCGTCGAACTGTCGCCTGAACCTCTCGACCGCCTCGGCCTCGTCCACGTCGGACATCCAGGCCGGGATGCGGATCTCGAGGGTGCCGCCGACGAGGCGGGCGCCGATGGTCTTGTGCCGGTTGGCGCTGCGTATCACCTTGACGCGCAGTGGCTGCAGGCCCGGCGGCAGCTCCGGCTCGGCTGGGCCATCCTCGCCGGGCCGCGGCTCGCAGCCGCCGTCGAACGGGCCGCCGGCGGGGGGCGGCGCGCCGTTGCTGGAGATCTGGCGGTGCTTGGCGATGGTTCTCATTCGTTTCTCCCTTCGGGCGGGGCGGGCGCGCCGCGTCGGCGCGCTCCGGCAGTTCGGTGCTGGATCGGAGTCAGTCGCAGCATCCGCGGGCTGCCGCGGACCACGACGCGGCAAGCCCCGGAGGCCATGAGGCCCGGGTGCGGGCTGACGAGGCATCCGCTTCCGAGAGCGGCGAGACGTCCGGGTCGAGGTGCGTCGGCATTCGGATCCAGACAATACGGCGAAGGCCAAGCCGGCGGCCGCACCTGCAGGACCACAGCCGCCGACCCGCAGGATAACCGCCCCCTGTGACAGCCCCGCTGCGCCGCCGACGGAACCGGCCCACCCCGGCCGAGCCGGCGCGACCTCACAGCCCGCCCGGGCCGCCGGCCGGCGAGCCGGCTAGCCGGCCTCGGTGCTCTCGTAGACGGCGATGAGGGCGGCGTTGACGATGTCGCCGGCGGAGATCCCGGCGATGGCGTGCAGATCGGCTATCGTGCCGGACTCCCCGAAGCGATCCACCCCCAGCGGGATGTGCCGCGATCCCACCGCCGCGCCCAGCCAGGCGAGGGCATGGCTGGCGGCGTCGTGCACGCTGACGACGGGGCGGTGGCGCTCCTCGGGAGGGATCAGCTGGTGCATCCGGCTGGGGCGGCGCACCACGGTGGCCGCCGCGGCGGCGGCCCGGTAGGTGCCCTGCCAGCTGCGGTAGACCAGGTCGGGGCTCGTGAGGTGCACGACGGCGGCGTCCACCCCCTCTTCGCCGAGGGCGTCCGCTGCGGCCAGGGCCTCGGGAGCCATCACGCCGGTGGTGACGATGGTGACGCCGGGGCGGTCGGTCAGCGGCGCGGGACGCAACTGGTAGCCGCCCGACAGCACCTGCCGACGCAGTTCGTCGGTGCCGAGCCGTTCAGCGGCCGAGGCGAACGGCGCCTGGTCCAGCGGCCGGGTGCTGAGGCGGAAGTAGGCGCTCTCGCCGTCGGGGCGACTGAGGCCGTCCAGGGCGGCGCACAGCAGCCAGTCCACCTCGGTGGCGTACGCAGGTTCGAAGTAGGTGAGCGCCGGCAGCTCGGCCCCCACCCCGGCGGTGACCGTGGACTGGTGGGCGCCGCCCTCGGGGGCCAGGCTGATGCCCGACGGTGTGCCGGCCACCACGAAGCGTGCGTCGTTGTAGAGGGAGTAGATGAAGGCGTCGAGGCCCCGCAGCACGAACGGGTCGTACACGGTGCCCACCGGCAGCAGGTGCTGGCCGTGGTGGTCGTGCGACAGGCCGAGCTGGCCCAGCAGCATGAACATGTTCATCTCCGAGAGGCCCAACTCGATGTGCCGGCCGTCCGGCGAGGGCGCCCAGCGCAGAATCCGCTCGGCGCCGCCGTGGTCGTCGCGGGGCTCGTGCCAGTAGACGCCCGCCTTGTTCACCCAGCCGCCCAGGTTGGTGGAGATCGACACGTCGGGGGCGGTGGTCACGATCCGCTCGCCGACCTCGGGCACGTCGGCCAGACGGGTGAGGGTGCGCCCGAAGGCCTCCTGGCTGGAGACCTTGCCGCGCACCGTCGGCGGGCCTGCCACCTCGGGCACGCCCAGGCTGGGCCGCAGCTTCGGCGGCGGGTTGTTGATGTCCGAGCCGACCGAGGCGCACAGCCGCCCCTCGGCACTGTCGGGGTCGAAGCGGTCGAACTCGGTGGCTTCGGTGAGCCCCATCTCGTCGCGCAGGGCGTCGATCTCGGTGGGGCTCAACAGCACGGCGTGGTTCAGCGGGTCGCCCGCCATGGGCAGCCCCCAGCCCTTGATGGTGTAGGCGAACACCACGCTGGGGCGGTCGGATTCGATGTCGCAGGCCTTGAAGCAGTCGATGAGCTGGCCGAGGTCGTGGCCGCCCAGGTCGGTGACGTGGGCGAAGAGCTCGTCGTCGTCGAAGTTGTCGGTGAGGCGGCGCACCGCGGCGTCGGCTCCGTCGAGGAACTTGCGGCGCCGCTCGGCGCCCCGGAAGGTGAACAGCGCCTGGTAGGCCTCGTTGGACATGCCGTCGATGTGGGCCCGCAGGGCGTCGCCGCCCGGCTCGGAGAACAGCCGGCGCAGGCGCGACCCGTACTTGGCCTCGGCCACGTGCCAGCCGGCGTGGCTGAAGAAGCTCTTGAGGCGGATGGCGGCGATGTCGGGGATCACCCGGTCGAGGCTCTGGCGGTTGAGGTCCACCACCATCGTGAAGTTGCCGAGCCCGTGGGTGACCGGATCGGCGATGGCCTCCCACACGTTGCCCTCGTCGAGTTCGGCGTCGCCGACAGTGGCGATGAAGCGCGCCGGGGGCGAGGGTTCGAAGTGGGCGTCGGTGTAGCGGCGCACCAGGGCCGAGAACAGCGGCGCCACCGCCCCCAGGCCCACCGACCCGGTGGAGAAGTCGGCCACGTCGGGGTCCTTGGTGCGGGAGGGATAGGCCTGCAGGCCGCCCCGCTTGCGCAGCGTCGTGAGGTACGAGCGGTCCAACTCCCCGGTGAGGTACTTGATGGCGTGGTACACGGGCGAGGCGTGCGGCTTGATGGCCACCTTGTCGTTGCCGTCGATGTGGGCGAACCACAGCGCCGTCATGATCGACACCATCGAGGCGCAGGAGGCCTGATGCCCCCCGACCTTGATCTCGAGGCCCTCCCGGCGGTTGGCCACATCCACGATGCGAGTCGCCAACCACAGCAACCGCCGCTGGACACCGTCGAGAACATCCAGATCAGGAACCGGCCGGGCCGGCGCCGCCTTGACGATCGGCTCCCCCAACACGCTCCGATCCTACGCGCCACCTCCGAGGGGTCCAAGAACCGGATTCGGCGGGACACCATCCGCGGCAAAGGCCCCCTCGCTCTGGCGGCACACCCGCACCCCGCGCTCGCCACGGCACGTTTGCCCCGGAGCAATAGCGATCAGCCTCAAGGATCATCCCCAAGCCCGTCGCGCTGTCACGGATGTGTTCGGCCAGCACCTCGCCCGGCGCACTGCGGAAATAAGCTATCGCTTCTACAACTTCTGACTTATAATCTTGACGTGCGGGAAGTCGAGTACACCGACGAATTCGGCGAATGGTGGGATGGCTTGACCCCCGAGCAGAAGGACTCCTCGACGATGAGCCCTAACACCCAAGGAGGCCACCCCCATGCCTACTGCCAAGCCCTATCAGGAGCTTCATGACCGGATCGCCGCGCGGCCCGGCGCCGCCGAGCGGCTCACGGCACTTCGTCTAGACACCCTCGCGGAGATCGGCCTGTACGAACTGCGCCGCGCCCTGGAACGCTCCCAGACCGACCTCGCCGCCGAGTTGGGCATCAGTCAACCGGCCGTCTCACAACTCGAACGCGGCGACGACGTGAAGGTGTCGACCCTGCGTAGCTACGTCGACAGCCTCGGCGCCCGACTCCAGATCCTCGCCATCTTCGACGACGGCGAAGCGGAAACCGCCATCCCCATCCGGATCGGAGCCGGCGCCTGGCAGATCAGACAGCTGACCACGCGAAACCCGGCGCACACCTGACCCTTCAGGAAAGCCGGGACGGTTCAGTCCGTCGGAAGTCCGTCGATCGTGTGTGCCCGGTTTATGGGCGCCACGTGGTAGCTCTGTGCCATGAGCGGGAAGCCTGCTGATGGGGAACGGGGCGCGGTCCGGGGCTACCTGTGGCAGTACGACCATGCGGCGGCGCATGTCTACGATGCTCTGCGTTCCGACAGTCTCCGACTGTTGCGTTTGGCGGATCCCACTGCCGGTCAGGTTGACGATCTTGTGCTGATCCGTAGCGGTCGGGCCGACGCTTACCAGTTCAAGAGTGCTGAGTATCCCGGCAACCTGACGTTCAACCGACTGGTCAAGCCTCAGCGGAAGCGGGGCGGAGACGAGGGACCTTCGCTGGCCAGGGGGCTCGCCGATGGTTGGCAGAAGCTACGGCAGCGATGGCCCGACATTCATGTGCATCTCGTCACGCAACAGCAGGCGTCGGTTTCCGATCGGCCGGGCGACGGTTCGGATGGCAGCCCGAGACACTTCGCCGCGTTCTTGTGTCAGGTGCTCGCGCCCATCCGCGAGGGGGAGATTGCTCTCGCCGATGTGGACCCCAGTTGGCAGCAGGCGCTGCAAGGTCTTCGCGAGGCGTGCAAACTGACTGAAGAAGACTTCGCGTCGTTCCTCGAGTCGTTGCATATCGATGTTCGGGCCCGATCGCCTCTGCCCCCCGAGCCCTCCCAGCGCCGCTCCGACATTGAGTCCCTGTCGAGCGCTCTGCATCGGTCAGTCGGCGAGGCTGCTGGTGTCGTCGAATTCGATGCGGACGGTGTTCTTGAACTGATGGGCTGGTTGGAGCGAGTGCGCCTCCGCAGCCGCCACGAGTTCCCGGTCGACCTCGACACGTACGCTCCGCTCTCGAGCGCCGTGGTTGCGCTCCAGGAAGTGCTTGCTCAGCAGTCGAGTGGTTACGTCGCGGTCGTTGGTCCGCCGGGTGCGGGCAAGTCAACCCTGCTGAGCCAGGTGTTCACGGGTTCGCCGGACCGGGTTGTCCGCTACTACGCCTACGTTCCCCGGAGAGCGCCGGCAAGGTCGGCGATGACGGCGGATGCATTCTTGCAGGATGTGGTGTTGATGCTGGACCGCAGCGGGCTCAGGGCGAGTGATCACCTACTGCCCAGAGGCGACCTTAATGCTCTGCGGCAATCGCTTGCCGACCGCCTCGATGTCGGTGGAGTTGAGTTCGCGAGCACCGGCTGTCGGACAATCGTTGTGGTGGACGGGCTCGATCACGTTGGCCGCGAGCTTCCGGACGCCAGCGGGTTGCTCGGCGAACTCCCTGAACCAGAGGAGCTGCCTGCGGGAGTGTTGTTCGTCGTCGGCAGTCGGACGCTGGAACCGCTCAGCTCACACGTACGAACTCAGGTCGAGGAGGGTGAGGCGATCATCGATCTTCGAGACCACCGCCTGCCGCGTGCTTCGATCCTGGGAATCTGTTCCCGCGCCTCGGTGACAGCGCGCCTTCCTCAACAGGTGCACGAACGTATAGCCGACCTCAGCGACGGGCACCCTCTTTCTGTTGGCTATCTGCTCAACCTCTTGAGCACTACCTCCGCCGAGTCCGCTGAGTCCGTCCTTGCCGCCGCTCCGGCCTACAGGGGGGATCTGGCGGCCAACTATCGCGCTGTCTCGGACGAGGTGAGCGAGGACGACGAGATCGTCGAGGTGCTGGCGGTGTGTTCGAGGCTGCGGGTTGGCTTCAGGACCGAGTGGCTTCGCACGTGGACCTCCGAGCGCACCGTGCGGCTGTTCCGAGACAGGTTGCAGTACCTGTTCCGCCGGCAGGTCGATGACTGGCACTTCTTTCATGATTCCTTCCGACAGTTCGCCGCGGACCGAACCGCACGTGGCGACGGCGGGCAACCCGACGACGCCGAAGACGCCCTATCACACCGACGCGTCGCCGAGTTGTGCGCAGGATCCGACGACCTGGCGATTGCCGCTGAAGAGCTGCACCACCGATCTCGCGCTGGTCAACATGACGCGGTGCTCCGTTTGGCAGACCCGGCGGTGTTCCGCGAGCAGTACTGCAGGCTGCGTTCTCCCGAGCTGATCCGCAGCGACATCGAGACAGCGCTCGGGATCGCTGCCAACCGTGCCGATGTGATCGTTGTGCTCAAGCTGATACTCGCGCTGGCAGAGGCGACCGAGCGGGATCTCATACTTGAACGAGTTGACCTGCCCGGGCTGTTGTTTGATGTTGGCCTGATCAAGAAGGCTGTCGCCTACTGCGATGACAACCCGAGAGTCCCACTCGCCCACGCGTACGGCCTCGCCGCGCGGCTCGCCGACGCCGAAGATCCCGCGGGCCGGCGACTGTTCGACCTGCTCGACCCCGCAGGTATCAGAGGGCCGATGCCGGCGCATCGGTCGCAGGATGACCTCGACATCGTTACGGCCTGGGCAGCAGCGGCGAGTCGCTGCCGAACGCCGGAACAGGTGATCACTGCTGCGCGCCAACTCGTTGACGAACATTCGATCGGTGATGCCCCCGAGAGCGAACACAACTCTGATATCGCCAGCCGCTGGTGGAGCCGCTACCAGCGAGTGATGCGAGCGTTGATCGACGCGGCGATATCGCACGGCGACGAGGAGACGCTGGCAACAATCGCTGATGTTGTCGCCGATCAAATCGCTACCCACGCCACAGGGGGAAGTCCAGACGATGACGATGTGGCGCGCACTCGCAGTCACATGCAGGCTGTTCTGGCTGACGTGCAGATTCGTTCCCTCTCGGCGCTCCTGAGACTCTCCAAGAGCGCCGGGGACCGGGCCCGTCACCTCGCCGTGATGCAAGATCAGCTGGCCACGCCGCTGTTCCCTGAAACGATGCTCTACCTCGCAGAGCGGTTCGCAGCCAACGGCGTGAGGGGCGATGCAAGACGCCTGCTCGAAGCGACCCAGTATTCGGGACCACTAACCGTGGAGATCCTCACCAGTGGAGGCGCCGAGAAGGCGATCGAATGTGCCTTCCGATACTGGAGGCTCCGTCATCTCCTCGCGAATGCGGGAGAGACTTTCCCGGAGTTGATCGCGGCAGATCCGAGTATCCCCGCGGAGAGCGATCCGGGTGCCGAGACCGCAGTGCATTGCGACACGGACGCTGGAGTTCGCGCGGCTCGAATCGACTTCGCAGTCAGAGCTCTGGCCGAGATCGATGCCACCAGGAAATCGGGTAACCCAATGCCTGCACCGGATGTATGGACCACCCTCGTGCGGATTATCCACGGCCTCAGGAGGCCCTCCGGAGACACAGAGTCTGCATTCGTGCCCCTGTTCCACCATAAGTCGACGGTGATGGCGATCATGCTGAACGTCGCTTCCAGGCATGGCGAAGATCTTCTGGAACGCCTGTGCGACCTGCTGGCGGACCGGTTTAGCGAGGAGCCAGGCAGCTGGCCACTTTATCTACGGCTCGATATCACAAATCGCCTGGCAGCAATCGGGGCAATCCCCTCATTTCACTACAACGTCCTCGAGGCCGTTGAAGCCGCCGCCGCTACCTACGACGCCGAATCGCGGCTGGAGACCATCTCAGAAGTTGCCCGTGGCTATGCACACGCCCGACAGATCCAGAGATCTCAAGACCTCGCTCTGGGGTTGATCCCGATGGCTTTCGGGGTCGCATATCGGAGTGACTACCTGTTCCACGGCTGGGTGCCGTGGCTCGGCCAAGCACTCGCAGAGCCTGGCGGAGCACGATTCGTCGACGATGCCGCGTGGCTGGCCCGCCTGCTCAAGGCGGCGGCCCCTATGTCCGAGGGGAAGTACCCGTCTGGATCCGTTGATCTCCCCACAGCAGTCGCTCCCGCCGCGCCCGTATTCGCGGTGCGACTCTTCGAATACTTGGTTCGCCATGGGGTGGTTTCACATAGCGACGCACTCGCGAACTTGCTCGGTGCTCTGGTCTCACACCCCGAGACGGGGATCACGGCGCTCGACGTGGCCGCAGACATCGCCGCGGAGATTCTCGCTCCAGTTGCGAGTGACGCGTACCCAGATCTTGCGATATCGGTGGTTGCCGCAGCCGAACGGACTGGCGGAGTCAGCCACGCCGAGGATTTGGCCGAATCTGTCGCGCGCCGCATCGACAAGTACGCGCTGCGACCATCGCGGGCGCAATGGCGACAAGGTCTCGGCGTCGCACGCAGAGACGCCGAGCGAGACCAAACAGCCCAGCCGGCATCCACCCCTTCACGAGACTGGAGTACCGATGAACTGGTGTTGTCCGACGGCGAGAGGATCGCACGCAACGAGGTCGCCGCACGAATCCGAACCGTCGAGGACATCGTCCTTCTCCGCCAGCGCCAAGCAGCCGACCCGTCCTTCTCGTGGGCTTCACTGGTCAAGCAACTGTCGCTAACGGATGAAGACCGACGAGCTCTCGCAAACGCATTCTGCAGTTGGTCTCACCGCGATGTGGAAGTGCTGGTGTGTCTCGCAGACTCGGCGGAGGCCAACGGCGACCCCTCCACGGCGCTCCGACTGGCCTCAAGCATCTTGAGCCACCCGCCCATCGATGACTGGTCATCCAGTCACCGCCCGTCCCGGCTTCGTGCAGCGGCGATCGCCGTACGTCTTGGAGGACCAGACGACCGGACGGCAGCATGTCGGGACGTCGCACGTTACGCGACCTCAGAGCACTGGGTGCCCACAATCATGCTGCGGGATCTCGATGACACTATGTCGGCGCTTCGGAAATTAGCGGGGAGTGACGGTGGCGAGGAGCGCCCAGTTGGGTTTGCCGGCGTAGAGCAGCGCCCGGATGCGGTAGTGGGCGAAGCG
>Ga0209021_1004228_pt1 | contig 10746 bp, 7 predicted proteins | sample PinacodermFT_FD_187299 | JGI IMG/M metagenome (GOLD analysis project Ga0209021, IMG submission 187299) | Host-associated microbial community of the marine sponge Aplysina aerophoba from Gulf of Piran - sponge pinacoderm, lysed by freeze-thaw... | ecosystem: Host-associated > Porifera > Sponge >... | reverse complement strand
GGCCCGAGAGGGCCGTGGAACGGATCACGCCAATCACGTTCAAGAGCGTCCACGTTGCGAACGCCAGGGTGACGCGGAGTATGAGAAGTCCGGGCTAACCCGAAAGGGGCCGGCGCGCCACGAAGCAGTAGAGCGGTGTGAAGATGCCCGTCCTGCCCCCCGCGACATAGGCTTTTGCGGTCCGATCCAGCAGCGCGACCACCTCCGCCGAGCCCTTCGGGAACACACCGAGGAACTCCGCAATCCTGATTCCCCACCCCGTCGCCCTGCGACCCACCGGAATCCGGCGGAAAGTGCTCCCGGGAAGCCCGCGCCGCGTTTCCATGGGCTGATACCACGGCGTGTGCGGACCCTGTTGACCGATGGCGAGGTCCGCCCCTTCCACGACTTCGAATCCGGCGGTTTCGAGCGCCCGGTTCACCTCGCCGAAGGTCGCGATGTCGTTGAGCGCGATGCCGTGCCTGAGCTCCCGCTTGATGGCGCGGTGCTGGTCGCTGCCGGGGTCGTAGATATCCGTCAGGCACATTTCCTGGCCCCAGAGGAGAGCTCCGGGCTTCAGGACACGGTAGATTTCGGTGAACGCGCCGACCTTGTCGGCTGCATGGCAGGTTGATTCGATCGCGTAGCCACGGTCGAAGGTTTCGTCCGCGATCGCACTCATGTCCATGAAGCTGCATTGCAGACAGTCGGTCAGGTCATCGAGTCCCGCGGCGGAGTTCAATTGCCTGGCCCGGTTGCTCTGGACTTCACTGGCGTTGATCCCGACAACCCGGACTCCGGCCTCGCGGGCGACGCGGCGCATCGGACCGCCGATCCCGCAGCCGACATCGATCACCGTCATGTCCGGACGCAGGTCGAGCTTGGAGATCATGGCTCTCTGGTGCCTGATCTTCGAATCCTCCAGCCTCTCGAGAGGCGACAGCGGCGCGAAGTGCAGGGATTCTCCCCAGCCCCAGACCATGAACTCGGTACAGAGGTCGTAGTACTCCCTGACGGTCCGAGTGTGGTCGTACTCCCGGGTGGAATCCGCGTGGGACGCCCTGTCGGTCCATCCTTCAAAGTCCTGCACCCGGTCCGCGGCGTTCGATCCGTCGAACGCGCTTCTCAGCCCATCGGAAAGTTCACGGATTCGCCTGGTGGGCTTCATGGCGTTTTCTGGCTCGGTTCCTGATCTCGCAGGCCACCCGGACCTGCCAGGCTGGCGCTTCGCGCCGGCGGAAGATGAAGAAGGCGACCCGCGCGCCGCGTGCTCGTCAGCAGTCTCGGGGACGCAGGGGACACCGCCGCCAGGTGATCCGAGACCCGGACTTCCCTCCCCCCCAAGACAGGGGCTAGTGTACTGAACAGGCCGCCGGCGGTGAGAGCGCGGCGAAGGAGACGGAAGGATGCGCAGGAGACGGCGAATCTCCCTGATCTTGGGGCTCCCCCTGCTGGGTCTCCCGCTGCTGCTCGCCCCCGCCCTCCGCGGGCCGGCGGAAGGCGCCGGGATGAGTGTCAACGGGATGGTGGTGACTTCCCACCCGCTCGCGGCCCAGGCGGGGCTCCGGATACTCCAGGCGGGCGGGAACGCCTTTGACGCGGCGGTGGCGAGCGCCGCGGTGCTGGCGGTCGTCGAGCCCCTCATGTCCGGGCTGGGGGGAGTCGGCGGCTATGCCCTGATCCACGACGCCGAAACCGGGGACATCCGGTCGCTGGACTTCATCGGCGCCGCGCCGGCGGCCGCGGATCCCGCGGTGTTCACCGCGGGCAGCCGCCTCTGGGACCGGACCCATCCCGCGCGCGACAGCTTCATGGCGCCGCTCGTGCCCGGCAACCTCGCCGGCTGGGCCGCTCTCCTCGACGGATACGGCTCGATGTCGTGGCCGGAGGTGCTGGCGCCGGCGATCGAGTACGCCGAGGGCGGTTTCGCGGTCACTCCAGCGGTTCACGGTCCCTTTGGCGCCAGCGGGTTCGGCGCCGACGTCGCCCGTTATCCCTACGGCGCGAGCATCTTCTTCAAGGGCGGAAAGCCGTGGCCGGTGGGCGAGGTGCTGAAGCAGCCCGACCTGGCGAACACGTTCCGCGCCATTGCGGACGGCGGGCCGGAGGTCTTCTACGGTGGCGGCCTCGCGGAAACGGTCGTGGACTTCTTCGGGGCGAACGGCGGGATCCTCACCGTCGAGGACTTCCAAAACTACCGAGCCCGCTGGAGCGAACCGCTTTCGACCACCTACCGTGGCTACACGATCTACAGCCAGCCCCCCGGCGGTTCGGGGATGACCGTGCTCCAGACGCTCAACATCCTCGAGCAGTTCGACGTGGCGGCGCTCGAGCACAACTCCGAGGAGTTCATCCACCTGGTCGCCGAGGCGATGAAGCTCGCCTTCGTCGACGAGGACGCCTACAACACCGGGAAGGACTACGCGGATATCCCGCTCGACCGGCTGCTCTCCAAGGAATACGCGGCGCAGCAGGCGGAGCGGATCGATCTCTCCCGGGCGCAGTTCCACGCGGCGGTCCGCCCCGAGGGCGGGGTGCCGGCCGCCGTGGAGCACACCACCCACCACACGGTGGTGGACAAGGACAAGAACGTGGTCACCATCACCCAGACGCTGATGCTGCCCGCCGGGGTGGTGGTTCCCGAAACCGGGGTCATCTTCAACAACGGCATGTCCTATTTCAGTCTCGACGCGGACGACGTCAACCTCATCGAGGGCGGCCAGCGGCCCCGCTTCGTGATGAGCCCCACGATCGTGACCCGCTACGACAAGCCCTACTACGCGCTCGGGTCGGCGGGGGGCTGGACGATTCCCCAGACCATCCTCCAGGTCCTGGTGCGCGCGCTCGACTACGAGATGGACGCTCCGGCCGCGGTGACCGCTCCCCGGTTCGTGGTGCGGTACCTGGCGAACTCGATCCCCTACCTGGAGGGAACCGACCTCGTGCTCGAAAAGGACTTTTCCGACGAGGTGCGCGAAGCCCTGAACGCGAAGGGGCATCGCCTCCGGGAGCCTCCGAGCCGCATCGGGATGCTGAACGCGATCAAGATCTATCCCGGGTCCGGGGTCCTCTCCGGGGGCCCTGACCATCGCCGGGAAGGAGCCGCCGCCGGCTGGTGACGCTCCGGGTCTTTTTCGCGGGCCTCAGCGGGTTCGCGGGATGCATGACCGGGCCGGCCGGAACCCGCATCCGGGTTTCCTTTCCGGAGCGACTCCGCGAAGGACCGATCACACCGCCGGGCGCCGAGACCCGCGGGTTGAAGCACTGACCCCGACGGGCGGTTTCAGCCAGCCCTGACGGCGCGAGACGGAGAGCGGCCGGATCACAGTGCCCGACGCCGGATCCCTCCAGGCCTTCCGCCGGCGGCGCTTCCTCCTGACCGCCCTCCTGTTCGTCGGGTACGCGGGCTACTACCTCGGCCGGGTGACGTTGCCGGTGGCGCTGCCGCTCCTCGGCGAGGCGTTCGACTATTCGAACACCCAGGCCGGCCTGATCCTCTCCGCGTACTTCGCGGTGTACGCGGCCTCGAAGCTGCTGAACGGGTTCCTGGGCGACCGGGTGGGTGGCAAGGCGATGTTCTTCATCGGGGTGTTCGGCTCCGCCCTGATGAACGCGGTCTTCGGGTTCGGTCAGGAGCTCCTTTTCTTCGTCGCGATCTGGGGAGTCAACGCCTACTTCCAGACCATGGGATGGCTGGCGATCATGCCCATCCTGGCCCGTTGGTATCCGAGCCGGGAGAGCGGCCGGGTGACGGGATTCATGTCGATCAGCTATCAGTTGGGCGACTTCCTCGCCCGCATGTCGGCGGCGGCGGTGATCGTGGCCCTGGGCTGGTCGGGACTCTTCTGGGGCCATGCCGTGCTCCTCGCGCTTGTCGGGGTGGTGCTCTATCGCCTGGTGAAGCCCGAACCCCCGGCGGGCGGCGTCCCCCGTTCCAGTCCGCCGACGGAAGCGGCGGCGGCAGGAGTTCCCGAGAGTGGGGACCCCGCCCGCTGGCGGCGACGGATGTTGGCCAGCAAGGCCTTTTGGGTCATGTGCACGAGCTACCTGCTGCTCTCGATCATCCGCTACAGCTTCTGGGGCTGGTCGGTGGACTATCTGGTGGAGGCAGGCGCCGGAATCGGCGTAGCGGCGGCCGCTTCGGCACTCTTCCCGCTGCTCGGCTCCGCCGGCTCCATCACCGCCGGTTGGGTCTCGGACCGTCTCGGCGCGCGCCGCGGACCGGTCCTCGCGGTCCTCTGCGCCGGTCTGACGGGCGCCATCATCGTCTTCAGCCGGCTACCGGCAGAGGAAACGCTCTGGCTGGTGGCGGCCCTCGGCGTCGTCGGATTCTGCCTTTACGGCCCCTATTCACTGATGTCCGGAGCGATGGTGATGGACTTTGGGGGAAACGCCGCTGCGGCGTCCGCCTCCGGGATCGTGGACGGAATCGGTGCGGCCGGCGCCATCTTCGCCGGCGTCGGGATGGGATTCCTCATCGAGACCTACGGCTGGGACGGGGCGTTTGGCATCATCGTGGCCATGGCCACCGTGGCGACCGTCCTGAGCTTCGTCCTCTGGAACCACAAACCGCTACGCGCCGCCAAGGACCTGGAGGACTGACGTGCAGGCATCCCGATGGCTTAACAGCCTGTGGGCAAAGTGGCGTGAGCGCCGAGAGTGGCGAGGCGCCCGGCTGACAAGGCGTGCGAGAGAGGAATACCGTGTGTATTTCGACCGAAGCGCAACGATGAGCGACGCGAAGCGGAGTGCTTCAGGCGGGATGGATCGCCGCTCGAACGCCGCGAGACTTTGTCCACAGGCTGTTCATGCCGTGGACACCCACACCGAGGGAGAACCCACCCGGATCATCACCGGGGGGGTAGGCCATCTGGCCGGCAACTCGGTTTCCGAGAAGCGGGACTTCTTTCGCCGCCACCTGGACTACCTGCGCACCGCGCTCGTGTCGGAGCCCCGCGGCCATCAGGACATGTTCGGGTGCGTGCTGACCGAGCCGGCAAGCGAAAACGCCGAGTTCGGCATGTTCTTCATGGAAAACGGCGGCTATCTGGACATGTGCGGCCATGCCACCATCGGAGTCTCCACGGCGCTGGTCGAACTGGGCATGGCTGCCGGCGAGGGACCGCGACGCCGCATCCGGTTCGAGACCCCGGCCGGCCCCGTCGAGTCGGTGGTGGAGGTGCGGGAGGGACGAGCCGTGTCGGTCACTTTCCGCGGCGTGCCCTCGTTTGTGGAACACCTGGGCGCCTCGCTCCCGGTGCCCGGGATCGGCGACCTGAGGGTGGACGTGGCCTACGGGGGCAATTGGTTCGTCTTTGTGAACGCCGACGAACTGGGACTCGAGGTCTCGCTGGCCAACATCCGCGAGGTCGTGGAAGTGGGGATGCGCGCCCGCGAGGCGGCCAACCGGCACCTGCCGGTCCGCCATCCCGAGATGCCGGGAAGCGAATCCATCGACATCGCCACGGTGCTGGCGCGGCCCGCGGACCCTCGCGCCACGTATCGGAACGTGCAGGTATTCGGGCCCGGGCAGTTCGACCGTTCGCCGGGTGGAACGGGCAACTGCGCGCGCCTGGCGGTGTTGCACCGCAAAGGGGAACTGGGTCCGGACCGTTCGGTCCGCATCGAGAGCGTGACCGGCGGGATGTTCGTCGCCCGGATGCTCGGGGAGGTCCAGGTTGGCGACCGGCAGGCCGTCGTCCCGGAAATCACGGGTTCCGCGCACATCACCGGGTTCCACCAGTTCCCGCTGGATCCCCATGACCCCCTCGGTCACGGGTTTTCGACGCAATCGGCCTGAAGGCCAGTCGTTTCCTTCCCGGCCGCGCTGGATTCGGTCGCGGCGGGTTCAGTTAGCCGGGATCGGCGACGAGGGACAACGTCAGGACAGCGAACGGCTCCTCCCGCACACTCGCGGGCAGTTCCCGAATGAGGCTGATCGGTTCATGGGGCGTCACGTCGGCATTCGGGGCGGTGAACGTCGCCCCACTGTCGGTCCCGGAGTCGTATCCGACCAGTTCCACCTCGATCGCTTCCATCCAGCATCCGTCCTCTTCCCTGAGGGGCATCCCGCTCACTCCGACGAACCAGTCGGGGCTGGGCGCGATCATCGAGACGAGAGTCAGGAGCGGGAGTTCGGTCTTCGCTTCCAACTGATACGAAGCCGATCCCGGTGAGGAGAACGAAGGCTCCGAGCCGTTCATGCAGGTGCTGCTCCGGCCGCTATCGGCTTCTTCCGCGATCTCCCGGCAGAGCGCCGAGACACCGCCGGTCTCGGCCATGATCTCGATGCCCGGGGTGGCGATTTCGCCGGAGTCCCAGAACGAGACCTCCGGCGCGTGGACCGCCGCCGCCACCCGCGAGAAATGCGCGCTCGATGGAAAGGGCGGCCGGCTGCCGTGCGAAGACGCGTTCCAGACGGCCCGGAACGTCACTCCGTAGGTCGCTGCATCGGGGCACTCGGGTTCCGGTTCCGGCATCGGCTCCGGAGGCGGCGGAGACGGCGGCGGAGCGGGCGCCGGTGGCGGCGCGGGCGCGGGGGTGGAGGGCGCATCGGATCCGCACGCCGCCGCGAAGCAGGCGAGCGCCAGGCAGACGACGGTCCGGCGGCGCGGAACGCGGGTGATAGCTTGAAACGGCACGAACATCGCCCGCCAAGTTAGCGCAGTGACGGGGCGCAGTCACCCGGCCGCCCCGCCGAGGCGGCGCTCAGCGAATCAGGAAGGGGAGTTCCCCGACCGCCGAGCGATTGCGGGCGTCGTCGGTGACCCGGACCACCGCGGTGTAGCGGGCCGCCCGCAGCCCCGCTGTCTGAAGCGACAGCATGATCGGGGTGCCTTCCACCCGGCGCGGGTCAAGGTCAAAACGTCCGGGCCGCTCCGCTTCCACCGAGATGTCCCCGGCCGCGTTGCGAATCTCGTACGCGACCCGGACCTGGGAAACGGGATCCTCCCGTCCGGGGAAAATGAAAAACGCGACCCGCGCGTCTTCGGTCCCGGCGAAGGTCGCCACCGGCCGTACCGGTGGTCCCGCGACCTGGGGCGCGTGTTCTTCCGCCACGAAGGGGAACACGCTCGAGAGCGAGAACGTCTCTGCGAATCCGGCGGGAATGATCAACGGAGACGATGCCTCGTGCACCCTCTCGCCACCGCGCTCGACCACCAGTTCGAGTTGGTGGTTGCCCGAAGGAAGTTCCGCCGGTGTCGAGATCCAGAAACGCCGGATGTCCACCGCGCCGGACGCCTCGGTCAGCACCGCCCCCCCGGGGCCCACCACCCGGAGGCGGAGTTCGGCGGGCTCCTGCACATAGGACTCGGGGAGAGCGGCGGCGAGCACCCCGAACGCGCCGTGTGGACGCGGGTTCAGCAAGTAGGCGTAGGTGTTCAGGTCTTCGGGAAAGGCGTAGCCGTGGTCACCGCGGGCTGCGGCCTCGATCACATCGCCCCGGCGCCTTGCGAAGTACCCCGGCCGGGCGATCACCCGCAGGTCGGGCCGATCTCGCACCCGAACCTCGATCTGGCGGTACTCGCCGTCGAGTTCGGTCTCGGTGGGAGAAAAGGAAAGCAGGTAGTAGAGCTGGTTCTGGATGCCGATGCGGTTCAGGGCGACCGCGAAGTTGGTCTGGTTCGGGAAGTAGGTGCCCCCGGTGGCGACCGCGAGCGAGGCGGTACCGCCCTCCGCCGGGACGTTGGCAGCCGCCTCCATGCGCGTCAGCGGGTGGTCGTCGGGCTCGACCGGCAGGGGGTTGCCGAATACGTCGAAGCTGTTGAGCGAAGGATTCAGGATGTTGTTTTCCGCCCCGAACACCCCGGCCAGATCCACCGCGTAGAGCGTCGCGTTGGCGTGGTTCAACTGGAGGATCGCATCCCGGAGGGAATTCGTTTCGTCGAGGGCGCGCCGTCCCGGGAACTCATCCACCTCCGTGCCGGCGATCTCTCCGACCACCTGGCGGGGGTCCGCGAAGGTCTGAAGGTCCATGGACAGGAACACCACGATCTTGCGCCCTTCCACCCGCTCGAGCGCCTCCGCGAGCGCGAAGAGCATCCGGAAAGAGTCGCGGGCGTCGATCTCGGGACCGACGGGGCTCTGGTACGTCCCCGGCACGATTCGCCGAATGTTGGCGAGCGTCTGCTCCTTTCCGGAATAGAACTCCTGGAGGACCCGAACGGTGTGGGCGAATTCCAGAATCATCGTTTCGTCGCCGTCCACCATGTGTTCGGTCACGAACTCTTCGAGGCCGCGTTTCGCCCGCCGCAGGTTCACCGGATCGGCGCCGCGGCGGTTGAAGACGATGACGAACCGGCGGGGCGAGGCGTTGCCGGCGTCCGCGGGTTCGGGTTCGGGGGCCGCTTCGATCTCCTCGGGGATGGCCTCACCCAGTTCGTAGCGCTCCCAGTCCACGACTTCGATGCTCGCGACGCGCTGCGGTTCGCCGTCCTCGAAGAGTTCGAAGTCGCCGGCTGCGAGGCCGGGGACGGGGCGTCCGTCGTCATCGAGCACGAGCACGTCCACGATGACCCGCGTGGTGGCGGCCCGGAACCGGAACGTCTGGGCGGCCGCGGTGAGTCCGGCCATGACCAGCGCCACCGTGATCAGCCCGAAGGCGAGTCTCTTCCCTCCGGGGTTTGGTGCCGAGCGGGCGTTCGGGAGCATCAACGGTGTTCCCGCGGCCTCATTCCGGGGCAGGCTTCGGCGCCGGCAGCACGGTGCGGCCGCCGCACCCGGGAACCCGGACTCGCAGGACTTCGGATTGTCTCTCGCCAGCCCCCATTTCTCCAATCAGGCTCAGGCGGTACCAACTGCGGTTGCGTGCTTCGATCCGATCGAGCGCCTTCCGGAAAACCTGTACTCTGATTGGTATCCGGGTGGTGCTGCGCCGTCACCGGGCCGGCGAAACCGGCTGCGACGAGCGTCAGGACAACGCGGGGCGCGAGCGCCCGCGTTCCGGGCTGTTCGGTCATGAAAATTCCTCCTCGGACGGAGGCCACGATAGGGAAAACAGGGGCCGCATCATCATCTTCAGGCCATCCCGTCCACGGATCCGGAGCGCTGGCTGGCGGACTCGGGGAACGGGGACGCTGCAGCGATCAGCGCTACGGCGAGAACCCGCGCTCGCCGCACCCGGTTTTCCCTGCTTGGAGCGGCTCAGTTCGGGATTACGTGACCCGGGCGGGATACCACCTTCAAATCGGGGCGGTTCCGCACCCTGACCTCATGGGTCTGGTAGCGGCCCGGAATGTTGGTTCCGAAGGGGGCGAAGCTGAGCTCGTACCAGAGCCGGTTCGATGACTCGATTGTCATAAGGATTTGCGCGAAGTCGGTTGCCTGGGCGGTATGGGTTCCGCCGGTGTCGGAAGCGAGGGAAGAGAGGAAGTCATCGGTAGGCCGGTCGAAAGCGTCCATCCTTCTGCCCGACAGCGAGGCGGACGAGTTCCGCACCCGGAGCGCCGTCGTTCCGCGGCCATCCCCATAGTCTCTGATCGGACCGGAGTACTCGTCCCTGCTGGACACCAGAATGCCCTCCTCCTGGCGCCGCGCGCCCTCGAGATGGATTGTGTAGAGGGAGGCGTGCGCGGCGTTGAAGGCGTGCGCGAGCACGCCCGGGGCGTCGTCCGAGCCTGCCTTGGCCGAGGGAAAGTCCGCCCAGCCCCAGGGCGCTACGGGTTCGAGATCGCCTCCGGGGGTTCCGACAAAAGTGCTGAGGCTCCCGGAGAAGAGCACGACCACTTTCCTGCCCGGAAGCTCGCGCAGACGCTCGGCAATCGCGGAGAGCATGAAAGCGGCATCCGCGGCGTCCTCGGCAGGTCCGAGGGCGCTCCGGAAACCCATCGCGGGGATGTTCTCCACCTCGGGAAGCAGGTCGTCGGGCCCCTGCCGCCAGCCACGCGTGATTCGCGGCGCCTCGGCGAAGTCGACGACGAGCGCTTCGTCCCCACTGCGGAACCGTGTCGATACGAACTCGGCAAGTCCCGCCTTCACGCGCTGGACCTGGGCTGGCAAGGCCCCGCGCCGGTTGAGAACAAACACGAAACGGCGGGTTTGGGTCGCCGGGGTCGCCATCCGGACGCCGGCTACGGGCCCTACGCGGTCCCCGACGATGATCTCGAAGTCGCCCCGGTTCAATCCGGGGACCGGGTTCCCGTCCCGGTTCACCACGAGGGCGTCCACCATGACGAGGCCATCCTGGCCCAGCCCGGGTGAGGCCGCCAGCAGGACGGCAACCAACGACCAGCGCGTGACAAGGGGCAGCGGCCTCCTGTCCACTCGCGAGCGTACGTCGGCAAGGGCCAGCAGCTTCTTCAGCATGGGAGCGACCTCCGTCCGGATCTTGATGCGAAGAACACGTCCGAACCTGGAGATCCGACCGTAATGCGTTGTCACGTGCCTGCAAGTTCGTTGCCAGGACGCAGCTCCAAAGCCAGGAGTGCCGGCCCCAAGGCGCACGAGGGAGTTTCGATGTGCGCGGGAGCGCGTGCGGTCCGGAAGGGGGGCGCCGTTTCTTCCGGAGGGTGCGGGACCGGTTCTTTCCGGGGCGCCGCTCAAGGCGCCCCGGTGTGCCTCGTGTGCCGGAGCGAAGCGTGCTGATGGCAGCGAACCTGAGGTTCGCTGCCATTTTGTTTTTTCGCTCGTTCCGATAGCGCAGCCGATGGAACACGTCCTCCGACCCCCACCGCAGAAGCGGCTTGGAACGCCGGGTTCCCGAGCTACGAGGAATGGATGCCGGCTGGCGCCGTCTTCCATCCCTCGTGCTCAAGGGGTCTCCGCAGA
>Ga0209021_1004223_pt1 | contig 10757 bp, 9 predicted proteins | sample PinacodermFT_FD_187299 | JGI IMG/M metagenome (GOLD analysis project Ga0209021, IMG submission 187299) | Host-associated microbial community of the marine sponge Aplysina aerophoba from Gulf of Piran - sponge pinacoderm, lysed by freeze-thaw... | ecosystem: Host-associated > Porifera > Sponge >... | reverse complement strand
CGACCACGGAATCAGCGAACTTCCCTGGTTACGAAACCCCCTCCGTTCGAAACTCAACGAGGCGGGCATCGAGGAGATTCGGGACATTCCGGAGGACTTTGCCCTCTCTGGGCTGCAACGTATCGTCTGCCGGGCCGTTCGGGAGCAGCAGCCCGTGGTTCACGGCGACATCGCATCGAGGCTGGCGGCGCTTGAGTCCCCGGTTTACTACCTTGACTTCGAGACCTTCGCGCCGGCCATTCCCCGATTCGCCGGCACAGGCCCTTACGACTCGGTCCCGTTCCTGTTCTCGGTACATGTCGAGCGCAACGACGGGGCGCCCGCGCACGTCGACTACCTGCACGAGCAGGACGACGATCCGCGGCCCCGCATTGCCGAACGCCTGATCGACGCGCTTGGCAACGAAGGGTCCATCTGCATGTACTCGCCCTATGAGCGAACAGTGCTGAATTCGCTGGCTGCGGCATTGCCCGAACGCGCCGCCGAACTCTCCGCCATTTCGGCACGGCTGTTCGACCTGCACCCGGTCATTCGAAACACCTACTACCACCCGGAATTTCGGGGCTCGTTCTCGATCAAGAGCGTTTTGCCAGTACTGGTGCCCGGGATGGGCTACGACGACCTGGAGATTCCAGATGGCCAGGCGGCTTCCGTCAACTACATGCAGGCGCTAAGGAACAGCGACCGCCGAGAGCGGCAACGGACGTTCAGGAATCTGCGTGCCTACTGCGAACGGGACACGCTGGCGATGGTGAGGTTGCGCGAGGCGCTGGAAGCCTTACGGCCCTGAAGCCACCTTAGGCAGACTCGCAGCCTACTGCTGCATCCAAAGCATCAGAAAATCACGCGCCAGAGACGCTACATAGCCCACAATGGCCGTCATGATGATGACGCAACCTGTAGCGATCCATAAGATGTTTTCGACTCTGCGGAGTCTGTTGACAACGTGATCGAGCCGACTATCGACACGATCAATCCGGCTATCGACACGATCAATCCGGCTATTGACCTGCTGGAAACCTTGTAGAATCCAGCCGGAGGCGAGATCCGGCGGCGTTGCCGAATCCGGCGGTAGCGCTCCCGGTTTCTGGTTTGGGTTGGGACGTGACATTTGCTGCTCTCATCATGACCAGGACCCTCCCGATCATGTGCAAAGCGTACCGGCGCCCGGAACCACGGTCAATTTGCGTTTATGGATCTTTTGTCCAATTAAGCGCCATGGTGCTTGAAAATCAGATAGTTGCAATGCTAGCAGCCCGTGGCAAAAGTCCCGCGGCATTCGACCGACGATGCATCCCGCCCGTCTGCGTTGCTCGTCGGTCAAATATTCCCGATATTCTCCCTCCTCGCGCCTTGCCGGGCGGGCGCCTCGCCGGTCTCGGTGCTTCGCGGGACTTTTGCCACGGGCTGCTAGGCGTGATGTTCGGCCAGGTCGGAGCACATCCTCCGCAACCGTTCCCTCAACTCGGTCGGCTCCTCCACAATGACCCCCGTACCCCACGTAAACAGGTGCCAGCACATCTCGCTCAATCCGCCTGCCCTGAATCGAACGGTCAATGAGCCATCCTCGTTCTCGGCCAGTGTCTGGCTGGGGTGGAACAGGAAAGTCGCGGCATCCTGCGCCGCGCCGGGGCTGAACCTCAGCACGACATCGAAGGGCGGTTCCTGAAACGCCCCGAAGGAGCGCTCGGCGAATTCCTTGAGATCGAACTCGGGGTCGCGCTCGAACGTCTCGTCGGCGATCCGAGCCTCGCTCACGTTCGCCAGGCTCCAGAGTCGCTGGTCTCGGGCCCATTCCGCGCGCCCGACCAGGTAGGCGCGGTTGCCGTAGAGCACGCCGTAAGGTTCGACGATCTGGTGGCTGCGTCGGCCCGACGTCCTTGCGAGGTAGGTGAATTCCACTTTGCGATTGGCCCTGATCGCGTCGCGGAACAGCGACAGAAGACCCTGTTTGATCCGGGAGCGGGGTCCCGGGCGCATGGCCGAACCCTCGGCCCGCATGAGCGCTTCCAGTTCGTCGCCGAAGGTTTGTTCGTCAAGCGATCGACGCAACGCCAGCAGTTTGGCGACGAGTTCCCGCAGGGTCGCGGCCCGCTCGGTGAGCCCGGCGTGTCCAGGCTGTTGGCCGCGGATTCCAGTTCGGCCAGTTCCTTGGGCGTGATGTGAAGGAGGCCGCGCAGGGAGGTCGACTGAAGTCTCCAATGAATCCGCGTGTCGCCCGTTTCCACCGCTTGCAGCGGGCCGAACGCCGCTTCGACCGCAGCGCGCATCCGCTCCGCAGTCCGGCGGCTGACGCCGAATTCCGCCACGATGTCGTCCATGGTCAACCCGCCCCGGGTGCCCTGGAGGTGCATCGCCAGTTTCACGATGTCTGTCAGTCGCTCGTATCGCATGCTGCTACTGCGCCTTTGCGCATCTCGTCACCGTGCCAATCGTTCCGAACCTCTCGCGGTCCGGCTTACGCTCCTTGCACCCCAAACCCGATCCGCCTCTGCCGGTCCGGCTTGGCGTCGCATTCTTCCCGCAGCATGGCGGCGAGTGATTTCGCGTCGCCCAGCTTGCCGAGAATCTCCCCGCGCCGCCGTACCACGGCGAAATCCCCCGGCGTCAGGCCGGACAGCGCCCTGACCTCAGGTGGTGCGTCCAACTCGAAGAAAACGCGAAACGCCGCTTCCGCCTGATCGGGGGCCAGATAATCCAGTCGCAGCTTGAAATCGAAGCGCCGCAACGTCGCGGGATCGAGATGCTCGCCGAAATTGGTGGTGCACGCAAACGGCAGCGGGTGGCTCTCCATCCACGTGAGCATCTCGTTGACCTGGCTGATCTCCCACCTGCGGTGTGCGAATCGCCGGTCGGAGAGCAGCGAGTCGGCCTCGTCGAAAACGAGGAAGTGTTCCTGGTCGCGGGCCTCGGCAAAGGCTTCGGCGATCAGCTTCTCGGTGTCTCCCACCCACTTGGACATCAGGTCGGAGGCCCGTTTCTGTACAACCTCAAGCCCGATCCGTTCGGCCAGATATCGAACGAATGCGCTCTTTCCGCTGCCGGGTGGGCCCTGAAGGCAGAGCGAGAATCGCCGCGCGCCTTGTTCGGCGAGCCGGTCAGCCAGTTCGGTCGTGTCGGTCTGGGCCCGGATCAGCGCCGGATCGAACTCGCCCGGCGCCCGCTGGGGAGGTTTGTCCCCATGCAGCAGGCGCGACAGGCTGTGCACTCCACGGCGAACCGTGGCGATGTCGCCGCCGTCGATGATCCGCGCTGCGGCGGTGGCGCCGGCGGCGACGCCCGGCGTCACATTGAAGTCCCTGGCCAACGCCTGCGCATCCTCTTCGCGGGAGTCGACTCCCTGGCGCTGGAGTTGACGGGTCCAGATGCGTGTGCGGACACGGGGAGACGGCTGACGCAATTCCAGCGCGAACATCATGCGCCGCAGTATGGTCGGGCAGGTCTGCCTGGCTGAATTGGTAGCCCACAGCGTGGGCGCCTCGGCTTGCTCCAGCAGCCGGTTCATGAACACCTTGGAACCGCCGGCCCTGCTTCGGCTCGAAAGCGGCATGCCCAGGAGGCTCATGAACATCCCGTGCGAATTGGAGAGAAGGTCCTCCATCTCGTCGAACAGCAGTATGGAATTGCGGCAGCCTCCAAGCACCTGCTGCGCCAGGCGCAGTTCCTGGAGCCGCTCGCCCCGGGTCGGCTCGCGACCCTCGTCGTCCGCTTCGCCGACGCTGTACAGGGTGATGCCGAGCCGACGGGCGAGGGTTCGGCAGAACTGCGTCTTGCCGGTTCCGGGAGGGCCGTAGATCATCACGTTGACGCCCCGCTCGCCACGCTCCAGCGCACCGGTTATCAGGCGTTCGACGTGATCGCGGCCGGCAGCCACATGGTCGAAGTCCTGCCATTCGAGTTCCGCAGCGGGGGCCTCGTCGAACAGCAGTTGCTGGACATCGGTACCGCTGCTCGCCGGTGCATGCGCCAGGCGCGTGAGCCGCTCCAGCATCCTGAAATCGCCGTCGCTTTCGACCGCGACAAGGCCGGACCGAACCAGAGGCGATTTCGCTGCCAGGCGGCGACGCAACGTTCCCATGGAAATGCCCAGCAGATCGGCAAGGGCGTGGTTTGCAACGGAAAAGAATTGGTGGTGACCCCGGCCGTAACTCCGGTGGCAAACTACTTCGTCCACCATGGATTCGACCACTGGCTGGGTCTCGTAGCTCAGCAGCAGTTCCAGCAGCGCGACATCCGTTGGCGATAGCCCCATGTAGCGCCCGAGAGACCGTAGCCGCAACGCCGTTCGATCGGCACGAACGCGCTTCGACGCCTTGTATTCGGTGACCAGGGCCTGGTGCAGATAATCCCATTCGGCGGGTGAGAGATCGTCGCCCCTGGAACGGCCTGAGCCTGCCCGGGGATTCCGAAGATGGCCCGGCAAACCGAGCTGATCGGCGCCGTCCAATACCCACGTGGCCAATTTCTCGCTTGTCGGTGAGTTGTGGCGAACTCGTGCGGCAATGTTGATGAGGTGCCGCAATACCAGGTGCCGCATATAGGCTGTCAGCATCGCTTTTCTCCAGTCCGGTTTCCCTTTCTGGAGAGATGCTAGCGGCTGAGTGCGTCAGATACGGTCGCAACACTTCCGGTCGTGAGCCGGCAGATGGCTTTACTCCACAACACCCCCAACGTGCCGAATCATCGCAGCCACGCTCGCATCGGCATTCACAATCCGAATCCGGGTCCCGGGATGATTTGCGGCAAATACCCGGAACACCTCATCCGCAAATCCCTGCCCGACCTGCCGGACGCGGTTCCACTCCAACTGGATGCGGTGGGATCGAAGCTGCATCCGATCTGCCACACGGGAAGTGAAGAAGATGCCCTCGCCGGAGTGCGCCTCGGGCATGGTCCTGGGTGGGCAACTGGTCCTGAATCGTTGGACGGCCTGCAATTGTCAAGTAATAAGCAAGTGTGAAATTTGCAATTGTCAAGGCGTAGCCGGAACGCGGACGCAGGCGCGCACTCGCAACGCACCCACTCGTGACCCCGCAGATGGCGTTTCAGGGGCTGAAAGCTCAGAGGGGGGGCTTCCTTGAGCTTGACTCCACGACCCCATGATTACGAACGATCTCAATCGCGATATCGCTATCCTGCTCACAGAACACGATGAGATTGTTCGAAGCAGGGTCTCGAGCACTTGGCGCCAACAACCCGTCAGCGCCCAGAAACGCGCAGGCTTCGGCAATTTCCTGGGAGCGCGGGTATTCGCTCTGCCGCTCCGAGTAACTCAAGCGCCCGTAGGCAGCGAGGTCGATGCCGGTGCTCGTCAGCTCCTCAATGTCACGAAAGCGAACGACGGCCTCGAGCGAAATCCTCAATTCGTAGAGTTCGTATCGAACCCTGGATGGCGGAAAGGGTTGTCCCTGGTAGAGGTGAAACCGACGTTCAGCCAATGCGGCCTTGCGGGTTTCCGAGGTATACAGGACATTGAAGGTGCCGTCGTCCCAGCGTCCGCCCGAGCGCCAGCAAGTGAGTGGATCGCGCCCCTCGCGGACCGATCGCCAGACGGTACCTTCCCAGGACGACCGATCGAGGGATTCCAGCCTGTCGAGCAACGCCCGATCACGAATGCGGCGGACTCCGGGAAGGCGGGCCATCGGCGCCGTCCTTAGATGTAAGCGTCGGCGTCGAGACGATCGAGAATGGCGAGAACTTCTTCTGTTCGGTCGTCGAATACGAGGTCAATGGCCCGTTCGCCCTGCAACTGCGGATGCCTCGCATAGAGCCAGGCGCGGACTTCGTCCTGGGCGTAGTACACGCTGAGTCGCATGACGACGTAGGACAGGTCCGAGATCTTCAACTGCGTATCCGGGTGCGGCGCTTTTCGGCCGCTAACCCAGCGGGACACGGTGGACCTGGAGACACCGGCAATGTTTGCAATGTCGGTCCCTTTCAGACCGCCTGCCTGCTGTAGTCGTTCGATGAAATGCATGATCGGATTCGATTGCGCTGTGCTCATTCCGGTCTATTTGTGGCCTTTTGATTTCTAGCATTGTATATGCAGAAACTAAAAGGGCAATTTCTGGTGATTGCGCTGACTTTTTCCGATTACGGCTGCCTCAATTCAGGGGAGGTCCTCGAATTTCGTCACCGGCGCCAGGCAATGCGTGCCCTGGCAGACATAGGCCACCACATCGCCCCGCGGTGTCCGCTGCGCCAGTGCGCCGGGCAGACCGGTTTCTCTTGCAGGTATCCCGAAGCTCAGCCGCCGCGGATGAAACCCCGCATCGACGTGGTTTTTCCACTCCTGGATGTCATGCACTGCCCGGCCGCGGATGATGATCACCTCAGGCTCGTCCAGGGTCAGCTCCAGGCTGTTCAGCAGCGTGCCATGGGCCTCGGGGAAGCGCTCCAGCATCGGCCACGCGGCGGCCAGCGCGCGCCGGGCCGCGTCCAGGTATCTCGTCTCGCCCAACAGGCTGCCGAGACAGACCAGCACCCGCACTGCGACGCCGTTCCCCGAGGGCGTCGCCTCGTCCGCCAGCGGCTTGGGCCGGTGGATCAGCGCCTCGTGGTCGTCGGCGGTGAAGTAGAAGCCGCCCCTGGGATCGGCGAAGCGTGCCAGCATCTCATCGGCCAGCTCGCAGGCCAGCGCCAAGTCCCCGGAGCGCCAGCGGACCTGCAGCAGTTCGATCAGGCCGTCGGCGAGGAAGGCGTAGTCGTCGAGATACGCCGGGAAGCGCGCACGGCCGTCCTTGTAGCAGGCCAGCAGCCGGCCATCGCGCCACAGGCGGGCGCGCAGGAAGTCCACGGCGCGAGTCGCGGAGTCGGCCAGGTCCTCCCGGTCCAGGACTCGCGCGGCGCGGGCCATGGCGCGGATCATCAGGCCGTTCCAGCCGGTGAGAATCTTCTCGTCCCGCCCCGGCCGAACGCGCCGTTCCCGAACCGCCAGCAATTTGCGCCGCGCCGAATCGAGGAGATCGAGGGTCGATTCATCCGGGGCCGGCTTGTCTGCATTTGCGGTCGCAGGCTCACCGTTGGGGTTTCGCACCTGAAGGTGCCACTCCCGGCCCTCGAAGTTGGGCGGCTCGGTCAGGCCGAATAACTGCCCGAAAACGGCATATTCGTTCTCTGACAGCGCGGTGCGCGCCTGTTGTTCGGTCCACAGGTAAAACTTGCCTTCCTCGCCTTCGGAATCGGCGTCGAGGGTGGCGTAGTAGCCGCCTTCGGGGTCCTGCATCTCGCCCATCACCCACCCGGCGGTTTCCTCGGCGATGGTGGCGAAGAACGTGTCGCCCGTGGCGGCGTGGGCGTCGGCCAGCACGGCCAGCAGCTCGGCGTTGTCGTAGAGCATCTTTTCGAAATGGGGGATCTCCCAGCGCTGGTCCACCGAGTAGCGGAAGAACCCGCCGGCGAGATGATCGAAGAGGCCGCCCTGGGCCATGCGGACGAGCGTGAGGGTCGCCATTTGCAGGGCTTCGTCATCGCGCTCCTGGCCCTTGTCGACATGCTGTTGGTCCTCGCGCGAGTCGCTCCGCCGCCAGGCCCGCAACAGCGTGGCCACATGATTCGGATGCGGGAACTTGGGCGCGCCGCCGAAGCCGCCGTATTGGGCGTCGAAGGTTTGTCCCAGCCGGTCCCGGGCTGCCTGTAGCGGGGTCAGGTCAAGCTCCGCCCCAGCGTCGCCCGCCACATTGATGCGGTTCAGCGCCGAGCGCAGCGCGTCGCCCCGCGCGTTGGCCTGCTCGCGGTTGCTGCGATAGAAGCTCTCCACCCGGGTCAGCACCTGCTGGAAGACGGGTGTCGAAAAGTAAGTGCCGGTCAGGATCGGCAGTTGCTCCGGGGTCAGGAATACCGTCAGCGGCCATCCCCCCGCCGAGCGCGTGGCCAACTGGTGCGCAGTCTGGTAGATCTTGTCGATGTCCGGGCGTTCCTCGCGGTCCACCTTGATGTTGACGTAAAGCTCGTTCATCAGCCGGGCGGTGGGCTCGTCCTCGAACGACTCGTGCGCCATGACGTGGCACCAGTGGCAGGCGGAGTAGCCGATGGACAGCAGGACCGGCTTGTCCTGATCCCGCGCCGACGCCAGCGCTGCCTCGTTCCAGGGCAACCAGTTCACCGGGTTGTCGGCGTGCTGGAGCAGGTAGGGACTGGTTTCGTTGGCGAGTTCGTTGGGCATGAATTCGACTATAGCAGTATGAGGGGTCGGGCCGATGGCATCCGCCGGGCTATCCCCACCGCCGCGCGCAGATTAAACTGAACGCCCGTGTTTGAATACCCGCAATTCGATCCCATTGCGCTCGCCATCGGCCCGCTGCAAGTGCGCTGGTACGGGCTGATGTACCTGCTCGGATTCGTGCTGGCGTGGCTCGGGATGCGCTCGCGGGCGCGCCGCGCCGACAGTCCGGTCACGCAGGCGCAGGTTTCGGACCTGGTCTTCTACGCAGCCGTTGGCGTCATCCTCGGCGGGCGGCTGGGCTACATGCTCTTCTACGGCTTCGCGGGCCTGGTGGCGAATCCCCTGTCCGTACTCAGGGTCTGGGAAGGCGGCATGTCCTTCCACGGCGGGCTCATCGGCGTCATCGTCGCGCTGGTGTTGTACGCCCGCAAGGTGGGCCGGCCGGCATTCGCGGTGGGCGATTTCATCGCTCCCTGGATCGCGCCCGGACTGGGACTGGGACGGCTCGGCAACTTCATCAACGGCGAGCTCTGGGGCGCGCCGGTCAGCCCGGATGCGTTCTACGCGGTCTGGGTGAACGGTGTCCCGCGCCATGCCAGTCAGCTCTACGAAGCCTTCCTGGAAGGCCTCGTGCTGTTCGCGATCGTGTGGTGGTTCTCCCGCAAGCCGCGGCCGTTGATGGCCGTATCCGGCGTGTTCCTGCTCTTCTACGGTGTATTCCGCGTCACGGTGGAGTTCGTACGCCTGCCCGACGTGCACCTGAACCCGGCCGCCGGCGGTTACCTCGCGTTCGACTGGCTCACCATGGGGCAGGTGCTGTCGGCGCCGATGATCGTGGCGGGTGCGGCGATGGTCGTCATGGCGTATCGGATGAACCGGTTTGCGGGGCCGAGGCCGGCATGAAGTGTACGACCGCGTCGCCATGGCGGCATTCCTGAGGCGAGCATCGGCGTGAAGCAATACCTCGAACGAATACCGGCATGAAGCAATACCTCGATCTGCTCAGGACCATCCGCGAGGAGGGCATTCGCAAGGACGACCGCACCGGCACGGGGACGCTCAGCATCTTCGGGCACCAGCTTCGCTGCGATCTGGGCGAGGGATTCCCGGTGCTCACCACCAAGAAGCTGCACCTGCGTTCCATCATCCACGAGCTGCTCTGGTTCCTGAACGGCGACACCAACATTCGCTACCTCAACGAAAACGGTGTCCGGATCTGGGACGAGTGGGCGGACGAATCCGGCGACCTGGGCCCGGTTTACGGCGCCCAGTGGCGCGCCTGGGCAACGGCCCGCGGCGAGACGGTGGACCAGATCGGCGAGGCGGTCGAGCAGATCCGCACCAACCCGGATTCGCGGCGCATCATCGTCAGCGCCTGGAACGTCGGCGAACTCCCCGACATGGCGCTGCCGCCCTGCCACCTGATGTTCCAGTTCTACGTGGCCGGCGGCCGGCTCTCCTGCCAGCTATACCAGCGGAGCTGCGACGTCTTCCTCGGGGTGCCGTTCAACATTGCCTCCTACGCATTGCTGACCTGCATGGTGGCCCACCAGACGGACCTTGCGCCCGGCGATTTCGTCTGGACCGGCGGCGACTGCCACCTCTATCTGAACCATCTGGATCAGGCCGACCTGCAGCTAACGCGCACACCGCTGCCGCTGCCGCGGCTTGGGATCAGGCGTCGCCCGGCGTCGCTGTTCGACTACCGCTACGAGGACTTCGAACTGATCGGTTACGAGTCGCATCCGCATATTCGCGCGCCAGTGTCGGTCTGAGGGAGCTATCCGCGCGACCAACCTTCCACCATGGCGTACAGCGAGGTCAGGACCAGTACGATCATGCTCCCGTGTAGCCACAGGTAGCGGTAAATTTCGCTCTTCAGCTCGGCGATCGCGACGGTATGCTCGCCCAGGCGCATTTCCATGTGGACGCGCTGCTTGCCCAGGCTCTTTTCCAGGTAGGCGCGCTGTTCGGCCAGGCTCTTTTCCAGGTAGGCGGTTTGCTCGGTCAGACGCTGGTCCAGGTAGACGCGCTGTTCGGCCAGGCGCTTGTCCAGGTAGGCGGTTTGCTCGGCCATCGCGGCGTCGAACCGGCTTTCGGTGAGCAGCCCGTCCACAGAGCGGCCCACGGTGCTCACGATCGCCTCCGCGTGGGACGCCTCGATTCCGGCTGCACGCAGTTCCCTGGTCTCGGCCAGGGTGTCGAATTCCGTTGACGGCATTTTCCGTCGCCTTCATCGCCAGAGAAACGCCATTCTCCCCCGCCAAAAATGGCGGTGCGAGTCGCATTCTTGACTATTTCGTCCACATTCGGGATCCGCGACGGGTTGACGACAGTGTAGCAGGCTGCTGACAGAATGATTTTCGATGGGGATCGGCCGTTCCACTTCAGGGCAGCACCTCCTCCACACACCCGACCGCAACCGGCTCCCCCAGGGGATCCACCGGCAGCGCGGTCAGCGTACGCCCCCAGACGCAGCCGGTATCGATACAGGTGAACCCGGGCTTGCGGAACAGCCCCAGCGAAGCCCAATGCCCGAACACCACGTGGGCTTGCCCCACATGGGCTTCCCCCGCATCGTACATCTCAAACC
>Ga0209021_1004220_pt1 | contig 10763 bp, 10 predicted proteins | sample PinacodermFT_FD_187299 | JGI IMG/M metagenome (GOLD analysis project Ga0209021, IMG submission 187299) | Host-associated microbial community of the marine sponge Aplysina aerophoba from Gulf of Piran - sponge pinacoderm, lysed by freeze-thaw... | ecosystem: Host-associated > Porifera > Sponge >... | reverse complement strand
TCGGCGGGCGGCGGCCTCACCGTTGCGACCCTCCTCGCGATCCGCGACGCGGGGCTTCCGCTCCCCGCCGCGGCGGTCTGCATCTCCCCGTGGGCGGACCTCACGAACGAGGCGGAGTCGTACCGGACCCACGCGGAGCGGGACCCGCTCGTTTTCCAGGAGGACATCGATCGCTGGGGCGGCGCGTACCTCGCCGGGGCGGACCCTCGCACCCCTCTCGCCTCGCCGCTCCATGCGGACCTCTCGGGACTGCCGCCCCTCCTCATCCAGGTCGGCTCCGAGGAGGTGCTCCTCGACGACTCGCGGTTGCTGGCGCAGCGCTGCAAGGCCGCCGGAGGGGACGCGACCCTCGAGGTCTGGGACGACATGATCCACGTCTGGCACTGGTTCGGCGAGTACCTCGACGAGGCGGCGAAGGCGGTCGATCGCATCGGGGAGTTCGTACGGGACCGGCTCACCGGGTAACCGGCTCACACCGAGCCGAACGAGACGCAGCGTCTCGCGCGACAGGGCTCGGCGGCCCGAAGATCGGGCGCGGCCGCGACACCGCGCCGTCGAAACCGCCGGCTCCCGCTCGAGCCACCGGATGCGAGGGAGGAGAAATCGCTCATGCACACAGGCTACGCCCCGCTCTTCCAGAACCCGGAGAACCGGCTCCCGGATCTCGAGGTCTATCGAAACGAGCTCCGGCTCGCCGAGCTCGCCGAGCCGCTCGGCTTCGACTCGGTGTGGTCGGTCGAGCACCATTTCACGGACTACACGATGTGCCCGGACGTCGTGCAATTCCTGAGCTGGATGGCGGCGAGGACCCGGCGGGTCGGCCTGGGATCGATGGTCGTGGTGCTGCCGTGGCACGACCCCATCCGCGCCGCGGAGCAGATCGCGATGCTCGACCAGATCTCGGGCGGACGGGTGATTCTCGGCATCGGGCGCGGGCTCGGCCGGGTGGAGTTCGAGGGATTCCGAATCGACATGGGGGAGTCGCGAGGGCGCTTCGTCGAGTCCGCGACGCTCGTGCTCGAGGCGCTCGAGAATGGATGGATGGAGGGCGGAGGCGAGTACGTCGACCAGCCCCGGCGCGACCTGCGGCCCGCGCCGTTCAGGTCGTTCCGGGGGCGCACGTTCGCCGCTGCGGTCTCCCCGGACTCGATGCCGGTGATGGCCAAGCTCGGGGTCGGGCTGCTCGTGGTGCCGCAGAAGCCGTGGGAGGACGTGCGCAAGGACCTGGAGGTCTACCGGGAGGTCTTTCGCGAAGAGAACGGGACGGACGCTCCGGCGCCGCTGTGCGCCGGCTTCTACTTCGTGGACGAGAGCGCGGACCGCGCCGAGGAAATGGCCCGGCGCTACATCGCGGGCTACTACGGGACGGTGATGAAGCACTACGAGTTCACCTCCGGACACCTCGCCCATGTCAAGGGCTACGAGTACTACGCGGCGGTGGACAAGTACATCGCGAAACGGACCGGAGAGGGCGCGGCGGAGGACTTCATGCGCCTCATGCCGTGGGGAACCCCGCAGCAGGTGCTGGAGAAGGTCGAGAAGGTCCACGCCATGATCGGCCACGCCGGGACGATGTGCCACTTCAGCTACACGGGGATGCCGTACGCGGACGCGGAGCGCAGCATGCGTCTCTTCGCGGCGAAGGTGCTGCCCGAGCTCAAGTCGATGAAGATGAGCTGCGAGCCGCTCCGGGTCGAGCCGCTCGATCTCCCCGCTCGACCGGCTGCAGTCGGAGCGTGCGCGAGCTCCTAACGAGGCTGCGCCTTGCCTGGAGCTTCCGAACGTTCCTTGCGCGACAGCGGGGTGGCTCGCCACTTTGGCAAGCTCGGTCCGACGAGACCGGTGCGAAGCCCCCCGTCCTTGCTCGAGACCCGGCCGCTCCGTACAAGGAGAAATGCAAGCATCTCTCTTGGTAGCGGCCTCGCCCGCTTCGTTCCCGGCGCGGGAGCGGCGAACGGATGCCCGGAGCCGGGCCGCCGGCGGGCGACCTCAGGCCGGCTCGCGACTGCCGCCGGCCGTGAACGCCGCGTAATCCTCGGCCACCGCGGCCGCTGCCGTCTCGAGCAGCGCCGCGCCGTGCTCCGGGGTCGCGAGCGCGGAGTGGGAGCCGACCCGGCCGTCCGGGAACCGCCGCCGGTGCTCGTCGGGAGGTCCATGCCGGTCCCCGGCATGCCGTTCGACATAGCCGGGCGGGAGGGGCTCCGGCGGCGACACGGCGAGCCCGGCCGGGACCGTCCGGTGGGTGGACTGGGTGATCGCCACCTCCGACGGGGTCGCGTGCATGCCTTCCCAGTCGCCGTAGTACGCGCTCCGCAGGGCATTCACCGGCTCGAAGTCCCACCAGCTCCGGATGCGGACGTCCGCGCTCGCCCGCTCCCGGACCGTCGCCGCCGCGCGCTCCAGCGGGGCGAGATTGGCCCCGTGGCCGTTCACGAAGTAGAAGCGGTCGAAGCCGTGGACTTCGAGACTCGACAGGATCTCGTCGACCAGATGCTCGAAGAGTGCTTCCGGCACCGAGACGGTGCCGGGGAAACCGAGGTTGAAGGGCGCAGGAGTGTAGGCGAGGGTCGGAGCGACCATGGCCCCGGCGAGGTCGGCCGCGCCCGCCGCGACCCGCTCGGCGCAGATCGCGTCGGTGCCGATTAGGCCCATCGGGCCGTGCTGCTCGGTCGACCCGGCCGGGATGACGATGCCGCGCGAGCGGCCGAGGTACGCCTCGACCTCCGGCCAGGTGGCGAGGTCGAGCCTCACCCGACCCCGCCGCTCGCGAAAGCGACCAGCCGCGGCTAGTGCAGCAGCCTCCACTTGCGGCCGAGGTCCTCGAAGAATCCGCGTTCGGTCTTGAGGGCGATCCACGTGTTGACGTAGTTGATCCAGACCTGGTCCGCCTGGGGGAGGAGCATCGCGATCGGGGTCGGCGCCTTCGCTCGGGAGACGGGGACGATCATCATCTGCGGATACTTCTGGACCAGCTTGTTGGCCTCGACGTTCGAGGTGATGTGGGCATCGGCCCGTCCGGCGAGCACTTCCTGGAAGTCGCGCGCCGGGGCCTCGACGATCTTGTGCCGGGCGTTCGGGAAGAAGCGCTTTACGTACTTCTCCTGAACGGTGCCGAGGGTGGCGGCGACGGTCACGTCGGGCTTGTCGAGGTCGGCCCAGTCCATGAACCGGTCCTTGTCCTCGGCGAGGATGAGCGGCACGGTGGCGAGCGAGAAGTAGCTCGACGAATAGCCGGCCGCCTTCGCCCGCGCCGGCGAGATCGACGCCGACCCGGTCATGTGGTACTTGCCGGAAGTCACGCCGCTGACCAGGGTCTTCCAGTCGGTGGCCACGAACTCGACCTCCACCCCGAGATCCTTGGCGAGCTCGGTCATGACGTCGATGTCGTACCCGGTGTACTCGTTGGTGGCCGGATCCTTCATCGTCATCGGGTTCCAGTCGCCGGTCGTGCCGACCTTGAGGACTCCGCCGTTCAGAATCTCGCCGAGCGCGGATTGACCCTGGGCTGCTGACGTCACGGTGAGGAGCAGCAGCGCTGCCGGAATCGCCTTGAGGACTCGCATCGATCTCGTCTCCCTGGTGTGCCGGCGCGGATTATCGGGCCGAACCCCCCGGGCCGCAAACGACGCCGGCCGGCGTTGCCGCCCGGCGGTTCCCAATCCGGTCCGGACAAAGGGGCTAGACTGCCGCGTCAAGTGCGCAAGGCGGGCGATGCGCCGGGACGGCTCACGATGGGTAACGATGCTGCGGGCGGTACGCCGGCGCGCCACGGTTCCGGGGACGGGGCGGAGCCGATCATCCGCATCCGGCGCGTCTCGAAGTCGTTCGGAGGGTTCGTGGCGCTGCGCTCGGTGTCGGTGGACGTGTCGCTGGGCGAACGGGTGGTCGTCTGCGGCCCCTCCGGTTCCGGCAAGTCGACCCTGGTGCGCTGCGTCGGCGGCCTCGAGCACCACGAATCGGGCACGATTGTCGTCGATGGCACGACCCTGGACGATCGCCGCGAGAGCGTCGCGTCGATCCGCTCCAGAATCGGCATGGTGTTCCAGCAGTTCAACCTCTTTCCGCACCTCACCGTGCTCCGGAACCTGACCCTGGGTCCGATGCGGGCCCGCGGGATGTCGAGGGACGAAGCGCAGGCCCTGGCCGTCCGGTACCTCGAGCGGGTGCACATCCCGGAACAGGCGCAGAAGTTTCCGCGGGAGCTCTCCGGCGGGCAGCAGCAGCGGGTCGCGATCGCCCGGGCCCTTTGCATGGAGCCCCGGATCATGCTGTTCGACGAGCCGACCTCCGCCCTCGATCCGGAGATGATCAACGAGGTACTCGAGGTGATGGTCGAGCTCGCCGCGAGCGGAATGACGATGATCTGCGTGACCCACGAGATGGGCTTCGCCCGCAGAGTGGCGGACAAGATGGTCTTCATGGACCACGGAGAGATCGTCGAGATGGCCGAGCCGGAGCGCTTCTTCAGCAACCCCGAAAGCGAACGGTGCCGCGACTTCCTGCAGAAGATCCTCCATCACTAGCGAGGCTGCGCCGCAGACCGACGAGACATGTTCGAAGCCCCCGACTTCCCGCGAAGCGATGGAGCGCCCTGCCGGCGGGAGCCCCGTGCCTCGCGTTCAAGAGACCGCGTTGCAGGTTTGATTCGTCTGCAAGGCGCGGGGATCCTCGACGAGTCCGGGGAGACGGAGCGAAGTGGGTTCGTTCGACGATAGCGGGGCACGCCGCGGGCGCGGATCCGGGTCCGGGTCCGGGCCCGAGTACGGATCCGGCCGGGTGGTCGAAGCCGCCTGCGCGGGGCGGCGTCCCCGGACCGAGGCGCCCCCTGCACCCGGGGCGGGTAGCGGGCGCCATGATCGCTTCGCGCGCCGGCGGCCGGCGAGATTCGGGGCCCTCCTCGCCGGTGCCGCCGGGACCACGACCCTGCTCTCGGGCTGCACGGCCAACTGGGGGTGGTACGTGGTCAACCCCGCGACCTCCTCCGGGGCGGCGAACCTCAAGTTCCTGCTGAGCGGGCTCTACTACACGGTGCTCCTTTCGCTCACCGCGATCCTGATCTCCGTCGTCGTCGGCCTGGCGGTCGCGCTGCCCGGCCTCGGAGCGAACCGGCTCGCGCGCGGTTTCAACCGGGTGTACGTCGAGATCGTCCGCGCGGTCCCCATTCTCGTGCTCATCCTCTGGGTCTACTACGGCATGCCCCAGCTCGCCGCCATCTCCATCAACGTGTTCTGGGCCGGGGTCATCGCGCTCGCGCTCTCCGACAGCGCGTTCCAGGCGGAGATCTTCCGGGCCGGGATCCAGTCCATCGGCCGCGGGCAGTACGAGGCGGCGCACTCGATCTCGCTCGGCTACGCGGACACGATGCGCTTCGTGATCCTCCCCCAGGCGATCCGGCGTATCCTCCCCGCCCTCGGCAACCAGTTCGTGTACATGCTGAAGATGTCCTCGCTGGTGTCGGTAATCGGCATGCAGGAGCTGACCCGGAAGGCGAACGAGCTGGTGGTGACCGAGTACCGCCCGCTCGAGGTCTATACGATCCTCGTCCTCGAGTACCTGGTGCTGATCCTGATCGTGTCGGCCGGGGTGCGCTGGCTGGAGCGGCGCATGCGGACCGACGAGCGGCAGTGAGCGCGCGGGGCGGGACCGGGAGCCGAAGCGTAGCGGGAGGAAACGGGAGGAGCGGGAGCGATGTCGGCCTGGATCAGGATGCTTTCGGACGAGGAGGCGGGAGAGGACCTGCGCGAAGCGCTCGCCCTCGCGCGCACCCCGCACGGGACGGTGGACAACGTCATGCGGGTCCACTCGCTGCGTCCGAACACCCTTCACGGGCACGTGGTCCTGTACCGCGCGACCCTGCACGACGATGCCAACACCCTTCCCGCGTGGCTGCAGGAGTGCATCGCCTCCTACGTGTCCATCCTCAACGACTGCGCCTATGCGCTCGCGAACCATTGGGCGAACGCGCGCCACCTCATCGGCGACGACGAACGCGCGGCGCGGATCGAGGCGGCCCTCGCGGCGCACCGTCCGGAGGATGCGTTCGAGGGCCGGGAGCTCGCGCTCATGCGGTATGCCGAGAAGCTCACCCTGCGGCCGGGGGCCATGGAACGCTCGGACGTCGACAAGATGCGCGCCGCCGGGCTGGACGACGGCGAAGTTCTCGAGGCGAACCAGATCGTCGGCTACTTCAACTACGTCAACCGCTGCCTGAACGGCCTCGGGGTCACGACGGAGGGAGACGTGGTCGGCTATTACACGGAAGGCTGAGGGTTCACGGGCGGCCATGGCCGGGTTCGACGAGCGTTGTGCGATTCTCCCCCCGGCGGCGCCGGCACGTCGCGCGGTGACGCCCTGATGCCCTACGCCGAAGCCAGGCCGATGGATGCCGGGGTCATTCCCGTCATCGACATCGGCCCCCTTCGAAACGGGGGCGATCCCGCCCAGGTGGCGCGTGCCCTGCACGAAGCGAGCCGCGCTCTGGGGTTCATCTACGTCGCCGGACACGGGATTCCCCGCGAGGTGATTGAATCGCTCCGCACCACCGCGTTCCGCTTCTTCCGGGCCCCCGAGCCGGCGCGGCGGGCGGTCCGGATCTCGGCCCGGCACCGGGGATGGATCCCCCCCGGCGGCTCGAAGATGCACGACGACGCGAAGGCCGACCTGAAGGAGAGCTTCCTCTTCGGATTCGAGGACGAGGAAGGACGGACCCCCGAGGACCACCCCCTTCGCGGCCCGAACCGCTGGCCCGGATTCGTGCCCGAGCTTCGTCCGCGGGGGATGCGTTTCTTCCGCCACGCCCACGAGGTGGCGCGCCACCTGATGCGCGGCTTCGCGATCGGCCTCGGTCTCGAGGACGACTACTTCCTTCGCACCTGCGCGCGTCCCCTCAGCCGCGCTTCCCTGGTCTACTACCCCGCTCAGCCGGAGGGGATGGGAGCGGATCAGTTCGGGGTCGCGCCGCACACCGATTTCGGCGTGCTCACCGTCCTTTGCCAGGACGAGGTCGGGGGACTGCAGGTCCGCGACGCGAACGGCGACTGGGTCCACGCCCCGCCCATCGACGGGACCCTCGTCGTCAACGTCGGAGACCTCCTTTCCCGCTGGACCGACGGCGCCTACCGTTCGACGCCGCACCGGGTCGTGAACCGTTCGGGCCGGGAGCGGATGTCGCTCGTGCTCGCCTTCGATCCCGATCCGCAGACGGTGATCGACGCGCGTCCGGTCCTCGGGCCGGGGGCGCGAGTCGAGCACGAGCCGATCACCTGCGGCGACTATCTCGTGTGGCGGTTCGGCCAGGCGTTCTCCTATCGATCGGAGACGCCCGAGAGCGGGCGCGCCGCGGGCACCGGGGTGTAAACGGTACGGCGAAGGTCCCGGAATCCCACCGAGCCGCGCAATTCGAAGCTCGGCACGTTCCATCGACCGCAAAGCGGATGCCGCGGGTGCGCGCGTTATCATTCCCGCCCGGTTCGAAGCGCAGGAGAAGAGCTCATGCCCGGGTTGTATTTCGAGGACTTCGAGGTCGGCAGGACCTACCGCCACCCCTTCGGGCGGACGGTCACCGAGACGGACAACCTGCTCTTCACCAGCCTCACCATGAATACGCAGACCCTGCACCTCGACGAAGAGTTCGCGCGTACCACCCAGCACGGCGCGCGGGTCGTCAACAGCATCTTCACCCTGGGCCTGCTGGTAGGGATGACGGTGAGCGACCTCACCATGGGCACCACCCTCGGCAACCTCTCGATGACCGACATCCGCTTTCCCATCCCCGTCTTCCACGGCGACACCCTGCGCGCGGAGACCACCATCCTCGACAAGCGGGCGAGCCGCTCCAAGCTCGATCGGGGGGTCGTGACCTTCGGCCACACCGCGTACAACCAGCGCGACGAGGAGGTCGCCTACTGCCGGCGGGCGGGGATGATGATGCGCCGCCCGCACGCGGAGCCCGCATGCGGCTGACCGAGCACACGCGCTACGCCGACGCGAAGATCCACTTCTCCCGTTCCGCCCTCTGGGAGCTCGTCGACGGGAGCCGAGAGCGGCTCAACATCGCGCACGAGTGCGTCGACCGCCACCCGCCGGAGCGGACCGCGGTCCGCATCGCGTTCGCGGACGGGCGGGACGAGGCGTACACGTTCGGGGAGATCGCGGCGTGGTCGAGCCGCTTCGCGCACTTTCTCGGGCGCGAAGGGGTGGGGGCGGGCGAGCGGGTGGCGATCTTCCTCGAGCCCTCGCTGCCGTTCTACGTCGCGCTCTTCGGGGCCATGAAGGCGGGGGCGGTGGCGGTCCCGATGTTCACCCTGCTCGGGAGCGACGCCATCGCCGCCCGCATCGACGACTGCCGCCCGAGCCTCGCCCTCGCCGGGGCGCCGCTCGGCAGGGTGCGCACCGTCGTCGCGGACGATGGATTCCTCGCCGCGCTCGCGCGCGAGCCGGGCGAGTTCGAGGCGGCCACCGCCGCGTCCGACATGGCGATGTACCAGTACACCTCGGGCACGACCCGCGCCCTCCCGGAGGCGGTGCGGCACCGGCACCGGGCGATCGTCACCGTCCTCATCGCCGGCCTCTATGCGACCGGGGTGCGCCCCGGCGACCGCTTCTGCTGCCCGTCGTCGCCGGCCTGGGGGCACGGACTGTGGCACGGCACCCTCGGCCCGCTCGCCCTCGGGGCGGAGATCACTGCCTGGTCAGGGCGGTTCGATCCGGTGCGGATGCTCGCGGTGCTCGAGGATTACCGGATCACCAACCTTTCGGCGGCGGCGACCCACTATCGGATGATGAAGAACTGCGGGACGGCCGGCGACCACCGGTTCGGGATCGAGAAGCTCTCGTTCACCGGCGAGCCGATCGACTCCGACACGGCACAGTTCGCGGAGCGCACTTTCGGCCGCGCGGTGCGCAGCATGTACGGGACGACGGAGGTCGGGGTGATCCTCGGGGGCTATCCCGGCGCGGCGGACCTTCCGATGCGGCCGGGAAGCCTCGGGAAGCCGATGCCCGGGGTCGAAGTGGCGATCCGGGAGGCGAGCGGAAGAATCGCCGCGACCGATGCCGCGGGCGAGATCGTCGTGCGCCGGGGAGACGGGTGGTTTCCCACGAAGGACCTCGGGCGGGTCGACGAAGACGGCTTCTTCTACCACGGAGGACGGGCGGACGACGTGATCATCTCGGCCGGCTGGACGATGAGCGCGGTGGAGATCGAGGACGCCCTCCTGCGCCATCCCGACGTGAGCGAGGTCGCGGTCATCGGGGTGCCGGACGAGCTGCGCGGGCAGGTGGCGAAGGCGTTCGTGGTCAGCGACCGCCGGCCGGGCGGCGACTCGCTGGAGGCGGAGATTCAGGCCTTCGCGCGCGCGCGCCTCGGCCAGCACGAGTATCCGCGCCGGATCGAGTTCGTGGGCGAGCTGCCCAAGACTCCCGCCGGCAAGGTGAACCGCAAGGCGCTGCGGGAGCGCGAGGTGACGGTGGCGGACGGAGAGCGGCTGCGGACGAGCCGCGGGGCCGGCGAACCGGCCCGGGGCGGGCGCAATGCCTCCCGTCCGGATGCCGGGCCGGCGGCGCGCGAGGGAACTCGGCAAACGGAAGGAAGGCCGGAATGACGAGAGAGGAGGCCGCCGGGCGCTTCCCCCGCATCACCGAGGAAGGCCTCGACGCGCTCCGGAGGCGTATCGGGGTGCGCATCCAGGACTCCCTCGAGCCCTGGTGCCACGAGGCGACCCGCGACAGCATCCGGCACTACGCGCACGGGATCGGAGACGACAACCCGCTGTGGTGCGACCCGGCGTACGCCCGCACCACCCGCTACGGGGACGTGATCGCTCCTCCGTCGTTCCTCTTCGCGTGCAGCCGCATCATTTCCGGGTACGTCGGCGGGCTTCCCGGCATCCACGCGATGTGGGCGGGTGCGGACTGGCGCTGGCACCGGGTCGTGCCGCGGAACGCGCAGGTCCAAACCGAGGCGTGGCTCAAGGACCTCGTGATTCACGAGACCCGTTTTGCCGGCCGGGCGGTGCAGCAGATCTACCACGTCGACTTCTACGATGGCGAAGGAAACCTCCTTTGCGGGGCGGATAGCTGGTGCTTCCGCACCGAGCGCGACACCGCCCGCGAGCGGGGCACGAAGTACGACGAGGTCCGGCGCCGGGGCGATCGGCGCTACACCCCGGAGGAGCTGGACGAGATCTTCCGCCGTTACGCGGCGGAAAGGGTGCGGGGGGTGGAGCCCCGGCGCTTCGCGGACGTGGCGGTCGGCGACAAGCTGCCCCCGATGCTCAAGGGCCCGATGACGGTGACCGGCTTCATCTGCTACGCGCAGGGGTGGGGCGGGCTCTACATTCGCGCGAACCGGCTTGCCTGGCGGCAGATCGCGCGCCACTCCGGGCTCGGGATCGCGAACCGCTTCGGCATCCCCGACTGCCCGGAACGGGTCCACTGGGAGGACGAGTTCGCGCTCGAGGTGGGGGCGCCCGGTGCCTACGACTACGGCCCGGAGCGCTGCTCGTGGATGATCCACCACCTGACGGACTGGATGGGCGACGACGGCTTCGTCGAGAGCTCGTACTGCGAGATCCGCCGCCACAACCCGGTCGGCGATACCCTCCACCTCGAAGCCGAGGTGACGGACCGAACCCCGGGCGAGGACGGCGGCGGCACGGTCCGCATCGAGCAACGCGCCCACAACCAGGACGGCGAGCTCTCCGTGCGCGCCACCGCCACCGTCCGCCTCCCCGGCTGATGACCGATTCGACGACTGTGGCGGG
>Ga0209021_1004217_pt1 | contig 10770 bp, 9 predicted proteins | sample PinacodermFT_FD_187299 | JGI IMG/M metagenome (GOLD analysis project Ga0209021, IMG submission 187299) | Host-associated microbial community of the marine sponge Aplysina aerophoba from Gulf of Piran - sponge pinacoderm, lysed by freeze-thaw... | ecosystem: Host-associated > Porifera > Sponge >... | reverse complement strand
ATCAGAGCGAGTTCGCGTTCGTCGATGCAATGGTGCCGGTTCTGAACCCGTCGGGGGTGCAGGAGTTCCTCGATTTCGGCCTCTACGGCTTTGCCATGTCGCGCTATGCCGGCCTCTGGGCGGGCTTCATCTGCGTGACGGATACGGTCGACTCTACAGCGACGGTGGATATCGATCCCGACCGGGTGCAAATCCGGCTTCCGGGCGATTTCGAGATGCCGGAGGGCGGCCCCAACATCCGCTGGCCGGACAATTGGCTCGACCAGGAGCCGCGCCTGCACAATGTCAAGCTGCCGGCGGCCGTTGCTTTCGTGCGCGCGAACCGGCTCGACCGGGTCGCCGTCGGCGGTCCCGGCCGCCGGATCGGCATTGTCACCACGGGCAAGTCCTATCTGGATACGCGGCAGGCCCTTTCGGCGCTCGGGATCGACGACACGACGGCCCGCGAACTCGGAATTTCCGTTTACAAGGTGGCGCTCTCCTGGCCGATCGAGCCGGAAGGCATGCGCGCGTTCTGCGAAGGCCTCGAAGAAGTCCTCGTCGTCGAAGAGAAGCGCGGGCTGATGGAGCCCCAGATCAAGGAACTGCTCTACAGCACGCCGGCCGACCGCCGGCCCAGGGTAGTCGGTAAGACCGACGAGGCGGGGCGGGAACTGCTGCGGACGTACCAGGAATTGCAACCGGAAGACGTTGCAGAGGCGATCCTTTCCCGCCTCGGGCGCGTCGCCGATATCGGCCGTTTCGAGTCCCGGCTGGCTGCAATCCGGGAGGTAACGCGCCAGTCGGGCGGCAACCAGCCCAGCCTCGTGCGCACGCCATCCTTCTGCTCCGGCTGCCCGCACAATTCCGGCACCAAGCTGCCGGACGGATCGCGGGCGTTCTCGGGCATCGGCTGCCACTTCATGGCGCAATGGGTCGATCCGGAGAAGACCGCCACCTACACCCATATGGGCGCGGAGGGCGCGACCTGGGCCGGGCTGCACCACTTCGTCGAAACGCCGCACATCTTCCAGAATATCGGCGACGGCACCTACTACCATTCCGGCATTCTGGCGGTGCGCGCCGCCGTCGCGTCCGGCGCCAGCATGACCTACAAGGTGCTCTACAACGACGCCGTCGCGATGACCGGCGGCCAGCCGGTGGACGGGCCGCTGTCGCCTGCAATGGTGACGCAGCAGCTTGCCGCCGAGGGTGTGAAGCCAATCTATCTCGTCACCGATACGCCGGAAGCCTATGAAAAAGCACGGGACCTGGCGCCCGGAACGGTGGTCAAGCACCGCTCGGAAATGAACCTGGTTCAGATCGAGCTGCGGGAGATCGAGGGCGTTTCAGGCCTCGTCTATGTGCAGACCTGCGCTGCGGAAAAACGCCGCCGGCGCAAGCGCGGAGCCTTCCCGAACCCGCCCAAGCGCATGTTCATCAACCCCGCCGTCTGCGAGGGTTGCGGCGATTGCGGCGTCAAGTCGAATTGCGTGTCCGTCATCCCCGTCGAAACCGAGTTCGGCCGCAAGCGGATGATCGACCAGTCGGCCTGCAACAAGGACTATTCCTGCCTGAACGGCTTCTGCCCGAGCTTCGTCACCGTCTATGACGCCGAGCCGCGCAAGGGCGAGCCGGCCGGCCAGGCGCCGGGACCGCTGGAGGTCCTGCCGGAACCCACGCTCCCGGCGACCGACGAGCCCTATTCCATGATGATCGACGGGATCGGCGGCACGGGCGTCATCACTGTCGGCGCGCTGCTGGCCATGGCGGCCCATCTGGAAGGCAAGGCCGCCACGGTGATGGATATGACAGGCCTCGCGCAGAAAGGCGGTGCCGTCTGGAGCCACTTGCGGATCGCCGACAATCTGGAGGATCTGCACAGCGTGCGAGTCGGCCTCGGCGGCGGGCGTGCACTGATCGGCTGCGACCTGGTAACGTCCAGCCAGATCGATACGCTCTCCAGGCTGGCGCGAGGCTCCAGCCGGGCGGTCATCAATACATATCGCACCTACACGAACGAGTTCGCCCGCAATCCCGACATGTCGTTCCCGGACGACGAGCTGCGGACCCGGATCGAGGCAGCGCTCGGCGGCGATGCCGTGGAAATGATCGACGCCACCCGCCTTGCCACCGCGCTTTTGGGCGACGCCATCGGCTCCAACCTCTTCATGACCGGTTTCGCTTACCAGAGGGGTCTGGTTCCCGTCAGCGGCGAGGCCATCGAGCGGGCGATCGAGCTCAACGGCGTCGCCGTCGAGATGAACAAGACCGCATTCGATTGGGGCCGGCGCGCCGCGCACGACCTCGCGTTCGTGGAGCGCATCGCATACCCGGCGGACGCGAGGAACGAGCGCCCCACTCTGGAAAGCCTGGACGATACGGTCGCCCGCAGGGCGGCGTTCCTGACCGATTACCAGAACGCGGCCTATGCCACGCGGTACACGGCGCTGGTGGACCGGGTGCGCGAAGCGGAGGCCGTCGAGGGCGGCGGGCCGCTGTCCCACGCCGTCGCGCGCTATTACTTCAAGCTGCTGGCCTACAAGGACGAATACGAGGTTGCGCGCCTCCATGCTTCCGGCGATCTCCGCCAGCAGATCTCGCGGCAGTTCGAGGACGGCTACCGGTTGGAATTCAATCTGGCGCCGCCGCTCTTCGCGAGGAAGGACCCGGTCACCGGCGAGCCCCGCAAGATGCGCTTCGGTTCGTGGATGCTGCATGTCTTCAGGCTGCTGGCGGCCATGCGCGGCCTGCGCGGCACTGCTTTCGACCCCTTCGGACGGACGGAGGAACGCCGCCGCGAGCGCGCGCTCATCGTGCAATATGAAGGCGATGTCGAAGAAATCCTTCGCCGCTTCGGCCCGGAGACCCGCGCGGCCGCCGTCGATCTGGCGAGCGTACCGGAACATATACGCGGCTACGGCCATGTGAAGCTGCGTCACCTCGAAGCTGCCGAGAAGCGCCGGGCGGCACTTCTCGAAGCGCTCCACGATCCGAAGAAACACGCTGTCGCCGCCGCAGAGTAGGAGCCCTCTGAGTATGAATGGTACGGAAACCGCGATCGTTGTCGGGGTCGGGCCGGGGCTCGGCGCCTCGCTCGGACGAATTTTCTCCCGGGCAGGCATGAAGGTCGCGCTGGCCGCGCGGACGCCGGCGAAGCTGGAGCCGATGGCTGCCGAGATGGGCGACGGCGTGAGCATCCATGCCTGCGACGCCACGGACGATGCGAGCGTCAAGGCGTTGTTCGCCGCGGTTCCGGAGCCGGACATCGTCGTCTTCAACGCCTCCGGCCGTGTACGCGGGAGCATTGTGGACATCGAAACCGAAGAGTTCGAGCAGGCGTGGCGGCAAGCCTGCCTCGGCGGTTTCATCGTCGGCCGCGAGGCTGTGCGCGCCATGCTGCCGCGCGGGTCGGGCAGCGTCTTCTTCACGGGGGCCACGGCGTCGGTGAAGGGCTATGCCAAGTCGGCAAGTTTTGCGGTCGGCAAGTTCGGCCTGCGGGCCCTGGCGCAGTCGATGGCGCGGGACTTCGGCCCCCGGGGCCTGCATATCGCGCATTTCATCATCGACGGCGGCATACTGGGTCCGCATCACGCGCCCGACCCCGATCTGCCCGAAGACCACCTTCTGGTCCCGGACTCGATTGCCGAGACCTATCTGCATGTCCATCGCCAGCATCGCTCCGCCTGGGCGCAGGAGGTCGATCTGCGGCCGTGGGCGGAATCGTTCTGAGGAATTCGCGGGCCTGAGCGGTCACGAATACGAGGATGAGCATGGCAAAGCGTGTGCTGGTTCTGAACGGGCCCAACCTGAACATGCTCGGTCAGCGCCAGCCCGAGATCTATGGGCGGACGACCCTTGCCGAGATTACCGCCGACGTCGAGGCCGCCGCCGGCGACCTCGGCATGGAAGCGGTCTGCCGGCAGAGCAATCACGAAGGCGAGCTCGTCACCTGGATTCAGGAGGCACGCGCGGACTTCGACGCCATCGTCATCAATGCGGCGGCCTATACCCACACGTCGGTCGCGCTGCTGGACGCGCTCACGCTCTTCGAGGGGCCGGTCGTCGAAGTCCATCTTTCGAACATCCACAGGCGTGAAGCATTCCGCCATCGTTCCTATATATCGGGTGCGGCGCTCGGCATGATCGCGGGCTTCGGCCCCGTAGGGTACCGCCTGGCCCTGTTGGCCCTGGATGACCGCTGGCGCACGGATGAGAAGATGCCATGAGCCGTTTTGACATCGATGAGGACGCTGTTCGCCGCCTGGCCGGGTTGCTGGAAGAGACCGGCGTTTCCGAAATCGAGTATCGCGACGGCAATCGCAGCCTTCGGATTTCAGCGCGCGCCCCCGCGCCAGCTCCCCTGCCACCGGCTCCTCCCGTAACGTCGGGGCAGCCGGCGGCGGTCGATCCGGTCGCGGCGCCCCCGCAGCCTCCTGCGGCAGTGGAAGGCGTGCCTGTCACTGCGCCCATCGTTGGCACGGTCTATCTTCAGCCGGATCCCCAACAGTCCGCATTCGTACAGGTAGGCGACCGCGTTCAGGCGGGGCAGATACTGCTGATTATCGAGGCGATGAAGGTCTATAACCAGATTCCTGCGCCTAGCGACGGCGTCGTGCGGCAGATTCTCGTCTCCAGCGGCGATCCTGTCGAATATGGCGAGACCCTGATGATTCTCGGCTGAGCCGGTGTTCGAAAAGGTCCTGATCGCCAATCGCGGCGAGATCGCGCTTCGCATCATCCGCGCCTGCCGGGACCTCGGCATTCGCACGGTCGCGGTTCATTCAACCATCGACTCCGAGGCCATGCATGTGCGCCTTGCGGATGAAAGCGTGTGCATCGGCCCGCCGGCGCCGCGCGACAGCTATCTGAGCATGGCGGCGCTGGTATCGGCCGCCAGCGTGGCCGGCGCCGACGCGATTCATCCGGGCCTCGGCTTCCTCGCGGAAAACGCCACATTCGCGCAGGTCGTCACCGACCACGGCTTCACCTTTATCGGGCCGAGCCCGGACCATATCGCCACGATGGGCGACAAGATCGCCGCCAAGGCAGCCATGGTGGAGGTCGGCATCTCGCCGGTGCCGGGCAGCGATGCTGCGGTCGAGAGCGACGCGGAAGCGGCGCGGATCGCCGAGGAGATCGGCTACCCGGTGCTCGTGAAGGCGGCGGCCGGGGGCGGCGGCCGCGGGATGCAAATCGCTCGCGAGCCGACGATCCTTGCACCGGCACTCGCGTTGGCGCGGCGCGAGGCCGCCGGCGCTTTCGGCGACTCCCGAGTGTTCATCGAGAAGTTCATCGAAAAACCGCGCCACATCGAGATTCAGATTCTTGCCGATTCCTATGGCAACGCCGTTCACCTGGGGGAGCGCGATTGCTCCATTCAGCGCCGCCACCAGAAGGTAATCGAGGAGTCGCCCTCCCCCGTCCTGGACGATGCGGTGCGGGCAGAGATCGGCGCGCGGGCCGCGACGGCAGTCCGCCAGCTCGGCTATCTCGGCGCGGGCACGCTGGAGTTCCTCTTCGACGGCCGGGACTTCCACTTCATCGAAATGAACACGCGCCTCCAGGTCGAGCACCCGGTTACCGAAATGGTGACTGGCGTCGATCTCGTCCGCGAGCAATTGACAATCGCGGCCGGCGGCAAGCTACAGTTCGGGCAGGACGATGTGCGCTTCGACGGCCATGCCATCGAATGCCGGGTCAATGCCGAGGATGCCCGCACCTTCGTGCCTTCGCCCGGACGGGTTCGCGAATACCACCCCCCGGGAGGCCCCGGAGTGCGGGTCGATTCCGCCCTCTTCGCCGGCTGCATGGTGCCCCCGCACTATGACAGCTTGATTGCCAAGCTCATCGTGCATGGGCCCGACCGCCCGACCGCCGTCGCCCGTCTCGCACGCGCCCTCGACGAATATGTCATCGAGGGCATAGACACCAATCTCGAACTCCACCGGGGCATTGCAGGCGATCGGGACTTCAGCAGCGGAGCCTGCGACATACACTGGCTCCAGCGCTGGATGGACGGCGCTTGAAGCGGATTTCGGCGGAAATGCTGCTGACGGCCTACCGCCTGGGGCTTTTTCCCATGGCGGACGGGCGCCGCTCGAACACGCTCTACTGGCTCGACCCGCGCCGGCGCGGCATCATCCCGCTCGACCGGTTCCGGGTGTCCCGGCGCCTCGGCCGCACCGTTCGCCAGGGCCGTTTCGAGGTTCGGGTCGATTGCGACTTCGACGCGGTGATCGCCGCCTGCGCCGAGCCGCGCTCCGACGACGGCGATACCTGGATCAACGACGACATCCTGCGCCTTTACAAGGAACTGTTCCAAAAAGGCGCCGCGCACAGCGTGGAGTGCCGGCTGGACGGGCGGTTAGCAGGCGGTCTCTACGGCGTTTCGGTCGGCGGCGCCTTCTTCGGCGAGAGCATGTTTTCGCGGGTCCGGGACGCAAGCAAGGTGGCGCTCGTCCACCTGGCGGCCCGCCTCCGTGTCGGCGGCTATCTCCTTCTGGACACGCAGTTCGTCACCGAGCATCTCGCAACATTCGGCGCCATAGAGATCAGCCGCACGGACTATCGACGCCGACTCAGCGCCGCCATCCACGTGGACACCGATCTGCCGCAGGACCTGCCGGAAGGCGCGCTGGAGCGCTTTCTCGCCGCAGCGCGCCCTATGCCGCTTCCAGAGGCACCACGGGCACCGCATCCTTGACCACGATACCGCCCCGGTCGCCGGCCCGGATGCTGCCGTAACGGGCGGCGAAGGCTTCTGGAAGCCGGCGCCCTTCGGGAGGGCACAGCCAGAGCCGCAGCAGGTGGCGGCGGCGCTCCGGCTCCGGCCAGTCCTCGAAGGCCGTGCGGTCGTGCAGGATCACATGGTTGCACAGGAACTGCATGTCGCCGGCCTCGAAAGCCATGTCGAGCCGGAATTCGTCGCTGTTGCAGAGCGAGTCGAACAGGTCGAGGGCTTCCACCTGTTTCGGCGTCAGCGCCGGCACCTCCTCAAAACGGCGCGCCGACTCGATGTAGCGCCGCGTATAGATCGTGGTCAGCTCGCCATCGACCCGGTTGAAGACCGGCAAGGTGAACCAGGGCTTCATGCCTTCCGGTACCTCGCCGCGCCGGTCGACAAAGAAGGGCTCATAGAGCTCGGCGGCCAGGTCCGGGCGGCTTTGCGCCATCTCGTTGTGGACGGCAACGGAACTCACGATGGAGCTCAGGCCGCCGGAGCGGGCGGGTTGCAGGCACATCAGTGCGACGATATCCACCGAATCGGTATGAAACAGCTGGCGTTCGCGGGTCTGGTAAACGCGAACATTGGGGTCGCTGCTGTGCAGGCCCATGTCCTTCACATGGCCCATCAGGTGGCCCTTGGCGTTCTGCGAGCGGGCGCTGCCGAAATGCGCGCCGATACCCCAGAAGGCGGCCACGGCCTCTTCCCGGCTCATTCTACGGACCGGCAGCCCGCGAAGCAGGAAGAACCCCCTGCCGTCCAGCAATTCGCGCCTGAGCCCGGCCAGCTTCGGGCCGAGCGTCGGCAGTGGGAACGCTTCCCGGTCCACCTCGATCAACGGTCGGTCGATTGCGGCCACCGCGGCATCGACCTCGGCGACCTCCGCTTCAGTCAGGCGGTATTCCCAAACGTCTTGCGCCACCATCTCCCGGCCGCGCCAGGCTGCCGGGCTGTCGAGGACTTCTGGAGATAGGGTCGTCATGCCATGCTCTTCCGGTCGATCTAGGTGCTGGAGACCATAATCCCGATGTTGTCCCTTGAATCAATGGCGCGGGAGCGCCCGGCGCCATGACGCCCGAAGAATTCCGCCGCCACGCCCACCGCCTCGTGGACTGGATGGCCGACTACATGTCGGAGGTGGAACGCTTCCCGGTCCGCGCGCAAACCCGTCCCGGCGAGGTCGCGTCCGCCCTGCCCCCGGCGGCGCCCGAGGCAGGCGAGCCGATGGAAACCGTGTTCGCGGACTTCGAGCGCATCGTCATGCCCGGCATGACCCATTGGCAGCATCCGCGCTTCTTCGCCTATTTCCCGGCGAATTCGAGCCCGCCTTCGGTGCTGGCCGAGATGTTGACGGCCACGCTCGGCGCCCAGTGCATGCTGTGGCAGACCTCGCCCGCCGCCACCGAGATGGAATCCCGGATGCTGGACTGGTTGCGCCACGCCATCGGTCTGCCGGAGGGCTTCTCGGGGGTCATCCAGGATTCGGCGTCGTCGGCCATTCTTTGTGCCCTGTTGACGGCGCGCGAGCGGGCGACCGATGGCGCCGCGAACGAGCGGGGCCTTGCCGACGCCGGAGCAGCGCCGGTGGTGTACACTTCGGATCAGGCCCATTCGGCCACCGAAAAGGGAGCAAAAATAGCCGGTTACGGGCGCAACCATGTGAGACTGGTCGAGACCGGCGACGACTTCGCGATGAGAGCCGATGCGCTGGACGCGTCAATCCGCGCCGACAAGGCCGCCGGTCTCCGGCCCGCCTGCATTGTCGCAAGCATGGGCACGACCGGCGTCGGCGCCATCGACCGGCTGGACGAAATCGGCGCTGTCGCCCGGGCGCACGATGTGTTCCTGCATGTCGATGCCGCGTGGGCGGGCAGCGCGCTGATCTGCGAGGAACACCGCTGGATGCTGCGGGGCATCGAGACCGTGGACAGCCTCGTCTTCAACCCCCACAAATGGCTGCTGACCAATTTCGACTGCTCGGCGCATTTCGTTCGCGATCCGGACGCGCTCGTCCGCACACTTTCGATCCTCCCCGCCTACCTGCAAAGCCGCGAGGGAAACGCCGTGATCGACTATCGCGACTGGAGCGTGCCGCTGGGCCGGCGCTTCCGCGCGCTCAAGCTTTGGTTCGTGCTACGCAGCTATGGCCTCGCCGGATTGCGCGACATGATTCGGCGGCATATTGCGCTCGCGGAATGGCTTGAAGGCAAGATCGCAGCGCATCCGGACTTCGAGCTCACGGCTCCCAGATCATTGGCATTACTCAATTTCCGTTACGCGCCTGCCGGGGCCGGGGCGCTCGACGAGTTGAACGAGCGTCTGCTGCACGCGATCAACGATGATGGGCGCATCTATCTGACGCAGGGCAGCGTGCGCGGGGCTTATGTAATCCGCGTCTCCATCGGCCAGACCGGCACCGAACGCATCCATGTCGAGCAGGCGTGGGAGGCGATCAAGGCTGCCGCCGCCCGCCTGCAGTCCCATCCCAGGGTGTGAGTAAAGTGAATTAAATCCTTATTTTGGTTCGACCCCGAAAAAAGTGTGGTATGCTGTCCTTGAGGGAAGAGGCGTCCGGGGCCGCTTCCCCCGATCCGAAAAAATACCCGCAAAACCCACGGGAGACGTGCGCCCTGCGCCTGCCTCGCGCGCAGGCGCAATCAGGCGTGCGAACCGCGCCGGCGCTCACGCGCGCCCCCGCCCGCGCGCAAACCGCGCGCGATAAAAGGGCTCCCCTCCCGGACCGGCAAGGAGACAAGGATGATCGCAACCGACCCCCGCCCCGCACTGATGGCGGCGCTCGCCGCGCGCCCGACGCATGGAGATCATGACATCTCTCGACACATCGAGCGGGGTTCCCCGGCAACATGGGCCTACCCGGCCTTTGCGATCACGAAACGGTAGGGAGCGTCCGCCTCATGGGCTTCCACGATGTTGTGCCCCTCGGTCGCGCAGAAATGACGCATGTCGATGGGCGATACCGGGTCGTCGGTCAGCACTTCCAGTCGGTCGCCGGGCGCCATCGTCTTGAGACGTTTGCGGGCCCGCAGGACCGGAATCGGGCAGCGCAGACCCGTAGCGTCCAGCACATCGGCCATGGGTCAGAACGCGTTGAGCGGAATCTTGAGATAGGCGCGGCCGTTGCTTTCCGGCTCCGGCAGGTCTCCGCCGCGCATGTTGACCTGGATCGACGGCAAAAGCAGCGCCGGCACGCCGAGCTCCCTGTCCCGTTCCGTGCGCATGGCGACGAAGGCCGATTCGTCGATCCCGTCGCGCACATGCCGGTTCGCCTTGCGTTCCTCCGCCACGGTCGTTTCCCAGGCGACGGGCCGCCCGCCCGGCGCGTAGTCGTGCCCGACGAAGACGCGCGTTTCGGGCGGCAGCGAAAGGATACGCCGCGCCGAACGGTAGAGCGCGGTTGCGTCGCCGCCGGGGAAGTCGCAGCGCGCCGTGCCGAAATCCGGCATGAACACCGTGTCGCCCGTGAACGCGGCGTCGCCGATGACATAGGTGACGCAGGCGGGCGTGTGGCCGGGCGTGTGCAGCACCTGCGCTTCCACGCGTCCTACCTGGAACCGCGCTTCGTCGGCGAACAGCCGGTCGAATTGCGAACCGTCGGTCAGGAACTCCGGCGGCAGGTTGTAGATGTCCTTGAAGACCGCCTGCACATCGACGATGTGGCCGCCGATGGCCGTTCGGCCGCCGAGCGCTCCTTTCAGGAAGGCGCCGGCGCTCAGATGATCGGCATGGACATGGGTTTCGAGTATCCATTCCACGGCAAGCTCGCGTTCCCGGACCCGCTCCATGAGCTGCTCCGCGAATGCGGTTTCCGTTCGCCCGGAATAGATGTCGTAGTCGAGCACCGGATCGACGATGGCGGCCTGGCCTGTCTCCGGGCAGGCAACGATATAGCTCACGGTCGAGCTGGCTTCGTGAAACAGCGCCTCAACCAGCGGTCTTTCGGCCAAGAGTCGCCCTCCCTCGCCGGGAGACGCTATCCTATACCGGATTCACAAACGGGAGAACGCATCCGTGAACGCGCCGCTGATCGACTACCGCTCCGAAGA
>Ga0209021_1004216_pt1 | contig 10771 bp, 9 predicted proteins | sample PinacodermFT_FD_187299 | JGI IMG/M metagenome (GOLD analysis project Ga0209021, IMG submission 187299) | Host-associated microbial community of the marine sponge Aplysina aerophoba from Gulf of Piran - sponge pinacoderm, lysed by freeze-thaw... | ecosystem: Host-associated > Porifera > Sponge >... | reverse complement strand
TTCACAAGTCAAGCGCAATCAATGATTTATAGATGGATTGCGCAGGTTTTTTCCTACAAGCAAAATTGGTTGCTTTGGTTAGGATTGTATATAAGCCCCTTTGTTAACTCACTACGGGGATACAGTGATTTCACCGATCATTGTCGCCAGCCAGTGGGTATTTACAGTACCCATCAAGTACACCTTTAACCGCGGACGCTTTGTGACCGCCTGCCAGTGTCACATTGACGTGTCCTCCCACAACTTTAACCCGCGAACGATAGCGTCTTCCAGCCAGTCCGCAAATCTTGCCTCAACCTCAGCGAAAGGCTCCTTGTAGTTGATCTGGAAAACTCCGTCCGAAAGGGACGTCACTGGACCAATTTCTCTCTCGCGCTTCTCTGTCTCCACGCGTTGAAACCATGTCGCTGAGCACGCCAAAACCCCTTGGAATTCGTATCCGATTCCATGAAATGCGATCAGTAGTTCAGTCTGCGTAGAGTTTCTCAGCACCAACCGCGCCCAAGAACGGTATGTCTGCGTACCGGCAAAGTAGCCCAGCTCCTTTGCGGTCTGAATGATCTGGTAGCGGTAGAAGTGGCTCCGGTCGCTACCGTCCGGCGCACCGTCGGCGAAGCTCTTACCATGACCGACCAAATCGAACACCTGTTGATGTAGGTCGGCCGCAACCTCTGTAAGCCGCTGCTGGGCGATTTGCTGCAACCTAGCGGCGATGGACTTCGCGGCCTCCCATTCCGAAACGAGTGCATCCTGGCGAGCTTTCAGGCTCTCCCGCATGGACGTGATCGCATCTTGGACGCGCCGCGCCTTTATGACATCTTTGGCAATACTGAGCGCACGAACGAATTCGTCCTTCTGCAAACGTGCAAAGTAGTCCACAAGCGGTTTCAGATTTCCAGAATCGGCATCTTCCAATGCCTCGATGTAACGTGCTCGCTCTCGGTTCCTGACTACGAGCGGGAACCATCCTGCCTTAACGAACACCAACGTCGCTAGGGCTCGCGCGATACGTCCGTTGCCGTCCTGGAAAGGATGAATTTGGGTGAACCGATGATGCAGCCATGCCGCTTCAACCTCAGGAGCAACGTCGGTGTGGGCATGGTGCATGGTTATTAACGAATCCATCTCCGAGTGGACGTGCTCGGGTGGACAGTATTCGTGTAGTGTGCCATCCGGGCGATGGGGGTTGTTCGGCTGGCACTTGTAATCGCCGCGAATAAGATCAACACTCGTCTTTCTCCCAAGGGAATCAATGCCCTCCACAGTTTGCTGATGGCGTGACATCAAAGCGTGCAACTCCTTGATGTAGCTGGTGGTCAATTCTCGCTCATCCTTAACAAATTGGAATACTCCTTCGACTGCAGCTTCGTGGTCCGCGATCATTGCAACGGTGGCTTCGGGATTCGGAACGCTCCCATGGGGGATTACTACCGCCTGTATTCCGTGCTCGATCAGTAATTGGGTGATGCCGCGATCGAAACTGTATAGACGCTCTACTAAGCCTGTCTCAATTGCCCACTCGCGCATCAGGCGCTTCTCAAACTGGATGTATGCCTGCTGCGTCGCTAGTCGTTGCCGCTGTTCGCTCCAGACTAGAGCCAGCGCACCGAGTTCTTTGTGGACCAACTCGTTCTGTGCCTGTAAGTCCTCTATGTGAGCCCATACATGGCTCATGTCGTTTCTCCCCCCGTAAGCCACCGCAGCCGACTGTGCGGTCATCCTACTTGTAGCGTAACACTGGCGATCAGCCGACCCGAAACAAGGAGCGTCACCGGCCGGTTCATGACCTCCTCCTGTCACCGCGTGTCAGCCTAATGCACTGAATGGCCGACTGATGGACGCTCGCCCTGCCCAAGACCGCGAGTGCCTAGTGTGCCTCAGTTTCAAGCCCTGGCAAGGGACAACCCCGCTCCACGCATAGCTTCACACTTGTGAATAAACGAGTCCCGGGCGGCCCTAGGTGCTGGGGGAAACCTGAATTCCCACGGCGGTCTAGGATGTGACATTTTGCTGGCAATTGTCGGGAAAGGCGAGGCGGAGCACGCGGTTGCCGAGCCACGGAATCCGGCAGGCCTGTTCGCCGAAGCCCTGCTTTACGTAAGCATTCGCCGGCCACACCAGGGTGCGACGCTGAGCCAGACGGACTCGTCAACGTCCGGCAAGCCGCCAAGGAGCTGGGTGTGGCCCCCTCCACGATCCACCGCATGCTCAATGACGGGTTTTTGGCCGGCGATCAGATCACGCCCGGAGCTCCGTGGCGGATCCGCCTCACCGAAGAGTTGCGCCAGCACTTCGTGGAAAACGTCCCCGAGGGTTACGTGCCGATGCAAATCGCCACGGCCCGGCTGGGCGTGTCCCGCCAGACGGTGCTGGAATGGATCAAGCGCGGCAAGCTGGACGCCGTCACGATCCGCCAGGGGCGCCTCATCAGCAACACGGAAGCTAGACTGGAATGGAATCGATACGGCTAGCGCACTGGGCCACATCGCATGACCGCAGGCGAAGGGTGCGAATGAATGGAATCACGGTGAGAGCGCTTGGGGCAGTGTTGATCGCGGTCTGCGCCTCCACGCTAGGAGCCCAGGACTCGGGCTTCACCTTGGACGTCGATTTTCGCTTGAATCGTCCGATCGACAGAGTGCTTGCCAAGGTCGATCCAAACGAAGACACCTGGATCGGCGAGCAAGACTATCAGGCGATTGACCACGAACTGAAGGACATTGCTCGCGCTCTGCGTGACGATCCTGGATCGTTTGAACCGCTGGCGGAACAGACGCGTGGCTTCCAGTCCCTGCGGCTGGCGGAGTTCAAGATCATTTCGACACGCCGCGACCCCGATCCCAGCAACCTTACCCACGTTTCCGTCCGTGCGGAACTGGGTGGCGAATCATCCAGTGGGAGCTTGCTCTCAAGGCTGGGAATGCTGGAAATGTCTTGGCGCGAGGCCTCCGACGGCTGGACCCTTGAGAGCGCAATGCCAGCGGCGTTTCGCGATCTCAGTGCTCGAGCCTTTGGGTTCTCGGAAATCACCGATCAAGTGTTCAGCGGTATCGAATCATTCCGCAAGCAGCTCAGGATGGGCGTGGACCACTGGAGAGACTCACTGGACGCGGCGGTGGGTGTCTCGGTCTACGGCCACCAAGGATTGTCGCTGGGGGATTTCGACGGCGACGGGCTAGACGACCTCTATGTGAGCCAGCCAGGCGGTCTGCCGAATCGCCTCTACCGCAACCACGGAGATGGCACCTTCTCCGATGCCACTCGGCAGGCAGGATTGGACATCCTCGACGACACCTCGATGAGTCTCTTTGGCGACTTCGACAACGACGGCGACCAAGATCTGTTCCTGGTCTCGACGACACCGCTGCTGTATCGAAACGACGGACGCGGACAGTTCGAACGGGATGTCGATGCCGGCCTCGCGGTGCCACCAGCCAAGGCGGCCATGTTCACAGGTGCGGCCGCCGCCGACTATGACCGCGACGGGGACTTGGACATCTACGTGTGCGGCTATGACTTCTGGCAACCGGGAGCGGACTACGACGCTCCCACACCGTACTACGACGCTGTCAACGGTCCCTCGAACCTGCTGTTCCGCAACGACGGGCAGGGCCGGTTCGCAGAGGTCTCGACGGAAGCGGGACTGGAGACGACCAACAACCGATTCAGCTTCGCGGCAGCCTGGGGTGACTACGATGACGACGGAGATCCAGACCTGTACGTAGCGAACGATTTTGGCCGTAACAATCTCTATCGCAACAACGGTGACGGCACGTTTGCCGACGTTGCCGCGCAACTCGGCGTGGAAGACCTCGGAGCCGGCATGTCGGCAGCCTGGGGCGACTACGACAACGACGGAGATCTAGACCTGTACACGGCAAACATGTGGTCCTCCGCCGGACAGCGGATCACGGCGAGCTCGCGGTTTGACGCCGTGGCGCCTGGACAGCGCGAGCGAGCCCAGTTCCGGCGTCAAGCGCAGGGGAATTCCCTGTTCCGCAACGACGCAGCGGCTGGCTTCAGCGATGTCAGCGACACGGCGGGAGTACGCACTGGGCGGTGGGCTTGGGCCTCGGACTTCGTGGACCTGGACGGAAACGGGCTGCTCGACCTGTTCGTACAAAACGGATACATCACCGGTGAGCGGCTGGACGACCTCTGAAGCTTTTTCTGGCGGCAGGTCGTGTCGCAATCGCCCCTGCAAGCCGAGGGATCGAAAGACTATGCCGATGCCTGGCGTGCGATCAATGTCCTGATCCGCTCTGACGGGACCTGGAGTGGCCGGGAGCGCAATCTGTGCTTCCTTAACCGTGGAGACGGGACGTTTGAGGACATTTCCTTCACGAGCGGTCTGGACCTCGATTCCGACGGGCGAGCGTTCGTTCCGCTCGACCTCGACGCGGACGGCGACCAGGACCTGATCATCAAGAACCGCAATGGCCGCCAGTTGCGCGCTTTCCGCAATGACCTGCGACCGGGGCAGACCCGGCACTTGACAGTCCGGCTGAAAGGGGGCCCCAGCAACCGCGACGGTGTCGGCGGCCGAATCTGGGTGGCAACCAACCAGCGGACCCTGATGCGGGAGATCGTTTCGGGGAGCGGGTACCTCTCCCAAAGGTCACGCGTGGCCAGATTCGGGCTTCAGAGCGGAGAAACAGTGCGCGAAATCCGCGTTCGTTGGCCTTCCGGCACGGTCCAGGATTTTGAAGACCCTCCACAGGCCGGATTGGTGGCAGTCATGGAGGGAGCGCCAGAGCTTCGAAGCGTCCGGCAGTCCAACGTTACCGACTCAGCATCCGAACCGGCCGGGGCCAGCGAGCCCGAGGCAAGCCCGGGCACCTGGCTTGCGGAGCCGCTGCCGGTTCCGGACTTCGAGCTCCGCACGCTGCGGGACACAGACGAACTCGTGCGCCTCTCGGAGCTGCGCGGCAGCACGGTGCTACTCAACTTCTGGGCCACATGGTGCCCACCGTGTCGCCGTGAACTGGCTCAGTTCCAAGACCGATTGGATGATTTCAGGCGGCTTGGCGTCCAGATTCTGGCAGTCTCGGTGGACGAGCCGAGCAACTCGGGTGCCGTCAAGGACTTCGCCGACAGCCTGGGCCTGGGCTACGAGGTGTTGCTTGCCGACGCCAGAACGGCCGAATCTTACAGCGTTCTCAACGAGCGCCTCTTTGATCGCAGGCGGGCCCTGGCAATCCCGACAAGCTTCCTTGTCAATGAAGACGGCCGGATCATCAAGGTCTACCGGGGCGAGATCGACGCGACCGCAATCCTGAACGACATCCGGGAAGGGAGCGGCGACGCGCTGCCATTCGCCGGTCACTGGGCAGTGTCGGAAGCTAGGCGAGACTTCGAAGAGCTCGGGGCAGCCTTCGCCGAGCGCGGCCTGGCCGCCCCGGCACGGAGGATGTTCGACGAGGCGCTGGCACGCGGTGACCGTACTCCGTTCGTCCTCAACAACCTGGCCGGGACCTTGATCGCGGACGGAGAGAGTGAGCGAGGGGAGGCCTTGCTTCGCGAGGCGCTGGCGATGGAACCAAGCTTGGCCGACGCGAGGGTCAACCTGGCGACCCTGCTGGCCCAACGCGGTGAAATGGCCGAAGCCGAGGAACTCATTGAGCGAGCGTTGGAGACACAACCGGAGGACGTCCAAGCACTATCCGTCCTAGGATCCATCCGCTTCTCTCAGGGGCAACTGGAAGCTGCGGAGGGCCTGTTCCGCAAGGCCGCCGACGGGTGGCCAGACGATCCGAGATTCCGGGAAAACCTTGGCGCAGCGCTGGCATCGCAAGGCCGCTTTGAAGCTGCGCTGCGTGAGTACGAAACAGCCCGCGACCTTGGCTCCGAAGGGGCCGCTCTCTACACGAACCTCGGTGTCCTGTACCTGCAGACAGGGCAGGCAGAGCAAGGCCTGGATGCATTCCTGAAGGCAGTCGAGGCCGACCCTGGCGCGTCCGGATCGCATCTGAACCTCGCCCGCTACCACTTGCAGTCCGGCAATGCGGAGCAGGCTATGAGATCCATCGAACGGGCCAAGGGACTGTCCCCCAGCGATCTCGGGACTCTCTTGCTGGAAATCCAGACGCTTGCGACGCAGGGTCGTATCCAAGAGGCGAGGGAGGCTGCGCAGGATGCGCTCCGACAGCATCCCAGCTCGACTGAAGCGGCTGACCTGCTGGATGCGCTCCGCTGAAGTCGTTCGCATCGCAAGGGCGAAGTCGGCCCGTGACCAGACATCAATTCACTGATTGCAAATGCCCACGGAAATGGTGCGGATACTGCAATCCGGTCATCCTCGCGCTCGTCCGCAGGGATCCCTTGAGCGCCCGCTGAGGTTTTCTTGAAGGGCCAAGCACTGGGAACCCTGTCGGCATGCGTCTTCCGCATTGCGTCCAAAATCGGATGTTCGATCATATACCCGATCGAGTTGGGACTACGGGTATAGGTGTGCCATTTCCCGCCAGGAACGAGCCAGTGGAACAAGATCGAGCACCGGATGTTCAGCCACATCACCCAGAACTGGAGGGGTCGGCCGCTGGTGTGCCGGGAGGTGGTGGTGAATCTGATCGGGGCGGTGACGACCCAGCAGGGATTGAGGATCCAAGCCGAACTGGATGAGAACTGCTGTGAGTCAGGAAAGCAGGTCACCGATCAGGAGATGGACCAGCTCTCCATCGAGCGGGCCGAGTTTCACGGCGAATGGAACTACACCTTGGCCCCGCGGCAGTAACCGACGAACTTATTGAGGCGAGACTGCTAAGGTCCTCCTCAGGGGATATAATCGGACTGTTATGAGCATCCGGGTCGCGTACCGAGACGGTGCATTCAGACCGCTTGAGGAAGTCGCCGGCGCCAAGCCCGGCGAGACCTACACCGCTTTCACGGAAGAGGAGCTGCTCGAGTTCATCGAATCTGTCTGCTGGCTCAAGGCGGCGGAAACGAGCTTTGAATTCTGGGACAATCCAGCGGATGCTGTCTACGACACGCTATAGACGCGGCGACATCGTCCTGGTCCCATTTCCCTTCTCAGATCTGAGCTCTACCAAGAAACGCCCGGCGCTCGTCGTCTCGCCGGACGGCTTCAACAAACGCACCCAAGACGTTGTGCTCGTAGCCATCACGTCGCAGCCGTCGGACAGTTACGTTGTTGCACTCAGTGAGGCCGACTACGTCGACGGGGAGCTGCCGCTCGCCTCGTTTGTGAAGATTTCGAAGCTGTTCACGATCCATCCCACTCTCGTGCTCAAGAAGGTCTGCGCTGTTCGGCCGACGCGTCTGGAGATCGTGCTCAAGGAACTGCGCCGGTTTTTCCGCTAACAGGCACACGAGTGATAGATCAAAGCTGCCACCAAAATGTGTGGCACTTCAGTCCGCAGAACAGGTGCGGCGCATCGAGGAGCTGGCTCGCGACTTCGCGCAGGTCTGGGAGGCACCCGCGACGGAACACGTCGACCGCAAACGGCTGCTGCGGCTGCTGGTCGAGGACGCCACGCTGGCCCGCGAGGGTTACCAGGTCCGCGTCGAGCTGCGCCTGCGTGGGGGCAAGGCGCTCGCACTCGACCCGGTCGCGCTGAACCGGCCGCGGTCTCTGAAGCACCCCGTTTGTCCCGCCACCGTGGCCGCCTTGGACGCGGCCCTGGACACGCACAGCGACGCCGAGGCCGCCGAGCTGCTCAACCGCGCCGGGCACCGGCGGTGGAACGGCGAGCCCTACACGCTGCGAGCTGTCTTCCGATTGCGCGCGCGGGTGGGGATGAAGGGGCATCTGGAGCGCCGCCAGGCCCAGCTCCGCGCCCGTGGCTACGTCACCGCTGGCGAGCTCGCCAAGCAGCTGGGCCGGAGTTCTTGGAGCGTAAAGGCGATGGGCCGACAAGGCCGGATTCTCTGCGAGCCGATCAAGACGGGTAAGCAATCCACCGCCATGTACAAGCTGCCATCCGGCTATGATCAGGTGGGGCAATCGGGCAGCGACCCACCACAGTCCGGGAGGGACGCATCATGAAACCATTGACTTGTGGCTCGGCCGTCCCGGCGGACGAAACAGCATGTCCTCGATCTTCAGCTCCAAGGTCTTGTTCGCCGGTATGCGTATGGCGTAATCCACATCTCACTGCTCGAGCGCGTCGTAGATCTCCGGCCTGGCGAACGCCGTCGGCCCGCTCGACCGTCGCCTAGCCAAGCATCGACGAACGCCTTACCTGCTAGCCGCACCCTGCTTGTCCAACGCCTCGGCCGCCTCCCTAATCAGCTTTTGATTTGGACGCTTGACACCCAATTGATGCTTTGCGATAGTCATTGCCGCTAGGTGCCTCAATTCCTGCCGCGTTCGCTCACCGAAGAACCCTATGCGAGACTCCGTTCGCAATGCTGCAAAAACACGACTGAGATAGAAGGAGTTCTTGTGTTGCCTGAAGATAAAGCGTTTGGTTTCCCTTTCCCAGCCAGGGGCCTTTTGCCGAATCATTACCAGTAGAACGAGCACCTCGCTCAACTCTGCCCGATGAGTCTTGATGTGGTTGCACAAGAGAGCGCCCATCTTCTTCGAGAAGATATCGTCTTGAAACCAAGACACCACGTTGTCGAGAATGCTGTTCATGATCAGTGCCCATCGGTGTCGCGGCTCCTCTTTCTCATCCCAGTCGCTCATGACGAATGAGATGTCCTCGAACGTGGCTTTTCTCTGAACGGCAAGCACTGGAGACAGAATCACTAGAATTTGGCATATCCTGATCCATGAGGACAGAACTTCGTCCAGCAAAGCTGTCTTCGCCTCCGGTGTGACGTGGTCGCTATTCCGAAGCACGCGTGCGGCACCTCTGATCGCTTGCATCAGCTGGAGAAGGGACGAGGTCTCGATAAATTTCCCAAGATCCTGATAGTACGGCCGAGCCCGATCGTATTGTTTGTCAGCTACTGCGTCCTTGACGGCCGCCGGCAACGCTGACTCAGCCATGCTATTTGTCACTTCATCTTGTAGCTGTTTAAGCGCGGCCTGGTCTGGCGACCATGTTGCATGCCCGAACGGGTTCAAGTCTGACGCGATCTGCGTTCGAGTCAGGAAGTCACTGTTCATTCGCGCCAGATCTGTGGTCAGGCACGCGACAGCATCAGAGCGCCGTCGATCAATGCCAGCGTAAAATTCGATCAATTCTGGATAGGCTGCGTATCTGCCGTCACTTAGGATAAACGTCGAAAACACTTTGTCGTGGTGCATCCGATGCGCAGCAAAATAGTAGAGCCAATAACTGAACCGAAAACCGAAATAGGTGCCCTTGCGGACAAGTATGTTCTCTGTCGCGAGAAAAGCGAATAGAACCTCAACGTCTAGATCTAGCAGCTGAGCCTTGCAGTATTCGAACGCTTTGTCGTAAAACTCAGATTTTGAAAATGTGGTTCTTTCAGCTCTGACGAGCCATTCGCAAAAGTACCCTAAAGCATATTCGCAGTCCTTTAGGTCCGGTCGTGTTGCATAGCGAGGAATCTGGTCGAACTGCAAGAACAACAACGTAAGCACTCTGCCGATCATCTCCGTACGATTAACCGGACTCTCCTCAAATGCCTGCTCGGCCAATCTGAGGATCATTAGGCAATTCAGCGGTGAGCGGTGGATATTCAGGGCTTCTATATCGGCATTGACTCTCGCGGTGACGAGATCGTCGTCCAAGTCATCCATTTCCTGCACGTACGCAGTCACAAGCTCCCGAAGTCTCGTCTTGGTCAGTGCCCATAAGTACAATGTCTCAAACTCTGCTACGTTGTCGATCTCTATTGCATCAGCGATTCGGGCACAATCGTCGATGCTCTGAAGAATGATCGTCGGAACTTGTGGAAGAGCGAGTCGCAGCTCCTTCAGGATTCGACGGCTGGGCTTGTTGCCGGAGTAGTTGTCCAGAATGATCGCAGCGAGGGAGGTCGTCTGGACGCCAAGTTCCTGGCACCTCGCTTCAAGGGACCCGAGTATCCCTTGACGATGAGGGGGAATCGTGACGACATCGAGCATTGCTACGACGTTGCCGTTCTCATTCTGTCGCCAGTGCTGGAAGGCGATGTGCCGACCCAAGCATGTGAGGCCGAACTGCCTCGGAGCTCTGACAACGACCGGCCGAAGATTGTCGATCAAGTCCTGTGGGGTGAGAAGAATGGCCTTGTCACGATCCGGAGCGGTTTCCGGCATGCTAGCTAGGTCGCGATCCACCCATGAAGTTTGCTTGGATGAATAAGAGGTCGTGGCCTCTTCGAATTCGACCTGCAAAATGGCATGGGTGTCGCCGGGTGTCGGTAATGGCTTGGTGCCCTCAAAAGACATCGGAGGGCGCGTCCAGCGTGGGAAGCTCACCGTCCCAGTGTCCGTGTTCGAAAGGGCGGTGCCGGTCACGAACTTGTGGCCAGGGGTCCATTGCCTGTACTGCACTTCCACACCGTCAGTTTCGGTGTCGAGAGTTACGAAAGAGTACCCGAGTAAATCAGACTTGCAGGTGAATAGCGGCGGTGCAGACACTTCGACGACACCATTGTCTCCACGAGAGGAGAACGTTGCAGTCGCTTGGTGGACGTGGCCGGAGAATACCAGGCGAAAGTCTCTTGCGATGATCTTGTCCAATTCAGAGTTGGCCCAAGGGGTCAGCCACTCAATGGGATGATGCATGACCAAGATGCGTATAGTGGAGTTCGTTTGTAAGAGCCACTGCTGCATGACCCTTGTATCGATCATCAGCTTGCTCTTGTCAGAAATCGCCACGCCCTTGGAATCCGTTAAATGGGCATACGA
>Ga0209021_1004215_pt1 | contig 10772 bp, 7 predicted proteins | sample PinacodermFT_FD_187299 | JGI IMG/M metagenome (GOLD analysis project Ga0209021, IMG submission 187299) | Host-associated microbial community of the marine sponge Aplysina aerophoba from Gulf of Piran - sponge pinacoderm, lysed by freeze-thaw... | ecosystem: Host-associated > Porifera > Sponge >... | reverse complement strand
CATTACAACCGAGTAAACCACTCGATAACCTGACTGTATCAACCATAGATTCCAGCTCCAACCACAGAAAGCGGTATCCGATGCCGAAGAAGCTGCAATGAAACCAATCCCAACGACTAAACCTAAGACGGCGCCGCCCATCCAAGTATTGATTCCTAATTGCTGGATCAACACGGCCATGACTATGCATGTCAGCAAGCTTGTGATGAAACTAATAATGAATGGTGTTGGAGACGGTTGAATCTCGTCTTCAGTCTTGCCCAAGGCGGACAACCAGGCCTTTCCAAATACTGGTCCATACCAGACCCAGCCTATGAGGAATGCGACCACCGTCACCACGATAATTGCTATCCAATTCAATCCAACTAAATAGTCCATCAGACTTTCCTTTCAAATTTGACATGGAGAATTTCAAATTTAGCACATTCAAAGCCCCACGCAAGACCGCCGGCTCGCTGAACAATTGAATCTGTTCAAGTGGGACTAGGTTGATTCCCTGTGAGTCCAGGTTAGTAGTTCGAGTAAATTCGATGGATGAGCAGAGAACCGCTGGCAAAGACTTGAGATCAGATGTCATTCCAAGCGACAAAAAGCGAATGTACTTCCCTGGTGCCTTAAACTACTGATGATAAGTCTGTACTCCATCCGCGTTGCCCACTGTTCTATTCCAAATCCACAGTTGACTAAACACAAGACTTCCCCTTCTACATGAAAATTCCTGAATTTCTGTTTCCTCTGATCAATCCAATGATGAAGCTGCTTCTGAATTCACCATTGCACCCACTCATGAGCCACTCAGTGCTGGTGCTGTATTTCAAAGGTAGGAAGTCAGGAAGGAAGTACTCTACTCCCCTAAGGTATCACAGAGACGACGACGTGGTTCGATGCTTCACTTCCGGTGAAACTAATTGGTGGAGAAATTTTCACGACTCTAGCCCTGCCTCCATCCAGATCAGAGGAGAACGCCAGAATATCGTCGGAAAACTCGTCGATGCTGGGACCGAAGTCAAACGCGACATACTCTTGAACTACCTGCTCGCATTTCCGGCTGATGCCGTCTACCACAATGTCCGCAGACAGAAAGGAATTCTCGTAGAGGAAGATTTAGACGCTGCTGCGGCCCATTGCAGAATCGTGGAATTCTCTAAGAACGTTAGTAGTCTGTAAATCACATATTGGTATAGTGTTTGCGAGGTCGAATCCGGTGTAGAGTGTCGCCACTCGCAGATCGTAGCGCAATCATTAAGTACGACGATGGCTTCCTGCACATTCGTATCCATGCCAATCCGAGAGACAACCAAGCCAACCAGGAATTGATTCAATTTCTGGCTGGGGAAATCGGTGTGCCCAGGTCCACGGTGCGAGTTAGTTCAGGTTCGCGAGCGAGGATTAAAACAATTGAGTTCAAGAGCTTGGAGCAAGACGAACTGATCGATCGAGTTCGACAGACATGCAAGTCTAAAGGGCTGGCTTGTTCACTCTAAAATCGATTACATGGCATACAGCAATCGCGTAGATAACGCTCGAAATGGACCCTCAAGTGGGTCCAAGTACCGAACCGTTAATGGCGTGAGTGCAATTCGAGACGGCGTTAAAACCAGTCAACGACTAATTGATGTCCGAGAAGACCCGCCGAAGAGAAAACCCGACTGGATAAGGGTTAGACTGACAAACTCACCCAAATTCCGTCATTTACAAAATATCGTTCAGGAACACAACCTAGCAACAGTTTGCGAAGAGTCTCACTGCCCCAATATCGGCGAATGCTGGAGTCATGGAACTGCCACGATTATGCTCATGGGCGCAGTCTGTACTCGAGGCTGTCGATTCTGCGCCGTAGACACCGGCAATCCCAAAGGGCAACTTGACTTAGACGAACCTCAACACGTCGCAGATACGGTTGAATTGCTGGACCTGAAGTACGTTGTGCTTACGTCTGTAGATCGAGATGACCTTCCTCTAGGTGGTGCGAAACACTACGCCAATAGCATCAGAGCCATTAAGGAACGGATGCCCAAAACAATTATCGAGGCTCTTACCCCCGATTTTGCTGGAGAGCACGAGGCTATCAAGTGTGTTGTCATTCCGGAGTTATCAGTATTCGCGCACAACATTGAGACCGTGGAAAATCTGACAAGTCGGGTCCGCGATCCTCGAGCGACCTATCGTCAATCGCTGGATGTGCTCGAAACAGCGAAGCAATTAGGTGCCACATCGACCAAATCAAGCATTATGCTGGGGCTCGGCGAAACACGTGAGCAAACCCTGCAAACCATGCGCGACCTAGTTGGTGTCGGTGTAGATTTTCTAACTCTAGGTCAATATCTGAGACCTACCCGACAACACCTACCTGTCGAACGCTATGTACCACCCGCTGAATTCGACGAATTAAAGGAACTCGGTATAGAAATTGGTTTTAAAGATGTTGCTTCTGGACCGCTGGTTCGTTCAAGTTACCGGGCTGACAGACTATTTAGTGGAAAGTTCTAGTCAAGCATAGCTCTCAAATTTGCGACACGCAGCTTCATCTGCCAATTCCTTGATTAATGCAACAGCTTGTTGCTCTTCAAGATACGGAATTTCTAAGGCATATTGACTCCCATCGTGCGCTGCTACATCTAGACACAGTGTCGCCATCTGATTCATCCTGTCAAAAATCGTCCGCTTGAGATTGAGTCCCTGAATCTTTTCAAAAGGTACTACAGTAAACGTACGAACCCACCATCCTTTTCGTAGCAAGATAGCGTCTTTGTCAAGGTGATATTGAATTCTTCGAACATACTCTCGAGTAACAAATACCAACCAACCAATAAGAGGCAAAGCGAGTAGTGCAATCCAGACAGTGAAAAGCCAGGCGAGGATGCCTATCAACGCGACAAATATCAAGTTTCGTTTAAATCTGCGCTTCCATGCCCTGAATTCAATACCTTCCCATTGCTCAGGGTGAAAATTCACATTCGGTAACAGCACTTCCAGGATCTCAATACCTCGATCCTTATGCAAGAGTGGAACTAACCAACGACCATAGATCTTATCAAGTAGCGAGCCACCAGACTCAACATTCGCAGCCGAAGAGTCGTAGTAAATTGACTGACATTTGAAGATTCGATGTCTCAACGTACTGACCGTTCTCAACAGTTGAAGTCTTCCGACGGGAATCTTCCTACTCACATGAATGATTGCACCTGACCGAATCTGAAGGGTCTCACCATCGAAAGTCAAACGGAAATCCTTGTAAATGGCCAGTGATACAAGTAGTGAAACACCGAGCATAAGTACCAACAAAACAGTCGCTAGAACTAGAAGTGTCACCACAAATATGAAAAATAACTCTGGATCGATGATCTCCGTAAAGAAAAATGTGTCAAAGAGTGAAGAGTAAAACTGCTTGTCAATGAAAGGAGTAATCAGCTCTTCAATAGGAAGCTCTCTGATCTCCTCACTTTGATTTGGTCCATTAATAAGACTGCGTGTAAGGTACTCCAAAAACTGCAACATGTACTGTAGCATGTAGCTAGCGAACATGCCAGCACCAACGAAGCACCATAGGAGCACAGGATTTCGAATGACCGATAGTTTGCATGCGTCAATCGTTTGCATTCTTGCCAACACCTTTCGAGAGCTCTCTACAGCATCGCCAGATGAATTCTTGTCTACGTGATGATCAAAATCTTGTTCTCCCAACGGCTGTTTTTGTAGTTTCTCTCCCAAATAGGCAATTGCGTCTAGAGAGACACCGTTGAGTTCCAAGGTAGCACCTGCTCCGCTTGAAGTTAGCAATTGCAACTTTGCAGATTTACGCCAACGATGGACCGGATTCTGAACATAGTCAATATCGTGAATCTGATCGAACGGGATCACTGTTTCATTCCGACTTAACAACCCTCTCACGAACACCACTTGGTCAGTTTCAAATTTGAACTTAGTCGTCACTCTCTGTATGACAGGAACAAGGACTACTGCTACGAGCGCAAATAATGGTCCTGGATTGAACCCAAATCGACCTTGGAAGATAATCATCAGGATTGCCAGCACCGACCCGAACAAACCCCAGCTGCCAAGAATTGCCACGATAGCATCCACTCTTTGCCATTCAGCAAATTTATTCGTCATGATCGCGAGAGACCTAATTGGCCATCAGTACTTGGTTTTTTCGTGCCGTCTGTCTTCCATGCCGAGCTCTGATGAAACGGAATCGCTCTTTCTTTCCGTAAACACAAACTCTTTACCCACACAATCCGGTCATTTCCAAATTAGAACTTGGTCGTAAATCTACTAAGGGCTGGAATGAGGCAAATAGTGAACAAGATTGTGGCAACAAGAACAAATGTAGTTCGCATTTGAATAGAACGATCTACGATTCAAGACAATCCTGCTAGCCCATGACAAAGAGCAGGGAACCTAGCACATCAAGTCGTTGCCAATCTTCCAATTTACCACTCATCGTAGAGCTGGTACTCCTCAGACATTAATTCCTGTTTAATCCGTTCTGCCTCTTCCTCACGGAGGTATGGGATGCTCACATTCGCAAACTTCGTTCCCGCGGTGAAAACTCGCAGAGTTGCGTACCCAAAAACCCTTTCAAAAAATTTGCTCGATACTGCAGTATGCTGAATACGATTCCTAGGGACAATCTCATGATTACGCGTCAAGACTCCCGTTCTACTGTGGAGGAATGCTTTATCTAAACGGTAAAACTCAAACCTAGGTGCAAGAATTGCAATCACAAATCGTCTTAGCGCTAGGGCTAGGAATCCAATCCCTAGGACGAACCAAACTTGGCTGAGAAGATCGTTGAATTCATCGTTGGGGATCGCATTTACAAACATCCTTACTCCCCACCACCCAATAGATACGAAAACCCAGAATACGAGAGCGTTAAAAACCCTGAAAATAGACGTGAAAGGGTCAATACCAATGAACCCTTCCGCCGTCACCTTGAGAGGCAATTGGGTTTTACGAGACATTTTTCCGGCTAATCATCAGCATGCTTCTTGACAAACTTTCGCGAGTGAAAGGACAGAACTCCGTTCCTTCTTAGCATCAAGAGCGATTGTAGAAATCGTCAGGTACTTTGTAACTCCACAAAGGCTCGATAAGGGCTTGCTTCGTTTGCCATAAGTTCGTCGTGGTTACCGTAGTCCCTAATTTTTCCATCTTCTAGAAACGCAATTTTGTCAGCCCTACGAATTGTCGACAACCGATGTGCAATCACGATCACGATTCTATTTTCAGAAATTCGTTTCAACGATTCTACTAGGACATTTTCTGTCTGCGGGTCCAGTGCCGCGGTTGGCTCATCCAAGATGAGTATCTTTGAATTACGAACCAACCCGCGCGCGATAGAGATCCTTTGTTGTTGACCAACTGAAAGAGTGTCGCCAGATTTTCCTAACACGGTATCGATTCCATCTGGCAATTCGTGAATGAACTCCATGCAACCAGCGGTTTCTAAGGCATCCATGATCTCATCATCCGTGGCATCTGGGTTTGCATTTGCGAGATTCGACCTAATCGATTCGGAGAAAAGCAAATGCTCCTGGAACACATAAGTGGTCATATCGCGCCAAGCATCCATATCCAGTTCAAGTAAATCCGTACCGTCTACCTCCACGCGACCTTCTGTAGGTTGAATGAATGAAGGAATCAAATAGGCTAGGCTGGTTTTGCCAGAACCAGTCGGCCCAACAATCGCTAGAACCTCGTTCATAGCAATATCCAGTTCCACATCTTTGAGTGCTTCGCGACCATCTGGGTACCGAAACGATACATTCCGAATCGATATCCCCTCCGAAATTGAAGTCACGGTTTTGCCTTCTGGTGACTGCTGGTCGTCTTCATTTGGATAGTCGATGAAGTAGAACACGCGTCGCGCCGCGGCAGCTTGATCCTGCAGATTGATCCAGACACGCCCTATCCCACTGAATGTTCCACGAAGTCCCATGTACATGAGGAACAGCGCACCAAAATCACCAACTGTCATATGTCCTTCAATCACTTGGTTGGTGATCAACCACGCCATGAAAAATCCAAGCGGCCATTCGGCAACCGAAATCACCATTCCGATACCAACCCAAACGATGATTTGTAAGCGATCTCTCCAATATGAATGTGCACTTCTTTGAGCGAATTTTTCGGTCTCTTTTTTCATGCCACCAAGACTTTGCACGGCACTCATATTGTCGAGTGTCTCCTCCATGGCATTGGTGGTTGCGGCACCTGCTGCACGCTGATTTTGAGTGACCGTACGAATGTATTTCGAGAGCGGCAGGGACACTATCGCTACTAGTGGAAACATCAATGCACACAACACCATGTAGATGGCTTCAGTCAAGTGACCATACGTAAACCAGATGTTGTACAAGGTTGTGAGCAAGCCCCAGACCAAGAAGAATGGCGCATAGGTCATCTCAGTCACGCATGTATAGAGCATCGGAGTGTCGTATAAGACGCGGTACAGACGATCGCCGGTTCTCTGATCATCCAGTGTGGTCATTTTCGACCGGATCAAACGTGAAAATAAATGTCGTCGCACTCCATTGACGATGCGTTGGGTCAGCCGCACATCGATCCAGAACTCAATGATTCCAAATATCCCACCAGCACCGCTACCACCTGAACTGATAGCATTTTCAGCACGGCTAGCGTTATCCTGCCCCTGATACAGACTTGCGCCTGTACCTTCAGCTCTAGTACCAATCAAGACAAGCAGGAAAACGAATGTAATGGTCATAACCAACATCATATCCATTCGCGTCATACCTTCGAAGACAGCCAGAATCGGCTCAAAATGTGGAGGAAAATTGACCTCCTCCACAACGAGAGGCGTACCAAGAAGCACATGATCTGTGATGACCTTGAAGAACCACGGGAAAAAGAGCAATGTAATTGAGTAAAACAATCGCATGCCCCACTTTGCCACAAAAAGGCTCTTGGCATAACGCACCAATTTCAAGCCTCGAACCATGACACTCCACGTCTCAGAATTAGACATCTGGGAGTCCAGATCCAATTGATCGTCGAAGTCCTCAATGGAGGTGAAGCCACTCTTGATTGAATGGTCGGTCTGAGTAGTATCGGTCTTTCGATCAACGTCTCGACTTGTAACCATCGTTCTCTACACCTATTCTGCTAGGGTCGCAGCGGAGCCTACCGTTTCCGCTTCTACAAACTGACGGTAATCACCATTGGTCTGCGCCATAAGTTCGTCGTGGTTTCCGATTTCGCTAATTTGTCCATTCTTCAAGAATGCAATTTGATCGGCGTTTCGAATGGTCGATAATCTGTGAGTGATTAAGAAAACAACCTTGTCTTTACCCCAATCAGCGAGTCGAGACAGCACTTCGTGTTCCGTTTGTGCATCCAGCGAGGCCGTGGGTTCATCCAAGATAAGAATGGGTGTATCTCGAATCACAGCCCGTGCGATCGTGAGTCTTTGGCGTTGCCCAGCAGACAATTTGCTACCACGTTCGCCCAACTGCGTCTCATAGCCCTTCTCTAGCTGTTCGATAAATTCACTTGCACCTGCAATTTCTGCCGCCTGCTTGATATCTTCATCAGATTTAGTATCGAGCGCGTATGCGATATTCTCCTTGACCTTGCCGGTGAAGAGGATATTCTTCTGCATAGCCAGCGCAGTGTTTTCTCGAATCGACTCAAGAGAGAAAGTTCGCACATCTTGGCTGTTGACCAAGATCTGTCCTTGCTGAGGGTCGTAGAGTCGAAGTAACAACGACATGAGTGTGGACTTACCCGAACCCGTACTTCCAACTATGGCCGTGATATTTCCTTTGGTTGCCTCTAGGCTGACACCCCTTAGCACGGGTGCATTGTCTTCGTATCCGAAATGGACATTGTTCCAGGATACCGAATCGACTTCAGATGGGAAATCTACGGGTTCCTCTGGTTCTTCCACCAGAGGTTTGAGATCCAGAAAATAGAACGCACGTTCGAGCCCGATGAATAAATCTTGAAGTCGACACCACAAACCGACCAAGTCTCGTCCTTCCCGGCCAAGTCCTTCCACTCGGTCCTTGGCTTGGTTAAATAGCGCGAAATTCCATACTGCAAAACCTACAACCCAAACCATGAACGATGGCACGTTGCTACTTCTCTCTAGCACGGTCCAGCGAGCAAGCACGTACTCGAAACCAATGACAACTAATCCACCCACCATGGCACAAATCAAGCCTAGTCCGACGATCGCAAACCTAATGTAAAGCGCTGCGTCAAGAGCTCTCCTCGAGTCCTTGTCAAAGCGGTCTAACGTCATGTTCTCCATCTGGTTTGCTTTAATAACCTTTAAGAGCGTGAAGGTTTCCTGCAATCTTGAGGTGAACTCACTGTTGGCCACACGATTCTTGACCGAGAGGCGACGAATGGTGGGTGTCGCGTAAGCCGTGACCACTATCATCGGTACAGCCGTGAACAGGATTGCTAGTCCAAGAATGGGATCAAAGGCGATTAAAAATCCCATTACGATGATCAGATTAAATATCCGGGTGAGCGGTCCGATGACGCACTCTGTGAGCACGCTCACAATCATTGAACTGTCTTGATATATCCGATATATAGCATCTCCCGAGCGATGGCTCTGATGGAATGACAGAGACAAATACTCTAGCTTTTCCACCATGGCCACCCTTAGGTAGTGGTTCACATTCTGCCAAACCCAAGCGGGGTAGTACGTGTACATCCCAGTTAGGACCAGTCCACACAACACGCCTATGAAGCTATAGATCAGAAGACCATTACGCACATACTTGCGTTGGGCTTCCGTAAGATCGGTACCGCCAAAGCCTTTATCCTCAACTTCCTGTAGTTCCTCTTCAGTTAGAAACTCCGGTTGTAAGTAAGTGTTGTCTGCTAGTAAAACAAATGTTTGGAACGGCTGCAACTTGTCGTTCACCATCATTTTGTTGTCCCACAGATCGGAGAAAATGAGTCCCGCAATGGTGTACGCAAGTGTCAGAAGGACACCTGCAACAACAAACATGACCATGTGAATCATCATGGGCATCATGAATGGAATGGCTCGGCCAATCAGTCGAACCATCTTTGACAGCTTCAGTGGTGGAGGTTGGCTAGTGTCGGCCAGTTCCCGGGCACTATCCTTTTGGCTAAATCTGACCAACTTGGAGGCGAGGACGGACATCGCTCGTGAGCGGTAAAACCGCTCACCGATTCGTCTGAAGAACTTAATCATTGCCTCTTCACGAGCAAAAGTGGATTCACGCTGTTGCTATTCTTAAGAAAGAGTAGGTTCTGTCACTAGCACATATTGGGAGCAACAAGCGGAGGCATACTTAAAAGCGACCATAGAAGCTTGCGCTCGCTCACTTGAAAATCCTTTTTCTTCAGACATTAGAGTCTGTTGAAAAACGCGGATACTCACGAAAATTCCGAAATGGAATTCAGTATCAGAAATTGATATATAACGATTTGCGATCAACCATTCAACCGAGAATTACTTCAAAAGCGACTTTTTCAACAGTCTCATTATTGATTTAAACACATTTGAGGAACATTTGGCGGGATTCTCAGCACGATGTTGTGTTTTATTCATCCTTCAGATGTACAAACTGATAGGACTTGAACACGAAATCTACAGATTGAGCAGGACATTCGGTGCATTCCAACCGTCCATTAGGCTTCCAGTCCATGTATTTCCACAGTACCTCGATCTCCGTCAATCGAGATCATTTGTCCGTGTTGAATCCGTTTAGTGCCGTTGCCAACACCAAGAACAGCTGGTATTCCATACTCTCGCGCCACGATCGAACCATGTGCAAGGATGCTACCGACATCGGTTACCAGTCCAACTGCATGAGAAAACAACTGGGTCCAAGCTGGGGTAGTTAACGGACTCACCAATATAGTTCCAGGTTCCATCTTGTCGAATTCGATCGCATTGGTCACGACACTGGCCTTCGCGGTGACTCTACCCGAACTCACCGGAAATCCTCGTAGCTGAACCGAGTCTTCATCATTCAGTATCTGAGTTTCCTTGAATGCGATCCCATCAATCTGACTGGCTTCCATTGGCAATGTCCCGGGAGGATGGTGTCGCTTTCTTGCGTCTCTTAGCTCCCGTCGCTCGGTAGATTTCTCAAGGTACTGGTCGATTGGCGAACCTCCTGATAAACCGTTGATGATTTCCTGGATCTCCAATGAGGTCAAAAAATAGAGATCTTCATGGGTACTCAAGCAACCAGCATTTGTAAGCCGAGTACCCAATTCTTCAACCATAGTACGAAGTACGTTCCATGTATAACCGAATAGGAACGCTACCTCCTCTCGGATGTAGTTGTACTTACGTGCAAGCCACAGTCTGAACCTAAATTGCCAGTACGGCAAGCCGTTCAGAAGGTCCGAGACTTCTGCAAACTTTTCTTCTCTGATCCGTGTTGCGCGAGTATCTTGATCCGTAGGGTCGTAGTCTGAATCACTGACCATTGCTCTTAATGAGGCGAGCAATGCTGAAGGATCCTCGATCTGCGTGGCCTCAATGAAATCCATGCTATAGCCTTGGTGTCCGTAAATGCTTAAATAGCGATCAAGCGCGTCCAAAACAGGTTTACAGTCATTGCGATTACGCAATTTATCCATCAGGTACTTAGATGGTGTGGTTAGGACCAGGTAGCTAATTACGTCACTCTCTCGTACCAATTGTGCAATTTGGAAAAGGTCAGCGTTCGCTTGCATCGTCTTAGATTTAATGCCGGACAGAAATTGGCCACTGATGAAGTGGTGATCAGGTAAGGTCTCCCGCA
>Ga0209021_1004211_pt1 | contig 10780 bp, 8 predicted proteins | sample PinacodermFT_FD_187299 | JGI IMG/M metagenome (GOLD analysis project Ga0209021, IMG submission 187299) | Host-associated microbial community of the marine sponge Aplysina aerophoba from Gulf of Piran - sponge pinacoderm, lysed by freeze-thaw... | ecosystem: Host-associated > Porifera > Sponge >... | reverse complement strand
CGCCGCCGGGTCGACGACCCGACCAAGCGCCATCAAACATTGGATTGCATCGAACGCAATGAAGAACCAGTGCTGCACCGCCCGATCGGCGGCAATGAACGACTCGTAGCTTTCTTCGGCATCCCACACACTCAACGGCAACTTCCGGCACTGGGCCGAGACCCAGCTCGGCGGATCGAGCTCGTCTCGAGACAGCGCAACGGCGGCACCAAGGCTTCGAAACCACTCACGATCTTGCCAATGGCTCAAGCGGAGAAAGAAATGCCCGGTCTCAATCTCCGCGGCTACGTGCCGCTCATGCTCATCGAGGGCCGCTCGGGCGATTCCTGCCGCCCGCGCGGGATCCACGTCCCGGAGCTCCCAGGCGACTGCCGCAATATGCCGAGTCCACGTTGGCGACGGTGTAAAGCGCAAGCGCAACCCGGCTCGTAGCCCGGCAAGGAGCTCTACGGACCACGCTTGACGAACGAGGCCTGCGAGCACCTGTGTGCTCACCGCCTCGAGCTGCGCGATGCGGAGCGGAATCCCGTTGCGCTCGTCTCGTCGCAGGACGTTTGGGGCATGACTGAGAAGCTCACCGATCCAGCGTACACAAGCCAGTGGATCGAGCTTGGACAGGCAGCGGACCAGATCGGTGAGGAGATCCGTCGCGGCAGCGACGAAATCGGCATCGGGATGATGAAGGTCCGTCCTTCTGACGTACCAGTCCTCGTCCACTCGATCAGCGGATTGGTGTTCCTGATCCAACAGGTCGACCGTATCCAATGTGTGCAGGATCGCCAGCGCAATCAGTGCGTCGCATGAATGCTCCGCAATCCATTTCAGGGTCTCGCGATGATCCATGCGCCGGATCGCGCCGATGCCCCGCCGCGCCGCCCGCACCTGGACTACCGCATGATCGAGCCTCTCGATAACGGCTTCGGTTTGTTCCGGCCGCAAATCGACCACCAGGTCGACCAGATTGCCGACTGCACGATGCAGTCCCTGGTGAACGAGCTCGAAGCCATGCACGTCGAGGCGCCAGTACGTCACCAGCCTCCCGTCGTGCGCAACAAGCTCCTTCAGTGTCGCGACGTTGATGGAGTCCTTTCCGCCAAAGCGCATGTAGCGGTCCGGTTCGAGAACCGCATCTCTTTCGCACAGAGATGCAAGCGTCGCGAGCGCGGCCTCCGTGAACGAATCGATCTCGTCAGGAGTCCAGCGGGAGCGGATGAGTCGCGCAGCCAGTTCGGAATCGATCGAGCTGATGGCCCAAATCGCGGTGTCGGAACGGTCTACCTCGATACCGTCGAGGATCAGCGATGCAACCGGCTCACGCAGATCCGAATTGAGAATCTGCCGATCACCGACGGACTCGAACCACCCGCGAATCTCGCTCGCAATGCGGTGCGGATCGGTCGGCGCCCCATGCTTCCCGACAATTCCCTTGATCAGTTCGCGATCGTACGGCGGTCGGTCGTTCCGGGGTGACTCGGCAGAGCCGAAAATCCGCCAGATGATGGCTTGAGCTTCTCTCGTCAGTTCGAGCGTGGTCATGGGACGGCTCTCACGCGAATTCACGAACAAATTGGGGTTCCGTTTCCGATTCGATGTCGATATCCCAAAACCGTTCGGCTTCCGAGCGATACACGGCATACGGAAGTCTGACAAAGGTGACCCCGTGCTTGTCCCAGCCATTGAAGGAGTTGGAAATCAGGATCTCTCGTTGGGAAGTACTCAGGAAACGATCGTGAAACCCTCGGTCGCGTGTCTGCTGCGTCAGGAACGACCGTACTCTGATGTGGCCCGTAATTGAGTCGGGAAAGTCGATCCACCAGGGCTGCGCACCGTCGTCTTCCGTCTTCGCACACAAGACCAGCAGCGGCCGCCCGGCAGTGAGCGTGAACAGGTCGAGGTACAGCTTCGTCCCCACCTCTCCCTTCATCGGCACCATGAAGTACGGATCACCAAGGTAGATCGGGCTCGTGCGATCAGTGTCCTGCCGCAGAAGGTTCACGAAGTACTGTACGGCCAGCTCGAGTTGGTCAGGCTGGAATCGCTCAAGGCTGTCGTCACGATACGCGGCAGCTTCTCGTGCGTGGACTCGACGATCGAGCCAGAGACGCCGAATTTCCTTGTCGATACTGGTGCTATCGTCGAATGAGACGACGCTGGTCGTGGACAAGGAACTCGCGACATTCACCCTGTGTATCGAGCGTCCTCGCCTGTTGCGGACCTGCAGAGGCGGACCGGACACCTGCATGCGGAAGCCGCTCTCCTTCAGCACGTACGCCTCCATCAAGTCGACGCACTCTCCGTCAGCCGCCCGGTACATGGCAAAGCCAAGGTGATCGACGTCCGTGGCGACCTCGATCTCGGTTGCGTGAGACGTCACCGGTATCTCGCGACGAAGCACCTCGTCGTCACTGTGGCTTGCCCAGACCGTAGCGCGATAGGCCCCTGGCATCAGTTCCGTCGCGTCCACTTGCAGCCTCAGCGCTCGGTCGTTCTGCTTCAGCAGGTCGCAGCTAATCGCATCATCGGCGCCCGCAATCATGAGGTTGCCGATACGGTCCGCGCCTCGAGTGAGCAGGGAGTTCAACCAACCGAATCGAAGCGGCGCCTTTCCATCGAGCGATTTCAGCACCTTCAGCCAGCGTCTGCGGGGCTCCTCCGCCAGACTCCAGTACTCGATGATTTCCGCGCTGTGTCTGGAGAACGGGCTGAGCAGCGGTGAACCGGAGAGCTGGCGATAGTCGCGGAATGCTCTGTGGCGGCGAGGGGCGGGTTCCACGTCGTAGCGAACCTCGACGCCGTCCAGACTCAGCGCACCGGATTCCAGGATCCGATCGACCCATGCCTGACAGCGTTCGAGCGAGGCGTCGCGATGGTAGGCCCGCATCCCGAATCCCGGATCCTCGCCGTACCATGGTCCGTCCGGCTCGCTTGCCCAGGGTCCCAGCGCATCCCGTCGGCGGTGACGTATCAGCGTGAACAGATTCCGTTGCTGCGCACCAGCCCCGTTCAGCGTCAGCACCGTCATCCGAGCGGTTCGGCCCTCCAGGGTTCCCGGCCTCGCCGAGATTCGGGCCGGTGGAGCAAAGGACAGTCCCCGCGCTCGTGCCCAACGCGCAGCTTCGTCGAGCGCCACGAACACATTGCGTCCCTCCTTCCGTGCGGAGAGGTGCTTGCGATGAATGTGCTGGCGAACGTACGTCTCGGACTTTTTGACGGCGCGAGCCAGTTCGAAGATCGTGAGATTCACGGATTGTTGCTTGTTTCGCTGTAATTGGAGAAATGTACGAATGTATTGTACGAACGTCAAACCATGGTGTTCCATCCCGGCGTCGGGCACCTGGTCTGAAGTTCCTTGCCCACCTGGACGTGCGACAGCCGGGCGAAGAGCACACCCGGCCGCACAAATCGCGCGACACGCCGCGCTCGGGCATCAAGTTGGGAGACAGTTGTGCCGATGTACGCCAATAGGGCGTACAATTATCGCTCGTCGGTTCACACTCCGGAGCAATCAATTGGCCAACGCCGAGCACATTCGGACACAACGAGTCCAGATTCGCATTGCGCCTGCGGCCAAGCGAGTGATCGAGCGCGCGGCGGCGCTGCAGAATACGACCGTCTCGGGCTTCGTGGTCAACAGTGCGCTCAATGCGGCGACGCATCTCATCCGGGAGCACGAGCGCCTGGTGCTTGAGGCACGCGACTGGGAGGTGTTCCAGAGTGCCCTGCTTGATCCGCCCAAGCCGAACGCCGCGCTACGCGATGCAGTTCAGACCCACGCACGTCTCGTCGAGAACGACGTAGCGCAGTGAAGTTCTCCATCGAAACGTTCGCGTAATCGACGCGGCAGTGACGCCGTGGACTCGCACACCTGCCGATAGGCATCGGGTGATGCTGGCGGCCGAGCGAACGCGTGGGGCCGGGACAACGGGGTGACGCACAAGATGGTCAATCGACCGACTTCGGCTCGAATCTCGATGTACTCCTTCATCCTGAGGAAATCGTCCGTGAATCGGTGTGGCCACTTCCCTCGGGAATCGCACGCGGAGGCCAGAATCAACACGAGAACCGATGTCTTGCTCGGTGCGGCACTCGCATTTGATTGACGTGTGTAACGTACAATCGTATCGCTCATGCGTTACACATCGGCTCGTAGCAGGCTATGATTGCCACCATTCCTGATTTGCGCGGCGAAGCTCAGTTCGGCAATCGTCTCATCGAGAGCAGCGAAGCACAGTGACGTTCTCCATCGAGACGCTTGCGCGACACCATGATCGCTCGCGATTTCAATGCGGCTCCGATGCCCTAGACCGCTACATTCGCCGGCAAGCATCGCAGGATGCACGGCGCAACGTATCACGTGTCTTCGTCGCAATTCCTGGAGATCTCGATGAGATCGCCGCCTTCTACACGCTGAGTGCCGGCAGTGTCGAACGCGAAACCTTGCCGGGAGACTTGATGAAGCGCCTACCCCGCTATCCGGTACCGGTGGCGCTGCTGGGGCGCCTCGGAGTCGATCGCCGCTGGAGCGGCCAAGGGCTCGGCTCGGCGCTGCTGATCGATGCGCTTCGTCGCGTCCGCGTCGCGAGCGACACGCTCGCCGTCTACGCCGTCGTGGTTGACGCAAAGGACGAGCGTGCGCGCGCCTTCTACCGGCGCTTTGGTTTCATCGAGCTTCCCGACTCTGCGATGCGTCTCTTCTTGCCGATGTCTACGATCAATGACCTCTTCAAGCGGTGAGCGGGGTGCGTTGTCCCCGGCGCCGTTCGTCCTGCCATCACTGACTCGCGATGATTCCACCGTCCAGCGCCTTGTACCGAAGCCGCGGATCCCTGAGGAATCTCCGGCCGCAGCAGAGAACCGGTGAGAAATGCGGGTCGGGGCGTGTCCGAATGAGACGAACGCTCGTCCGCATTTCTCATGAGACCGTGAATCGGAGCCACGGACACGTGGCCGGATCTCCGGCCTCGACCGTGTACGGGTGAGAAATGGGGGCTGGGCGCGCTATCCGATCACCGCCTTGTTCCCGGAACCGGATTCCCCGAAGGAGGGACGAGCGCGCAAGCGCGCAACCCGCCGCCTCGCCAGTCGGATCGAATCGTCGGCGGCGGCCTCGTTGATGGCCAATGCGCCGCTCGGCTGATAGAAGCGCTCGTATCGGCGCATGAAGCGCTCGAGGTCGACATCGCCCCCGATCTCGAACGCGTCGATGCCGCAGCGCTGCATGAACGAGAGCTGGTCGGGCGCGACGTCGCCGGTGACCCGCAGCTCGCCGCGATAGTGCAGTTGCTCGCGCAGGCGGGCGGCGATGCTGAAGAAGCGGCCGTCGGCCGCGCTCGGTACCTCGACGACGACCAGCGCGAAATGCCGGATGTCGTCAATCAGAGTCGCCGGATCGGTATCGATGGCGAGACGCACGCCCAGCGACCGCCCGGTGCGTGCGACGTGCGCGAGGAGCGCGTCACGCTGCGCCAGCCACCGGGCGATGTCCACCGTGAAGTCCCCGCCGGTCGGTGCGGCGTCTCGGGTCAGGTGCTCCCAGGTATCGACGCGCTCGCGTCCGCCTGCCACGAGCCGGGTCACGGCCGGCCTCCGCCGTAGACCCGGTTCCGGAAGGGTGTTACGCCGATCCGCTCCACCGCATCGGGGAAGGTTTCGTCCGGGACGCGCTGCGCGACGAAGACGTCGAGAATCCCGGCCACGGTCCGCGCGACATCGGCCTTGGGCACCGCGGGGCCGAGTCGCCGGCCGAGCCGCGTGCGCTCCTCGGCCGAGCCGCCGATGGTGATCTGGTACCACTCCTCGCCCTTCTTGTCGACGCCGAGGATGCCGATGTGCCCCACGTGGTGGTGGCCGCAGGCGTTCATGCACCCCGAGATCTTGATGCGCACGTCGCCGAGGTCGTGCAGGTAGTCCATGTCGTCGAACAGCTCGTTGATCTGCCGGGCGACGGAGATGGACTCGGCGTTGGCGAGACCGCAGAAGTCCAGGCCGGGGCAGCAGATCATGTTGGTCAGGGTGCCGATGTTCGGGGTCGCGAGGCCGAGGCCCGCAAGCTGCTCCCACAGCGCGTGCAGGTCGTCGAGCGCGACGTCGGCGAGCAGGAGGTTCTGGTCGTGGCTGGTCCGGATCAGCCCGAAGCTGTACCGGTCCGCAAGCCCTGCGAGCTCCTGCATCTGCTCGGCGGTCATGTCGCCCGGCGGAACGTCGGGGGCCTTGAGCGAGACGAAGACCGCCCGGTAGCCGGACCGGCGGTGGGCGACGGTGTTGAAGCGCACCCACCTGGCGAAGGCGGGGTCTGCCGCCTTGTCGGCCTCGAAGCTCCCGACATCGACGAGCGGCCGGTACGGCGGCGGTCTGAAGTGCGAGCGCAGCGCCTCGATCTCCTCCGGGTCGACGGGCGCGACATGCGCCCGGGTCACCTCCCACTCGGCTTCCACGCGCCGGCGGAACGCCTCGATGCCCAGCGCGTTGACCAGGATCTTGATGCGCGCCTTGTACTTGTTGTCGCGGCGCCCCTCGAGGTTGTAGACGCGCATGATCGCCTGGAGGAACGAGAGGAGGTCCCGGTCGGAAAGGAACTCGCGCAGCACCTTGCCGATCACCGGGGTACGTCCCATCCCGCCGCCCACGAGCACCTCGAAGCCGAGCTGGCCGGCGTCGCTCCGCACGAGCCGCAGGCCGATGTCGTGCGCCTCGGTGACGGCCCGGTCGCGCAGCGCCCCGGTCACCGCGATCTTGAACTTGCGCGGGAGGTAGGCGAACTCCGGATGCAGAGTCGACCACTGGCGCAGCAGCTCGCAATACGGACGCGGGTCTGCGATCTCGTCGGCCGAGACCCCGGCGAGGTGGTCGCAGGTGATGTTGCGGATGCAGTTGCCGCTGGTCTGGATGGCGTGCATGTCCACCGAGGCGAGGTCGGCGAGGATGTCCGGCACCCGTTCCAGGGCGGGCCAGTTGAACTGGATGTTCTGGCGGGTGGTGAAGTGGCCATAGCCGCGGTCGTAGCGCACGGCGATGGTGGCGAGCATCCGCAGTTGGGCCGAGGACAGGATGCCGTAGGGGATCGCGACCCTGAGCATCGGAGCGAACCGCTGGATGTAGAGCCCGTTCATCAGCCGCAGGGGCTTGAACTGCTCCTCGTCGAGCTCTCCGGCGAGATAGCGCGCGGTCTGCTCGCGAAAGTCGGCCACCCGTTCCTGGACGAACTGCCGGTCGAAGGTGTCGTACTGGTACATGGTCGTGTCTTCCCGATCCGCAAACGAAAAAAAGCCGCCACCCGGAGTCCCGGATGGCGGCTTTCTGGTATCGGGTGTTGGCTGGATCAGGCCGGCGTCAGCGCACAGTCCTCCGAAGCAGAAAGCCCCATCCGGGACTCCCGCATACAGGTGCAGCAACAGATGACGTGCGCGTTGGGGTTCATCGGGACCGCTGGTCGCCTGCCTTGAATCAGGGCGGCGGAGTATCCGCCCGCGGGATACGGGCTGTCAATCGCTACGCGAGAGGGTTATCCGGCGGAGAGCCGGGCGCTCACGAGCCGATTCAGGCTCACGCCTTGTTCGGCCGCCCGAATGGCCAGGGCGCGGTGGGTTTCGGGGGGAACGCGCACCATGAACTTGCCGCTGTAGGTTCGATCGGCCATCGGCTGCGGTGGTGTTTCCCCGGTAACCTGCATGTCCGCGACGGAGTCGCAGACGAGCCGCCGGATGCCGGCCAGAGCTTCGTCCGGGGTGGCCGCCAACCAGCTCAATGACGGGAATTCGGCGCACAGACCGACATGTTCGCTGTCTTCGGCGGACCATGTAACCCTGTACGTGTAGTGGTCGGTCATTTCATGCTCTCAAGTCTTTCGAGTGCCTTGATGACCTGGCGGACCCGATATGGCTTGGCCATCCCCTTTGCGTTCTGGATGTTCACCCTTGGGTCTCCCGGCCATGGCGTGCGATAGACTCGATGGCTTGTGCTCTTCTGACGCGGTTCTCCGAAGTACCGTTCACACACTCTGGCGAGATCCGCGAACCGAACGCCTCTCGGATTGGCGCGCAGTGAATCGAGGACGGCCTGCGGTTTCTGCATCAATGGATGATATCTGTAATGGTATCAGAACACCGAGAGTCGGCCAGGTGTCGTCGTCGCTGGAGAGAATCTGCCGCGTGCACGGGTACGGTTCCCCGAGACACCACGACGTACCCCGCGCCGATTGGCCGGCGGATTCGGCTCAGACGGGGACCGACGGATAGCGATCGGACCGGGTACCCGGGATCGGCCGATTGTCGGCGGTGTGGTAGGTGAACACCGCGGAGAGCTTCACCTCGCCCGAACGGTTCTTGCCCGCCGCGTGGAAGAGCCGGCAGTGGAAGAAGAGCACGTCGCCCGCTTCGAGCTCCACCAGTGTCGAGGTGTCGATGAGCGCCCGGTTCTCGTCGAGCTCCGGGCGCAGGAACAAGTGTCGATCGAAGCGGCCCCGGTCGAGGTGCAGCCGGTGGCTGCCGGGGATGACTCGCAGGGCGCCGTTCTCCTCGCGCTCGGGGCCGAGCGCGACCCACACCGAGACGAGCTCCGGCGCGTCGAACGACCAGTACCGGATGTCCTGGTGCCACGCCGTCTCGCTGCTGAACCCGGGGTTCTTGGTCATGACGCAGTTGTGGTGGCACTGCGACATCTCGATCCGCTCCTCGCGCATCACGCCGCGGAGCGTCGACCCGAGCTCGGGCGCGGTGGCCCACCGGCGGAAGATCGGCCCGCGCGAGTACGCGTGCAGGAGCCGCCGCGGGGTGTTGCCGCCGTCCGCATCCCGGCTCGCGGGAGAGCCCGGGTATCCCACGTCCGTCTCGAACTCCGCCGGGCCCTGCAACGGATGGAGCGCGCGCAGCACCGTCTCGCGCATCTCCTCGACGCTCGGGCGGTCGACGAGACCGCGCACCACCAGGTAGCCGTCGCGCTGAAACGTGTCCGGCGAAAGATCGTGCATCGCGTCGACCATGGACCGCCGTTCCTCGCGTTGCGCGGGCCGTGCCCGCACCACAGTCGGAGTGTACGCCGATCGCGGACATCGACAATCCCGCTTCGCGTCCGGCGACGCGTGACCGAGGTGCCAGCCGCCATTGCTCACGGCGCCGGGTACCGAAGCTGCCGACCCTTGGGGAATCTCCGGCCGCGGCAGGGAATTGGTGAGATATGGAGGCTGGATTCAGCCACGATCTCTCCATCGCCCGCGCTGGCGCATCCTCTCGTGCCGGACCCGAACCGGTAAGATGCATGGAACGACCGGAGAGTCCCGTGACCAGCCCCGCCGCCTCGCGGATCTACCTCGACTACAACGCCAGCACCCCGCTTGCGCCGAGCGTGGCGGCGAAGATGCGCGAGGTCATGGAGGACGCGTTCGGGAACCCGTCCAGCCTTCACTGGGCCGGAGCCCCGGCACGGGTGCACGTCGACCACGCGAGAGCCCGGGTGGCGGAGCTGCTCGGGTGCGACCCCCGGGAGGTCGTGTTCACGAGCGGCGGGAGCGAGTCGAACAACCTTGCGCTGAAGGGCGTGTTCTTCGCGCGGGCGCGGGAGATTGCGTCCCCGCACGTCGTCACCACCGCGGTCGAGCACCCGGCCATCGTGGCGCCGTGCGAGTTCCTCGCCCGACAGGGTGCGCGGATCACGGCGCTGTCGGTGGACGGGACCGGCCGCTTCGACCCGGACGATCTGCGGCGCGCGATCACCGCCGACACGGTGCTCGTCAGCGTGATGCACGCCAACAACGAGGTCGGAACCATCATGCCGATCGAGGCGTGCGCGGCCATCGCCCGCGAGCACGGCGTGGCGTTCCACACCGACGCCGCCCAGTCGGTGGGGAAGATTCCGACTCGGGTGAACGAGCTGGGGGTCGATCTCCTGTCCATCGCCGGGCACAAGATCCATGCGCCGAAGGGCGTGGGTGCGCTCTACATCCGCGCCGGAACGAAGCTCGAGCCGCTGGTGCACGGCGCGGGCCACGAGCACGGCCTGCGGGCCGGCACCGAGAGCGCGATGCTCGCGGCAGCGCTGGGGGAGGCGTGCCGGCTCGCCGGCGATCTGTCGGAGATTCCGCGGGTCCGGAGCCTGCGCGACCGGTTCTGGTCGGCGCTCCGGCAGCGGTTCGGGGATCGCGTCGCGCTCAACGGCCACCCCGAGCTGCGCCTGCCGAACACCCTCAACGTCTCGTTCGTCGGCAGGGACGGCGGTGAGTTGCTCGCCCGGCTCGAGGGCGTGGCCGCCTCCACGGGGTCCGCGTGTCACGCGGGCCAGGTGGAGCTCTCCCCGGTGCTCGCGGCGATGCGGGTGCCGGAGCACATCGGCATGGGCGCGGTCCGGTTCAGCCTGGGGCGGGGCACGACCGGCGAGGAGATCGACTCGGTGGTCTCGCGGCTCGCCGGTGTGCTGGAGAATACGTAGGGACGCGGCAAGGTCCGGGATCGAAGGCCCCGGTCGGTCGCTTCGCCGCAATCCCGCCGGCCGTCACGGCCGCCCGCACTCGCCGCCGAGCACCTCCAGCACCGCGTCCTCCGGCACCGTGCCGTCGACGAACGGCGCCCCGATCCCGCGCAGCAGCACGAAGTGGACGCGGCCTCCGACGGTCTTCTTGTCGTGGGCCATGTGGCCGAGAATCGCACCCGGATTCCAGGCGCGGTTGGACGCGAGTGCCGCGATCCGATCCGGAAGGCCGGTGCCGCGCAGGTGTCTGCGCACACGGTCGACGACGGAGCGGTCGCAGTGGCCGAGCTTCGCCGAGAGCGCGGCGGCGGCCGCCACTCCC
>Ga0209021_1004209_pt1 | contig 10786 bp, 5 predicted proteins | sample PinacodermFT_FD_187299 | JGI IMG/M metagenome (GOLD analysis project Ga0209021, IMG submission 187299) | Host-associated microbial community of the marine sponge Aplysina aerophoba from Gulf of Piran - sponge pinacoderm, lysed by freeze-thaw... | ecosystem: Host-associated > Porifera > Sponge >... | reverse complement strand
CCGGTGGGAGCGCCGGCCCGCCTCCGCGACGATACCATACCCACAGATCCCGCGACCCCGAAGCCGCCCCCGGGGGCGCGGGCGTCACGACCGCCGGTGGGGCGAAGGCCCACCGGGGCGCACCCTAGTAGTGCTGGCGGCACTGAGCGATGAAGAGCGCATCTTCTCCACTCTCACTGAAGGTGACAATCGTGCAGACGAGACGGTCCTTCCTGTTGACTCGCCTGGACCAATACCCCTCCAGTTTTCCCTTCAGGGCTTCCGGGCGACCTGTTCCTGACGCTGGAGTGCGAGCGGCCTCATCAATGAGGCCGTTCAGTTTCTTCAGTGTATTCTTCCCGTCCTTGATCCAGTGCTGGTAGTCCTCCCAGGCGCGGGCGGAAAATGCTCTGATCATTCAGCCGTTTCCTTTCGCGTACCTCCTAGCGCGTCGACCAGTGTGTTGATCTCCTTGACAGAATCAAGAAGGCGACGAGCGTTGGCCGGGCTGCTCAGCAGGTACTCGGTCTCGTCCATGGGCCGAGTGCTCGCTTTGCCTGAAGCGGCAGCACCAGGGGACATCTATCAACATCACGCGTGACGAACCTGCGCCCCCCGCGCCCCCGAATCCAGCCCGTTCGGCTTGACGAGGTCTCGGTACCGGAGCCGGTTCCCGTCCTTCCGTTGGGCCACGATACCGCCGAAGGCCACCGGTGTGTTGAAGCGGGCAAGATGCCCGCGCTCCCGAGGAATCCGTCGATCGCGTCGACTTGTCCGCTGTGACGTTCGCCGGGGAGCGTCGTTCGGGCCTTCGGCCCGGTGCGGCGGCCGCCGGCGGACTACGGGGTGCGCTCCGGCGTCGCCGGTGAAATCACGCTCAGAACTGGCGCACGAAGCGCAGCTCGCCGTGGGTGCGGTCGTAGCTGACGAGCTGGGCGTTGCTCTCCCGCTCCTCGTGGGTCACCACCAACTGCGGGCTGAAGCCGTAGATGGTGAAGTCCCGCTTCAGCAGCGTGAGGCTGAGCGACCAGGTGCGATCCGCGCGAGACGAGTCGTCGCGGGGCCGGTGCTGCGGATCCTCCAGGCCCTCGTAGTCGGTCCAGCGGAGGTGTGCGTGGCTTCCCACGTTGAACCCCCTGGGCAGGGCCACGGTGAGTCCCGCCCGCAGCGTGCGGCTCCGGCTGCGGCGGTTCTCCCGGCTCGGGCGCTCCTCTGCATATCCGAAGGAAGAATGGGCCCGCAGGGTCGGGGTGACCGTCCACGTGCCGCCCAGCGAGACGTCGACCAGGGGTCCGTCCAGAGCCTCGCTCTTGCGGTAGTTGCGCTGGTGCCAGGAGGCCTGGGCGTTCGCGGTGACCCGCGGAGCGAGCCAGCGCCGGGCCTCGATGCGGGCGCCGAGGGCGTCGTGCTCGATGCTGGTGCCTCTCCAGCGACGGCGCGCGCTGGCGAGCACGCTCGCCTCGGTGCGCCGGTCCACCAGCCAGCGGGGCCCGGCATGGACCGACAGGAAGGTGTCGTCGAACCGCCGGCCCGCGTACTCCCTCCGCGTCACGTTCGCGCCGGCACGCAGCCGGAGGCGCTCTGCGAGGGGGTGCTGATACTCGCCCCCCGCCCACAGCGAGGCGCCGACCCCGGAGGTGACCTGCTCCTCTGCCGGGGTGAAGTCGGTGGGCAGCTCGATGCCGAAGAAGTTGAGGTAGAGGACGTCCTCCTCCGTGCCGCTGCCGATGTTGGTGTCCGGCAGCAGCGCCGCGCCCAGGTACATCGACCAGCGCCGGCGCGCCCTGATCTGCACCAGGAAGCGCTGCACGTTGGCCTTGACCGCCTCCGGCACCTCACCCGCGAGCACGCGCTCGAAATGGCTGCGCGCGAGGGAGTCCTCGCCCTTGTAGAAGAACGCCCGGGCGAGCTCCAGGCGCACGCGGACGAGGCCGGGATTCTCGACCAGCAGGGCGTGGAGGACGGCGATGGCCTCGTCGAGCAGCGCCGGCCGGGTCTCCGGGGGGAAAGCGGGATGCCGCGAGGCCCCGAGCGCCGCGAGGCCGAGGAGGAAGTACACGTTCGCATCCACCTGCTCGCCCCGGGCCAGCGGCCGGAGCATGACCAGCGCCTCGGGGAAGCGGCCCGCATTGAGCAGGGCCCGCGCCTCCTCCACGGTGCCGGCCGCCGGGGTGCCGGCCGCCGGGGTGCCGGCCGCCGGCTCGGGAGGCTCCTCGTCGGCGCCCCACGCCGGCGCGGCGAGCACGAGACAGGCGGCGACCGCGAGCGTGCGCAGGAGGACGCCGACCATGGCGGCCGGGGCGCGGTGGAGGGAGGAGATGTTCAAGTTCACTGCTCCGGAGGGCGTCCAGCAGAAAAAAAGAGAGGGTGGCAGATTCTGCCACCCTCTTCCAGGGACTTCAGTGTGAAGGTCAGGTTCGCATCGAGTGAACCCGGACCTGTCGAACGGTTCTACTCGTCGTCTTCCTCGATTCTCGTCCCGAAGGCGCCGGCCACTGTGCCGTTCGAGAAGTTGGCGTTGAACTCGCCGACCGCGGTGTGAGGCTGAGTATCAGCGCCGACCGTGCCATGGAACGTACCACTGTACGAACCGTCGGCCCCACCGCCTTTGGCAATGCCGGAGAACGTGCCATCAGAAATGTCGTCGTCCTTCTCCAAACTCACCGACCAGCCTGGCCCTTCGTCATGACCGGACAACATGAAGTTGTCGATCGTGCCGGAGATGGAGTCTACGTTGCTCGGTGCAACATCATCCCCACCGAAATACGCCGCCAGCTCGGCATCCGCCGTGAAGTGGCCGGAGGTCGCCGATGCTTCGCTCCCGTCCGGCTTGATCACGCTGTGCACGTACACGCCCGTTGCGCCGCCCGAATAGGTGGCCGAGCCCTCAACAGCCGAAACATCCCCGCTTGCGTTCAACCTAGCGCCGGCGAAGGTCTCGACCTCGTTGTAGGTGACCACGCCGTCCTTGTCAGTCGTCCGCTTCAGCCAGAAGCCGTAGTGCAGGTAGTCGTAATCCGGCTGGTCGGTGGTGGCGCCCGTGGCAGGTACGAAAACCCAACCATCGGACATCGCAGTGACATCACCGTCGTCGTCGACCGTGACGGTGCAATCGCCCGTCCCTGCGCACACGTAGCTGCCCATCGCGCCGTTGTAGGTGCCATCAACCTCGGCAGCGTCGCGAGGCTGATTTCCAGGCGTGATGGTATCGGCATCTTCAGTAGCAGGCAAGAAAGTACGCTGTACAGATGAACTCCCGTCCCCGGGGGCCCCAAACGCAGGTGACATGACCAGCTCAAGAACGTCAGCCTCAGTCTGGTCCACATTGAGAGCATCGGCAGTCTCGTCAGCGTCTGGGGCTGCGCCGTCGTCCTTCATGACGTCCAGAGCCTGAGGAGTCGTACTCGTCCCATCGGGCTCAATCACCTCAAACATCGCGAACGCCACACCCTTGGGCGCTTCGATGTCGGTGCGCACCATCACGACTTCTTGGACTACGTCGCCGTCATCATTCGCTTCCTGCGTCCGAACGAGCATGCCGTTGGACGGCTCGAACATCGGGTCGTCATCCCCCATTTGCGCCGTGTCGACGATCTTCATGGTCGTACCGTCACGATCACGCGAAATCGTAAGGGTGTAGGTATCGACCGCGGTTCCGTCGTCGGCACTGCCGCCAAGACCCGCGTCATTGTTTAGCGGGGATTGGTTGGGCCCTTGACTAGCCTCCGCAGCGATGGCCGTCTTCTTCGTCCCCGCCGCCTTCGTGTCTGCCACCACCTTAACAGCAGCCGCATCCGCCGCGATCTCGGTCTGGAGGTCCGCCGCAGCCATCTTGGCAGCCTCATACTCCGCCGCCACATCGGCATCCGGCGTTTCCCGAGCCTCATTCAGAGCCATCGCGGCGTCACGGAGCTCTGCTTGTGCAGCCTGTGCAGTCATCTTTTCGGCGGCGGTCGACTCATCCGTGAGTTCCGGGAGTGCCGCCACGACCAACCTCGCCGCCTCAAGTCTCATCGTAGCCGCCGTCACGGCCGTCGCGCGTTCGGCGATTGCCGTCTCGATCGCGTCGAAGGCCATCTGGGCGATTTCGACATCGTCCTCAGCCTGGTTGTACACAGTGGCCGGGGTGGTGTCGGGATCGAGCATATCCTTTATCGCGTTCGCAGCATTGAGCTGCTCCTCCAGCGCCACCCGCTGTTGCTCCTCGGTCGCGTCGGCCGCGAGGTTGTCCACAGCCTGCTTCGCGACGTCAAGGCGAGTCATTGCGGTAGCCAGAGCCGCCTCCCTTCGGGCCGCGGCTTCATCGGCGTCGACCTGCGCCTGCGCCATCATCAGGTCCATCCGAGCGGCGTTGAGCTCATCGGAAGCTGCGTCAACCTCGGAAAACGATCGGTCCTGGCTTTCGAGCAGAGCGTGCAACTCCATCGCCTTGTTCACCACTTCCTGTGCCGCATTCCGACGCTCCACGTTGGTCGCGGTCGCACTGCCGTTGACTCTCGCTGCCGCCGTCCTCGCATCAGCGAGAGCGTCCCTGGCGGTCGCCCTCGCCTGCGCCGCCGTGTCGTCGGCGATTTCCACGTCCCGCACCGCCTGCGCCATATCCACCGCACCCTGCGCGGCGTCGACTTCACTCTGCTCGCTGGGGTCAAGAGCGGCCAGGGCCTCCGCTGCCTCCAGCACCGCGTTCGCAGCGTTCACTCGGTCCTGGGCAGACGAAGCCGCGGCGGCGTCGACCGTCGCGAAATTCGCCTTCGCCTGAGTGAGGGCGCCCCGGGCGGTGTCCAACGCCTCCATGGCCATGCGCGCGTCTTCCGCGTCGTCGATATCCATCTGTGCCATGTCGCGGGCCGTCCTGGCCGACTGCCTCTCGCCCTCCACCCGCGTGATTTCCGTGTGCGGGGTGGTCGGATCAGCGTTGAGCAGCGCCAGATACGCGTCCGCCGCGTCGATCACCGCATTCGCCGCTGCCAGCCTCGCGGCCGCATCGGTCGCATCGGCCAGGGTCATCTGCGCGGTCGCCAAGGCGCCGCTAGCGGTACCCAGCGTATTCGCATGATCGATCGCGGCCTGCGTCTGCATGACGGTCGTCTGGGCCGTCGACAACAGGCCCTGCACCCGTGCGACCTCGGCGTGTGAAGAGCCAGCGTCGGCCTGGAGCAGCGCCAGGTACGCCGCCGCCGCCGTCGCCACCGCCTGCGCCGCATCGCGCCGCATGGTGTCGGAGGCACCCGCCCCGAGAGCAGCCTGGGCCCCCACCGCCATCGCCAGATTGCCTGCCGCCGTCTCAATCGGCGTCGGCATCGGCTCCGGATCCGGCGCCGGCGTCGTCGTCCCGCCACCTCCGCATCCGCTCAAAGCGATTGCAAGTGCAGTCGCCCCAACGAACGCAACTATCTTTTTTCGCGTCATGTCCGGTGTCTCCTTTTCAAAACGCTTAATGAAACACATGAGCCTTCTTGCATTTCGCGTTCGGCGCCCCCGCGCATGGCATCTTGTGAGATTCCCCCCCACCTGGGAGCGTCCATCCCCAGGTGGGGGGGAGATACATCGACATCGAAGACTCACTAGCCACTCGTGACGGGAGACACCCGATTCCGCGAGCGAGGGAAAAATACGACAACCCGCAAGTACATGCAAGCGCAATTTTGGGTGCTCGATTAACCCGCCATTCCGGAGCATGCGGTTCGGCGGGAATCCAGCCGCCCGCGCGCACGCGGTGCCGCGGCCACCGGGGCATGTATCGCCCCGATTCCCCGAGCCTCGCCAGGACCCGGGTTGTGGCTTTTTTGCAACAATCCCGGCACCGATCGGCCACTCCCACCGGGACGGGCGGCCGTCGGTGGGGAGCGACCTGCCGAGCTGCTCCCCGATCCGCCGCCGGAAATCGGCCGCGTCCGCGCACGCCAGCGCCGCCGCCAGGGTAACGCCGGAAAGTCCGCCGGGGAGCTCCCGCTCCCGCATCGGGACCGAGGCCACCGGGATGCCCCGGGCCTTCAGCACCGCGAGCACGTTCGCCGCGAGCATCTCGCCGCGGCACTCCTGGCGGCCCTGCGCATGACCCTTCATTACCACCACGGGTCCGGGCCGGCGCCACGGGCGCAGCCGCCGCCGACGGCCTCCCAAAAAAAGGTAGTTGAACTTAACTAGAGTGATAATCAGAATTCTCCCTCCCAATGCTTTGGCGCCCATCGTCCGAGTCACCGTCCGGCGAGCGAGAACCAGGTCATCGCCATCGAAGACCTCAACGCCAAGGGGACTCGCGAGGCGCCGGAACGGCGTGAGCGGTGTCGCGAACACCAGGAGCGGTGTCACGGCGGGGTGTCGACCAGGGAACACGAAAAACACGAGGAACACGGCCCATGAACACGACAGTCATTCATCGAGGCAGCGCGAGCGAGCATCGCTCCCATCTTCTCACGCCTGCACCATCGGACGCCCGCGGGCGCGGCTCGCATGAGCCCGTGCCTTCGGCATTCACCTCCTTTCAACGGGCCGTTGCCGCGCTCGGCGCGGTGGCGTTGGTGGGCGCCCTCGGGGCATTTCCATTCGCCGCCGAGGCGGTGACCTGCACCGCGGGCAAGCGCGGCACCCTGAACGACAACAACACCTTCACCGAGGGGACGACGAGCAGCCACGTCGACTACCGCATCGTCTGCACGGGGGACGCCGCCGGCCGGCTGGTGACGGGCGACGACCTGGACGCCGCCCTCGACCATGCCGACGCGGACCCGCTTGACGATGACGTCTATCTCGACAAGTTCGTGCTCGAGCTCTCCAACGCGTATTGGCACTTCTATGACGATGAGGTGGGTGACCTGCCGACCCTCGTCGTGCTCGGCAACGTGCAGGCGGACTCCGGGTCGACTGGCGTTCGGATCTCCGGCGACGGAATGGACCCTTGGAGCGACTGGAATATCGAGTCGCATGCCAGCATTCGCACCACGGGCGGGGGAACGGGGATCACCGTCTACCTCGGAACCGACCCCTACTACCGGACACTCCGCGTGCGCAACTTCGGCTTGATCGAGACCACGGGGGGCGGCTCTTCCGATGGGGACCGGCGCGGCCGCGGAATGAACATCGAGCCGGACGGGGGCGATGTCGAGGCCATCAACGAGTCGGGCGGCAGCGTGACGACCCGGGGGCCGGGCGCCCGGGGCGTCACCGCCGGCACCCCGACGGGTTCGCCGACCGCAATCAACCGCGGCACCATCACCACACATGGCGGCGGATTCGTCCGCCGAGGCTCCCTGCAAACCAGCGAGGGCCTGTACACCTGGGCCGACGCAGCCGGCGCCGTGGCGCAGTCCATCAACGAGTCGGGCGGCGTGATCGAGACCAACGGCGACGGGGCCCGAGGCATCGTCGCAAGCACCTGGAAAGGCGCGGGGAGCATCGCGCTTGCGACCAACAAGGGACAGGTGACGACGCGGGGCGACCGGCTCGTTCTTGGCGGCCGGTCCCAGGTGGCGGATGGCGTGCACGCGTCCGGCTCGAATGGTCTCTCGCGGGCAACCAATGAGGCCGGCGCCAGCATCGAGACCAAAGGCAAGGGCGCCGTCGGCCTGTGGGCAGGGAATATCGACCGCAGAGTGCCGTCCGTCGGCGGCCGGGCAGAGGTGGAGAACCGCGGCACGATCACGACCTCCGGTGACGCGACCGACACGAACCACCGATCGCACGGGATGCAGGCGACTTCCCGGTACGGCTCCGCCTACGCCGCCAACCACGAGGGCGCGACGGTCACGACGTCCGGTCGGGGAGCCCGTGGAGTGGAAGCCAACAGTGCGGAAAGGTCTGGAGATCCCGACGAGGCCGCGTACGCGCTCAACCGCGGGACGATCAAGACCACGGGAGACGGCTTGCACTCCGACAGCTCGGTATACAACGCCCTTGGCCTGGCCGCCTTCTCGGGCGGGGATTCGCCCGCGGTGGCGGTCAACGCGCGCGAAGGCGAGATCGAGACCACCGGCACCGGCGCGAAGGGCGTATGGGCGGTCGCGTACCGGAACAGCGGCGCGGCCAGTGCCACCAACCGGGGCGACATCACCACGCGCGGCGACGCCTACCGGGCCGATCGGGAGGGCACCGACAGCGACACGTATCGACGCTCCGATGGCCTGGCCGCGTATTCGTCCGGGTCGGACGCGGCCGTTGCCAACGAGGTCGGCGGCGTGATCGAGACGCATGGCGCGGTGGCGTATGGGGTACACGCCGGATCGGCCGGCGGCAGTGCATCGGCGGTGAACCAGGGCCGGGTCACGACCAACGGCGGGACGGCCGACGACCTGCCCGGAGCGGTCGGCCGGCTGCTCGGCTCGAGAGGCGTCCATTCCCTCGCCCCGTTCAACGCGTACGCGGAGAACGGGCTGACGGGGCGCGTCGACACGCACGGCGATCGGGCATTCGCGCTGATGGCCGAGAGCACCGCCGACGGCACCCGGACCTCGGCGATCGCCGAAGTCGTCAACAGCGGGCAGGCCCGTACCCGCGGCCACAATGCGGACGGCGTGGTCGCCATTATCCCCAGCGGCACCGCCGACAACCCCAACTACGCGCGGGCCACCAACGCCGCCGGCGCGTCCAGCACCACGGCGGGGGCGGGCGCGAGCGGCCTGACGGCGGGCATCTACGTCACCGGCGGGACCGCGACCGACGCCCATGGCATCGCGATCGCGCGCAACGACGGCACCGTCGTCACCGGCCACATCGAAGACGACGAAGCGGATCCGAGCACCGAGGAAATGGCGGCCGGTGTGGACGCCTCCAACGGCGTGGTGGCCGTGTTCTGGAGCCCCGACGGCACCACCACGATCACCAACGCCGGAGACGTGGCCGTCGTCAACACCGGGGACGTGACGGTGAAGCGCGAGAACGCGTCCGGCCTCTACGCCGAGACGTTCGGCACGGGGAAGGCCTGGATGCGCGTTGTCGGAGGCAGCGTCAGCGTCGAGGGCGAGTCCGGCCGCGGGCTGTGGGCGCGCACCGGCACCACGGGAGCGATCGAGGCGATCATCGCCGAGAGCTCCAGGATCGTCGCGGACTCGGGCGACGGCGTGGCGGCCGAGTTCGACGGAGGGGTCACCGACGTGCGGCTGCTCGACAGCTCCCTCGTCGGAGACGTGGACTTCGGGAGCGGGACCGACACCTTCACGGTGCGCGACGGGCGGGTGACGGGCGCCATCGACTTCGGCGGCGGCACCGATGCGCTGAACGCGCACGGCGACTCCTGGCTCGAGGGGGCGATCAGCAACCTGGAGTCATTGAGCAAGCGGGGGTCGGGCAACCTGGTGTTGCGCGACGACGCGAACTTCTCTTCGGGCGCCAGCGCGACCATCGAGGGCGGGGGGCTCGTGTTCACGGGGGAGTTCAACCTCGGAACCACCGGGACGATGCGCATCCACGACGCGGCGCGCCTGACCGCGGTGCTCGCCGATCCGGCCAATCCGCCGCTCATTACCGCCGGGGGCGGGATCACCTTCGACGGGGACGTGGAGCTGTTCGTGCAGGTCGCCCCGGACATCACCGCGGCGCAAGAGACCACGTATCTCGACGGGTTCGACGACACGACCACCAGCGGGACCAATCCCGTCGCGAACTACACCCCGGTGACGGGACGGACCGGGCAGTTGACGCTGCGCACCGCGCGCGGCCCGTCGACGGTGGTCGACGTCGGCCACATTTCCCTGGAGGAAGCGGTGACCTGCACCGCGATCGGGTGCCCGGACATAACGGGTCTCATTACCAATACGGCGAATACCGTGGTGACGAGCGGTGTGCGGCTGGGCGAGTTCACCCTCGATGCGCCCGGCGACGCGACCGACCTGGCCGTGGACGGGCTGCCCACGATCCCCATGGTCGCTCACGGTGCGCAGAGCGGGACGGGCCTGACGCTCGGCGGCGGGGTGTCCGCGCTCGGCGCGGCGCTGTTCGACGTCTTCGATGCCGAGCCGTTTTCGTTCGCGCCGGATGAGGTACGGGAGAGCGACGCGCCGTTGGTGCGCGGATACTTCGATACCCGGACCCGGGACGGCGACGTCGAGTACTGGGCACGCTCGTGGAGCGACGACGCGACGGTACTGGCGGGCGGGACGCAGGCGCGGATGCAGGGCGCCGAGATGGGCGTGAAGACGCCGCTGGAGCGGGGCTTCCTGCTCGGAATCTCGACGGCGCCCGAGGTGTCGGTGTCCACGTCCGGCGGCGGGACGCGTCTCGACGGGGCGCGATACGCGGTGCAGGGCGGCTGGCGCGGGGAGACGTTCCACGCCGTCGCGAGTGTGTCGGAAGGCCGCTACCGGGCGCGTTCGGTGTCGGACAACCCGGTGGCCGGGGGCGGGCTCGGTGGCACGTTCGGCCTGACCCAGGATCACGTCCAGCTCGATGCCGGAGCACGGCTGGCTTGGAGCGGGGTGCGGGTCGCGCCTTCGCTGTCGGTGCTTTCAGGGGTGCTGGACCGCGACGCCCATACCGCGAACGGAGCGGCGTTCCGGGCCGATGTGCCTGCATTCTCGCAGCGCTACCACGGCTGGAAGGGCGAGCTGAACCTGTCCTCGGAGCAGTGGTTGCGGGGTCCGGGGTCGCTGCGCTGGCGCCCGGCGCTCAATCTGTACACGCAGCACACGCAGACCACGGGTCCGGCCTCGGTGGATGTGGCGCAGCACGACAGGGCCGGGGTGCTGAGCCTGACGAGCAGCGCGCGGGTCTCGGGGCTGCCTCGCACCGTGCACGGCTTCGACGCGACGGTGGAAGCGATGCGCTCGCAGACGTGGCGGGTGCAGCTCGGCTTCGCCGGGATGCAGTCGGACGG
>Ga0209021_1004208_pt1 | contig 10786 bp, 5 predicted proteins | sample PinacodermFT_FD_187299 | JGI IMG/M metagenome (GOLD analysis project Ga0209021, IMG submission 187299) | Host-associated microbial community of the marine sponge Aplysina aerophoba from Gulf of Piran - sponge pinacoderm, lysed by freeze-thaw... | ecosystem: Host-associated > Porifera > Sponge >... | reverse complement strand
CCAGCGCTGCAGGTTTGCGATGAATTCCCCAGAAGCACAATCCACGTTCACGGGGCCGGGGCTTGGCGGGCGTTTCACGCCGACGGAGCGCTCTTCGACATCGGATGCACGTTGAGGCGCACTCTTGACCGCACGATCAGCCCTTCGCACGTGGCCTTCACCGTGTGCAGGAGCACGTCGAGCGCCCGCGACCTGCAGCACGTCCTCGTCCTGGTCGTCGTCGTGGTCGTAATCGTCGCCACGGTCGATGTCTTCCATGCGTTCCTCCCTTCCCATCCAGAGGCGGGTCTGTCCTCCATCGAGGGGACCTTCCGTTGACGGCACCGTGGTATTCTCGCATCGTCAACCGGCCTGACGAGACGGGAAGCACTTGTCGCGTTCGCGGTACCCGCATCACGACATTCGCGGCCGCGGGATTCACTGAGACCCGGTTGTCTGCTGGGCTTCCTGGGATCTGATAAACCGGGTCTTCTGTTTACCTGCGGGATTTGAGCGCGCGGGCATCCACAGCAGGGTTCTCCGGGTCATCTTGCTCGAGGAGGGTTCCGATCCGTCATGAAGGAAGTGAGGCACTGGTCGATGGTGCGGGGGTTCAAGAAGACGGGTGACGTGCTCGGGCGGTCCGACTTGTGCCACCTGCACGACGGGCGCGCGGAGGCGGAATCTTGCGCGATCGACCCGAAGCTCCAGCGGCAAGATCGGGACGTCGTGCTCGTGGCGCGGTCCGGGTCGAGCCAGTACGTGTGGGTGGTCCGCCGGTCGCTGTCCGAGATCATCGACGGCCGTCTGCGCCGGAGGTCTGACGCCTCCTCCGCCAGGCCGTTGACCAGGGCGACCGCGTGACAGCCCGACCCGTTCTGGGTCGTTTGGCGGGCGGGCGGTTCACGCCGACGGAGCGCTCTTGGTGTGGATACACGGTCAAGCTCGGATGTGGGCTGGTGCCTCCTCAGGCGGCTGGGACGCGCGTCGCCGCGAGGTGCGGGAACGGCCGCAGCAGGGGAGCGTGTCGATGAGCGAACTGACGACGATCAAGGTCAAGGACGGCGGGTTCGTGTCAGTGGAGCGGCGGCCGGAAGAGAAGGACTGGATCCGACTCGGGGTCACCACGGTCGACCGGACACTGGGGCTCGGCGTCATCCTGACGTCGGACGAGGCGGGCGCGCTCGGACGTCGGCTGCTACGGCTGGCGGGCGACCCGGAGCCGTACGGGTAGGCCGGGAGCCGGGTGCTCACCCCGGGCGGAGCCAGGCGGCGGCGACCCCTGAATGGCCGACCCGGCACATCCCTGAACGCATCCGGTGGCGCCGGCCGTTGCCCGCGTGGAGAGGACGTTACACAGCGGGTGGTCCTGGGTTTTCCCGAATCGTGCCGCGAGGATCGTCTGTGCGGCCCGATCTCGGCGTGGCCCCCTTCATCACGCATCGGCTACCATCCCCCCGACGTCCGGACGGTGACAATCGGCGTGCGCCGCGGTGCGGCCGGCGCTGGCGGCACAATGCACGACGTGTTGATCACGACGACCGGGCGGGTAGACGAGGTGACACACGTCCCGATGCCGACGAAACGCGCGATTCTCGCCGAACTGACCCGAGACGAGCTCCGCACCAACGTTGACTATTACGAGTTGGAAGTCGAAGATCGCCGGGTCAAGACACAGCTCGTCGACGCGCTTTCGCGCTCGCGGCAGGCTTCCCTCGATGAAATCCTGCAGGACCTTTCCCGAGACCGCTTGAAGGAGCTGTGCCGGGCGTTCGACCTTGATGACTCGGGTCGGAAGAAGGCGGATCTCGCGGCGCGCCTCAGGGGTCGACCTGCAGCATCGAAGGACCCGGACGCTGGCGCAGCGATGCCGCCGGCGGTCTCCGTTTCCGTGACGGACAAGCTGAGCGTCGCGCAGCTCGAACAGTCGCTCTGGTCGGCGGCGGACATCCTCCGCGGGTCCATTGACAGCAGCGATTACAAGACCTACATCTTCGGTCTGCTCTTCCTGAAACGGTTGTCCGATCGGTTCGAGGAGGAGGCGGAGAAGCTCATTGCCGAGGGCGTGGCTGCGCAGGTGGCGTGGACCGACCCGGACGAGCACCAGTTCTTCGTGCCGAACCGGGCGCGGTGGGAAGCCATCCAGAAGCGGGCCACGAACATCGGCGAGACGCTGAACAAGGCATGCGCAGCCCTGGAGGAACAGAACAGCGCCCTGGAAGGCGTTCTTGCCGGCATCGACTACAACGACGAGCGGAAGCTCGGCGACGCTCGGCACCGCGACACCGTGCTCGCGCGTCTGGTCCAGCACTTCTCGCAGGTCTCGCTCCGCAACGACCACATGGCCGAGCCCGATCTCCTCGGCCGCGCCTACGAATACCTGATCGAGCAGTTCGCCGACGACGCGGGCAAGAAGGGCGGGGAGTTCTACACGCCGCGGATGGTCGTCAAGCTGATCGTCGAGCTGCTGGCGCCGACCGAACGGATGCGCATCTGCGACCCGACCGCCGGCTCCGGCGGCATGCTGATCGAGTGCGCCCATTACATCGAGCGGCACGGGGGCAATCCGCGCAACCTGACGCTCCACGGCCAGGAGAAGAACCTCGGCACCTGGGCCATCTGCAAGATGAACATGCTGCTTCACGGGCTGCCCGACGCCCGCATCGAGAAGGGCGATACGATTCGGGACCCGAAGCTGGTCGACGAGGGAGAGCTGCTGCTCTACGACCGGGTGATCGCCAATCCGCCGTTCAGCCTGGACGAATGGGGTCGCGACATGGCCGAGAACGACGGCTACGGGCGCTTCCGGTTCGGCGTGCCGCCGAAGACCAAGGGCGACCTGGCGTTCGTCCAGCACATGGTGGGGGTACTGAACGGCTCGGGCCGGCTCGGCGTCGTGATGCCGCACGGCGTGCTGTTCCGCGGTAGTGCGGAGGGAAACATCCGCCAGGGGCTGCTGCAGGAAGACTTCTTCGAGGCGGTCATCGGCCTCGCGCCGAACCTCTTCTACGGCACGGGCATCCCGGCGTGCATCCTCGTGCTGAACCGGGACAAGCCGTCCGCGCGCAAGGGCAAGGTGCTGTTCATCGATGCGTCCGGGGAGTTCGGGGAGGGGACCAACCAGAACCGTCTGCGCGACCAGGACATCGAACATGTCTCCCGGACGTTCCGTACCTACGCCGCCGTGGAGAAGTACGCGCGGGTCGTGCCGCTCCTCGAGATCGAGCAGAACGACTGGAATCTGAACATCAGCCGCTACGTGGATACCTCGGAGGAGGAGGAGCGCATCGACGTCGCGGAGGCGGTGCGGAAGCTCCGGGAGCTGGAGCAGGAGCGTGCGGCAGCCGAGGGGAGGATGAACCGGTATCTGGTGGAACTGGGTTTCGAGCAGGAAAGGGAGAATGCTAGCTGAACGAGCGGAACGGCTTCCTCGAGGCTGGTCGGTAAGCCGTATTCGTGAGCTTGCCGTGGAGTGCAATCAGCGCGCCGGGCGCGGTACCGACCTCCCTGTGCTGTCTGTGACCAAGCATCGCGGCATCGTGAGATCCGACGAATTCTTCAGCAAGCGTGTTTATGGGAAGGACACGTCCAACTATAAAGTTGTTCATGCAGGACAGTTCGCCTATGCCACAATCCACCTGAATGAGGGCAGCATCGGCAAACTGCGGGGTCCGACGCCTGGCATCGTTAGCCCGATGTATACCGTGTTCGACGTCCACGATCGTGTCGACCGCGACTATTTGTTTGCCGTGCTGAAGTCAGAACTGTCACTACGTGTCTATGGGAGAATCACGCAGGGTACGGTAAATCGACGGGGAGGGATCTCGTTCAAAACGCTATCTGAACTGCTACTGCATCACCCACCTCTTCCGGAGCAGAAGAAGATTGCCGCTATCCTCTCCTCACTGGACGACGCCATCGAGAAGACCCAGGCGGTCATCGACCAGGTGCAGGTCGTCAAGCGCGGCCTGATGCAGGAGCTGCTCACGCGGGGCCTGCCGGGGCGGCACACGCGGTTCAAGCAGACGGAGATCGGCGAGATTCCCGAGGAGTGGGGATTGAAGGAGCTTGGCGATGTCGCTTCCGTAGGCAATGGGACTACGCCGAGCAAGAAGCGGGAGGACTACTGGCAAGGAGGCACGATAGCGTGGTTGCCGACGGGAAGGGTAAATGATCGGGTCATTCGGTCGGCAAACGTGTATGTGACAAAGGAGGCAGTCCAGCAAACGTCGTTGAGGGTTCTTCCAGTCGGCACACTGCTCGTCGCCATGATCGGCCAGGGGAAGACGCGGGGAAAGACGGCATTCTTGGAGATCGAAGCGTGCGTCAACCAGAACTTTGCTTACGTGATTCCGAGAAACGCAATCTCTCCCAAGTTTCTCTTCTGCGTATTGGAGCACCAGTATGAGGCTCTCAGATCGTCTGGTCGTGGAAGCAATCAGGGTGCTTTGAATTGCCAGCTCATCAAAAGATTCAAGGTGCCGCTTCCGACGACCGACGAACAGTGCAAGATCACATATGGGCTGAGCACGCTCGACACAAGGCTGGAGGTTGAGCGGCTTCGAGTTGACTGTCTGGGTTACGTAAAGGCAGCCCTAGTGTCGGTCCTCCTTAGAGGCGAGATTCGGGTTGCGCCGGATCACGAGGCAGCGTGACTCCGAAGGCCGGCGGGTGGGACGAGCGTCACCTTGCGGAGAATCCCACGGTCGAGCTCCTGCAAGCTCGCGGCTACACCTACGTCCCGCCCGAAGACCTCGAGCGCGAACGCGCGAGCTTCAAGGAGACCATCCTCGTCGCCCACCTCGCGGCCGCCCTCAAGCGGCTGAACCCCTGGCTCTCCGAGACCAACATCACGAAGGCCGTGAAGGCCGTCACGCAGATGACCGCGGCCAGTCTCGCGGAGGCCAACGAGACACTCTACACGTCGCTCACCTACGGCATCGCGCTGGAGCAGGACCGCGGCGACGGACGGAGGAGCCACACGGTCAGGTTCCTCGACTTTGACCGGCCGGATCGCAACGAGTGGATCGTCACCCGGCAGTACAGGGTGCTCGGAGCGAAGAAGCACGTCATTCCCGACGTCGTCGTGTTCGTCAACGGCCTGCCGCTCGCCATCATCGAGTGCAAGAGCCCCACCATCGGCGACGCGTGGAAGGCGGAGGCGGTGAAGCAGCTCCGCCGCTACCAGGAGGCCGACACGCGTTGGAAGGACCAGGGGGCGCCGAGGCTCTTCGAGGCGGCGCAGATCCTCATCGGCACCTGCGGCGAGCGCGCCGTCTACGGCACGGTCGGCACCCCGGAGCGGTTCTTCCTCGAATGGAAGGAGCCGTATCCCCTGGGCGCGAAACAGCTCGGCAAGGAGCTCGGACGGGTACCGACGCCGCAGGACGTCCTGCTCTACGGACTCCTCGAGCCGCGCAACCTCCTCGACATCGTGCGCAACTTCGTCGTGTTCGAGGTCGACGGCGGCCGGGCCGTCCGCAAGCTGACCCGCTACAAGCAGTTCATCGCCGTGAACGAGGCTCTGCGGCGGATCGGCACGGCGCGGAAGCCGAGCGCGCGGGGCGGGATCGTCTGGCACACGCAGGGGTCGGGGAAGAGCCTGACCATGCTCTGGCTGGCGCTCAAGCTCCGCCGCGATGCGTCGCAGCAGCAACCCACCGTCGTCATCGTCACCGACCGCACGAAGCTCGACCGGCAGATTGCCGGCGTGTTCACCGCGTGCGGGTTCCCGAACCCCGAGCGGGCGGACAGCGTGCGCGGCCTGCGGCAGATCCTCGAGCATCCGACCGGCAAGACGGTGATGACCACGATTCAGAAGTTCCAGGAAATCACCAGCGCCGGTGGCGCCGCGGGCCGGGCGGCGGTCCACCCGACGTTGTCCGAGGCCGCCAACATCTTCGTCATGGTGGATGAAGCCCACCGCACGCAATACCAGAGCCTCGCGGCGAACATGCGCCAGGCGCTGCCGAACGCCTGCTTCCTCGGTTTCACCGGCACCCCCATAGACAAGAAGGACCGGAGCACGCTCCAGACGTTCGGCCCGTACATCGACACCTACACCATCGAGCAGGCGGTCCAGGACCGGGCGACGGTGCCGATCTTCTACGAGAGCCGGCTCCCGGAGCTGCAGATCATCGGGCAGACCATCGATCAGGTCTTCGACCGCGTCTTCGCCGGCCGCTCCGACGACGAGCGGGCCGCCATCAAGCGGCGCTTCGCCACCGAGCAGGCGATCGCCGGCGCGCCGCGCCGCATCGAGGCGATCTGCCTGGACCTCATCGATCACTTCACCCGCTTCATCGCGCCGAACCGCTTCAAGGCCCAGGTGGTCGCCACGAGCCGCCACGCCGCGGTCACCTACAAGGAAACGCTGGATCGGCTGAACGGTCCCGAGTCGGCCGTCATCATGTCGGCGGGCCACAACGACGAGGAGCGGCTGGCGCGCTGGCATCTGAGCAAGGAAGAGCAGGACCGGCTCATCGAACGGTTCAAGGACCGGGACGACCCGCTGGCCGTCCTGATCGTGTGCGACATGCTGCTCACCGGCTTCGACGTGCCGGTCGAGCAGGTCATGTATCTCGACGCGCCGCTCAAGGAGCACACGCTGCTCCAGGCCATCGCCCGCGTGAACCGCCCGCACGGAGACGAGAAGACCTACGGGCTGGTCGTGGACTACTGGGGCGTGTCAGCGGACCTACAGGACGCGCTCGCGGTCTTCTCGTCGACCGACGTCCAGGGGGCGCTGACGCCGAACGTGGACGAGTTGCCGCGGCTCCAGAGCCGGCACGCGGCGGCGATACGGTTCTTCCAGACGGTCGCCGACACGAGCGACCTGGATGCCTGCGTGCGGGTGCTGGAGCCCGACGACGTCCGGACGGCGTTCGACCTCGCGTTCCGCCGCTTCAGCCAGTCGATGGACATGCTGCTGCCGGGACCAGCGCGCCCTGGCGTATCACGCCGACCTCCGCTGGCTGGGCAGGATTCGGGGGACCGCCCGCGCCCGTTACCGGGACGACCGGCTCGACCTCTCCGGCTGCGGGGAGAAGGTCCGGAAGCTGATTGCCGACGCCGTCGTCGCGGAAGGCATCCAGATTCTGGTCAAGGAGGTCCAGCTCTTCTCGCCGGAATTCGAGGAGAAGCTCGCCGCACTCGCCACCGACGACGCGAAGGCCAGCGAGATGGAGCACGCCATCCGCCACGAGATCAACGTCCGCGTGGAAGAGAATCCGGTCTTCTACCAGTCGCTGCGCGAGCGGCTGGAGGAGATCATCGCGGAGCGGCGCCAGGAACGGATGGATGCGGCCGAGCAGCTCTCGCTCCTGAGCAGCCTGCGGGACGATCTGAAGGCCGAGCAGACCCGGGCGCAGGACATCGGGCTCGACGCGCGTGGCTTCGCCATCTACGGCCTGCTGGAGCGGCAGCGCCCGGGGAAGACGAAGGAGAAGACCGCTGTCTACGACGTCGCCAACCGCGACCTGGCGTCGCTCATCGACGAGGCGGTTACGCCGTTCACGGACCTGGTCGACTGGCAGCAGAAGGACGACCTGCAGCGGCAGATGCGCAGCCGGATCAAGCGGCAGCTCCGCGCCGGCGGCATCAACGCCGATACGGTGGAGTCCCTCGCCGCCGACATCGTGGACCTCGCCAAGGTGCGCAGCGACCGATGACTGCCACGGAGACCTCCGCCATCACCTGGGGCGAGACGCAAGTCGCGTACACCATCCACCGCAGCGCCCGGCGGAAGAAGACGGTGGCCGTGACGGTGGACCCCACCGGCGGCGTGCTGCTGGTGGCGCCGGAACACTTCGCCACCAGCCGGCTCGACGCGGTCGTACGGCGGAAGGCGGCGTGGATCGTCCAGCGGCTCCGGCGCGTGCAGTCCCACGACCCCCCGTTGTCGCCCCGCGAGTTCGTCAGCGGCGAGAGCGTGCTCTATCTCGGCCGGCACTATCGCCTGAAGGTCCATCCGAACGAGTCCGGGGACGCGAAGCTGCGCGGCGGCTGGCTCCATGTGCCCGCGCCGGCGGGAGCGCTGCAGACGGCCCACGTGCGAGCCGCCCTCGTCTCGTGGCTCCGCCGTCACGCGGCGGAGCGGCTGCCGGAGCGGGTGGAAGCGTGGCGGTCGAAGGCCGGTGTCGCGATGCCCCCCGTCATCATCGCGGACCAGCAGAAACGGTGGGGGAGCTGTGACCGAACCGGAACCATCCGCCTGAACTGGCGCATCATCCAGGCCCCGATGCGCTTGGTCGACTACGTTGTCGTCCACGAGCTCGTACATCTGCGGCATCGTGGTCACGGACGCGACTACTGGCAGGCCGTCGGCCGCGTGATGCCGGACTACGAGCGCCGCCGGGACGATTTACGGCAACGTGGCGTCGAGTGGGCGTGGTAGAGCGCTCGCTGACGCCGCCGCGCGGGCTCGGTGCGCGCCCGATCGAAGCAGACCCACCTGGATCTGGGCGGACCTGGCATCTATCATCTTCGCCGACGACCGTCGAGCCTCGCCGCTCCATGGTACGCTCGGTGCATGTTCAGCACCCACACCGACAAACACCCTGCGCGGCATTGGGCCGTAAGGGGCTATGAGGTCCAACGATGAGGGGCCAGCGTGTCCCGGGGGCGAGGTGGCTGCGTTGCGACCTTCATGTCCATACGCCCTTCGACGAGGAGAAGAGTTTCGGAGAGAACCTGCGTGCGGCCCTCCAGGCGCTCAAGAAGGAGAAGCCGCAGCGCCTTGCCGAGATCGCGGACCGCTTCGTCCGGGCCTGCCGATCCGCCGCAGACGGCGCCGGGATCGACGTCGTCGCGCTCACGGATCACAACAGCATCGACGGCTACCGGTACCTGAAGCCGCAATTCGACGCGCTAGCTCAACAAGCTGCAGATCAGGGACTCTCGATGCCGACAATCCTGCCGGGCTGCGAGCTTTCGGTGGGTGGCGAACGGCCGATTCACTTTCTGGTGATCTTCGCAGCAAGCACGGATCCAGACAGCATCGACCGAGTCATCGGCCATGTCTTCGGCACAAGCGACCGCTTCGACCCAAAGACCGGCACGCCGCGGGCTACCGGCCAGTCGGTGGACGATTTCCTGGAGCGCCTTTTTGATTACTGCCGCCCGGCTTCTGGAGACCGCCACATGGAGTTCGTGGTACTTCCCGCTCATGTCGACGAACGTCGCGGCCTCATGAGGGAGCCCGGTGGCGGATCGAGTGAGCTCGCGGTCTCTACGTCGCTTTGGGACGAAATGAAGGGTCACCTTCGCCAGCGCGTGATCACCCGCCGCGACTGGAACGGGTTCCAGGCAACCAAGTCTTTCGACAAGCTGCCGCAGGCGTACCGGGAGCTTCTGTGGCGGTGGGCTGCAGCCCGACGGAATGAGGATTGGGAGCGCCTCACGGCAGGTCAACGAGCCCGTTACCGCGAGCAGCGCCACTGGCCGTTGGTCGAATGCTCCGACCCGCACAACTACGAGACCATCGGTTCGCGCTTCAGCTGGCTCAAGATGGAGATGCCCGACATCGAGGGCATCCGCCTCGCCCTCCTCGACCCAGCTTCGCGGCTGCGCCGGATGGCCGAAGGCCCACCGGGACAGGCATATCCACGCATCGAACGGTTGCGCGTTCGCGAGACCGATTTCTTTGAGGATATCGACGTGCCGCTGACCCCGTGCCTGACCACGCTCATCGGAGGGCGCGGAACCGGCAAGTCCACGCTCATCGAGTACCTGCGGTACGTATTGGATCAGGGGCGCCAGGAGGACTTTCACGGCGAAGGTAGTGACGAGATCCGCAAGAACGTCCAAAGCGTTCTCGGTAACAAATCGCAGCGCGATCACGGCGAGACTTCTGGGACTCTCCTGCCAAATCATGAGATCCAAGTAGATCTCGTTGTGGCCGATCGGCGTTATCGCATCCGCCGCACAAAAGGCCAGACCATTGTGGAACGCGATCCGGGCTCGGCAAATGCCAAGACAGTGCCGCTGGATGTTCGGAGCCTCATCACCCCGCGCGTACTCTCGCAGCGACAGATTGCGCGAATCGCCAGAGACGCAGCCTCTCAACGTAGCGAGCTCGATGCGCTTCTGGATCACGATGCGCTCCAAGAGGTTCTCCGGGAGTCCCGCGAGGCGGAAGTGCGCCTTGAGGAACTCCAGCGTCAGCGGGCACGGTTAGAAGACCGGCGGAAGCAGCTTCCGGTCAAGAAGACAGCGTTGCAGAAGGTGAACGACCAGATCGCCTTCTTGGAGCAGGCCGGGAGCAAGGATGTTCTCTCGCGGTTTCAGGGCTTCGAAAAGGAGCGACACTGGCTCGATAGCGTCCTGCGTGCGATTGAGACCCAGGCCGTGGGCCTCGATGACCAGAGGGCTGCCATTCGCGGTTCTATCGAGCATCTGCCTCCTGTACCGGAACACACGGCGTCCAAGGATTGGATCGATGCGGTCGGCCGGCGTGTCCAGGAGCGATTCTCGCGCACGGCAGATGTTCTTCGCGACGAGGTGGCTGCCCTTCGAGCGTTTTCGACCGAGATCAATGCTGAGCGGGCGAAGCAGTGGCAACTTCCTTACGACGATGCTCGAAAGGAGTACGAGAACCTGCAGGCCGATATGGCGGCGCGCGGAGTCGATTTTTCGCAGCACGAGAAACTCCTCCAGCAACGGGTGGTGCTTGACCGCGAGGTCTTGGATCTTCAACGACTGGATGGGGAGCTGTCTAAGGTCGATACTGAGAGTCGGAGTGCCCACAGCGCCTTGGTCGAGGCTCACGAACGGCGTCTCGCGCTGCGACGACGCCAAGCTGATGTCC
>Ga0209021_1004206_pt1 | contig 10791 bp, 8 predicted proteins | sample PinacodermFT_FD_187299 | JGI IMG/M metagenome (GOLD analysis project Ga0209021, IMG submission 187299) | Host-associated microbial community of the marine sponge Aplysina aerophoba from Gulf of Piran - sponge pinacoderm, lysed by freeze-thaw... | ecosystem: Host-associated > Porifera > Sponge >... | reverse complement strand
CCGGGCGCACCGGCACTGGGCACTGGGCGGCAGATAGCCGACTATCTTGTTCAGCACCAGGGCGGGCAGGTACTGGGCAGGGCTGCGTGTGTCACTGCGGGCCTGATCTTCGGGCCGGGGAATCTGTGTGCTGGTGTGTGCCACCAGGCTGTCTGAGACGACAGCCGCAGCGACTCGCAGGTCAGAGGCCCAGCACCCGCCAGGCGCACTGGGCTGTTGTGTTTTCTTTTTCTCACCGGATGCACTCTGGGTGGCTGGCGGGTGGCTGCGTCCAGGCTCGCTGTCTGATAGTCGATTCATCATTGTCTGACAGGTGGTATTTCACAGAGGTAAGGACTTGGACAGGGCACCGGGGTGAAGGTTCCCCGCGACACAGAATCCGGGATCCGAATCTGGCAATGGGTGGCGTCAGGGCAGAGAGCAGGACTGGAGGTGGCTCTCACAGCAAGCGGCATGCCTCAGCGTCATTGTCCTCTGACGCGACCAGCTGCAGCGCGATGACCGGACTGCGCGAGGCGCCCAGCAGCAAGGAGAGTCCGTCCGGGCTGGCAGCATTGGGCCCGTTTATGCACACCTTGATGGGCATGCTGGTTTTTCTGACGAGTCTTCCCCGGCTGTCTGGTCCATAAATACTCAGTGACAGCCCCGGATCTTCTGTCGATGTACAGACCAGCTCGCCGGGTTGTAGCAGGCAGAATTGCGGAAAGTATTTATGGCTCAGTTTCTTGGTGTGCTGTACGAAATGCTGCCATCCCTCGACAGGGTCCTGGTGCCAGATATCCAGGCGCCACTCGGTTTGCCGTGCCAGAATACGGCCACTTGATGACAGCCGCATGTTTTTCAGGCGGTCATTGGCAAGAACGTTGGTCACAGGCGGGGTTTCCAGTAGAGGTCCATATTGCCAACGGCCATCGGTATCACAGTAAAACAGCTGAACCTGCGACAGGGACAGGCAGAGCGCCAGCTGCTTGCCATCGCGGCGAAAAGGTGTCTGCCATCCGAGCTCGCGTTCCGGGTTGTACCAGCAGCCGGGCACCGTCAGCTGTTCCTGTAGTCGGTATTGTGCATCCCGTTGCCACAGACAGGCGCGACCATCGGAGAATACGCCCAGTAGATAATGGCCGCCGGGACTGTAGGCCAGGTCCTTGAGCGCGACATCGTGACCGGGGAGAACTGTTGTCTGACATTCCCATGGCGCCGGGCGGGAACTTGCGAGCCCCTTGTGCCAGATGTGCAGTTTATTGAGGAGGTGACCTGCGTCCTGTTGCTGCCTGGTCCTTTTCAACGCCAGTTGGCATGACTGCGGATCCACTGTCCAGGAGAAAAAATCCTGTGTGCCCTCTTCGGCCCTGCTGTTGTGCGTCATGACCGTTGTCCAACGGCCATCCCCCGTGCTGCGACAAAACACCATATGGAGGAACGGGATGTCTTCCCGTACGCCTTTTACCATGACAAGAAGATCACCATCGGCCACAGGGTGAAGGCTGAAAATCTGGTATGACGGGGGCATGCGGCACACAAGAGTGCCGTACCAGGTTTTGAGGTCTGCCCCCAGGCTCCATGCCAGAATCTCCACGTCATGGACACACAGCAGTGTGTCTGGTGGCACCGAGCAGAACCTGAGAAATTTGGCAGGCCCGGCGATATCAGGGACCAGCACGCACCTTTGCCAGGTGCCTTGTTCCCAGCCGTAGAGTCTCAGAGCAGCGCTGCCATCTGCCGGGGGGCTGCATGAGACAGCCAGCCAGCGGCTGCAGGGACTGAAGGTGCACAGCTCTGGCATCACAGCTTTTGGCCAGTCGAGGGTCAGCGGATGCAGCCTCAGCTGCGGGGCCTGGGTCAGCTGCCGATGCAGGGCTGCGTACACAAGCGGGGACAACAGATCACAGGCAGCGGACAGCTGGGGCTGTGTATCCTGCCGGGCTTCGTCTGGTTTGCCGCTGAGCTGTTGCTGTCGCAGTTGCATCAGTGGAGGCAGGAAAACACTCCTGGCTTCTTGCAGGAAGGGTTGGGTGCGGCTGCTGAAGCTGCGTCCCAGATGTGAATCGACCAGGTATGACAAAGGGGCGTTTTCTTGCTGCCATCGGGCAATTCTTGTCTCAAGCCTGGGCAGGCAGGCGTGCCAGTGGCGGCATACCCGGGCACACTGGCTCAGGCACCAGGATGGCAGGCAGGTGAATATCTTGTGCAGCACCAGAGCCGGCAGGTGTTGGGCGAGGCTCGGTGTGTCGGTGATGTCCCGACTTCCGGGCGGGGAAACCTTGCTGCTGGTTACAAGCAGAGCGGGTCTGTCTGAGTCAGATGCAGTGGCAAGAGGGCGTCGCAGGGCCAGGTTCCCGCGGGAGGCGGCAGGCTGGCTGGCGTTCGTTTGCTCGCCGCAAGGCGGCTGCGTCAAGGGCGAATGGTTGTGTGCGAGCGGCTTGTCCGGGAGTTGTTGCATGGCGGTTTTATACCTCGTGTTGTATGAGAGGCCAGCGGGTGCACGGCGGCGTCAATGCGTGCATCCCCTGGCTCCATGGCAATGTTGACGGCCAGCCAGGCTTCTCCTGGCAGAGCAGTCCCATCAAGCAATACAGCAGCGGTTTCTGCGCGCTGGCGGTGGGAGCTGACCGTTGGCGTCTGCCTCTCCCGGCGGCATCAACTGCAGCAGCTGTGGTGGTTGCCAGATGCTGGCCAGCAGCAAGGACAGCCCGTCCGGGCTGGCGGCCCTGGGGCCGTTGAGGGCCACTTCAACGGTCCTGGCGGCTTTGCGCACGAACTGTCCCCGGCTGTTGGGGCCATGAATCCACAGGGACAGTCGCGGGCTTTCTACCGTTGTGCAGACCAGTTCCCCAGGCTCCATGAAGCAAACCTGGGGAAAGAAATACGCTCTTGCGTGAGTCCTGCGTCTTAGCTGATGTTGCCAGATGCCGGCAGAATTCCGGTGCCAGACATCAAGGCGCCACTCGGTGCGTCTGACCAGGGTACGGCCACTGGATGACAACAGGACGTTGACCTGCGTGTCGTCGATGTCTTCATCGGGTCCAGGCCCGGTTTCCACCAGCTGTCCTGGCTGCCATTGGCCCTTGTCATCGCGCGAGAAGAGCTGGATTTGCCAGAGGGAGCGGGGCAGTGCCAGGTGTTTGCCATTGTCACTGAAAGGAGACAGGCCGTTGAGCCTTGACTGCGGTCGATAGCCAGACAGCGTCATTTGTTCCTGCAGGCGGTACTGTGCATCCGGTGTCCACAGGTAGATCCTGCCGTTGGTCAGTCGCCCCAGCAGACACTGGCCGCCCGGTGCATAGGTTAATTCAGCGATGCTGGCGTCTTGCCAGCCGAACAATGACTTCTGGCATCCCCATAAGGATGGACGCGATGCTGTGAGGTCCTTGTACCAGATGAGCACTTCATTGGTGGGCTCGTCTGGATACTGGCTCTGTATGACGGTCCCCAGCGCCAGCTGGCATGAGCGCAGCTCGCAGGCCCAGACATCGGGTGCTGTGGCGATATTTGTTGGCGCCAAAGCTTTCCAGCCCCGGTCATCCCCGGTGTAGAGGGACATCAGCATCAGGCATTGCTGTGGTTGCTGTTTGGTCGCAGCCAGAATGACCAGATCGCCGCTCCCCATAGGGAAAAGGCCGTCGATTCTGAGGGCTTGGGGAAAAGCGCACACAAGGGTGCGATGCCAGCGGCCGCTGTCTTGTTGTCTGCGCCAGGCCAGCACCTCGACACCATGGATGCTCAGCAGTGTATCCACTGGCCTGGAGGTGAAACTGAATCTTCGCTCGATGGGCTCGGTGGCTTCAGGGACCAGCGAGCACCGTTTCCAGCTGTCTTGTTCCCAACTGTAGAGCCGCAGGAAAGCCGGCGCGTCTACGCTGGCCTGACACTGCAGTGCCAGCCAGCGGCAGCAGGGACTGAAAGTAAAAGTCGCCACCAGCTTGTTACGCGGCCAGTCGATGGGTGCCGCACGCAGGGTCAACCGGTCAGCCCGGATCAGCTGTTGGTGCAAGCCGTGGTGCACCAGACTGGACAGCAGGTCGCAGTCGGTGGGCTCTGGTGGCCGTTGCTGTGTGTCCTGGTGTGGGCCGGATGCCTGTTGTTCTTGCAGCAGGTGGGTTACAGCGGGCAGGACCGGGCTCCTGGCAGCCTGAAGAAAGGAACGGGTGCGACTGTTGCAACCGCGTCCCAGGTCTGGATCTGTCTGGCACGACAGGGGGGCGTTGTTGCGTAGCCACCGCTCAAGCCGTGTCCGTGGGGAAGGCAGGCAGTCATACCAGCGGCGACACACCAGGGCACAGTGGCACTGGGAGGACAGCGGCAGGTAGCTGAATATGCGGCGCAGAGTCAGAACAGGCAGGTTGCGGGGGTGGCTCAGCCAGGTGCTGGGTGGACTGCGCCTGGTGCACTGCTGCCGTGCGTCTGCGTCTGATGGGCAGGTTGCCTGTCCTTGTGCAGGTTGCTCTCCGGGAGCTGTGGATGGGCTGGGGGAACATCTGTGCGTGAGTTCCATGCCTGTCTTCTGGTTCATGGCAGTCTGATAACCTGTGTGATTTGAATGTGTCCGGCACGGGAGCCTGGGTGACCGGGTGCGCGGCAAGCCCCGTCCTTCAGGGCGGGAGGATGTCAGGTGAACCCTCATGCGCAGCACTGCCAGGCAGGTTCTTGCGCTGTCTGAGCTGACCTGGGCGGATGCGACGGAAGCTGTCCCTTGGTCCGTGCGTGTAGCTGAAGTTCATCGCTGTCTGATCTTTCTGTCACGGGTGCTGGCCGTTGGAACCCCGGCAGACTGTCTGTGGATGCATTGAACGGGGCATCGACATGCCCTGTGGTTTCCTGGTACAGAGGGGCGTGGTGCAACTTCGTTCAAAAGCCGAGGGTGCTGGCACGGCCGTTGCCGCACCAGGGCTTGTCCTTGGCCAACATGAGCCGGTTGGTGTTCTTGCCAGTGCCGATGAATGACGCTGAGGCTTTTCTTCCAGCCTGTTGATGGCAAGTCCAACAAACGTACCTGTAACTGACCGCTGCTCTGGCGGCGTACACAATGGGGGGCTCTTCGTCCTGACGCTGCGTGACGAAGGACAGCAGTCGTCAGAGTCGGCGAGGATGAGAAGTCTTGTCAAAATGACAGAATGGTCACAGGGCAGATGAATATGGCGTGGTGCTGTGATCCAACCTGCTGACTGATTACACCCCAGCGGATATCCCTGTGCTGCACACGACTACAAGGTCCTCTGCCTCTACACCAATGCCTGTGGCCGGGCCAGGACGCCGGGCAGGACAGCGTCCGCTCACAGGGGTAACGACAGACCGGTCAACCCGCAGGTCGAGCCGGATAATGGCCGTCGCGTCTCACCGGAGCAGGAAACAGTTCAGCCCCTTGAGCCATTTGGGAGCCCGGAGCCCAGGCAAGGGCTTCGTTCGTCCAGGCAAGGGTTGCGCACAAGAATTCACCCCAGCCGGTCGCCAGACATCGCATGGGTGTGCGGCATCGCATGGGTGTGCGGCGGCGTTGTGTACCAGACTTCGCCATCGGGGGCTCCGGGTCAATAAAACACTGGCCGGTCGCGCGGGTAACCTGGTGCGCGGCAAGCCCCGTCCTTCAGGGCGGGGAGGATGTCAATGCTGGAAAGATCTTCTGTGTTGTTGTGTGAGCATTCTGGCAAGAGCCGTACTCAAAAAGCACAGGCGCAGCGCAGTCCGCAGCTGTCACCCGTTCGCAAAACTTCAAGCACCCAGTCACGCAGTACCTGCTCCGGCATGGGCACCGCTCCCGGGGCCATGGGACTGTGAGAACAGATTTGCAAACAGCAACAGGCTTCGGATACATGGCCACAGCTTCACCACCGGGCAGGGGGCTCTTCCTGTGCCTGCTGCGGGTGTGGCCTGTGAATGTCTGCAGGTGTTCGGGGTATCAGTGCTGGCCAGCGCCTGTTGGCGCTTGCCGTGACGGGCGCTGGCCACAAGTCCTGCGTCGCTTCGTCTGTGCCTTGCCATGGTCGCAGCAACGCGAAGGCTGTATCAGCGTCCAGCGAGCCGTGCATGAGGGGGAGGGATCTGGTCATCGGTGGTGTCAGGCTGCGCAACTCCGCCTCAGAGAAGGACAGCAGCGGAAGCAGGGCACCGGGATGATGCAGCCGGAGAGAGGGTCCCGGCTGTGATGGCTCGCCTGACGCCATGGCCGGCGGGTGTCTTTCGCCGGGCGGAGGGGCGACAGCGGCCTGTCCCATGCGCTGGTGTGATCGCCCGGTATAGTCCTCGGTGTTCCGCCAGGCTCTGGTTGTGGTTGTGGTTGTGGTTGTGGTTGTGGTTGTGGTTGTGGTTGTGGTTGTGGTTGTGGCTGTGGCGGTCTGACCACCAACAGTGCCGCTGGGGCTGGCAGCAGACGCGCGCCACAGGTTTTCTTCCCCGACAGGGGTGCGTGTATGGCGGCGCTGGCCGGCTTCCTGTGTAAAGCCTTCTTTCCTGTTCTCATGTGGAGGGGGGATGAACAGTTTTTTCCTGTGGATGCACAGGTGTCGGCGCAGGTCTGGCAGGTGCCTGTACGTTTTGTTACAGCCCTCCTGCGAGCAGATAAAGGGCCTGTATTCCGTGTGGCGGCACCGGTGAGCTTTCAGCCTGCTGGATTGTGAGAAAGCTTGTGCGCAATCCTCATGCGGGCAGACAAAGGGCTTGTCGCTGGCATGGAAAGAAAGATGTGCCTTGAGCGCGTCACTGGAAGTGCATCGCTTCCGGCAAGCTGCCACTGGGCAGACAAAGGCCGTTTCACTGGCATGGCAACACAGGTGTTCCTTCAGGTTACTGCTGTTGACGTATCGCTTTTTGCATCGTGCCACTGGGCAGATGAAGGGTTTTTCGTTGGTGTGGTAACGCAGGTGTTCCTTCAGGTTACTGCTGTTGGCGTATCGCTTTGTACAGCCCTCCCACGGGCAGGCAAAGGGCCTTGCGCCGGTATGGTAACGCCGATGTATTGCCAGTCCACCGGATTGGGCGAACCGCCTGGCGCAGTTCTCGTGTGGACAGACAAAGGTTTTTTCGCCGGTGTGATAACGCCGGTGCACGTGCAGGCCTGCTGAGTTGGTGAATGCTTTTCGGCAGTCCTCGTAGGAACAGATAAAGGGTTTTTCGCCGGTGTGAGAACGCAGGTGCTCCTTCATGTTGCTCCTGGTGGCGTAGCGCCGCGCGCAGCCCTCCCACAGGCAGATAAAGGGCTTTTCACCGGAATGGTAACGCAGGTGCACCGTCAGGGCCCCGGATTGGGTGAACTGCTTGGTGCAAGTCTCGTGCGGACAGGCAAAGGGCTTTGCGCCGGTGTGGCAATGCAGGTGTTGCTTCATGTTGCTCCTGGAGTTGAAGTGCCGCATGCACCCCTCCCATGGGCAGGCAAAGGACCGGGGTCCGGTGGTGCGGCGGTGCAGACTTCTGTCTGGATGGGCAGAGCCACGGTCTGCTCTGGCCACAGCGGGCCGGCGGATACGCCTGTTGGTTCTTGAGCGGGACCGGCTGGCCTGTGCTGTTGCTGACAGGCGGCCTGCCCGTGTTCTGTGGCTGCCTGTGGTGGCAGATGCTCTGTGCATTGGGAGCCCCCTGTGTCAGCCTCCTGGTTGCTTCTCTTTCGCGTATGTCTCCTGGCGACAGGAGATCATTATCAAAAAAGAAAGCGTTTATCCTGGTGGCGCTCTTGATGCGATGCCTGTTCCTGCACTGCATGGTGATTGACAGACAGCCGCGTACGCAGCACCAGCGTCAGCCTGCCTGGCGAGGCTCTGTGCATGGCGGCCAGGCCTTCCGGCAGGCTGGTGTTCCCTCTGCCCGGCGCCGCCGGACTGTCTGGCTTGCGGCGAGTGCTGGTGAGCATGTCTGCTGTCTGAAACTCGATTCATGTCCGGGATATCTGCCCTGGTGCGCGGCAAGCCCCGTCCTTCAGGGCGGGGAGGATGTCAATGGAGAGGGTTTGACATGGGAACCTGGTGTCGGTTCCCGGCGCGGCACAGTCGCTATCGCGTGCTGGCAGGCAGCGCCAGCGCGACAGCATCCAGCCAGCGAGAAGGTCTGCATAGTGTGTGATAGAGCGGGTGTCTGCTCTCGTGATGTCTGGCGGCTGGCATGGCTGTCTGCGGCAGCACTTGCTGTCGAAAACTGGGGTTCAATCCCCCAGTGCCTGCAACAGTTCTCCTGGTCGTTGGCTGCAAGGCCGCCGTGACGGTTCGGGTATTGTCAGGCTGTGCGCCTGGTGTCTGCACAGGTGCGCGCCACAGCCTTGGCTGCAGGGACGTGATCGGCTGACTGGGGTGCCGGCTCCGGTTCCTTGAAATTCCTTGAAAGTAGCAACACAACGCGGCCAGGGCAGCGGGCAGGTTTGCTCCGCACAATGGATCATACGCTGTCGTGTTTTATGAAACATCGGAAGTGGCGATGGTGTTAACAGATGGGGCTCTTTCTGCACAAGGTAAGGGTACAGCGCCTGCTTGATGCATCCTTGATGGGGCGGATGCTGCGCGGGACTCAAAGAGCTGAAACAGGTCATGGAGGGCTTGCACTGACTGAAACTGAATCAGACTTCAGTCGTCTTTTTTGCGCTGGATGAACCTGGAGGACAAGAGCATGTTGGGCGGTGGTTTTCGCAGGGGGGCGCGTCTGGTCGCTGCACTTGGCTTGGTGGCTTGTGTCGTTTGCACGCCAGCAAAGAGCATCATGGGGCAGGTCTACGGGGACCCTTGTTATTTGGCTCTGGCTAAATTGACAGGAGTGAAAGAAGGGTTGATTACTGATCATGTCAAGAAATCCGAGCAAGATAAGATATGGCTGGAAGTCGTGGAATTTCTGGTCGACGAAGACGCAGAACACCCGGTTACCGGGAAACAGATGAATATGATTATGAATAAGGAACGCCCCACGACGTACGGTAAAAAAATGTCCGAGTTTATAAGCGCTGTGGGGAGCGCCAGAAGCGAACTAAAGGGAAATGACTGGGACAAGTGTAGGGCTTTGATTCACAACCTGTGTGTGGTCTTTACGAGTGAGCGTGGGCCGGGCACAGGCACGGTGGTGAGTGATCCTCGGGTACCTGACACGTGCAAGCAGTGGCCGTGCATGGGTAAGAGGAAGTCCTTTTAACGGCATCAGGGGCTTGCTGGTTGCGTCTTTGGGTCTGTATTGAATGTGACTCGGGGGAGCGCGGGGGAGGCAGGCTGCCCGTCTGACCAGAGGCTCGGTGGAGTGTCGCGATTTTTCCAGCGAAAGGCGGGGGAGCTGCGTCCGTTGTGCCTGGTTACGCCAGTTTTACCAGTTTTACCAGTTTTACCAGTTTTACCAGTTTTACCAGTTTTACCAGTTTTACCAGTTTTAGAGGTGCCTCTATTTCAGTAGTTGCTGGTTTGCAGGCACCGAGCAGGGTTCAGCCTGGGTAGGCCCGCAGGTTTGTTCCCGCGTTCAGGGTTGGGGCCTGTGGGCTGTCGCATGCTGACTCAAGAGAAGCCAGGACCTGTCAGAAGCAGAAAGAGCGGGGTTTATCCCCCGGTGCTTGCAAGGGTCCTCCTGGTCGTTGGCTGCAAGGTCGTCGCGACGGCGCGGGTGTTACCAGGCTGTGCGGCTGGTGTTCGCACGGGTATGCGTCACAGCCTCGGCTGTAAGGACGTGACCGGCTGACTGGGGGGCCGGCTCCGGTTCCTTGAAATTCCTTGAAAGTAGCAACACAACGCGGCCAGGGCAGTGGGCAGGTTTGCTCCGCGAACTGCATTGACCGCTGTCGTGCTTTATGAAGCATCAGAAGTGGCGAGGCTGTTCTTTCTGCGAAAAAGGTAAGGGTACAGAGCCTGCCCAACGCCTTCTTGATGAGGCGGTTTGTTGCGCTGGACTGGAAGAGCTCAAGAAGGTTCTGGGGATCTTGACGCTGACTGCGAATCTACTAGTCTTTCGTCGTCTTTTTGCGTTGAGTGAACCTGGAGGACAAGAGCATGAACCCGGAGGACAAGAGCATGTTGAGCGGTGGTTTGCGCAGGGGGGGGCATCTGGTCCCCGCGCTTGGTTTGGTGGCTAGTGTCGTTTGCACGCCGGTTGCGTGGGGGGGGTATTGTGGATATGCCACAAGAGATGCGGAATCGCTGAAAGAATGCCTCCAGCAGTATTCGGATGAGGAACCCGCAGACGCCCGGGGATCTGAAATACTGGGAAAAGTCAGGTTATGTCTGAACACAGCGGGCGAGACAACAGGGCAAATGCAAACATTTCAGGCGCAGAAATGCCTGAGTGATATAAAGCCTGAAGGCTTGAGATGGGGTGGAGCGCTGTCTGCCATCAGATCCTATATCAACCACGATCTCGATATCATGAGCGACGAAGAGAGAACGTGCTCTCAGGAGCGGCTGAACCTTGAGGGGAGCCTGGTGCAAGCCAAATTCAAATTGGAAGGCAAGCCAGACGGGGGGCAGGGTAGCTGGAGCTCCTGCAGGACCGAGGTTCGCAAGGTGCTCGGTCTGTCTGAGCCGGAAACAGAGTCGTTGAGTAATTGAGTCATTGGAAAGGAGTCGGAAGCCTGGCCAGCAGTGGCAGTGTATGGGTAAGAGGCAATCTTTTCGACAGCATCGGGGGCTTGCTGGTTTCGTTTTTGGGACTGCGTGGAATGTGACTCGGGGAAGTACGGGAGAAGCAGGCTGCCCGTCTGACCAGAGGCTCGGTGGGGTGCCTCGACTTTTTCAGGGGAAGCTGGGTTGCTGCGTCCGTTGTGCCAGGTTGCGCCGGTTTTAGAGGTGCCTCCATTTCAGTCAGTTGCTGGTTTGCAGACACCGAACAGGGATCAGCCTGGGTAGGCCC
>Ga0209021_1004203_pt1 | contig 10793 bp, 8 predicted proteins | sample PinacodermFT_FD_187299 | JGI IMG/M metagenome (GOLD analysis project Ga0209021, IMG submission 187299) | Host-associated microbial community of the marine sponge Aplysina aerophoba from Gulf of Piran - sponge pinacoderm, lysed by freeze-thaw... | ecosystem: Host-associated > Porifera > Sponge >... | reverse complement strand
GATATCTACAAGAGCCGCTTTCGGCCGCTGAAGCACACGCTTACCGGCCGCGATGAGTTCACCCTGATGAAGCTGGTAGTGGACTCGGCAACGGACCGCGTGCTGGGCGCTCACATGATCGGCGCCGATGGCCCCGAGATCGCGCAGGGCCTCGGCATTGCCGTCAAGATGGGCGCGACCAAGGCTCAGTTCGATGCGACGGTCGGCATCCATCCGACCGCCGCCGAAGAGTTCGTGACCATGCGGGAGCCGGCGTAACCGGCCTGCCGCCCGTTTACTGGCGGGAGACGTCCACCTCCTTGCAGGTGATGAACTCCAGCAGGGCCGGCTGGCCCGCCTCGGTCGCTGCGATGCCGCGGGCGATAGCGGCCTGGATCTCACCCGGATCGGTGACGCGCTCGCCATAGGCGCCGAAGGCCCGCGCCATGGCGGCGTAGTCGCCGGAAATATCCGTCGAGCGGAACTTCTCGGTCGAGACCGGCATGACCTTGAGCTCGATGGCCATGGAGAAGTTGTTCAGCAGGATGGACAGGATCGGGATACGCTCGCGCACGGCCGTCTCGACATCCATGCCGGTGAAGCCGATAGCGGCATCGCCCCACACATTGATGCAGAGCTTTTCCGGGCAGGCGAGCTTGGCGCCCATGGCGAGGCCCAGGCCATAGCCGAGCTGCGTCGTCTTGCCCCAACCGATATAGGAGAGGGGCTCGGTCGCCTTCCAGAAGGGGGAGAGCTGGTCGCGCGGACTGCCGGCATCATGGGTGATGACGACATTCTTCTTGTCCACCGCGCGCTCAAGCTCGGCCAGCACGCGATAAGGATTGAGGGGCGCTTCGTCGCTCTCGCGCTTGGCGGCCCATTCCGCGAGCCAGCTTTCCATGCCGGCTGCGATCTCGGCTGCAACACCGGTGGAATCGCGTGCGGGCTCTCCGGCCAGTGCACCCAGCAACGCATCGAGCGTCAGGGCGGCGTCGCCCACAAGGCCGAGCGCCACCGGTACGTCCTTGTTCAGGTCCATCGCATCGAGCGTGGCGTGGATGACGGTCTTTCCCTTCGGCATGGAGACGCCGAAATTGGTCTCGGTGAAGCTGCAGCCGATACCGAAGATCAGGTCCGACCGGTCGAGGAAGCTGCGCACCGGGCGCGGCATAGCAAGGCCGCCGGAGCCCAGGCTCAGCGGATGGTCTTCCGGGAAAGCGCTCTTGCCCTCAAGGCTGGTGCAAACGGGAATTGCCAGTTGCTCCGCCAGCGCTTTCAATTGCGGCCAGGCCTTCGCGTAGTGCACGCCCTGTCCGGCGTAGATGACCGGGCGTTTTGCCGTCTTGAGCATCTCCGCCGCCTTCGCCACGGCCTCCGGGTCGGGGCCGCTGCGGGTAGAGAGCACCGGTTCGTAGACGAGTTCGCCGGACAGTTCCTCGTTCATGAGGTCGGCGGGGACCTCGACGACGACCGGGCCGCCGCGTCCGTTGCGCAGGCGAGTGAAGGCACGGCGCATGACATTGCCGATCTCTTCCACGGAAGTGATCGGCTCCGTCGATTTCGCAATCGGCTTCATCGCCTGGGTCGAGTTGAAATTCGGGTGGATGTGCGCGATGCGCTGCGGATAGCCCATCGGTATCACGAGCAGCGGGACCGATTCGCCATATGCCTGGGCGATGCCGCCATAGGCGTTCTCGGAGCCGGGACCGTGTTGCATGGCGAAGACGCCGAGACTGTCGCCCGAGGTCATGCGCGAAATGGCGTCCGCCATATGCAGGCCGACGCGCTCCTGTCGGACGATGATCGGGCGGATATCGAGATGCGCGGCATATTCGAGCACATGGTTCACCGGGTAGCCGATGATCGTCCCGATGCCTTCGCGCTTCAGGATTTCCGAAATCGCTTCGACGGCCTTCATGGGGATGCCACTCCTGTAGGTTCCCCCTAAACTTGCCGGAGCCGGGAGCGAGAGGGAAGAGCCGGATGCAGCATGCGACCTTGAAGACCGTTGGCATACTCAGCCCCGGCGATATGGGGCATGGCGTGGGACGGGCCTTGCGGGAGTTCAATGGCCTGCGCGTCGTCACTGACCTGTCGGGGCGGAGCGACAGGACGCGTGGCCTTGCCGAGGCGGCCGGGTTCGAGGATGCGGGTTCGCTCGACGCCGTGGTCGCGGCGTCGGACCTCGTGCTGTCGATCATGCCGCCGGCTGCGGCGGAGGGATTCGCAGCGAGGATTGCGCCTCTGATCGGCTCCGATGGACCGATCTTCGCAGACATGAATGCCGTGGCGCCCGAAACCGCGCGCCGAATTGCGTCCCGCTTCCCGGCAGAGCGTTTTGTGGACGGCGGCATTGTCGGACCCTCTCCCAAGGGGCCGCAGCCAACCCGTTTCTATGTGTCCGGGGCTCCGGCTGCCGCGATGGAGGCGTTGGCCTCCGAAAGGATTGCGGTCCGTCCGCTGGGTCCCGAAGTCGGCAGGGCGTCGGCGCAAAAGATGCTCTATTCGGCCCTCAACAAGGGTTACTGGGCGCTTCAGGCGGCCGTATTGACGGCAGCCGAACGGGCCGGGCTGGGCGAAGAGCTGCGCGCTGAACTCGCCTTCAGCCAGCCGGCCGTGCTCGCACGCATGGAGGAACGGATCGGTATGCTGCCCTCCGATGCCCACCGCTTTCATCCGGAGATGGCGGAAGTTGCAGCCTTTTTCGAAAGCCTCGGCATAACGTCCGGCTTTCACAAGGGCGCCGAGGACCTGTTCCGGCTGCTGGAGCGGACACCGCTGGCCGAGGAAACGCGAGAGACCTGGGACCGCGAGCGTCCGCTCCGGGAATCCATCCGTATTTTCGCGGAAGCCGTCGAGGAATAAGCTGGCAGCGGCAAGAACACGAACGGGGAGGGCGACGGATGGCGTCGGCAAGGCGGCTCGAAGGCAAGGTGGCGATGATTACCGGCGGTGCGTCGGGTATAGGGGCGGAAAGCGCGCGCCTGTTTGCGGAGCACGGTGCGGCTGTAGCGGTCGCGGACATCAACGACAATCTCGGGCCGTTGGTCGTCCGGCAGATTGAGGAGGCCGGCGGCGCGGCCTGCTATGTCCATCTCGACACGGTGGACGAGGACCAGTGGCGCGAGACGGTCAAGTCGGTGCTCGACCGCTTCGGGCGGCTCGACATAATGCTGAATGCGGCGGGCGTGTCGGGCCGGATGCCGGACGGTTCGGCGGCCCCGCGCATCGGCGAGGCGGACCTGGCGAACTGGAACCGGGTCATGGACGTGAACTCGACCGGCGTCTTTCTCGGAACGAAACACGCCATCGAGGCGATGCGGGCTAGCGGGGGCGGGTCGATTATCAATATCTCGTCGATCTACGGCATTGTGGGCTCTGTCCACAATGCCGCCTATCACGCCTCCAAGGGCGCGGTCAGAACCCTCAGCAAGTCGGCCGCTGCCCAATACGCGTCCGAGGGCATCCGGGTGAACTCGGTTCATCCCGGCTTCGTCGATACTCCGATGACGGAAACCGTCCACAGCAGCCCGGAGCTGGCGCGCCCGCGGCTCGACCAGACGCCGATGGGACGGTTCGGCCAGCCGGCCGATATCGCCAATGGCTGCCTGTTCCTGGCAAGCGACGAGTCGGGCTGGATGACCGGTGCGGAACTGGTGATCGACGGCGGCATGACCGCCGTTTGACTGCAGACCGCTACTTTCCGGTCAGAATGCGCTCAAACAGCTGCTTGACGGTCGGGACGAAACCGTCCGCATAGAACGGGTCCGAGTGGAAGCGGTAAGCGTTGTGGCCGGAGAACATCAACTGTTCTTCGACCGACCCGCCATGGCTAATCTGTTGCAGCGTTTTCTGGATACAGAAGGAGCGGGGGTCGGCCTTGCGCCCGGTCGTGCCCGCCTCGTTCTGCGACCAATTGCTGAACTGGCAAGCCGACAGGCAGCCCATGCACTCGATCTGATCCGTCAGGATCTGCCGCCGGCGCTCGGGCGTCACGAATACCAGTGTCGAGTCCGGCGTGCGCATCCCTTCCGAGAAACCCGCCTCGATCCAGGCTTCGGCGCGCGTCCTGTCGTCAGCCGATACATAGACCGGGCGACCGCGCGGGCCGACCGGGAAGGCAACATCGTGGCCGCCGACGGGCTCGGTCGAAAAGGCGATCTGGTGCTCGGCGCGCTCGCGCAATTCGTCAAGAAACGTGTTGCGCACCGCCGACGAATAGAAGCCGGTCGGGCTGAAGCGATTGAGGAAGACATCGCCTTCCTTGAGTGTCAGCAACTTGCGCTTCCACTCATCGGAAATCGGGCTTTCCTGGGTAAGCAGCGGTCGGGTGCCGAACTGGAAAGCGACCGGGGCAATCTCCGGGTCCTCGATCCAGTGCGACCATTCGTCGAGGCACCAGACGCCGCCTGCCATGATTATCGGGACATGCGCCAGGCCCACCTCGGTCATCTGCCGGCGTAGCTGGACGACGCGCGGTCGGGGGTCCTCAGGGCGGTTCGGATCCTCGACGTTGGAGAGGCCGTTATGCCCGCCGGCGCGCCACGGGTCCTCGTAGACGACGCCGCCGAGCAGGTTCGGAAACTTGCGGTAGGCACGCTTCCAGAGGGCGCGAAAGGCGCGGGCCGACGAAATGATGGGGTAGTAGTGGACGCCGAAGCGGGCCGCCAATTCGGCCAGCCTGTAAGGCATTCCGGCCCCGCACGTAATGCCGTGGATCAGGCCCTTGGCGCCCTCCATCACAGAGTTCAGCACACGCTCCGCGCCCGCCATTTCCCAGAGCACATTCATGTGAATGCGACCCTGGCCGCCGGCGCTGTCATATGCGATGCGCGCCTGTTGAATGGCGCCCCGAACCGCGTGCGCCAACAGCTCCTCGTGCCTCTCCCGCCGGGTCTTGCCGTAGTAGTTCTGGACGAAGGCGGAGCCGTCTTCGCGGAAGCTGTCGGCGTTGACGCCAGAGAATGTCCCGACGCCGCCGCAGGCAGCCCATGCGCCCGAACTCTCTCCGTTCGAGATCGCAATGCCCTTGCCGCCCTCAATGAGCGGAAAGACCTCGCGGCCGGAGAAGAAGACCGGGCGCACGACTGCCATTGGCGTTAGTCCGCCGCCGCCGTCAGGTCCGCCCCGGTCTCCTGGTCGACGGACTTCATGGAGAGGCTCACCTTGCCGCGGTCATCGACGCGCAGCACCTTGACCTTCACCTGGTCGCCCTGCTCCACGACATCGCCGACGGTCTTGACCCGTTCCGGGGCAAGCTCGCTGATATGGACGAGTCCGTCGCGGCTGCCGAGGAAGTTCACGAACGCTCCGAAATCGACGATCTTGACTACCTTGCCGGTATAGATAGTGCCAACTTCCGGCTCGGCAACGATGCCCTTGATCCATTCGATCGCGGCTTCGGAAGCCTTGGGATCGACCGAGGACACCTTGATCGTTCCATCGTCGTCGATATCGATTTTGGCGCCGGTGGTTTCCACGATCTCGCGAATAACCTTGCCGCCCGAGCCGATCACTTCGCGGATCTTGTCGCGAGGGATCGACATGGTAGTCATGCGCGGCGCGAAGTCGCTTACATCGTCGCGTGCCGTGTCGAGCGCTCCGGCCATCTCACCCAGAATATGCATCCGCCCCTTCTGCGCCTGCTCCAGCGCGGTCCGCATGATGTCTTCGGTAATCGAGGTGATCTTGATATCCATTTGCAGCGAGGTTACGCCGGCCTCGGTTCCGGCGACCTTGAAGTCCATGTCGCCCAGATGGTCCTCGTCCCCGAGGATGTCCGAGAGGACCGCGAACCGGTCGCCTTCCTTGATGAGGCCCATCGCGATACCGGCGACCGGGCGCTTCAGGGGCACGCCCGCATCCATCAGCGACAGCGAGGCGCCGCAGACCGACGCCATCGAGGACGACCCGTTCGACTCCGTGATCTCCGAGACGACGCGAATGGTGTAGGGGAAGTCTTCCTTCTTCGGCAGCAGCGGCCGGACGGCCCGCCAGGCGAGCTTGCCGTGCCCGATTTCGCGCCGGCCGGGTGCCCGCAGCATCCGCGCTTCGCCGGTCGAATAGGGCGGGAAGTTGTAATGGAGCATGAAGTGCTCGCGGTAATCGCCATCCAGCGCATCGATGATCTGCTCGTCCTGCGACGTGCCGAGCGTGGAAACCACGATCGCCTGGGTCTCGCCGCGGGTGAACAGCGCACTGCCATGCTGGCGCGGCAGGATGCCGACCTCGCAATCGATGGGGCGCACCGTTTCCAGGTCGCGGTCGTCGATCCGCTTGCTGGTGTCCAGAATAGCGCCCCGCACGATGTCCCGCTCGAGGTCCTTGAAGAACGGCGCGGCCAGGGCCGGGTCCGTGCCGGCCTCTTCCAGCTTGGCGAGAACGTCCGTCTTGGCGGCGGAAATGGCCGTCTGGCGGGCCTGCTTCTCGCGAAGCGCGTAAGCATCGCCCATTGGCGTCCGGCCCATTTCATAGACCTTCGCCTTCGCCTCCTCGGCGCCGGGCTCCGGATCGGGCAGGTCCCACGGGTCCTTGGCGCATTCCTCTGCCATGTCGATGATGGCGTCGATGACCGGCGCGAAGCCCCGATGGCCGAACATCACGGCGTCCAGCATCTGCTGCTCGGGAAGCTCCTGCGCTTCCGACTCCACCATGAGCACGCCCTCGGAGGTGCCCGCGACCACAAGGTCCAGCGTCGACGACTGCATTTGCTCCGTTGTCGGGTTGAGGACGAACTCGCCGTCCACAATGCCCACCCGGGCGCCCGCGATCGGGCCGAGGAACGGGATTCCGGAGAGCGTGAGCGCAGCCGATGTGCCGACCAGTGCCAGGATATCGGGGTCGTTCTCCAAATCGTGGCTCATCACTGTGCAGACGATCTGGGTCTCGTTGCGGAAACCCTTGGCGAACAGTGGCCGGATCGGCCGGTCGATCAGCCGCGAGGTCAGCGTTTCCTTCTCGCTCGGCCGCGCCTCGCGCTTGAAGAAACCGCCGGGAATCTTGCCGGCGGCATAGGTCTTTTCCTGGTAGTTGACGGTCAGCGGGAAGAAATCGAGCCCGACTCTCGGGCTTTTCTCCGCGACCACGGTGCACAGCACCGCCGTTTCTCCGAGGCTTGCCATAACGGCAGCGTCGGCCTGGCGCGCGATGCGGCCTGTTTCCAGGACCAGCGGGCGTCCGCCCCAGTCAATTTCCTTGCGGACGATATCGAACATATCGGATGCAACCCTTTCCCGGCCGCGACCCGGACGGTGCGGCCTTTTACATGTTTTCTGTCCGACGCCGGCCATCCGGCGTCCCGGTCGTCAGCGGCGCAGGCCGAGGCTTTCGATCAGCGTCCGGTAGCGCCCGTTGTCCTTCCCGCGCAGATAGTCGAGCAGGCCGCGGCGCTGGCCGACCATGACGAGCAGGCCGCGGCGTGAGTGGCGGTCTTTCTTGTGTGTCTGGAGGTGCTCGGTCAGATTACGGATGCGTTCCGTCAGGATCGCCACCTGCACCTCCGGCGATCCCGTGTCGTCTTCGTTCGTACGAAACTCCTGAATGAGTTCGGTCTTTCGTGCGGCGGTAATCGACATCTGTTGCTCTCGTTCCTTGTAGCTATGGATTGACAACCCGCACCGGCCGAACCGTTCCGGAATCGTACCGAGCCACGGCGACAAGGACCTCGCCCATCCGGGCGCGAATCGTCATACCGTCGTGAAACCCGGCGATCCGTGAAAGATCGGCCGCGCTGAACAACCGCAGCGCTTGTCCATTCCTGAGCGCTGCGGCCTCTTGCTCCGAGACGGACAGAGCCGGGATGTCGGCCAGCGACCTGTCCGTCGGCAGCAAGAATACACTCTCCGGGCCTATATGGGCCAGAGCTTCCAGTTCTTCCAGCGTAATTGCGTCCTCGACGCGAAACGGCCCCACGCACAGTCGCCGGAGTGCAGAGACATGTCCGACGGTGCCGAGTGCAGCCGCGAGGTCGCGTGCGATGGCCCGGACATACACGCCCTTGCCGGTTTCCGCCGTGAATTCCGCGCTGTCGTCATCCAGGCGGCGTTCGAGCCGCAGGTCCATGACTTCGACAGGACGGGGCGGCAGGTCGGGCGCTTCGTCGGCCCGGGCCAGATTGTAGGCCCGTTTCCCACCTACCTTGACGGCGGAATATTGCGGCGGGGCCTGCATGATTTGCCCGGTAAAGGCGGGCAGGGCGCTCCGGATGGCGTCGTCGTCCGGCCGTGCGGCGCTGGTCTCCACAACCTTTCCGTCGGCGTCGTCCGTGTCGCGGGCTTCGCCCCAGCGCAGCGTAAAGCGATAGACCTTGCTGCCTTCCATGACCCAGGAAACCGTCTTGGTCGCGTGGCCGAGAGCGACCGGCAATACGCCGGTGGCGAGCGGGTCGAGCGCCCCGCCATGCCCGATCTTGGCGCCGCCGCTCAGCCGCTTGATCCGGTTGCAGACATCGGTAGATGTCATGCCGGCAGGTTTGTCCATGACAATCCAGCCGTTGAGGTCGGTCCGTTTCGGCCGCCTACGCGCCATGCCGGTTCTGCCGGATAAGTGTTTCGACCCGCTCGGCTTCGTCGAAACTGCGGTCGCGCCGGAACTCGACAATCGGTGTGAACTTCGATTCGAGCATGCGGCCGAGCTCGCCCCGGATATGGCCCGCCGCGCGGTTCAGCGCAGCGACCGTATCGTCGATATCGTCGCGTCCCAGCATCGAGATAAACGCTGTCGCCCGTTTCAGGTCGGGCGACATCACGACTTCGGAAACGGTGACCATCTCCATCGCTTGCAGGTCGGGGTCGCGGAAGGCTGCCCGCGCAAGGATTCCGGCCGTCGCATGGCGGACAGTCTCGCCCATGCGCAGCCGTCGCGGGCCGGTCCGGGCGTGCTTCATGGCAGCGTGCGCTGCACTTCCTCGGTTTCGTAGCATTCGATGACGTCGCCCACCTGGATGTCCTGGTAGGACTCGAACGACATGCCGCACTCAAAACCTTCGCGCACCTCCCGTTGCTCTTCCTTGAACCGTTTGAGGGTCGCAAGGCGCCCCTCATGGATGACGATGTTGTCGCGCAGCAACCGCACACCAGCGCCGCGCCGGACTATGCCTTCGATGACCCGGCAACCCGCCACCTTGCCGACGCGGGTGATGTTGAAGACTTCCCGGATATCCGCTTGTCCGATCTGGCGTTCGCGCAATTCCGGCGCCAACTTGCCGACCATTGCATCCCGGATGTCGTCGATCAGTTCGTAAATGATCGAATAGTACCGGATATCGACTCCGTGCTGCTGGGCCGCGAGACGGGCCGGGTTTGCGGCCCGGACATTGAAACCGATGATGAAGCCGCCGGAGGCATGCGCGAGGGTGACATCGCTTTCCGAGATACCGCCCACACCGCTGTGCAGGATTTCCACCTGCACCTCGTCGCTGCCAAGCTTCGCGAGCGCGCCGACAATGGCTTCCACCGACCCCTGCACATCCGCCTTTACGACCAGCGGCACCTTCTCGGTCTTGCCGGCCGCGAGGCTCTTGAAGATATCGTCTATCGAGCCCTGCCGGACAGGCGCCGCCTGCGCCGCCCTGTCCCGCCGGGCGCGGTATTCGGTGACTTCACGGGCGCGCCCCTCGCTGTCCACGACGACAACCTCGTCGCCGGCGACAGGCGGGCCGGACAAGCCAAGCACTTCGACCGGCACCGACGGGCCGGCTGACTTCACTCTTCCGGTCCGGTCGTCGACCATCGCCCGGACCTTGCCCCATTCGGCACCCGCGACGACGATATCGCCGACCCTGAGCGTGCCGCTCTGGACCAGAATGGTCGCCACGGCGCCGCGGCCCCGGTCGAGCTGCGCCTCGACGACAATGCCGTTCGCCCCGCGGTTCGGGTTGGCCTTCAATTCCATCAGGTCCGCCTGGAGCAGAACGGCTTCTTCCAGTGTGTCGAGACCGGTCTTTGCCGTCGCCGACACCTCGACCATCTGCACGTCGCCGCCGAATTCCTCTGCGACCAGTTCGTGCTGCAGCAGGTCGTTCCGGACCCGCTGCGGCTCGGCTTCCGGCCGGTCGACCTTGTTGATCGCGACGATGATCGGGGCGCCTGCCGCCTTGGCGTGCGCAATTGCCTCGATTGTCTGCGGCTGGACGCTATCGTCGGCCGCGACCACCAGAATAACGATGTCGGTTGCGCGGGAGCCGCGCGCACGCATCGCCGAAAAGGCCTCGTGGCCAGGCGTATCGAGGAAGGTGATGTCGGCGCCCGAAGGTGTCCGCACCCGGTATGCGCCGATGTGCTGCGTGATTCCGCCGGCCTCGCCGCTCACCACATCCGTCTTCCGGAGCGCATCGAGAAGCGAGGTCTTGCCGTGGTCCACATGGCCCATAACCGTTACGACAGGCGCGCGAGGCCCGAGATCGTCGTCCTGGTCGGGCGGACCGGAAAGTCCTTCCTCCACATCGCTCTCTGCGACGCGGGTCACGCGATGCCCGAACTCCTGAACCACGAGTTCCGCAGTATCGGCATCGATCGCCTGCGATGGCGTCGCCCGGATGCCGTTTTGCATCAGCACGCGAATCACATCGACGGCGCGCGTGGCCATCCGGTTGGCAAGTTCGCTGACAAGGATGGATTCGGGCACGACGACTTCGCGCTGAATGAACTGCTGCCCCTCCCCCGAGGCCTGACGCTGGCGTTCGCGTTCGCGCGCCCGGCGCACCGACGCAAGGGAGCGCTGCCTTTCCTGCTCGACTTCTTCATCCAGTGCCTGGACGATGGTGAGCTTGCCGGCGCGCCGCCGCGGCTCGGTGCGGCGTTGCGGCGCGGCGGGCC
>Ga0209021_1004198_pt1 | contig 10806 bp, 8 predicted proteins | sample PinacodermFT_FD_187299 | JGI IMG/M metagenome (GOLD analysis project Ga0209021, IMG submission 187299) | Host-associated microbial community of the marine sponge Aplysina aerophoba from Gulf of Piran - sponge pinacoderm, lysed by freeze-thaw... | ecosystem: Host-associated > Porifera > Sponge >... | reverse complement strand
GCCGAGACGCGGGGTCTGGGGAGGCAGACGAATCTTTCTGGGCGAGTTGTTTGGTCACCACCGAACCACCCCGCGAGGTTGGCTAATCGCTTGATTGCAGTTCAATGACGGCTGATTCCATGTACGCCAAGATCTCGGCGACAATCTCCGGGTGCTCCGCCGCTACGTCGCTCTCCTCGCCTACATCGACGGATAGGTCGAACAGTTCGAGTGGCTGCTCCGGGTCTTCGCGTACAGCCTTCCAATGCCCCCATCGCACCGCCTCGGCGCTGCCTGGTGTTCCGCCCCAATACATGAAGCGATCCTCGCCGGGTGTGTCGGCTTCCAAAAGTACCGGCAAGATGCTGCTGCCATCAACGCCGTCTGGCACATCAAACCCAGAGATCTCAGCCACGGTAGGCAGAAAATCCGCGAAGTACCACGGATAATCGCTGACGGACCCCGCTCTTACACGTCCTGGCCAGCGCACAATCGTGGGCACGCGGATACCGCCATCGTGCAGGCTCCGCTTGTAGCCCTGCAGCGGACCGTTGGAATCGAAGAAAAACGGGTCGTTTCCACCTTCGGCGTGCGGCCCGTTGTCAGAACTGAAGAACACGATGGTGCGTTCGTCGACGCCAAGCCGTTGCAATCTGGCGAGGACCTGCCCCACGCCCTCGTCAAGGTGGCTGATCATCGCAGCGGTTCCCTTTTGCGGCCCGGGCCAGTCCTTGTCCTGATACTGACCGGCATCTGGGATTTCCATCCCGATGCGCTCGCGGTGGTGCCCCAGGTCCGCGTCCAAGCCAGAGATCCCGGGATCTCCGCCGCCATCCTGGCGGCCAGCCTCATTGTTGGCGTGCGGAATCGTCAGCGCTAGGTAGAGAAAGAACGGACCTGCGGCGTTTTCCTCGAGCCAGCCCAGCGCCTCGTCCATCATCAGGTCGTGCGAATAGTCGATCCGTTCCGTGGCAACGCCGCTCATGCCTGTGTAGCGCTGCGAACGTTCGACCACGTTGCGCAGCGACACCCGTTCGGCGTTGCGCATCAAGAACTCTGGGTAGTAGTTGTGGGCGTGGCCTTGGCTGAGATAGCCGTAGAAGTGGTCGAACCCTTGCTTCCAAGGCGCGCCGGGGGAATCTTCCATGCCCAGCCCCCACTTGCCGATCAGGGCCGTGGCGTACCCCTTAGCCTTGAGCAATTCTGCAACGGTCACGTCTTCGTCCCGCAAGCCGGGGGAGCCGTTCCGGCGAACCCTCGTGTGGCCGGTGTGTTGGCCGGTCATGAGCACGCTGCGGGAGGGTGCGCAGACCGTAAAACCGGCATACGCATCGGTGAAGCGCATGCCCTCCTCCGCCATCCGGTCAAGGTGCGGAGTTTGAATCCGTTCTTGGCCGTAGGAGCCCAAGTCGCCATACCCAAGATCGTCGGCCAGAATCCAGACCACGTTCGGGAGCGAGTCTGAGGCAGCGGTGTCGTTCTGCGGCGGAGAACAAGCCGAAGTCGCAACGAGGAACGCGAGCAAAACCCCCCAGCGGCCGCAAGGCGGGCGGTGCCGCGGTGAGAGGAAAGGCAGATGTGCGCGATAGGGTGGCATGGCTCGAACCGGGCCGTATTATCTCAAGCGTTCAGCCCTGCGTCGGACTTGCAGCGTGCGACTTGCTAGAATGCCGCCCAAATGGGAATCCCAGTGGATCGCAGAACCTTCCTTAGAGCCGCGGCGGCGACGACCGCCGCCATAGCCGCCAAGCAGACCGCACAAGCGCACACTGTCGCCTTCGACCAGCCCGATTCGCTGTACCACGGAGACGAGTGGGAGTCTCTCAATCCGGGCTATTGGGAAGTCCGTGGCAAGGCCCTGCGCCGACGCGTTCACAGCTTTGGAGACCGCGCCCGCAAGACCGGGTTTCCCTATCACTACGAGACCCACGCGGATCGTCTCGGCAGCGGCAGCATGCCGGTCGATTACGACCCTTCCCTGCCCACCGGCTTGATCTGGCACAGACACTGGAAGCTGGACGGCAATTACAAACTGCGCATCCAGGGCAAGGTGATCGCCGAGGCCCACGGGCCGCTCGAGGGTGATGACCCGAATTGGATGATGTACAGACCGGGCTACGGCTTGCTCGGCGTCGCGTTCGGATCTTCGACGCTCTACGAGTCCTTCGGGTTTGGGGGCCAGAACGGAAAGGCCGCTTGGATCGCCGCTTGGACGGACGACGGCTACTTCAGCGTTCGGGAGCACGGATCCGGCACCGTGGTCGCGATGGAACGCGCACCCTCACCCTCGCCGGGCGACCAATTCGTCATCGAGGTGGATGTGTCTGGCGCAGATGCGACGCATGCGACGGTGACCGCGTCGCTAGTCATCAATGAGCGGCCGCCCATCACGCTCGAACTCGAGAATGTCAATCGCGCGAAGCAACTGGCTGGCTTCGTCGGCATGGCCGGACAGGGCCTGTTGGATTTCGAGGTCTCCGGTTTCACGATTGAGCCCGGCCAGAACATGCCGCTCGCTCCCGCCATCAACCAATGCCACATGTGCTACGCACTTGGCGACACGCTACAAGAGCGCGGCGGGAAATGGCAGGTGCGGTTCATGTCCCTGTTTCGCAGCGACGGAGAGGAAGCTACATTGCGCGTAGCGGACTCGCCGAATCCGCAGGGCGGCTGGGATGCGGTCCCCGTCGCGGGAACGGCCCCGATAGTCAGCAACGACTTTCGGCGCAGCACGGCCGTGATCGATGCAACGCTGCCGCGCAACCCGGCCGAGACCGATCTTTACTACACGATCTGGAAAGACGGGGTGAACGTTACAGGCGACCCGCGCCTGGGAAGCGACGCGGTCGGCATCGGCACCGGCCAAGTCGGCGAGGTGCCGTCTAGCGGGGACTATGTCGGGCGGCTGCCGCGACTCTCCGCGCCCTACAAGCTCTGCGGGCTCTCCTGCCACGCGATTCACGCGGGCGGCCCCAAACTCCCCGATGCCGGACCTGGCGGCGGGTTCTTCGTCCACGATCAGCCCACGCCGAGGGCCTATGAGCACCTCGAGGACTACGACTTCCAAGTCATGATGTGGGAGGACGACGTCTGGTACATGGAGTTGCTGCTATACCCCCCCTCCCCAGATGACGCCTACAAGATCGTGACCACCACACTGTGCGGGCCGACTACGCGCTGGCAGATGATGCGCCACTGGAACACCATCAATCCCGGCGATCACGACTACGGCATGGACGATGTCAAGGGGCCCGAGCAGATTGCGATCCGGACGCACGAGGACCTGGGCCAAGATCGCGACTACATGCGGCGCAACTTCCAGATCGTGCATCACTTGATCACAGGAGACCAGTCCCCCTCGCCCACTGACAATCCGAAAAAGTGGCGCCGTTGGAAAATGCCCAACCGCGACTTCAGCCTGCTGATCTTGGACTCGCGGCTGTGGCGCTCCAGCCAGGACACCAACATCTGGGACGACCAGGGCTGGGGCGAGAAGCAGAGCCTCTACAGCAGGTACGATGTCACGCGCAGCTTGCTAGGCGAGGAGCAATTCTCGTGGCTGCGCGAAACGATCCGCACTGACTCCTCGCCGCTAATTTGCCTGACAGGCATTAACGGCATGCATACGATCTGGACCGGGAACGGCGCCCGTCCGGATGCCAAGACTGAACTGGGAGAGCGCGACCGGGTCTCCGCAGACTACGCCGGATGGGTCTCGGCCGGAGCTGACAGAGTGCTCGATGTGCTTGGCTCGCGCGAGGGCGTGGTCAGCGTCTACGGAGACGTACACGTAGGCATGATCCTGCAGAACTTGGAGCATCGTGTGTACGAATGCTCCTTCGGCCCCATCGGCCGCAGCGGGGGCCGCGGGGTGAAAGAGGGCTTCGGGCCGCGCATGCAGGACTTCGACGGACGGGACCTCGAGGTCAAGGCGCTGTACCACCAGAGGTATGACACGCCGGACCTGCGCAAGGTCGACGGGCCGTTTTATTGGAATTTCCTCGAAATGGAATTCGACCCGCGCGGTGGGGACCCAAAGATCGGCCTTCGCGTGCGCAACCTCGTCGACCCGCCCGGGGAGACACCCCGCGGCGGCGGCTCGGTAGAGGCCACAGCATCTGCCACCGGACGAGTGCCGACATGCTCCCTGCCCGAGGTAAGTCTTCTGCCTGACGCCGACGTGTTGCTGTCGTCTCTGGACGGACGACCGCTGCGCGGCTCGCGGACTCAGCGGGACGGCAAGCTGATGGTGCGCGGGCTGGCAGGCGTAAAGCCGGGCGAAACCATACTCGCCACGGCACGCTCGGCCAAGAAGGTCGTTGCGAAAGAAATCGTCACGGGACCGCCGGCTGGATGACCGCCGCACGAGCTGCGGGCAGTCCTGGGGCCACGGACACTCGGACCGGCACGAGTTCGATGTGCAGTTCGGCAGTCATCGGCGCGCTTCGGCAGCGCTCGGAGCCTTGAGCAACGCACCGAGCTGCCAACACCAGAAGTGGCCTCGTTCGCTGCCCACTGCCAGCAATTCCGGTGAGTGGACGCTCGGATTGCAGCCATGGAGAGCCAGGCTAGGCTCGAAAGCGGCCATGGCGCCAAGCACGGCCTGTTCGGCGCCTGCGCCGCTGTTGTTGCCATGCCAACGCCGGGAGACTGTCCCAGCGGCCGACCACGCGCCCAAGGCTAGGATTCGGTTCGCAAAAGGTTTGGCCTCGTGCCCTAGGGCGCGGCGGGCGGCGCTTCGGACGGCTTCTTGCTGGGTTGCTTCCCAGACTTCAGCGGCCCTATCATCATGCTCATCGTCCGGCCCTCAATGCGCGGCTGCGTTTCCGGAGTGCCGAACTCGCTCACATCGCCCGCCAGCACGCGAAGCATTCGCTCGCCGATGTCTGCGTGCGTAATCTCTCTGCCCCGGAAGAACACCGTCGCCTTCACCTTGTTGCCTTCCTTAAGGAAGCGCAGGGCGTGGTTCTTTTTGAAGTCGTAGTCGTGCTGATCCGTGTTTGGGCGGAACTTGACTTCCTTGACCTCGATGCGATGCTGCTTCTTCTTCGCGTCGTTGCGCTTCTTCTTTTCGAGGTAGGAGTACTCGCCGTAGTCGATGACCTTTGCCACCGGAGGCTGGGCCGTAGGCGAGACTAAGACTAAGTCGAGCCCCATGTCCTTGGCACGGCGAACACCCTCGCTTGTCGGCATGACCGCCGTCTGGCCATCTGGAAATACAACCCGTACCTCGCGGGCGCGGATTGTCTCGTTGACATTCTGTCGTCTAACCCTACGAATAGGGCGGTAGCGTCGTCGGAAAATGACTGTCCCCCTCTGCTGCAGCGGCTGTGGACGGGTACCAAGAATAAAAAGAGACCGGAGTGCCTCGCAGCACCCGATCTCCAACGTTCGTCGAATCTGTCAGCGGTACCCCTAGGAGCGGCGCGCCCGAAGACCGGGCAGGCTGCTCAATCACTGCATGCAGCACTATCGTAGCATGGATTCCTCACCGTACAGGACTCCGAGATTGCGCGGCGCCGGGCCGCCGCAAAACCCGGCCAGGCGATAGGGTTGACAAGACCCACGCGCTTACTTAGGATAGAGATTCCTAATCCGGGGAAGCCTTTACGAGCCCATGATTAAGTCGGACCTAGTTGACTGCGTGATCGAGCGGACCGGCCTCAGCAAGAGTTTGGCCCGCATCGCCGTGCAGACGATCCTCGACACAATGCGCGATTCGATAGCTCGCGGTGAGCGCATCGAATTACGCGGCTTCGGCGTATTCGACATACGTCCGCGCAAGACCGGGATCGGGCGCAACCCCAAGACCGGCGAAGAAGTCCAGATACCGCCCGGCAAGACGGTCCGCTTCAAGCCCGGCAAGGACATGCAGGCCATTTAGGGCTTCTACGCTTTCCGGCGAAGCGCACCCGCGTCAGCTACGCTCAGGCGAACGCTTGGTTCGTCGGCGTGATGATCAATTCCGGAATGCAGGCGCGCGGGTGCAACGTCGCGACCAACAATGCCGCCTGGGCCACATCCTCCGGCTGGAGCATGACCGCGCGCTTGTCGTCTGGGGGCACCACGGGCCGCCGATCTAGGATCGGCGTATTAACCTCGCCGGGACAGATCACGCAGGAGCGGATCCCGCGCGGGCCGTCCTCCAGATGCGCGGCAAAGCTCAGCGAGCGCGCTCCGTGCTTGCTGGCGCTGTAGCTGGCACCTCCGACTACCGAGGTGCGCACGCCAGCAATCGACGAAACGGTGATCACCACGCCGTCCCCGCGCTCGCGCATGCTGGGCAGGATCGCGCTCATCAGATAGAAAGGGCCGCTGAGATTGATCCGCACGACCGTGTCGAAGTCTTCCCGGCTGAGCTTGTCGAGGGCACGCTGCTGCACGTTGGTGCCGGCATTGTTCACGAGAATATCGACTTGGGGCAGGCGTTCCAGAGCCCATGCGACCATGGCGTCGACACCATCGGCGTTGCCCACATCTAGGGCGTAGGGGTGCAGGCGAGCGGCTGCGGCACCTGCCGCTTCGCGCGCTAGCTCCAGTTTGGCCCGCGTGCGCCCGACGGTGACAACTTCCGCCCCCTCTTCGGCATAGCAGCGAGCCACCGCCTCGCCGATACCGCTCCCTGCGCCAGTTACAATCGCGCCCTTGCCACGAAGTCTCATAGTCCTCCCCGCATCCGCTCCTAAGAACGATGCATCCTTGTATCTTAGTCTTGGGCGACAGATGCGCCGAATGCGCCTCGAAGCCATGCTGGCGCGGTCCGGCCAGCGCTGCATATAATGGCAACGTAGTATGCAACAGTCGATCATCGTCATTGAAGACGATCGAGATCTTTGCACGCTTCTCGAATACAACTTGGCCAACAACGGGTACGCGGTCAAGACCCTCCACCGTTTGGACGGAGCCTTCGAGATTGTCCGAGACAGCCAGCCCGACTTGATTCTTCTCGATGTGATGCTGCCTGACGGGGACGGCTTTGAGTTCTGTCGCCAACTCCGCACCTATGCGGCTACGGCCGCTGTGCCGATCCTCTTTCTGACCGCCCGCAGCCAAGAAGTCGACCGCGTGCTCGGGCTTGAAATCGGCGGTGACGACTACATCACCAAGCCCTTCAGCCCGCGCGAACTGCTGGCCCGGATCAAGGCGCACCTGCGCCGGGGCGGTGACCGGCCGCAACAGCGGTCGGTCAAGGCCCAGGGCTTGGACATCGACTATCCGGCCAGGCAGGCGAGCATGGCGGGCACGCCTTTAGAGCTCACCGCGACGGAGTTCGCCCTGCTCGGTTTCCTAGCCGAGAACCCCGGCAAGGCGTACACCCGCGAGCAATTGATCGCGCGCGTGTGGGACGGGCGCACGCACATCACGCCGAGGAACGTCGACGTGCATGTGCGGCGCCTTCGCGAACAAATCGAAGAGAATCCGAAGTACCCGAAGTGGATCCAGACAGTGCGTGGGTTCGGGTATCGCTTCGACATCCCTTCATGACCGCCCGCATCTTCCTCAAGCTGGGCTTGGTCGCGATCCTGCCTTTGCTGATCACGGCTATCGCCGTGCTCCTGTTGGTCACTCGGATCACTATCGCCAATCTCGAAAGCGGCCTCGAGACAAGCCTGTCAGAAAAGGCACGGCTGGTGGAGACTACCCTCGAGGGACTGACTCCCAACGAATACCAGCCCATGGTCCACGGCCTAGCCGACCGCGCACAAGCCCGCGTCACGATCATCGATGGGTCGGGTATTGTCCTAGCGGACTCCGAGGCGAATCCAGCGGAGATGGAAAACCATGCCACGAGACCCGAGTTCGTCGAATCGCTGCGTGGCGAAACCGCCGTCAGCCGACGCTTCAGCAGCACGGTCGGGGTGTATTTCCTCTACGTCGCGGTACCGATGGAAGGCGGTGGCGCCGTGCGCCTCGCACTGCCTCTCGAAGAGGTCGATGCACTCGCCAAGACCAACCGTACCAGCATCGGGCTCGTAATCCTCTTCATCGTGGCCCCACTGGTGCTGGCCACGGCATGGGTGGCACGCCGAATCTCGGCCCAACTCTCGGGCATCGTTTCGCTGTCCAATGCCATTGCAGACGGCGATTTTGAAATCGAAGAGTCATCCCCGAAGCGCGGCGCTTTGCGCGAACTGAATGACCTAGCGGCCAGCCTGCGAACCACGGCGGGCAAGCTGCGCACTAACTTCCATCAGCTGCAAGAAGAGCGTTCCCGCTTCGTGGCCGCGGTCAACGGCATCGGCGAAGGGATCTTGGTTGCAGACCGCAGGTGCCGCATCGTACTGCACAACCCTGCGATCGAGATGATGTTCCCAGACGAGGATCTGTCGACTCAAACCCCGCTCAACTCTTGGAAGAACAAGAACATCCCGGCAGTCTTCAACTATGCCGTCGATCACGGCAAGTCCTGCACTGCGGACGTGTCGGTAAACTCGCCCACCCATCGCTCGTGGCGCGTGTCGTGCGCCCCGATCATGAGTCGGAAGGGCAAGATCCAAGCCGTCGCGGCGGTCTTCCACGACATCACCGAGCTTGAACGGGTAGACCAAATGCGGCGAGACTTCGTCATCAACGTGTCGCACGAGTTGCGCACCCCGCTGGCTTCCATCACTGGCTACGCGGAGACTCTGATGGATGGCGCGATCCACGACAAGCAGAACAACGAGCGCTTCGTCAAGATCCTTTGGCAGAACGCGCAGCGGCTGACCCGCCTCACCTCCGATCTCATGACGCTGTCGCAAATCGAGGTCAAGGCGCGCGAATTCGAATTCACGCAACAGTCGGTGGAGAGCACCCTACGCCTCGCCGCCGATGGCATTCGGCCGGTGTTGGCACGAAAATCGCTGCAACTCACGGTAGCTACGGTCGAAGAAGACCTAACGATTCGCTGCGACATCAGCGCGGTGCAGCAGATCCTGTCGAATCTGCTGGACAACGCCGCAAAGTATACGCCCGCCGGCGGGAGTATCACCTTGGGGGCGACCAACGGGCAAGGCTCGCTGAACCTATACGTGAAGGACACGGGCATCGGCATTTCCAAAGAGCACGTGCCCCGACTCTTCGAGCGCTTCTATCGCGTCGACAAGGCCCGTTCGCGAGAACTCGGCGGCACCGGACTCGGCCTTGCGATCGTCAAGCACCTTGTGCAAGCCCACGGCGGGGGTGTCTGGGTCGAGAGCGAGCCGGGCATAGGCTCGACGTTCTGGTTCTCCCTGCCCTTCGAGCAGGTGACAACTCCGCTCGAACCAGTAATCGCCGAAACAGACCAACTTCCGCTGCCACTCCAATGAGAGCGAATTGATTCGCCGGCTCGCCCGCCACTTGGCGAATTCAGGCTGCGACAGGCCGGATCGACCCGGCAGATGTCGGCGCGGTAGCGCCGATACGTGGCCGCGGTCCTACTGAGCTTGGAACCAGCTCACGCGCCGGTCCATCGAAGACGTTCCGGCCGAGCACTTCGAACAAGTGAGTGAAGCGAGGGGCACCGGCAAATGAGCTGGTGCACGCGGCTCACTGGTGCGCTTCGTGAGTGCAGCCCGGGAACTCATCCACGGCGGTGTTCCCTTGGTAGCCGAGCTCCTGGTGAATGCCGACCTCGGAAGTGTAGTAGCCATCCACGGTCATTTTCTTCAAGCGGCCGAAGAAGCGCTCGGCCGGGGTCTGGGGCTCGTCTTCGTTTCGAGCCATCTCGGCCACGATTGCGTCCTGCTGAGCGGCGTCGCAGTCCACGAAATCCCGCTCAAAGCGCTGCTGCGCTAACTCCGAGACTGCCCCAAGCCCAGACTCCCAGCTCGCTTGCAGGTCGCTCGAGCCATCGGCAACCATGACATCTATGTATCTAGCGACCTTGGCAGCTCTCGCGCCCGGCGAGTGGTCGTCGGCTGGCAGGATCAACTCGCTCAGCGCGTCCAAAAGGTCAAGTTGCGTGGCGGAGAAGAACTCCGGCCTGTAATCGCCTGACGCACAGCCGAGTTGCACCAACCCGCTAGACCCGGGCAACACCCCGGCCGCGACCAACTTGAGGATAGTCCTGCGATCCATCTTGTACTCACCCCAACTCATCGCGCTGAAAGCGCTCGACGATGCCATCTGCTGTGCGCCACGAGAGCGCGATGTTGGTCAGCGTGGGATTCTTCTCGGGATACGCCGGAAACACCGAGGCATCCGCCACGTACAGATTCGGCAAGTCGTGCGATCGCCCGTCAGTGTTCACGACCGAGGACTTGGGATCTTTGCCCATGCGCGTCGTGCCGACCCAATGATTGAGGTCAATTACAAGATCGTCAACACTGACGGCGCCTGGAGTCCTGATGACTTCCCCGTCCCCGGCCCGGATGATCTCCTCGCACTTCTCCACCATGTCCTGCGCCATCGCAACGTCGGAATCGTCGTAATGGAGATTCACGCGCGGCAGCGGCATCTCGAACGCGTCCCGCCGGTCAGGGTCTAGGTCCACGAACTTGTTCGACGAAATCAAGGTCGTACCCTGCATGTTCATGCCGGCATGGCCGATGTTCAAGTCGCGCAGCCTCTTCTTCAAGGAACTGCCGTAGCCCGGAGCGCTGCGAATCACCTGTCGGTGCGAGGTCACCCCCGCGCCGCACTGCACTTGGTAGGTCCCCTCGAACTTCGGGCTGGGCTCGTCCCAATACAGCCCGGTCAACAGGGAGTGGTAGTAGCTCGTGCCGTCATCGTTGGAAGCGTCCCGGCCGATGATCTGCGGGAAGAAGCCTAGCACGGTCACGCCGAAGTGACTGGTCAGGTTCCGGCCGACTTGCCCGCTGGAGTTGCAGAGATCGGAGATCAGTAACAAACGGGCAGTTTCGA
>Ga0209021_1004193_pt1 | contig 10819 bp, 9 predicted proteins | sample PinacodermFT_FD_187299 | JGI IMG/M metagenome (GOLD analysis project Ga0209021, IMG submission 187299) | Host-associated microbial community of the marine sponge Aplysina aerophoba from Gulf of Piran - sponge pinacoderm, lysed by freeze-thaw... | ecosystem: Host-associated > Porifera > Sponge >... | reverse complement strand
CTGAGGGGGGGTCCCGTTCCGCTGCGCGATCTGAACGAGCGAGAAAGCGGTGTCAAGCGACAGACAAGACTGGGCTACCTTCACCGGAGCCCGGACGGCCTCGATTTGTGTGGAGCCGCCACGGAAAGCCGACGACCCCTCCGTCGCGCTACCGCGCCCAGGCCGCCTCCACCGGGAAGCCGTCCTTCCAGACGCCGGCAATCTCCGCGCTCCGGCTCAGGTCGGCCTCCAGGTCCCCGGCGACCAGCAGCAGGTCCGCGATCCGGCCCCGCTCCAGCCGGCCCCGGTCCTCGATCCCGAAGGCCTCGGCGGCCGCCCCGGTCGCCGCCGCCAGCGCGTCGGCCACACTCAGCCCGGCCCGCTCCAGCAACCGCAACTCCCCGTGCATGGAGATCCCGAATCCGGTCCCCGGGTTCGGCGCATCCGTCCCGGCGAGGATTCGAACCCCGGCGGCGTGCAACCGGCGGACGCTCTCGATCGAGGCCTCGCTGGTTCCGGCCGGCCGGGGAAACGTCTGCGCGAGCGTCTGGCGCTGCATGTCCGAGACATCCTCGGGGTGCAAGTCCCGGAGCAACTCCGGACCCATGGACTCCCCCGCCGCCGCGAGCCGCACGGAGAGCGTCGGAATCACGAACACGCCCGCTTCGGCAAAGCGGGCGGCGTCCGCCTCGGAGATGACTTCGTCGCCCCAGACATGGACGAGCCCGTCCACTCCCATCTCGAGCGCCGCGAGCCCGTGCTCGAGCGAACTCACGTGCATGACCGCGAGGAGGTCCTCGGCGTGCGCGGCCTCGATCACGGCGGCGATGGTCTCCCGGTCGAGGGTCGGGATGTCCGCGCCGAAGGTGCTGCCGTCCTCCCAGATGATCTTGATCCAGTCGGAGCTCTCCTCCCTCCGCGCCGCGACGAATGCCGGCGCCTCCTCCGGACTGGTCAGCGTCTCCACCGGGACGCCGAACTGCGTCCCGTGCCCGCCGGGCGCGGTGGCCACGTTCCCGGCGGAGAAGAGGTCGGCCTCGTCGGTACGGGCCAGCCGCTCGCGGGCCGGCCGTTTCTGGGCGGCGAGAGACGGCGCCGTGAACTGGTCGAACACCGTGGTCACCCCGAAACGAAGGGAGTCGTTCAGCACCATCCCGTAGGTGTGGGTGTGGGCGTCGATCAGTCCCGGCAGCAGCGTGTGGCCGCGGCCATCCACCCGGGGAAGGCCGTCGGGAAGGGCGAGCCGCTGCCCGACCGCCCGGATTCGGCCGTCCTCGACCCACACGTCCCGGTGCGCCCGGAATTCCTCCCCGTCGAACACGGTCACGTTCACCACCGCGAAGTTCGTCTCCGGCAGCGGTCCGCCGGGCGGGTCCGCCGGTTCGGGCACCGGCAACATCATGAGCAGGGCGACGAACGCGGCGATCCCGGCCGCCGCGATCCACGGGTCGCGGCGCCAGGGGGAACGCTCGGCGGCAGTCACGTCGCTCACCTCCCCGAGAACCGCCGGAAACCGAGCGCCGCCGCCACCAGGCAGACCGCTGTCTGCCCGCCGAGGAGCACCAGGTGGAACCAGATCGGACGTCCCAGATCGAGGTCGATCACCTTGAGCGTCAGTTGGCCGAGGTGGAATGCCGGGAACACGATGGCGATGTCCTGCATGACGTTCGGGAGCATGTCGATCGGCACCCAGAGTCCCGAGATCAGCGACATCCCGATGAACACCAGGTTCACGACCGCCACCGCCGCCTGCTGCTTCGCCCAGGCGCCGATCGCCAGCCCGATGGCGCTGAACGGCAAGACTGCGGCGAGGATGATTCCGGCGAGGGAGAACCACTGCGAGCGGTGGAGTTCGACGCCGGCGGCGAATCCCGCGAGCAGGAAGAGCGCCCCGATCACCACTGCCCCGAAGATCGCTGCCGTTGCGACGCGCGCGAACAGGAAGGCGCCGGCCGGCATGGGTGTCGTCCGCTTCAGCAGGAGCGCCCCCGTGTCGCGTTCCTGGGCGAGCCCCACCCCGAAGCCGAAGATCGAGGGACCCAGGACGCCGAACACGCCGTAGGTCGCGAGCATGTAGGTCGGCGCCGCGAGCGATGGTCCGCCCGACTGGAACACCACCGCGAAGAACAGGTAGAAGAACACCGGGAAGAGAAGCGTCGGGATGGCGAAAGCGGGCAGCCGCAGCGAACTCAGGAACTGGAACCGCGTCTCGAGGAGGGCGATCCGCAGGTGCCAGAAGAGGGCGGGTCTGGTGTTGGCTGCCACCTACGCGCCCCCCTCCGGGTCCGCGCCGTCGCCGGTGAGCGCGAGGAACGCCTCCTCGAGCCCGACGCCGACCACGGTGAGATCGCTCAGCCCGGAATCGAGTTGGAACATCCGGCGCAGCAGGGCCTCCGGCGCTCCGGTCACGATTTCGAAATGCTGCCCCCTGGTCTCCGCGCTGGCGGTCTCGGGGAAGGCGCGCACCGTTTCCAGGCCGATGCTGGTCACGCAGCGCACCACCCGCCCGGCCGTGCGGGACTTGATCTCCTCCGGGCTCCCCGCGGCGATCAGCCGCCCGCGGTGGATCACCACGATCCGGTCGGCGAGCGCGTCCGCTTCCTCGAGGTAGTGCGTGGTCAGCACGGCGGTGCGGCCGGCCGCCTTGATCCCCCGGATCTCGTCCCAGAGGCGGCGGCGGCCGTCGAGATCCAGCCCCGCGGTCGGCTCGTCGAGGAACACGAGCTCCGGGTCGCCGGCGAGCGCCAGGGCGAACATCACCCGCTGCTTCTGCCCGCCGGAGAGCTTCCCGAACCGCCGGTCGCGGAGTTCCTGAAGGCCCGCCATTTCCAGGAGCCGCGCCGTCGGCAGCGGCGCCGCGTAGTAGGCGCGGAACAGCGCCAGGTGCTCCGCGACGGTGAGCGTTTCGGGAACCCCCGAGACCTGCAGCATCGCCCCCCGGCGTCGGCGCACCTCGGCGGCGTCCGGAACGCTCCCGAAGACCCGCGCGGCCCCGGACTGCAGGGTCAGCGTCCCGAGCAGCAGGCTGACCGCGGTGGTCTTGCCGGCGCCGTTCGGGCCGAGCACCGCGAGCACCTCGCCCTCCCGCACCTCCAGATCGAGCCGGTCGAGCGCCAGGACATCCCCGTAGCGGTGGCTGACGCCGGAGAGGCTCGCGAGCGGCGGGCCGGTTTCCGACGCGGCAGCGGGGGGTGTGGGATCCAATGGCGTGCTTCCGTAAACCTATCTTGGTCCTGAGCAATACGCGCCGGCGGCGCACTTCATTACAGTGTCCCGCGGGGTTCGGTCGCTAGAATCGCGCCCCCACGGACGGCAAACCCGCTTGGCGATCAGAACCCAGACCATCGGCGACCGGGTGAAGCGCCGCGAAGACCCGCGGCTCATCACCGGCCGGGCGCTCTACACGCCGGACATTCCGCTCGACGGCGCGCTCCATCTCGCGGTCGTCCGGAGCCCCTATCCGCACGCCGAGATCGTCTCGATCGAGACGGAGGAAGCCGCCGCCGCGCCGGGCGTCGCCGGGGTATTCACCGCGGCGGACATCCTCCCGACCCTGAAACGGCCCTTCCCGGTGGCCAAGGCGCCCGACGGCGGCGCGTTCACCGAGCTGCACATTCCGGCGCGCTGGGCGCTCGCCGACAAGAAGGTCCTTACCGTCGGCGATCCGGTGGTCGCCGTCGTGGCGGAGACCGCGGCCCAGGCGGCCGACGCCGCCGCGCTGGTGGACGTGGACTACCGGGACCTCCCCGGCGCGGGCGATTCCCGGGCGGCGCGCGCCGAGGGGGCGGAGCCGCTCTACGCCGAAGCCGAAGGGAACCGGGCGTTCGTCTGGGAACTCCACCCGGAGGGCGCGCCCGACGCCGCGACCGGAGAGGTCGAGGTCTCCCTCGATTTCCGGATCCAGCGGCTCATCCCGAGCGCCATGGAGCCGCGCGCGGTCGCGGCCCGGCTGGACGGCGACCGGGTGACGATGTGGACCTCGACCCAGTCGGCGCACCGCGTCAAGTCGAGCGTGGCGCGCATCCTGGGGATCCCCGAGGAACGGGTCCGGACCATCGCGCCCGAGGTGGGCGGCGGGTTCGGCGCCAAGGCGAACCTCTACGCGGAAGAAGTGCTGGTCCCCTGGCTGGCGCTGAAACTCGGTCGGCCGGTCCGCTGGTTCGCCACCCGCACCGAGGACTTCCAGACCACCACCCACGGCCGCAACCTGTTCGTGACCCTGGACGTCGCGGCCGAACGGGACGGGCGGGTCCGGCACTGCGACGTGGACGTCCTCTATGACTCCGGCGCCTACTTCAGCCGGCCCGGACCCACCACGCCGTCGCTCACCGGGGCGATGATCGTGGGGCCCTACGACGTGGCCACCGCCCACGCGCACGCAGTGGGGGCCTTCACGAACACCGCGCCGAACGAGCCCTACCGCGGCTCCGGCCGCCCGGAGGCCACCTACCTGATCGAACGGGCGCTCGACGTGCTGGCCGGCCGGCTGGGGATCGATCCCGCGGAGATCCGCCGCCGCAACCTCATCCCGGCGCACAAGTTCCCCTACCGGACGGCGACCGGACTCACCTACGACAGCGGCGAATACGAGAGGGCGCTCGACAAGGCGCTCGAAGCCGGCGACTACACCGGACTCCGCGCCGAGCAGGCCCGGCGGCGCGCCGAGGGCGGCAAGCCGCTCGGCATCGGCCTCGCCTGCTACGTGGAGATCTGCGGGTTCGGGCCGTGGGAGGCCGGCGGCGTCACCGTCGAACCCGACGGCGCGGTGACGGTGCGGAGCGGGACCTCCCCGCACGGGCAGGGACACGAGACGGCCTGGGCGCAGATCGCCGCCGCCCAGCTCGGGGTTTCGCTGGACGACGTGACCGTGCTCCACGGCGACACCGACGAGTGCCCCCGCGGCATCGGCACCTTCGGCAGCCGCAGCGCTCCGGTGGGAGGGGCGGCCATCTTCAATAACGCCGAAACCGTGCGCGAGCGGGCGAAAGCGCTCGCCGCCCGCCTCCTCGAGGCCGCCGCCGAGGACATCCGCTTCGAAGACGGCCGCTTCTTCGTCGCCGGCTCACCCGCCCGCGCCGTGGGCTGGTCCGAGATCGCCGCGTTCGCCTACTCGGCGGACGCCCCCGAGGACGCGGCGTCCGAACTCACCGCCGACGTGGACTTCAAGCCGCCCGCCGAGACCTTCCCGTTCGGCACCCATCTGTGCGCTGTCGAGATCGATCCCGATACCGGCGCGGTCGAGATCGTCCGCTACATCTCGGTGGACGACTGCGGCCGGGTCATCAACCCGCTGCTCGCCGAGGGACAGGTCCACGGCGGACTCGCCCAGGGGATTGCCCAGGCGCTCTACGAGGACGCGGTCTACGACGCGGACGGCAACCTCCTGACTCCGACGCTCCTCGAGTACGCGGTTCCAAGGGCGGACATGCTGCCGAAGTACGAGCTGCACCGGACCGTGACCCCCACGCCGGTGAACCCGCTCGGGGTGAAGGGCATCGGCGAGGCCGCGACGATCGGTTCGACGCCCGCCGTCTGCAACGCGGTGATGGATGCGCTACGGCCTTTCGGGGTGGAGCACCTCGATACCCCGCTCACGCCGGAGAAGGTCTGGCGCGCGATGCAGGGCTGAACGGGGTCAGCCCCGGAGTCAAGCCGGTGGGCAAGAAGACGTTGACCGTGACGCAGCGGGCTCAGCTCAATTTCTGGACTGGATTCCACGGCTACGCGAGCAAGCGCGCGGTACGAATCGCACCTACCGCCCCTCAACCGGATAGCTCGATGGGGATAGCGATCGGAAAGGACGGCTTCCTGCTGATCGCCTTCGCAGTAACCAGGAACTGGGACGGTCGTTCCGAGCCCGAAATCCGCGCCTCGCTCGCGATATACAGCAAGAACCCAGAGGGCCACTTCACACTGCTGGGGAAGGAACGGGACGCCATCCACGAGGAGTTCGGCGACGAGTTGGACTGGATTACGAAGCCCCGTGTGCTCCAGCACACCATCCACCTACGGCGAGCCGTGGACTGGCGCAATCCAGACGTCCGCGAAGACTGCTACCGGTGGCTCGTGGAAAAACTGGACGGGCTCCACAAGGTGTTCCAGCCCCGCATCGAGCGACTCCCGTAACGCGCTCCTCCCGGCCGCGCGGCCTGCTCAGGCCTGACGGGGACGGGTCAACGCAAACCGGCCGTTCCGCCGTACACGCGCCCGCTGGAGCACGCCCGGTACTGCTCCCCTTTCAGGACCACTCGTCGCGGACTCGTCGCTCGCAGGAGAGTCCGTCGGTCCCACGCCCCCGCCACATACCAAACGCGTCCTCCCGCCGTCGCTGGACCGCCAGATAGCGAGTCAGCGCCCGGCGTACGGCTTCAGCGCGCGAAATGCCCTGATCTCGGCAGAGGTCCGCCAAACGGTCGACCTGCTCGTCCGGAAGTGAGATCTCTATCCGCATTTGCTGGTCGGACGATAGCCGCAATTGTCCGAGCACCCCTGAGCGAGGCACAGCGCCGTGAGCGCGGGTTTCGCGCTACCGCGCGATGCCGGCCGGAGGCCGGCGCTCCGAGCTGAGCGTGACTGCCCCCCTTGCGGGGCTATCTCGGTAGAGGTCCGCCAAACGGTCGACCTGCTCGTCCGGGAGTGAGATCTCGATCCGCATTTGCTGGTCGGACGATAGCCGCAATTGTCCGAGCATCCCTGAGCGGGGCGCAGCGCCCTGAGCGCGGGTTTCGCGCTACCGCGCGATGCCGGCCGGAGGCCGGCGCTCCGAGCCGTGGGTGCCCCCTTGCGGGGCTCCGGCCCGCGTGCCAGCCTTGACCCGACTTCGCCAAAACGTGATGTGGCGTGTTCGCAAGTCATTGACAATACGCCCGTTGGAGAAACGGGCGCCATCAGGCTGGCACTACGTTTGTGTGTTTGGGTCCGAATTCCGGCGGGTGCGCCGGCGGTGATGGTGGGGCTCGACGCCCACGGCCCGCGCGATCCGGGCCACCTGCGCCGGAGGGCGGACGTCCTGCCGATTCACGATCAGCCGTCCGTTGGTCTCCCGGATCGTGGTGGTCATCCGCACCCAGGAATTCCGCGCGCAGGGAAAGCGATGCGCGACGGTTCGTCCGAGCGCCGCGTTCGCCCGCTCGCCGGTTCGCGGATCAGCGATTCGAAGAGACTACGGACCGGCTGAAGAGCAGACCCTCGGGAGCAAGGCTTTCTTCGTCGTCCACGTGCCCCGTGGAGATCTCCTGATCCGTGAACGGCGCGTGGGAGGGACCTACCCGCTCCACGACGGTCCGATCGTCCTCCCACCGGACATCAAGTACTCCAACCCGTTCCGACGCTTCCGACGCCTCCTCGGCCGCCAGGAGCATTCTCACGAAGAGTGGCGATTGAGACGTCACGATGACCTGCCGTTCCTCCGACAGGTCCAGAAGGAGCCGTGCGAGGTGCCGCAAGCGTCGCGGATGCACTCCGCTGTCCGGTTCCTCCAGGGTCACGACAGTACCGCTCCATGGGTTGACGGCAACCGCGCAGAGCGCCAGCGCTCGCAGCGTGCACTCCGAGACAACTCGCGACGAGCAGGAAACGCCTCCCTGCTGCACGGAAAGACGCAGCGTCCCGCGGGCGTTGTCGATATCCACCGACACGCCGTCAACATTCGGCACAACCTTGCGAAACCGACGGCAAACGCGCTCGAAATGCCGGGGACTCGCGCCGCGGAGACGGTAGAGAAACGAGGCGAGGGCCTCCCCGTGGACTCCGACGTCATCGACGGCCGCCGGCGCCTGCTCCTGACGCATCAGCAGTCGGGCCTCAAAGTGGTACGACCGCCAATTGGCGAGTTCGGTGCGGGCGGAATCCAGCCACACATAGCCGCGCCCGCTCAGCCTCCGATCCGACAGGAGGGCATGGTTCAACCCCAGGGCCTCTTCGCGAGGGTCCGCCGGTCGCCCTTTCCGTCGAACGCGGAGTGTCGAGCCCACTCGCTGGATGACCGGGGCGCCCCGGGGTGCGCCGGACCCACCGAGTTGCGCGAGGTATTCGTCGGCGACTGCGAGCTCCCCAGTCCGATAGTTGATGCGCGGCTCGATGCGGTACCGGTACCCACCGCCGGCCGTGTCGAGGTCCGCCTCCAGAATGAATGTGCCGGTTTCCCGGGCCAACTGCGCCGGGAATCCGCCGGGGTCGAACGGCAGGGCCTCGAACGCGAATCCGCGCGGCGGAAACCGCGCCTGGAGGGCATCGTTCAGCGTGGGTGCGTTCCCGAGCAACGCGAGCGCCTGGACGGCCTCGAGGACGTTGCTCTTGCCGGCGGCGTTGGGACCAAAGAGGATCCCAAGCCCAGGAAGTTCGACCGACACGTCGCGGAGCGACTTGAAGTTGCGGACGGTCAGGCGGCGCAGCACGGTTTCATCCTACCGGTCGGCGCGATGGGACCGCGTGGCTCAGATCGAATACGGCACCCGGATTTCCGGCTCGTCCGGCCGAAAGTCCTTCGTGTTCCGGGTTCCGAGGAGACCACCGATGCGGCGGGCGCTGGCCCAAAGGATCGCGTCGGGCAGGGGAATGCGGCACTCGCGTCGGATGGTGACCGCGATCTCGCTCACCGCTTCGTCAATGGCGACGAGCCGAAAACCGTTCCGAAAGGACCGAAGTCGCCCGGCCGCCTCCTGACCCGCCGCGCCGGCCATCACTTCCATCCACATCGTTCCTTGGCGTGTCCCCATCGCGGCTCACGCCGGTCCGAAACCGAATGGACACCCCGTGACGTTGGTGGGACGTAGCCCCGTCAGGCCAGGGTTCGCGCTGCCGCGCGATGCCGGCCGGAGGCCGGCGCTCCGACTGCTGAGCGTGCGTGCCCCCCTTGCGGACCTCGGGCCCGCGTGCCGGCCTGAAGGCCGGCGGTCCCGGGCGTGTCCTCGTGAAGCGACAGAAACCGTCGCTCCTGCATCTCCGGGGCCGGCCCCGGTACTACGAGTTCGCCGGCGGCTTGCCCATGCCTTTGACGACCTCCATCGCGGTTGCGACAAAACCTGACACATCGGCGAGATTGGAGGGGAGGATGATGGTGTTGTTGGTTCGCGCGAGGTTGCCGAACTCGGACACGTACTGCTCGGCCACCCGGATGCGGGCGGAATCGAGCCCGCCGGGCAAGGAAATCGCATCGCCGACCTTGCGGATCCCCTCGGCGGTGGCCTCGGCGACGGCTCGGATGGCGTTGGCCTCACCTTCTGCCTCGTTGATCTGCTTCTGGCGCTGGGCCTCCGATTCCCGGATGACCCGCTGCTTCTCGCCTTCGGCGCGGTTGATCTGCGATTCGCGGTCGGCCTCGGACTCGAGGATGGTGGCCCGCTTCTCGCGTTCCGCGCGCATCTGCTTCTCCATCGCGGCCAGCACGTCCTGCGGCGGTGCGATGTCACGGATCTCGTAGCGGAGGACCTTCACCCCCCACGGGTCGCTGGCACGGTCCACTTCCTCGACCACGGACGCGTTGATCGTGGCCCGCTCCTCGAAGGTGCGGTCGAGGTCGATCTTGCCGACCTCGCTACGCAGCGTGGTCTGGGCGAGCTGCGCGATCGCGAACCCGTAGTCGCCGATGCCGTAGGAGGCGCGGCGCGCGTCCACGACCTGCAGGTAGAGCACGCCGTCCACGGAGATCTGGACGTTGTCGCGGGTGATGCACACCTGTTGCGGAACGTCGATGGCGCGTTCCTTCAGCGAGTGCCGGTAGGCGACTCGATCGATGAAGGGCACCAGCAGGTGGAAGCCGGCCTTGAGGCTGTCGTGGTAGCGGCCCAGCCGCTCCACCACGAACACCTGCTGCTGGGGCACGACCCGGGCGGTCCGGAAGAGCGTGATCACAACGACCACGGCGATCAATCCGGCAACGATTTGAAATGGCGTCACAGACTTTTTCCTTTTTTCAGCGGCTCCGCGTCAGCGGAGCGTTATTCGGGCTCGACAAACAGGGTGATTCCTTCCATCCGCGCCACCCGCACGCGGCTTCCGGCTTCGATCGCCTGTCCGGACGCCGTGCGCGCGGTCCAGCGCGATCCGCGGAACTCCGCGTGTCCCGGCTTGTTCGGCAGGATTTCCGAAGCGGCCGTCCCGGTCTCTCCCACGAGCGAGTCGCTACCGACCGGAGTCTTGTCCGCCGAAACCGTGAGGCGCCGCCTTACGAAGAAGGCCGAAGCCGCAAGGATGGAGAAAACCAGGAACTGCGGCGCCAGGCCGGTCATGCCGACGCCGGCCAACAGGCCGACGATGATCGCCGCGAGGCCCGCAAAGAGCAGCCAGAGTTCGCCGCCGGCCAGTAGCTCAACGAGCGCCAGGACGATCCCGGCGCCAATCCATATCCACCAAGCCACGTCCGGACTCTAGCAACCCGTCAACTCGCAAAGGGACTCCGGTCCGGCTCCGCGCCGATCTCGAGCCCCCAGGCGGACCACCCCGCAACTTCCCGTCTGGCAAAGAGTTCGATCTTCTTCTGCTCCGGGAACATCCGCTCGATCCGCCGCCGTACTTCCTCCGGCTTGGCCGAGTGCGGACCCCGCTCCGCGTGCACCAGTTGGCGTTCGTTCCGCGCGCCCCGCGGCGTCGGGATGCGGCCGCGCCGGAACACCAGGCACAGCTCGCACTGGCTCATCGTGTAGAAGCCGGGATTCACCCGGCCCTTGTCCCAGACGAAGGCGACGGTCGCCCAGTCGAATCCCCAGGACTTGCCGAGCTCGATCGCCTGGTCCAGGTGGGGGCTCGTCGCCCACAGGAAGAGGAGGCAGTCGTCCTCCGCCAGCTTGCCGACCCGCAGCCGCTTCAGGTCACCCAGCGTGACGGTGGAGTAGTGTCGGAT
>Ga0209021_1004192_pt1 | contig 10821 bp, 6 predicted proteins | sample PinacodermFT_FD_187299 | JGI IMG/M metagenome (GOLD analysis project Ga0209021, IMG submission 187299) | Host-associated microbial community of the marine sponge Aplysina aerophoba from Gulf of Piran - sponge pinacoderm, lysed by freeze-thaw... | ecosystem: Host-associated > Porifera > Sponge >... | reverse complement strand
AACCAGCCCATCAATACGGTCTTGGACTTACGTTGACCAAGACGAAACTTTGGAAGAGTTTCAGGAGATCTTCGCCGACACGCCAGAACTCACTGAAGTTGTCAGCGCGGAGATTCTGCCGCCTTCTTATCGCGTGGTGCCGGTTGATCCTTCCCCCGATGTGGTGGCGGAACTTGCGAGCCAGTTCGTGGATCGCCCAGGGGTGCAAGAGGTTGTTTCTGCCGACAAGACCATCCGTGATATTCAAAACCTGGCCGACCGAGTGACTCGAGTATTTTTGGTTGGGTCGGTCATTTTGTTGACTGCGGCCACATTGCTAATCCTTACTAATGTGGTTAGTGCGATCCGTAGCCGTGGAGCTGAAATTGAGATAATGAAGGTTGTGGGGGCCACCAACTGGTTTATTCGCATACCGTTCATGCTTGAGGGTTTAGTGCAAGCAGTGCTGGGCGCGATGGGTGCTTGGATCGGTCTGCGAATCCTAGACGACACTGTGATCCGGGGGTTAAGTCAACCCGATAGTTTGCAACTCATGCAAGGATTTCAAGTTGACCGCAGTGAGTTTTATTCGACGAGTTTGTTGGTATTGGTAATTGCGGTTGTGGTGTCGGGGATAGGTTCCGCAGTCGCGGTGACCCGCTACCTTGATGCCTGAACTTTAGGTCAGTATCGGTGGAACGGATCGCCGCGTGGTCGGGATCGTCTCTATTAGGCGGGGGTTTGTTGGGTGCCTACCTTTAGGTCTTTGAAGGGAATGCCTTTGTCGACGCTGATGTCGCGGGGTAACCCGAGCACGCGGTCGCCGATAATGTTGCGTTGAATTTCGTTGGTGCCTCCAGCGATTCCGCTTTGCAAACTCGTGAGCGCGCCGCGTTGCCACCGTGCCGCAGATTCATCTTCCCAAGCCAAACCGCTAGCGCCAACGATTTCCATGGAGAGATCGCGATAAGCGGCCCAGATTATGGCGTTGACGAGCTTGGTAATCGAACCGCCAGGCCCGGGGGTTTTACCGGCTTTTAGCTCGGCGCGGGTGCGCATTGATACTAGCGAAAGGCAGGTTTCCAATGTGTAAATGTGCATGAGTTTTTGGCGCAGTACGAGATCTTTGATGAGGCCGCGTTTGGTTGCTTCGGCGATGAGTTGGTCGGCTAGTTCGTGGCGAACGCCGTCGCTAGTGCCAGTACCGATGGCTACCCGTTCATACATGAGCATTGCGGTGGCCATGTTCCAACCATTGCTGAGGTCACCTAGAAGATGTTCTGCACCGATTTCTACATCCTTGAAAAATACTTCGTTGAAGTGGGTACCACCGTCGATCTGATGAATCGGGCGAACTTCCACTCCCGGGGCATCCATCGGCATGATAAACATGGAGATACCGGCGTGTTTAGCAACGTTGGGGTTGGTGCGGGCGATTATTAATCCGTATTGGCTGAGATGGGCAAGAGTAGTCCAAACCTTTTGACCGTTGATGATCCAAGTGTCGCCATCTTTTTCGGCTTTGGTTTGCAGGCTTGCCACGTCTGAGCCTGCCCCAGGTTCTGAGAACATTTGGCACCATAAACTGTGGCCGCTGATGATGTCGGGCAGGTATTTCAGTTTTTGTTCGTGGGTGCCGTATTCGGCTAGCATCGGTAGGCACATACCGTGAGAGATAATGTATTCGGTGCTCATGTTGGGGTATTGGGCGTAGGTATCACGCCAGACCCGTTCATGGGCTCGGCTCAGGCCGGCACCGCCGTATTCACGGGGGTAGGTGAGGCCCGCGAGACCGGCTTTGGCTCGTGCGAGTTGGAATGTTTTGGCGGCGGCGAACCTTTTTAGGCCACGCGGGTCTGCGTTTTCTGGGGCGCTCATCCCGGTGGCGTGTTCGTCAAGGAACGTTCGGCAGCGTTGTTCAAAGTGGGTGAGGTCTTTGTCGTTTGTGGTTTGCGTAGACATGGTCTCCAATATATGCCTGGAAGGGCTATCATCCTATTTGTGGTAATCCGCCACGCCGTCGCCGTGTTTGTTTTGTTTGTAGTTGGCGGCTGCGCGTCTATTGATGAGGCCAATAGTAATTCAGTTTCCACAACCCCGGTGTCCGCAGCCGCGTCTGTAACCACAGCTTCCACCACCACAGTTTCCACGACCATTGCTTCCACGACCACAACTTCCACGACCACAACCATTGCTTCCACCACCACAACCATGTCCTCCACGACCACGGCCATTGCTTCCCCAACCACGGCCAGCACCGCAACCACGACCACAACCGCTGCTGCAAATTCTCCGTCCACATCTCTCGTACCCACTACCACGCAAGTGAGGTCAAGCAACTTGGTCGTCACGGACCTTGCCGAATCCGCGACCTCTGTCGTCTTGTTGCGTCTTCTTGAAACGTTGCCGGTTAGAACTGAACAACGCAGTGGTTATGCCCGTGATCTTTTTGATCATTGGGTGGATGCCGATGGTGACCGTTGTGATGCGCGGCGCGAGGTGTTGATCAGCGAAGCTGTGGTAGCGCCCACCGTGGGTACCAACTGTTCACTTTCGGGAGGGCAGTGGGCAAGCATCTACGATGGTCGCGCCGAGGCTGGGAATGGCTCTGGTTTTGATGTCGATCATCTAGTGCCGTTGGCAGAAGCGTGGGATTCAGGTGCTTATGGTTGGGACCGCGCTACCCGCCGCCGCTTCGCCAACGATTTGAGTTATGTACATTCGTTGGTTGCTGTGTCGGCTACTTCGAACCGTTCAAAGGGTGCCAAAGACCCCGCCGAATGGTTGCCGCCTGATGTTTCAGTGCATTGCTGGTATGCCGAGGCATGGATACAGGTGAAAACCCGTTGGGTGTTGGCCGTGGATGAAGCCGAGGCGCAAGCGCTACGACAACTCATATCGCGTTGCGGAGACTGGCAACTCGGTGCCATCCCGCAAACCGCGGTAGTTACCGCGGCGCTACCGACCACCACGGCACCCACTGCGGCGGCAACGGAAAGCGAGACCGCAGCAAACGAGTTGTGCCATCCAGCATATACCCCGTGTTTGCCCAACCTCGAAGGCGATGCGCTGAACTGCGGTGACATACCCCGCAGCCAAAAGCCAGTGCAAATAAAGACTATTGGGGTTGACCCCTACAAACTAGACCGCGACCGCAACGGCGAAGCCTGCACCGCCTGATCCTGCACCGCCTGATCTTGCCCCGCCTGATCTTGCCCCGCCTCTGGTTCAAAGATAAGTTCAGGTAACACGACCTCCCAACTTTCCTCACAGCGAAGCCTCCCTTGAAATTCGGGGCGCGACTGGCGGTGGAACCTAACAATGATCGCACGGACACTTGCGCGCGTACATACCATCTCCTGAGGTGGACGAAATTTCTTTGCCAACTTGCCTACGGTGGTCCCTAGGTGGTCAAGTAATACCCAATTTCCAGATTGCAATCGCAGAGTTAGCGGATCTTTTGGTGATAGGGCTTTGATAGCGGTGTGTACAGGATCACGGAGTGGTTGTCTGCCAGAAAAGTCTATGTCGACATCTTTGAGGCTTAGTGATTGGTACCGGCGCTGTAATTCGGGTGCGGCAGGCGGAGGAGTTAGCACTCCGCGGTGCATCACTGACGGGTGGCCCTTGAGCACCGAATGGAATCGATTCGGTTGCCCGAAATGCATCAGCGTGAGGGTATGGCGAGCGCGGGTCATGGAGACGTAATACAACCGTCGTGACGCATCGGGGTCGTCTTCGCGACTGGTACGTTCCCAGCCGCCGTCGAGCACGACCACATGGTCAAATTCCAATCCTTTGGCGCGATGGGCGGTTGATAGCAGTAGTCCTCGTTGTTGCCTGCGTGTTTCGCGTCCCCACTCGGCGAGCCATTCACGAAAGGAGTCCACTGGAACTTCAGCGTCTCCGGCCTCAATTGCGTGTGCGGCGATTGCTTCACCCAAGAGTTCCATCCAAGGATTGGGGTCTTGGTTTTGTCGAGCCAGCCACTTCTGCAAGTCAGCGTTGAGTATTTGGCGCCGATTGTGGTTACTCAACCAATCAAGCAGCGACTGGGTCTCGCGTAAGTGCCAGACACTTGGAAGGTCTTCGCTCGCATTTTGAACTGGTATGTCTTCGCGTTCGCAGATGCTTTGGATTGGCTCAAGGTATTTCCATTCCCGTGCAAGAACTGCACAATTGGACCAATCCCAAACTGGGCTGAGTTCTTTCAACCGCTGCAATTCGGCCACCGCCGTTTGCGCCTGAGAAATGTAAGTTCCTTTGACATGCAAGATTTGCACCCGTCCTCGACTTACCGGGTCTAGTTGAGTCCAGACACCGCCGCAACTGTCCTTTTGCCTTTGCTTTTCGATGCGAATCTTGTGGTTTTCCTTCATGCGGTTTTGTGCTGGCTCAATAACCGCATTGGCAGCCGCAATAATGTGGCCGGTGGATCGATAGTTGTTGATCAGGTACGCAGGTTGGGCCTTGTAGTCCTGTTCGAAACTGCGTATGAACTTCACCGAGGAACCTTTGAAGGAATAGATGTTCTGGTCGTCATCGCCGACCGCAAATAACGTGAGTTTGGAGTCGTCGTCTGCCAATGTCCGGCCGGTTAGTGCGGCAATTAGGTCGTATTCCTCTTGACCGACATCTTGATACTCGTCAACCAGGATCCAGCGGAATCCTGCTAGTAACCTTGCCCGTGATTCCTCGGCATCATCGGCATCTAATCCGTCGCCTCGCAATAACGCGGTTGCCTCCTTAAGAATCGCTCGGAAATCATCACTCTTTGGATTGTCGACGCGCGCTGAGAAACTTGAGCCCACGAGCCGCATGGCCAGCGCGTGATAAGTGAGCACCATGACCCGGCGGGAATCGTCGCCAACTAACGCTGCTAACCGACTCCGAATTTCGACCGCGGCGTGTCGGTTGAAGGCTAAAGCCAGAATGCCACGAGGGTTCTCACGTTTGACTCTGAGCAGATAGGCGATTCGGTGTACTAGTACCCTCGTTTTGCCCGAACCCGGTCCAGCTAGGACTAAGAGATTAGCGTTCTCGCGGTTGTCGGTAACGAGCCTACGTTGCGATGGATTGTTCAGTTCTTCGACAATGCGTCGCCACGACTCGGGTGTAGTCTGTCGTAAGAGTTCGGGGTCGCTGCGTGGTAACCAACGGCGCAAGAACTCGGTTTCTCCGAGGGTAAAATACTCGATAGTTAGGTGCAGGGCATCAGCCATGTTGGAGAGTCCTCGTTGTGCATATTCGGCCATCACATGAATCTGGCGTATCGTCTCGTCGTAGTGGATCTGTAGTGGTTGGAAGTCGGATTGCCAGTAGCCGCGTTTCTCGGGAGACATGTGAATGGTCATTGCGGGGCGAAAGACAGTTAATCCTTTGTTGAGTCTGATGGCTTCTTGTTCGTGCAACCACACCAGCGCGCGGTCCACCAAACGGCGGGCGTTAGTTGTCTCGCGAGCGAGTGTCAAGTCGCGCGCCACTGCGTCGTTTAGTTTCCCCATCGTGGTTTCCACCAGCAGATCTTTGCCACGTTTGCCTTTTGGTGCGTGCGTCAACAAATCATCAAGTAGCCGGTATGCAGCGGCTCGCCGTCTTTTGGCTCTTCCGACGATTGAACTCCACTCGTGGTTCAACGTGATCAAATACGTGTCAGCGCCCTGTTGTCGCATGGTGATGCTGCCTGCGCCGATGCTTTCACCTCGGCCGTCGCTAGCAATGCCTTGCAGCAGGCGGACGATGTGTTCGGTGCGGACGTGCTTTGAGCCAGCATCTTTTACTTTCTGGCTTGCAACACTCAAATGCAATGGTGCTGTGTCGCCAACTTGCATATCCGGGGCTATCTCCTGCATATGCTGCAACAGCGTTTCTTCCGCGTTCGCTGCTTCATCAAGCCTCCGTTTTGAGTGGTCGACAACCCCAACATGAACAAAAGCGGTTAGCGCGGTGTCATTGGTGGCTATACCGCACTGCTCCAAGTCCTGCAGCGCCCCTCTCACCTGATCGGGGTTGAGCCCCAGGTTGTCCATGACCATGTCTGTGGAGATGCCCTGGTCGGGGTCAGCATCAATCAACATTTTCACGATTGGCAGCAATCGCTGAGAGGTGGTGTGGCCGACAGTTCTCTTCTGGAGTTTTCTGCTTGCTTCCTCAACTGAGTTGACCCGTAAACATGACGGAAAAATACGTACGCGGTTCTCTTCACGCCTAAGAAGTTCTGCCTCCTCAAGCCAGGCCAGAGCTGTTCGACCTCGAGTGTCGTCAGTCGCCGATTCCCGTTCAAACTCTTTCATTTCATCGTGAATTAGGATTTCACCAACGGTCGCCACGATTTCGTTGCCGTCGTTGCGTTTACTCAAACGACGCAGAGCTTTCAGCATCCCGTAAATTTCTCGCCTCTTAAGTTGCGACCTCGCCGACATACCGAATTGTCGTTCCACGTCGTCTTGGGTATACAGCAATACGCATTGTGCTTGTTGCTGGTCTCGACCAGCTCTCCCTGCTTCTTGCAGATAGTTCTCAAGCGACGACGGGATATCGGCGTGAACAACTAAACGCACGTCGGGTTTGTCGATTCCCATACCAAAAGCATTGGTGGCCGCTATCGCTTTCAAGTCACCATCAATGAAACTGCGCTGGATGGTTTTCTTGTCTTCTGGCTGTAAACCCGCGTGGAAGCGGTCGGCGGCGAAACCCTGTGTGTGCAAGAATTCGGCCACCTCTTCGGTTCGATTGCGAGTGGCACAGTAAACGATCGCGCCGCCGTCGTTTCCCGTTGGAAGGTGCTCGCGCAATATCATGTGAATGTCGTGGAGTTTCGTGGCGGCAGTTGTCGGTGTGACCATAAAGTCAAGATTGGTACGTTCGCTACCACCGTCAAATGTCCGCATTTCGATATCTAGCGTTTTCGCGAAGTACTCAACAATTTCCTCTTTGACGCCAGGTTTGGCTGTAGCTGTCAAACACAACACTGGTGGTGTTACACCGGCTTCGGCACGTCTACCGATGTAACGCCCGACGTAACGGTAGTCGGGGCGAAAGTCGTGGCCCCATTTTGAAAGGCAATGGGCTTCGTCGAGTACCCAAGAGCCAATCTCGCGTTGTTCCAACGCGGTGCGGAATGAAACGCTGCGCAGTTGCTCAGGTGAGATCAGAACTATTGCGGTATCTCCGAGTCTGAGTTTCTCCAAGGCCACGCGGCGTTCCGGTTGAGTCAGCATTGAGTTGATCGTGACACAAGATGTAATATTGTGTCGTTCCAGGCTTGTAACTTGGTCCGCCATCAACGCCACCAAGGGTGACACAACCACCGTCACCGACCCCGTCTTGTCGTATCTTGATAGAGCAGGCAGTTGATAACACACAGACTTGCCAGTACCCGTCGGCAATATTCCCAACACGTTCTCACCGTCCATCGCGGCATCGACGATGGCTTGCTGCAACGGGTACCCGTTTGCGTCACTCGGTTTTGGTCTGAAGTTGTCGAAACCGAAAAAACGCGTCAATTCTCGGCACGGATTGTGGCGTTCCATGCACCAACCGCAATCCCGATCAGCGCATCGTTGGTCTCGCAAACGACGAACCAAATCTCCTGCTTCAGGAAATTGATGGCGTACCCACGGCGGCATCACCGAATTGCCGCCCGAAACCGAAAGCCACGCTAATGCATATGCAAGTGGCCAGCCCTGGTCGGCAACGTTTCGGATCGCCTCGTCAGCGTGAGTGCGGCAAGTAACCCCGCGGAATAGCCGCAGGATCGCCTGGTGCGCTTCGGCATCAGATGGCCGCGACAATCTCCGCAAATGTTTGAACACTAGGTCGAAGCCGTTTCCTGGGGTGGCACTTGTTAGCCAATGCCACGCGGTTAGCAAGTCGGGGGACGCTTTAGCAAGACTCTCTTGTTGGTCTACAAAAAGCTGAAAGGCGATTTGTGCATCGTGTTCTGGATCGTTCTTGCGGTCAGTGATGAGCTGACCATCTTGATAGTGCTTTACCAGTCGGTGATATGGGTTACGCGGAAAAGCTAACGGGTTGAGCCAAAGCGTGTCAACCACAGGCATCCGCAGCAATCGCAACGTTGGATTGGTCGCCCGCAAGTGCGCTTGGTCAAAATTGATGTAGTTGTGACCCAAAAGGAACTTTGCGCCGTTGGCGAGAGCATCAAGATCAGCTAAAGCTTGTTGCAAGCCGCGACCATTATCTGGGTAAACGACAGTCTCCTTAGTATCGCAACGCACGCCTGCAAAAGCGTGAATGCGTTCCGTTTTCTTTGATACTTCAAGGTCAACTGAAATGCATTGTGACAAAGCCTGCGGACGAGAGACAGATTTAGTTCCGCTCGTTTGCTCAGTGGTGATCACGGGCAAAAGTATAGACGCGTGAGTTTTGGCGAGGTCGCAGGAAGGCGACGCGATTATTGCGGAGTTCGTGCGCCGTCGCGTTAGTTGGACGCAAACTGGTTACATTCGCTTTCATGTTCTCGCCCTTTGATCTTCGTGGCCGGTGGACCCCCGACGATCGCCAAATCCTACGGCTTGCGGTTCCGGCGTTGGCAGCCCTGATTGCCGAACCGCTCTACATTCTGGCAGACACCGCCGTAGTTGGCCGCCTCGGGACACCGCAACTCGGTGGCCTCGCTGTGGCTTCGTCGCTTTTGCTCATCGGGTACTCGGTTTTTATTTTCTTGGCCTACGGCACCACCGCAACCGTGGCGAGACTGCTTGGGGCGAAACAATTACGCCGCGCCGCACACCTCGCCGTGCAAAGCCTCTGGCTCGCGACGCTCATCGGCATCGTCTTGGCGGGTCTCGGTTGGGTGTTCCGCGGGGACCTTATCTCGTTGATCGGTGGTGAAGGCGATGTTGGTGGCCATGCAGAGGTCTACTTCCGAATTTCACTACTCGGTGTGCCGGCCATGCTCATCACCCTCGCCGGGGTCGGGTACCTGCGAGGTCTGCAGGACACGAAACGGCCTCTCTATGTGGCTCTCGGCACGGCGATCCTTAACCTAGTGATTGAACTCGTGCTGATCTTTGGCTTCAACCAAGGAATCGGAGCATCGGCTCTGTCTACGGTTATCGCTCAATGGATTGGTGCGGCAGTGTTCGTTACTTGGATCCGCAACGCTGTGAAAGCGCACGGGGTTGATCTGCGACCCGACGTGGCAGTCATAAACTCAGTCGCTCGTGATGGACTTGACCTGTTCATCCGCACCGCAGCCTTACGTGGCAGCCTCACCATCACCCTTGCTGTGGCCGCGCGGATCGGCACCGAAGACCTTGCCGCTCATCAAATCGCTTTTGAAATCTGGAGTCTGCTAGCGCTTACCCTTGATTCGGTTGCCATTGCTGCCCAAGCCCTGATCGGCATGACTTTGGGCAGTGGCGACGCAACCCGGGCACGAGACTTGGGGCGAAGAATGATCGGATGGGGATTGTGGTGCGGTGTCTGCCTCGGTGTGATCGTCGGGCTGCTGTCGCCGGTGTTGGGCCACGTTTTTAGCGAAGATGCGGCCGTGGTGGGTCTCACTGCCTTCCTGTTGATCCATGTGGCGGTGCAACAACCGGTGGCGGGTGTGGTCTTCGCGCTTGACGGCATCCTCATCGGTGCTGGCAACCTTCGTTTCCTAGCAGTCACCATGTGGATCGCCGCGGCAGTGCTAATCGCTGGCGGGCTCGTGGTGCTGGCGACCGGCGCGGGCATCGGCTGGCTCTGGTTTTGCTTGGAGGCCTGGCTAATCTCGCGTGCGATCATGCTCGTGGCCCGGTTCCGCACCCCCAAATGGCAGGTAACGGGAGCACACCGCTAAACCTTCAAGCTACTTGGGCCTAGGTGGCTGGCGTTCAGTTGGCGTTGGTGGTGCCGGCGGTGTTGGTGTTGGTCGTGCCCGGCTCCAGTTTGCGGATGCTGGTGATGGTGGATGAGTTGGCGGTGTCGGTGATGTTGGTGTTGGTCGTGCCCGGCTCCAGTTTGCGAATGACCACATGCAGCTTCTTGGCCCCGGGCCGACGCTTGGACAGTTGCTCGCCGCCGCGTGTCACCACGACCTCGCAGTTGTTGACTGTACCGCCGTCGTGTGGTGTGTCCCACTGCACCCGGATCCTCCCGGGTCGGGTCTGGCGGAGGTTCAGGCCGGCCACCTTTCGAGGGGTCGTGGCGGCGGTTTGCGCTAGGTGGCTGGTTTGAGTTAGCGGTGGGTGGTGTGGAGGTGCAACTATGGGGGTGTGGCGGCGGTTTGCCCTAGGTGGCTGGTGCGAGATGCCGATTTCGTTCGATACGCAACCTTCTGAACTGGGGTTTTACTTCACCAATTTGGCGATTTTGGTAGAAAAACACCAGCCACCTAGAGACTGCTGAGCAAGTTGTTTAGTTGGTCAGGTAGTAGCGGATGATGGTCTGGAGTTGTGGGAGGGTGACCTGGTTGTTCTGGTAGTCGCGCATGGCGGCTAGAAGTTCACTGAGGTCGATCGTGCCGTTGTTGTCGGCATCGTAGGCATTGACTATGTCTGGAGGCCCAGAGTCAGTGTCTGTGTCTGTGTCTGTGTCTGGAGTTCCAGCGTCGACTGTGTCTTGAGGCCGAGAGTCTTTATCTGTGTCTTGAGGCCGAGATTCTGTGGCTGTGGTTGTGTCTGTGTCTGGTTGGCTGGGCACTTCCTGAGTCGGAGACACAGGTTCGGCTGGTGGCCGTGCCGTGGTGGTTGTTTCGGTGATCGGCGAGGCGGCTGTCGGCGCAGATTTGCCGGGCAGTGTCACCGTCACCGTGTAGGTCTTGGTGGTGCCGTCCTCGGCGGTCACCTCCACCGTCAACGTGTTTTCGCCCCCTGTGAGCGGCAGACCTCGGCT
>Ga0209021_1004188_pt1 | contig 10830 bp, 11 predicted proteins | sample PinacodermFT_FD_187299 | JGI IMG/M metagenome (GOLD analysis project Ga0209021, IMG submission 187299) | Host-associated microbial community of the marine sponge Aplysina aerophoba from Gulf of Piran - sponge pinacoderm, lysed by freeze-thaw... | ecosystem: Host-associated > Porifera > Sponge >... | reverse complement strand
CGAGGATCGGCGTCGTCCGCAATTATTGCGGCTTTCACGAAGCCGTGGACCGGGTATTCGAAGGCGCGCTCCAAGTGCTGTCGGACGCCGGGGCGGTCATCGTCGATGAGGTTGGGATGCCCTCGCGCGAGGCCATCCGGTCCCACGAAATCCTGGTGATGCGGACCGAGTTCAAGGTCGGGTTGAACGCCTGGCTCTCGACACTCGGGCCCGAATGTCCGGTCCACTCCCTCGCCGATCTGATCCGCTTCAATCTCGACAATGCCGACCGGGTCATGCCCTGGTTCGGGCAGGAACAGCTGATCGCCGCCGAGCAAACGGGCGGAGCGGACGATCCCGCCTACCTGAAGGTGCTCGCCGAATGCCGCCGCCTGACGCGGGAGAACGGCATCGACCGGGCCATCGACGAGTTCCGGCTCGACGCCTTGGTCGCGCCGACTTCGCCTGTGCCCTGGGCCATCGACCTCGTGAACGGCGACAACCGTCTCGGCGGCAGTTCGGGCCTCGCCGCCGTCTCCGGCTATCCGAGCGTCACCGTGCCCGCCGGCTATGTCGCCGGCCTGCCGGTGGGCCTGTCCTTCATCGCCGGCGCCTGGCGGGACGGGCCGCTGATCGGTTATGCCTACGCCTTCGAGCAGGCGGCAAGGGCGCGGGTTCCACCGGGCCCCGCCCGGAACTGGCTGGACGGTCCCGGGTCCGGATCGGCCGGCCCTGTCCTGCGTGGTCGATAGACTGGCGGGGTTCGCTTATGTCAGGCTTCTGCCGCAAACTCGGAAGCTGCCTCGGTCCGGCAACAGCAAAGCAAAGCTCCCAGTCATGAAAACCCGGCACATCAAGCTGACATCGCATCCCGAAGACCGAAAGCGGGCTGCAACGCTCCGATGGGGCGCGGCGACATGCGAGGAGCGCGGCCCGGTCGTGGGGACACAGACGCCGCAGCGCAACGCGATCGGCGCGCATTCCGGCTCCTATTCCCTCTATCGCGCACTTGCGATTGCCGCGGGCACGCTCGATCCCGTGCATGTGCCCGACCTGACCGACACCTCTCCGGCGGAACGGATCGGGCCGCACCCGCAATGGGCCTCGCCGGAGCGCATCGTCTCCATGGACCCCTACGGGCATCTGGTGAACGAGGCCTGGGGCGACAGGCTGCGGCAGGGCTGGGATATCCGCCCGACAATCGCCGTCACCAAGGCACGGCTGGAACTGCCGGAATTCGACAGCGCCATCGCGGAGGGCCGGGTAAAGGTCGATGGCCGGATCGTGACCGGGAGCGGCGATGTGCGCGTCACCAAGGTGGCGGTCGAGCCGGTCTGGTATCTTCCGGGCATCGCCGAACGGTTCGGCGTGAGCGAAAGCGAACTGAGGCGCTCCCTGTACGAACACTCCGGCGGGATGTTCGCGGAGCTTGTCACCCGCAACGACCTCAAGGTGTTCCTTCCGCCTATCGGCGGCATAACCGCCTATCTGTTCGGCGACCTCGACGCAATTGCCGATCCCGGCCGCAAGGTCGCCTGCCGCGTGCATGACGAGTGCAACGGCTCCGACGTGTTCGGCTCCGACATCTGCACCTGCCGGCCGTACCTCGTACACGGCATCGAGGTTTGCGTGGAGACCGCGCAGAAGGGTGGCTGCGGTGTGGTCGTTTACAACCGGAAGGAGGGGCGCGCTCTCGGCGAGGTTACGAAGTTCCTGGTTTACAACGCCCGGAAACGGCAGCCGGGCGGAGACCGCGCGGAAACCTATTTCGAGCGGACCGAATGCGTTGCCGGGGTGCAGGACATGCGTTTCCAGGAGCTGATGCCCGACGTTCTGCACTGGCTCGGCATCGAGCGCATCGACCGCTTCGTCTCGATGAGCAACATGAAGTTCGACGCCTTGGCGCGTCAGGGGATCGACATTGTCGAGCGCGTCCCGATTCCGGCAGGGCTCGTCCCCGACGATGCCAGCGTGGAGATCCATGCGAAGACGGCGGCCGGGTATTTCAGCCCGACGCCGGTGACTGAAGAGGACCTGACTGCGACCAGGGGCCGGGGGCTGCACGAGTAGCCGGAAGCAGAACTCTGTTCTCCAGGGAAACACCCCCTTGAACGCGCGGCCCGGCACACCGGCGCGCAGCCCGGCCGCAGTCCGCCTCGGCCGGCCCGCGGAGATCAGGCGGCGCTGCCACGAGATCCTCGCTATCGGCGAGCGCGGGGACCTTCCGCATTTCGATGTCCGCACCGACCGGCTTGCAGCCGCCGCCGGGATTGTCGCCGGCGTGACGAGGGAACGATATCCGGACCTCGCCGTTCCGCCGCACAGCCGCTGGCGGCATTTCGAGGTCGGCGGAACCGACCGCTGGAACATGCTGGCCCGCGGTCTCGACCCCGACGAGCGGGCGCGGGCCGCATTCGACCTGGTCGTCCCGAGCGTGCTCCTCGACGCCGGGGCGGGCGCCGGCTGGCGCTATCGCGAGGCGGGAACCGGGCAGGAGTTCGCAAGATCGGAAGGCCTCGCGGTCGCGAGTTTCGCCATGTTCTCGGCGGGTGTGTTCTCGTCGGATGCCGCCCGTCCCTTGCGCACGGACGCGAGCGCCCTACGGGCCTGCGATCCGCAGCGTCTGGCGGGGGCGTTCCAGGCGGGTCCCGGCAACCGGCTGAAGGGCATGGAAGGCCGCGCAGGCCTGCTGCGCGCGCTCGGCGAAGCGCTTGAGAAGCGGCCCGACCTTTTCGGCTCTCCGCCCAGGGTCGGCGGCCTTTACGACCGGTTTCGCGCGCTGCCGGCGCCTCCCAGCACGGCGGAACTCCTGGAAACGCTGCTCGATGCGCTCCATCCGATCTGGCCGGAGCGCATTGTCGTGGACGGCTCCAGCCTGGGCGATGTGTGGCGCCACCCAAGCCTCCGGCGCGGCGACGAGACGGACAGGCTCGTCCCCTTCCACAAGCTCACGCAATGGCTGGCATATTCGCTGATGGAGCCTTTGGCCGAAGCGGGCATCCGCGTGCGCGACCCCGACGGCCTGACGGGGCTCGCGGAATACCGCAATGGCGGACTGTTCATCGACGCGGGCGTGCTGGAGCCGCGGGACAAGGGGGTTTTCACCGTCGAGCATTCTCCCGGCGCCGAACTTGTCGTGGAATGGCGTGCGCTTACGCTCGCGCTTCTGGACAGGCTGGCGCCGCTCGTCCGGGACCGACTAGAGCTGGACGAGGCCCAATTGCCGCTCGCGGGAATTCTGGAAGGCGGAACATGGGCGGCAGGGCGTATGCTGGCACGTCGGGCGCGTGAAGGCGGCGAGCCGCCGATCCGCCTGGCCTCGGACGGCACGGTATTCTGACTTCGGAATCGAAACGGGAATTTCTGCGATGGACAATGTTACGGTCGTCGATCATCCGCTCGTCCAGCACAAGCTGTCCCTCATGCGCCGAAAGGAAACCGACACCGCCCGGTTCCGGCTGCTCCTTCGCGAGACTTCCCTGTTGCTGGGTTACGAAGTCACCCGCGACCTTGCAACCGAGATCCGCAGCATCGAGACGCCGCTCGCGGAGACGCGCGCGCCGTTCCTGACGGGCAAGAAGCTCGTCCTCATTTCGATCCTGCGGGCGGGGAACGGTCTGCTGGAGGGAATGCTCGACCTCATCCCCTCGGCCCGCGTCGGGCATGTCGGGCTCTATCGCGACCCCGAGACGCTGGTGGCGATGGAATACTACTTCAAGGTGCCGGACGACCTCGCGGACCGCCCGGTGATCGTTCTGGACCCGATGCTGGCGACAGGAAACTCCGCTGTCGCGGCGGTCTCCAGACTCAAGGAGGCGCACGCACGCGATATCAAGATGCTGTGCCTGCTTGCGGCTCCGGAGGGAATCGAAGCCTTCCACGCTGTCCACCCGGAAGTGGCGATCGTCACTGCGGCCATCGACGAGCGCCTCGACGACCACGGATACATAGTTCCGGGGCTCGGAGACGCGGGCGACAGGCTTTACGGCAACAAGTGAGCCTTCTGCGGAGTGTTATTCGTCCGCTGCGGAAGACGGTGCCGGTCCGGCCCCGGCCGCCAGGTGGATCTTCTCGATATAGTGCTCGGCCAGCGTCACCGCGTCTCCGGCGTCTTCGAAGATCCCGTTGAGCAGGGCGTCGTAATTGGGCTGGTGGAAGAAGACCAGCGAGATGCGGTCGCGTTGCGGGGCGCCTTCGGGCGGGTTGGCGACCCGGTGCAGGGTGGATGCCCAGCGTCCGCCGGTCCAGCGCGCCATTGCGTCCCCTAGATTGCAGACGAAGGCGTCGGCGGGCGGGCGCAGATCGGTCCAGCCGCCGCGCGGAAGCCTGACCTGCAGGGTCCCCGGCACGTCATCGCCGCGAAGGACGGTGAGCGTGCCGTAGTCGGTATGGGCGCCGGCGCGCAGCTGCCGTTTCGCTGGAGCACCGGTTTGCGCGGGGTAGCGGATGAGCCGCAGCCCGCAGGCCGGCCGGTCGATCTTGTCGGCGAAAAAATCCTCTTCGAGTCCGAGCGCCATCGCCATTGCGCCCATCAGCCGGTCGCAGAGCCCGAGCAGGGCACGGAAATATCCGTCCACGGTCTCGCGGAACTCTTCGGGCCTGGCGGGATATCGGTTGTCCGCGAAGAAATACTCCGCCACTTCGCCCCGGTAGTATTCCTCGTCGGGGACATCGGGCGGGCCCATCGCAAAGGCTTCCTGCAGGTCAGGCGGCGTCTCCTCGCCCAGCGTGTAGGCAAGCGAGCGGTCCGCGAACGGGTAGTAGCCGCGCCCGACCCGGTTCCGCGGACGCAGGATAAGGCGCTTCTCCTCGACCGGCCGGGTGAAGAAATCAGCCGCCGCCTGCCGGGTGCGGGCGATGAGGTCGGCGGATATCCCGTGGCCGGTGATGCAGAAGAAGCCGGACTCCTCGCAGGCAGCGGCGATTTCACGGGCAATCCTGCGCTTGTCCTTGTCCCCGCCCTGCAGGAACGGGCCGATATCGATCACCGGAACGGACATTCACAGCGCCTTTCGACGGGATCCGATGCAGCTGGCGATAGCTATGCCCGATCCCGAGACATGTCCACCCCAACCGCCGCTGCAAGGCGGTCCGGTTTCACGGTTGAGCCGATGCTTCCTTGCGCGCTCGTTCCGGGCCGCATGATACTCTGGCCCCGGGTTCGGTGCCCGCCGGCACCGAACCGAACGGGATTCGCAACCGAGGGGAGGTACCTCAAGATGGCCGGTCAACCTGTATTGCCCAAGGGCTCGCCGCCCCCGCTGGCGCCCTACTCGCCCGGATACAAGTCCGGCGGGTTCGTCTGCACCGCCGGCATGCTGGCGCTGGATGCGTCCGGGAACCTGGTCGGCGAGGGAGACGCCGGCGCGCAGACCCGGCAGGTCATGGAGAACATCAGGGAGATTCTCGAGGAGGCCGGAGGCTCGCTGGAGGACATCGTGTACAACATGATCTTCCTGAAGGACCTCGCAGACTACGGGGCCATGAACGAGGTTTACGCGACCTATTTCCCGAACAACCCGCCCGCGCGTGCCTGCATTCAGGCCGGCCTGGTCAAGCCGGAGTTCCTGGTCGAGATCGCAGCCACGGCCGTGGTCGACGGCTAGAGCACGGTCCGGTCGAGTTGAAACGAAGTCGAACGCGCAGCCTCAATTGTCACCCCGGACGGAGCGGAGCGGAGATCCGGGGTGACAGTTTTGGGTTCGGTTCCAGTTGCGGCTCAATTCGATTGGATTCCGCTCTAGCCGGCCTCATTCCGCCGCCTTCGAGGCGGCGGGCGGCCCGGCCCGGACGGGCTCTTCCGCGACCGCCGCGGCGCTGGCCAGCGCCGCTTCGATCTCTTCCTCGCCAAGGCCGATTTCAGCCAGCACCTCGCGTGTGTCCGCGCCGAGCGGAGACCCGCCGCGCCTGATGCTCGAGGGCGAGCCCTCGAAGCGGATGGCGGGCCGCGCCTGCCGGAGCCGCCCCGCGAGCGGGTGGTCGTATTCCACCAGCGTGCCGTTGGCCGCGACCTGCGGGTGCCGGACCATCTCGCTCCGCGTCAGCACGGGCGCGGAGGGCACGCTTGCGGCGTCGAACGCGGCCGTCCACTCCGCCGTGGTGCGCTTGCGCAGCTCCGCCTGCACCTGCTCGAGGCGCGCATCGATGTTCTCGTCGCGCAGCGCCCCGGTGGCGAAGCGCGGGTCGCTCGCCAGGTCCTCACGCCCGGAGACCTTGCAGAAGCCCAGCCATTGCCGGTCGGTCATCAGCGAGACGCTCATGAAGCCGTCGGCGGTCTCGTAGATGAGGTCGATGAAGCTCGCCGCGCGCTGGATCGAGGTCGGCGCATCCACGAAGGTCTGCGAGCCCATGTCGGAGTTCCACAGGAAGCCGACGACGGAATCGAGCATGGAGACGCGGACATGCTGGCCCTCGCCGGTCGCCGCCCGGTGCAGCAGCGCGGCCGTTACCGCCTGGGCGGCGGTAAGCGCCGTCACCTTGTCCGGCAGGATGGTGCGCACGAGCCTGGGCCGTTCCTCGTCGGAGCCCGCCTGCACGGTGGTGAGGCCCGAAATCGCCTGCACGATGGGGTCGTAGGTGGGTTTGGAGGCGAACGGACCCTTCTCGCCGAAGCCGCTGATCGAGACATAGACGATGTCCGACTTGACGGCGCGGATGTCCGCCTCGCCGACGCCGAGCCGTTCCACCACGCCGGGCCTGAAGTTCTGGATGAACACGTCCGCCGTCGCCGCAAGCCGCTTCAGCAGTTCGACGCCCTCGGCCGTCTTGAGGTCGAGGACGACGGAGCGCTTGTTGCGGTTGTTGTTGAGGAACGCCGCCGACAGGCCGCCCTGCCGGTTGCCGCCGCCGCGCGTGAGGTCGCCGCCCCGCGCCTCGACCTTGATGACATCGGCGCCCTGGTCCCCGAGTATCTGCGTCGCCATCGGCCCCGAGATCACATTGGTGAGATCGACGACCCGAAATCCCGACAACGGCCCGCTCATGGCACTCCGCCTCCCCAAATCCGGCGCAGACACTAATGCGTTTTCGCTTCGGGCCAAACTGCCTGCCGTGCCGGGCGGCTCCGTGCTATATGCCGGGCCATGAGCGAAACCCGCCATATCGCCGTCATCGGGGCCGGAATCGTCGGCACGGCGACGGCCTGCTACCTGCGCCGGGACGGGCATGAGGTCACGCTGATCGACCCCGAGCCGCCCGGCACCATGACCTCATTCGGCAATGCCGGCGCGATCAGCTCCCACTCCTGCCTGCCGCAGACGGGCCCCGGCCTCATGTTCAAGGCGCCCCGCTGGCTGCTGGACCCGGCGGGGCCGCTCTTCATCCGCTGGCGCCACCTGCCGGAATTCCTCCCCTGGCTCATCCGCTTCGTGCGCGCAGGCCGGCCCGAACCGATGCGCCGGCAGATGGATGCCATGGCCGCTCTCCACCGCCTGGCCCTCGACGCCCACAAGGACCTCGCCGCCGAGGCCGGCACGGCCGGCCTCATCCGGGAGAACGGGACGCTCACCGTCTATGAGAGCGCGCGGTCCTTCCGGGCCGCGGCAGGCGACCGGGAGGGCCAGCGGCAGCGCGGCTTCGAGGTCGAGGAACTGTCCGGCGACGAGCTTCGCCAGCTCGAACCGGGGCTGGCGCCGATCTTCCCGCATGCAACCTTCTTCCCGAAGGGCGCCCATACGATCGATCCGGGCGCGCTCTCCGGCGGCCTCGCGGAAGCCTTTTCCCGCGGGGGCGGGCGCATATTGGCGGCGCATGTCGCCGGCTTCGACTTTGCCGACAACCGGCCGGCGGCGGTCCGCACCTCGAAGGGCCGGCTGGCGGCGGACGGCTTCGTCGTCACAGCAGGGGCCTGGTCGGCGGGCCTCGCCGAAATGCTCGGCGAGAAGGCGGTGCTCGAATCCGAGCGCGGCTACCACCTCACGCTCGCCGACCCCGGCGTCGAGACGCGCCACCCGGTCTCCTTCTACGACCGCAAGTTCATGGCGACGCCGATGCAGATGGGCCTCCGGCTCGCCGGCACGGCCGAGTTCGCCGGCCTCGACGCGCCGCCCAACTGGAAGCGCATCGAACCGCTCCGCGTCCATGCCAGGAAGGCGTTCCGCGACATCCGCGCGGAAGACGGCTCGCCCTGGATGGGCAACCGGCCCGCCACGCCGGACTCGCTGCCGGTGCTCGGCGCATCGGTACTGCACGGCAATGTCTGGTACGGCTTCGGCCACGGGCATCTGGGGCTGACGGCCGGGCCGATCAGCGGCCGACACATCGCGGACCTCGTGGCCGGGCGCCCGCCGGCCATCGATATGGTCCCCTACAGCATCGGCCGGTTCTGATGCTGACCGACGCCCAGCTCGACCGCTATGCCCGCCACCTGATCCTGCCGGAGGTGGGCGGCGCGGGACAGCAGAAGCTGCTGGCCTCGCGCGTGCTGGCGGTGGGCGCAGGCGGCCTCGGCGCGCCGGTGTTGCTCTATCTCGCCGCTGCCGGCGTCGGCACGCTCGGCATCATCGACGACGACGATGTGGATGTATCCAACCTCCAGCGCCAGGTGATCCACGGCAATGAGCGCATCGGCCGGCCCAAGGCCGAGAGCGCGGGCGCCGGCATCCATGCGCTCGATCCCGCCATCCGCGTCGAGACCCATGCCGAGCGGCTGACAGAGGCCAACGCCGCCCGACTCTTCCGGGACTACGACCTCATCCTCGACGGCAGCGATAATTTCGCCACCCGCTACCTCGTCAACGACGCCGCCGCCGCCGCCGGGCGGACGCTTGTCTCCGGCGCGGTGCTGCGCTTCGACGGCCAGATCTCCACCTTCAAGCCCCATGCCGGGCCGGAGCATCCCTGCTACCGCTGCCTGTTCCCGGAGCCGCCGCCGCCGGGCGCGGTGCCGGCCTGCTCGGAAGCCGGGATACTGGGCGCCGTCGCGGGCGTCGTCGGCACGCTCATGGCGGTCGAGGCGCTGAAGGAGCTCATCGGCATCGGCGACGGGCTCTCCGGCCGCCTCCTGCTCTACGATGCGCTCGCCGCCTCGACACGGATTGTCCGCTTCAAGCGCCGCGCCGGCTGCCCCACTTGCGGCGGCGATTAGCCCGCTTGCCCCGGATTGCGCCGGGGGCCATATAGACCTCCCGCGACACAAACCAGGTGGCTGGCCCCCATGACTTTCCGCGCCGTTATCGTCGTCGTTCTTGCCGCCCTCGCCTGCCTGCCCTGGTCCGCCCGCGATGCGCGGGCCGGCACAGAGGAGGAGGTCGCCGCCCTCATCGAACATCTCCGCCAGAAGGACCCCGAAATCGTCCTCCAGGCGGTGCAGACCTGGTGGGCGGAGCAGGAGGAATACCGGCAGCAGCAGCAGGTCGGACGCATCTCCGCCCATTGGGACGCGCTCGCGCGCGCCGAGGGCGACCCGGCGATCGGCCCGGAGGATGCGGATGTCACGCTGGTCGAGTTCTTCGACTATCGCTGCGGCTTCTGCAAGCGGGTGCTGAACGATGTGATGGCGCTGGCAGAGGGCGACAGCCGGCTGCGCATCGTCTTCAAGGAGTTCCCGATCCTGGGTCCGCCGTCGGTCGTGGCGGCCCGCGCCTCGCTCGCCGCCGACCGGCAGGGCAAATGGTCCGAGTTCCACGTCGCGCTCATGTCCGCGCCCGGCGCGCTCGACGAGGACCGGATCATGGACATCGCCGCCGAGACCGGCCTCGATATCGCGCAGTTGCGCGCCGACATGGAGAGCGCGGCCATCACGGCGATCATCGAGCGCAACCGCGCGCTGGCCCAGACGCTCGGCATCAACGGCACGCCCGCCTTCCTGGTGAAGAACGCCATCCAGCCCGGCGCCGCCTCCCGCGACGCCCTCGCCGAGATGGTCGCAGGAGCGCGCGAGGCGGGGTAGCGAGGGGGGCGCCCGCTGGCGTCGGTCAAGGGTGATCGGGTCCGGTCCTAGCGGACTGCCCGGACTTCGAAGTGCAGCCCCTCCCGCCTCTGCAGGCAGCCGATAATCTCGAACAGGTTCCGCGCCTGCGGATTACCGGCGGGGCCGAACATGCGCATCAGGCTCTTGGGCGGCCTCTCGGTCAGTCCACCGAGTTCCCGGAAACCGATGGTGGCGTTGATATAGTCGCGCAGCATCGCCTTGCCGGCCTCCATGTCGCCGGAAAGCAGGAGTTCGACTCCTTCCCGGAGCAGTTCCTCACGAAAAGCCGGATCGCGGTTGACGCGCGCCCGGATCGTCTCCTTGAAGTCTCGCGTCAGGGGCATGTTGCTCAAGCCTCTCTTCTCTTTCGGCGCTTGTAGTCTCGCCAACGGTCCCGTGCGGTTTCGATGTCCTGCTGCTGGCGTTGCTTGGTTCCGCCGCCCAACAGGATAACCAGCGCGTCGCCATCCCAGCCGAAGTAGATTCGATAGCCGGGGCCGAAGGCGATTCTGTATTCGAACACTCCCCCGCCCACGCTCTTGACTCCGGACAGATTCCCCTGCTCCAGCCGGACCAGGGCAGTCGTCGTCTTGGCCGCAGCCCGGGCGTCGAGTCGGTCGAACCATCTGGCATACGGGCTGCGGCCTTCGGGATCGACATACTCCCGGATCGCGATCATCGCCGTAAGGGTAACCTATATGTTACCAAAAAGACAAGTAAGAACGCGAGACGAACATTAGCTTTCAAAGCAATTCCTCCCCCACCGGCGTCATGGTGACCTCGTGGCGGCTAGTCTGGCTGCCGGCGCTGCGGAGCACGCCCCTGACCGGCGCGACATCGGAATAGTCGCGGCCGCGCGCGACCGTGACATGGCCGTCGCCGGCGAGGCAGGCATTGGTCGGGTCGTATTCCACCCAGCCGGCGTCCCGCCCGCACCAGGC
>Ga0209021_1004183_pt1 | contig 10852 bp, 8 predicted proteins | sample PinacodermFT_FD_187299 | JGI IMG/M metagenome (GOLD analysis project Ga0209021, IMG submission 187299) | Host-associated microbial community of the marine sponge Aplysina aerophoba from Gulf of Piran - sponge pinacoderm, lysed by freeze-thaw... | ecosystem: Host-associated > Porifera > Sponge >... | reverse complement strand
CGGACCGATCATTCCACCGTCGCTGCCGCTCGTGATCTTCGGTGTCATGGCGTCGGCCTCCATCGGCGAGCTGTTCGCGGCCGGACTGATCCCCGGGCTCCTGATGGCGCTGTCGCTGATGATCATGGTGGCCATCTATTCGCGCCGCCGAAACTATCCGCGCGACGCGGCGTTCGACCCCCGGCGTCTGTGGGTGACCTTCAAGGGCGCCTTCTTTCCGCTCCTGACGCCGGTCATCGTGGTCGGGGGAATCGTCACCGGCGCCTTCACGCCGACCGAGGCGGCAGTCGCCGCCGTCGCGTACGCCCTGTTCCTCGGCCTGGTGATCTACCGGAGCCTCAACTGGAGGCACCTCGTTCGCGTCTCCATCGACACGATCGAAACGTCCGCCGCAATCCTGATGATCGTGGCGGCGGCGACGATCTTCGCCTGGATCCTGACCGCCAACCAGGTTGCGACCCTGCTCGGCGATTCGCTGCTGGACCTGACCGAGAACAAGTACATCCTCGTGATGATCATCATGGCGATGGTGCTGCTGATCGGGATGTTCATGGAGACCATCGCCGCCATCACGATCCTGGTTCCCGTCCTGCTGCCGATCGCCGCCAAGGTGGGCCTCGATCCGGTCCATCTCGGAATCATCGTGATCCTCAACCTGATGATCGGCCTGCTCACCCCACCCGTCGGGATGGTGCTCTACGTCCTCGCGGACGTGGCGGGGGTCAGATTCGAGCAATGCGTCAAGGCGACGATGCCGTTCCTGGTGCCGCTGGTGATCGTGCTGCTGCTGATCGCGTTCTTTCCGCAGATCGCACTGTGGCTTCCGACGGAGATCTACCGGTGAGCGACCGAAACACGGCTCCAATCGCGGCCGTGCGCTCCAGGCTGTTCACGGTGCCGCTGAAAGAGACCCTGACCGATGCGCGTCACGGCGATCACACCCACTTCGAGCTGGTGACCGTCGCGGTGTCGCTCACCAACGGCCTCGAGGGCACCGGCTACACCTACACCGGCGGCAAGGGGGGCCGAGCGATCAAGGCCATGATCGACCATGACCTCTCCCCGTTCCTTGTCGGCAAGGACGCCGGCGACATCGATCATCTCCACGACGCGATGCAGTGGCACATCCACTACGTCGGCCGCGGCGGCATCGCGTCGTTCGCGATCTCCGCGGTCGACATCGCGCTGTGGGACCTTCGGGGACGAGCCGCCGGCGAATGCCTCTCGTCGATGGCGGGCGGCGCCGGCACCACCGCGGCGGCCTATTGCGGCGGAATCGACCTCAACTTCACGACAAGACGGCTGGTGAGCAACGTCCGCGGCTACCTGGACCGGGGCTTCAACGCGGTGAAGATCAAGGTCGGGCGCGAATCCCTGGACGACGATGTCGAACGCGTGCGGGCGGTGCGTGACCTTGTCGGACCGGAGGCGGCGCTCATGGTCGACGCCAACTACTCGATGACCCGCGACGAGGCCATTCGCGCCGCCACGGCTTTCGCGGACTTCGACCTCCTCTGGTTCGAGGAGCCGATCGTCCCCGACGACTACCGCGGCTATGCCGTCATCGCCGAAGCGACCGGCATGCCGCTGGCCATGGGTGAGAACCTGCACACCATCCACGAATTCGGATACGCCTTCGACCAGGCCTCCCTGTCCTTCATTCAGCCCGACGCGTCCAACTGCGGCGGGATCACCGGCTGGCTCCGGGTCGCCGAGATGTCGCGCAGCTACGGCATCCCGGTTTGCAGCCACGGCATGCAGGAGCTTCACGTCAGCCTGCTGGCGGGACAGGCCAACGCCGGCTGGCTGGAAGTTCACAGCTTCCCGATCGACGAATACACCCATCGCCCACTGACCGTCGAGAACCACCGGGCCGTGGCGCCGGATGCGCCTGGCATCGGCGTCTCGTTCGACTGGGCCAGGCTTGCTCCCCATGAGACGGTATCGTCATGAAGCGCCTGGAGGGCAAGCGCTGCGTCGTGACGGCCGCCGGTCAGGGGATTGGCAGGGCGACGGCCGAACGCTTCGTTGCCGAAGGCGCGCGCGTGATCGCGACCGACATCGACACCGAAGCGCTCGATACACTGAGAACCGTGCCCACGGCCGTCCTGGATGTCACCGACGGTGACGCCATCCGCGTTTTCGCAGAGCGCACCGGGACTATCGACGTGCTTTTCAACTGCGCCGGTTTCGTCCACGCCGGCACCATCCTCGACAGCGACGAGTCGGACTGGGATTGCGCGTTCGACCTGAACGTGAAGTCCATGTTCCGGACGATTCGCGCCTTCCTGCCCGGGATGCTCGACACCGGCAGCGGATCGATCGTCAACATGTCGTCGGTGGCCTCGAGCGTGAAGGGTGTGCCGAACCGGTTCGTCTATTCCGCCTCGAAAGCCGCGGTCATCGGAGTGACCAAGTCGGTGGCTACCGATTTCGCGACCCGCGGCATACGTTGCAATGCCGTCTGCCCCGGTACCGTGGATTCGCCGTCGCTCAACGAACGGCTTCGAGCCACCGGCGACTATCGCCGTGCGAGGAACGACTTCATTGCCCGACAGCCGATGGGCCGACTGGGCGATTCCGCCGAGATTGCCGCGCTGGTCGCCTACCTGGCGAGCGACGAAGCGGGGTTCACCACCGGCCAGATCCACGTCGTCGACGGCGGTTGGTCGGTCTGAAGCCGGGCGAACCGATCGTGTATCCCTCGACGAAGCGCGGATTCTTCAACCGCGCGTAGTGCCCCGTGTCGTACGCTCATCGCGGCTGGTGGTGCGCACCTCCGCACGCCTCCGGACCCATCGAGCATGGTCCCCGGCCGGCATCGCCGAACCTGCGTTCGTGATACGCATCGCGGGACCCGGCCGTGCGCAGCGATGCTTCGACCCCTGCGGTGCGCTCGCTACGAGCGGTCTCTGCCGGCACGGGTCATCTCGATTAGACTGTTTGCCAGCCGGACTAACAGGACGAAAAAGGCTCCGTTTCGGACAGAAATTCACCGTAGGTCGGATTAGCGCAGCGTAATCCGACGTGGCGCATCGCCCGACTCGGGCCGTGATGTCGGCTTACGCCTTCGGCTAAGCCGACCTACAGTGTCGATGCGGTGCGTTCGTGTGAACACGCCCCAGGTCATTCGCTTCTCCGGAGGACTCTTGATGTTGGCGACATCGACGGGAACGCGAGGATGAGCGAGGCCGAGACGAAGCCGAACCCACCGGGCATTGAGCGCGCGACCCTGACGAGCCAGATCGTCGACCGGCTGAAAAAGCGCATTCTCGACGGGGTGCTGGTTTCCGGAGACCGCATCTGGGCAGCGCAACTGGCCGAGGAGTTCGGTACGAGCATCATCCCGGTGAAGGAGGCCTTGCTTGTCCTGCAGGCAGAGAACTTCATCACCAACGTTCCACGCCGCGGCTCCATCATCCGCCGGTTCACCAGGCTGGAGATGGAAGAGCTGTACGACCTGCGGGAAATGATTGAAATCGAAGCGCTGCGGCGAGCCAGGGCCACGGGGACACTTGACGACAGCCTGATTCAGAGCCTGACCGAGTGCAACGAGCGGATCGGCGCGCTACGGGAGAAAGGCGGGTTTTCCGACCAGGCAGCCGCCTTCGAGCTGGACCGGCGGTTCCACGACATCCTCGTCGGCGCGTCGGGCCACCGCGCACTTGCCGACTGGTACACCCGCCTCAACCAGCACGTGCAGATCATCCGCTACGCGAGCTGGAACATCGGGCCACGCGGCGACAAGACCTACAACGAACACGCACGAATCGTGGAAGCGGTCGCACGAGGTGACATCGGCCGGTGCAAGTCGGCCGTATCCGGTCACCTGACCTCAATCCGCCGCGACTTCCGCAAGACCCTCGATTCCGGGTCCATGGCCGGAGGCGAGTTCGTCGGCGGTCGGCGGTCGGCGGGATCGGTGAAGTAGCCTCGATCATTCGGCACGAGCCTGCGCCACCACGCACAGGATCTCGAACATCATGGTCGCGCCCACCAGCGCGGTATTGCCGCTCGGGTCGAACGGCGGCGCCACCTCGACGACGTCGCCGCCGACGAGGTCGAGGCCGGACAGCGCGCGGATCATGAGCTGGGCCTCGATGGTGGAGAAGCCGCCGACCTCCGGGGTGCCGGTGCCGGGCGCGTACACCGGGTCGAGACCGTCGACGTCGAAGCTCACGTAGGTCGGGCTGTCGCCCACGACCTCGCGCGCCTCCTCGATGACCGAGCGCCATCCCCGCTCGAACAGCTCCTCCATGTAGACCACCCGCATCCCGGTGTCGTGGCTGAACTTCCACACATCGATGTCGGCCACGCCGCCGCGAATCCCGATCTGGATGGTGCGGTGCGGGTCGAGCAGGCCCTCCTCCACCGCGCGCCGGAACGGCGCTCCGTGGTGGAACTTCGAGCCCAGGTAGTCGTCGTGGGTGTCGCAGTGGGCGTCGAAGTGCACCATGCCGACCGGCCGGTGCTTCGCGATGGCCCGGAAGATGGGCAGTGTGACGGAGTGGTCGCCGCCGGCCGCGACGGGTACGACCCCCGCGGCGTGCAGCCGGGCGAACGCCCGCTCGATCTCGTCGAGGCTCGACTCCAGGTGGAACGGGCTCCTGATCATCGTATCGCCCACGTCGCATACCCGGCACAGATCGAACGGCGCGACCTTCGTCGCCTGGTTCACGCGGCGCATCAGCGACGACTGGTTGCGGATCTCCCTCGGCCCGTGCCGGGCACCCGTGCGGTTCGTCACCCCACCGTCGAACGGGACCCCGATGAGGCCGATGTCCACGTCGTCCAGGGCCTCCGCGTAGGGCGTGCGCATGAAGGTCGGGATCCCCGTGTACCGGGGGTACATCATCGGCTCGGAGAAATCGCCGGGGCGGTTGTCGTCATTCACGTGCGTCTGCCTCCCTTGGTTCGACGCGTTGTCGGGTTCCACGCAAGCGCGGCATCCGGCGCGTCCGGCTGTCGCCGTACCCGTCATCAGCCAACGAACTCACGCGCCACAATTGCTCATAAAGTCAATGGATTTTCGCCTTCACGGGAATGATGCCATCGACAACGCTGTGGTTGCGGCAACTACCGTCATTCCCGCGAACGCGGGAATGACGCCGTCTACACGGTCGTGGTTGCGGCAACTACCGTCATTCCCACGAAGGCGGGAATCCATACGGCCTCAACCGAACACGAATGGCTGCCGGCGCGCACCCTTCGCACGTTCGCCGGCATTCCGGTCAGCCGCGCCCCCGTGCTTCGAGCGCGCGGTACACCAGGTGGACGCACTCCATCACGCAGGTCGCGGCGAGGAACCCGCTCATGCCGCTCGCGTCGTGCAGCGGGCTCAGGGTGTTCACGTCGGTGGCCACGATGTCGAGTCCGGCGAGACCCTGGAGCAACGCGAGCCCCTCGCGCGCCGACACCCCGCCCCACGTGGGGGTGAAGACCCCGGGCGCGCACGACGGATCGAAGAAGTCCATGTCCCAGCACAGGTACACCGGTCTCCCGGCGAGGCGTTCGTGCACGTGCGCGGTCAGGGCGTCGGCGCCCATGCGGCCGAGCTCGGAGCCGGTGATCAGCCCGAAGCCCTTCGCGCGGGTGTGCTCGAAAACGGTACCGTCGGTCACGGTGCCGCGCGGGCCGATGTGCAGCGAGTTGGCGGCATCGACGATCCCCTCCTCGGCGGCACGGGTGAAGGTCGTGGACGGGTTGTACTCCCTGTAGTTCGAGCCGGCAGTGGCGCCGGCGGAGCTGTCGGCATAGGTGTCGGTGTGCGCGTCGAAGTGCAGCACCACGAGCTCTGCGTGGCGGCGGTGCGCGGCGCGAAGCTGGGGCAGGGTCACCGCGCCGTCGCCGCCGAAGGTGACCGGAACGACGCCGGCGTCGAAGAGGGCGTCGAGCGCGGCCTCGATGCGCCGGTAGCTCTCCACGATGTCGCCGAGCGTCACGTTCACGTCGCCGCAGTCGACCACTCCGAGCTCGGTGAGGAGGTCCGCCTGCCACAGCGGCGGCTGATAGCGCCGCACCAGGGAGGACTGGCGCCGGATCTCGGCCGGACCGAGGCGGGCGCCGAGGCGCACCGGATGAAGCCCGCAGTCGAACGGGATGCCGACGATCGCCGCCTTCGCGTTCGCGAGGTCGCGCGACGCGGGCACGCCCATGAAGGTGCCGATGTCCCTGAACAGGGGGGCGCCGAAACGGGGGTCGTCGTCCAGGTCGTTCATGTCATGGGTTCTCGCCGGGAACGGATGAGACAGCCACTCGCGCGCATCTCCTACTCGCGCTTGCCCCGCACCAGCAGCAGCAGCGGCAGCGTCGCGAAGCATACCGCCGCGTACAGCACGAAGGAGTTCGCGTATCCGACCATCATCCCCTGGCGGTGGGCCTCGGAGCTCAGGTGGGCGAGGCCGGGGGTGTTGTCGAGTGTCCAGGCGCCGGTGACGAACGCGAGCCGCAGCGTCTCGTTCAGCGGCGTGAGCTGCTCGACCAGCCCTGCGTAGCTGACCTTCGCGCTGCGCACCACCACCATGAAGCTCACCGAGATGAACAGGCTCGATCCGAAGTTTCGAAGGAGGTGATAGATCGACGCGCCTTCGGGGAGCCACCGCGAGGGCAGCGTCGCGAACGTGATGACGGTGAGCGGCACCCACATCACGCCGCTCCCGATGCCCTGAATCACGCACGCGACGGTGATGTGCGACGGCGGCACGTTGAATTCGAACGTCGCCAGCATGACGCCGCTCACCCCCGTGAGCACCATCCCCAGGGCGAAGCTGAGCCGGGGATCGATACCACCCATGCGGCTCGCAAGGAAGAAGCCGATCGCCATTCCGATTCCCCGCATGCCGAGGAGCAGCCCGATGAGCGAGTCCGGATACCCCTTGAGCGTCTGGAGCAGTGGTGGCAGGAGCGTGATCGGGGTGAAGTTCAGCATGCCGTAGACGAACACCAGCACGAGCCCGACGGAGTAGTTGCGATCGGTGAACAGGGTCGGGCTGAGGAACGGCGCGCTCGCGGTCGCGGTGTGGGCAAGGAAGACATAGAACGCGAGCGCCGCGGCGCACGCGTAGACGATGAACTCCCCGGATTCGAGCCACCCGAGCCGCTCGCCGCGATCGACCATGAGCTGGAGGCAGACGATCGCGATCGACAGGGTGACGAATCCGGTCCAGTCGAGGCGCACCGCCGGGTCTCTTCCCCCTTCGCGCACGAAGGCGAGCGCGAGGAAGAACGCGGCGACGCAGAACGGGACGATGAGGTAGAAGATCCATCGCCAGTCGTACGCCTCGGCGAGGTAGCCGCCGAGGGCGGGGGCGATGGCGGGTCCGATCACCACCGCCATCCCGAACATGCCCTGCGCCATCGCGCGGTCCTTGCCCGGGTAGGCCGCGAGCAGGATCGCCTGCGAGAGCGGCACGATGGGGGCGCCGAAGATCCCCTGGCCCACCCGCCACAGGAGCAGCGACTCCAGCGTGAGGGCGGTGGCGCAGAACATCGACGTGATCGCGAACCCCGCGACCGCGCCGAGCATCAGCCATCGCTGCCCGATCGCCGCCACCAGCCACCCCGTCATGGGCGTGACCACCGCGGTGGCCACGACGTTCAGGGTGACCACCCAGGCGATCTGGTCCGGCGTCGCCGAGAGCGCCCCCTGGAGCTGCGGGAGGGCCACGTTGATGACCGTCGCCGTGAGCGCGTACAGCATCGTGCAGGTCGACACCGTGACCAGGATCAGCGCCTTCTGGACTCCCGTCAGCTCGGCGTCGGCAAGGCTTTCGCGGGTGGTCGTGGTCATCGGTGCGTGGGAGGGGCCGGATTCGGCGGCGGGGTGACGGGCGGGGCGAGGATACCGCGTCCGCCGCGGGTGCGGGCGGCGGGCGCGGGGGGTGGCAGGACGCGGCCTGCGCCGGCCGCGTGCGCCGGCCGCGGGCCGTCGCACAGGAAGGGAAGGGCCGTTGAGGATGCGCCGGTGAGTGTAATAGCATAACGTTGCATGCTGCGATTGATTCGCCGGAGACGAAGAGCGCACCGAGGGGAGGAAGTGAAGTGAAGATCATTCCGAGACTGGACGTTGCACTGATGATGCGGTCCGCGATCGTGTTCGCTTGCTGGATGCCGGCGGGAGTCGCGCTTGCGGCGTCTGAGGACGAGCACCGCGAGCACGAGGCCCACGAGCACGGACGCGGCATGCTCGACATCGTCGCCGAAGGTGAAGAGCTCGTGGTCGAGTTCCGTATCCCCGCGGCGAACGTGGTCGGATTCGAGCACGCCCCGGGCGACGATGCCGAGCGCGAGGCGGTACGCAAGGCGGCCGAGACGTTCCGGGACCCGGCGTCGGTGCTCGTGCTGCCGGCGGAGGCGGAGTGCGAGCTGGAGGAGGCCGAGGCCGGGATCGTGGGCATGGACGCCGGGGAACACGACGAAGACCAGGGGCACGAAGGCGAAGGGCACGGCCAAGAGGGGGACGATCACGCGAAGGAGGAGCACGACGAGGAGGAGGGGGAGGACCACGACCACGCGAAGGACGAGCACGACGAGGAGGAGGGGCACTCGGCGGACTCCGACGGCGAGGCCCATTCGGAGCTGCGCGCGACGTATCATTTCCACTGTCGTGCACCGGAGCAGCTCGTTCGAATCGAGGTGCGCGTGTTCGAGCACCTGCGCGACGCCGAGGAGATCGACGTGCGTGTGGTCACCGCGACCGCGCAGACGGCGATGGAGCTCCATCCCGGCGAAGCCGTGGTCGAGCTGTCACCCTGAGCCGGAATTGCGGGAATCGAGCTCGTGACGAACCATGCCAGGCAGACGTGTTGACCGATCAGGGATGCGCGGAGCGTGAGCGCCGAGCCGGCGCTGACCGTCGCGATCGACCGCGTTCGCTTCGCCTGGAAGAAGGGGCAGCGCGACGTCCTCGACATCGCGCGCTTCGCCGTCGCGGCGGGGGAGCGGGTGTTCATCGACGGGCCGAGCGGCAGCGGCAAGAGCACCCTGCTCAGCCTGATCGGCGGGGTGACGAGCCCGCGCGAAGGGGTGGTGCGAATACTCGGCGCCGACATCTCGCGGATGCCGTCGCGTCATCGCGATCGCTTCCGCGCCGACCACGTCGGCTTCGTGTTCCAGATGTTCAACCTGGTGCCCTATCTCTCGATGGTCGACAACGTCACGCTGCCGTGCCGCTTCTCCCGCCGGCGGCGGGAGCGGGCAGGCGCGCGGACGGGGACGCCCGAGGCGGAGGCGCGCCGTCTGCTCGCCCGGCTCGGACTCGACCGCGACGATCTGCTCTCGCGGGCGGTCACCGATCTCAGCATCGGCCAGCAGCAGCGCGTCGCCGCGGCGCGGGCGCTCATCGGAGCGCCGGAGCTGATCGTCGCCGACGAGCCGACTTCCGCGCTCGACGAGGGCACGCGCGGGCGGTTCCTCGATCTCCTGTCCGCGCAGTGCGACGAGGCGGGCTCGTCGCTGCTCTTCGCAAGCCACGACACCCGGCTCGGCGGCGCCTTCGACCGGCGGGAGTCACTCCCGGAACTGAACCGGGCCGACTCCGGTCCGAATGGTCGAGCCGCCTGAAGCGGCTCGGCGTGTGGCGGCAGAGTGGAATTCGGTGACGGCGCGGCGATTGCGGTCCGGCGCGCACCCCGACCCCGCGCCAATGCCGTCATTCCCGCGCAGGCGGGAATCCATGTGCGCCGGCCGACCGCAAATGCGGTGCCGCGGATACCGCCGCAAGAGGTGCATCCATGTCCGTGAGACAGGGCTTCCCCCTGGAGTGAACGACCGATGGCGATCGTCCGGCTGGCGTTCCTGAGCGTGCTGAACCGCCGCGTGACGGCGGGACTCACCCTGCTCGCGATCGCGCTGAGCATCGCGATGCTGCTCGGGGTGGAAAAGGTGCGGCGCGACGCGCGCGGCGCGTTCGCGAACACCATCTCCGGCACCGACCTCATCGTCGGGGCGCGCAGCGGGGCGATCCAGCTCCTGCTCTACTCCGTGTTCCGCATCGGCAACGCGACCAACAACATCTCCTGGGAGAGCTATCGGGAGATCGCGGACTTTCCGAGAGTGCGCTGGACCGTGCCGATCGCGCTGGGAGACTCGCACCGCGGCTTCCGGGTGATGGGTACGTCGAAGGGGTACTTCGAGCAGTACCGGTACGCCCGCACCCATTCCCTCGGGTTCGCCTCCGGCGCCGTGTTCGACGACGTCTTCGACGCGGTGCTCGGGGCGGAGGTCGCCGAGCGCCTCGGATACGCGCTCGGCGACGAGCTCGTCGTCTCCCACGGCGCCGGCGACGTGAGCTTCGTGGAGCACGACGACAAGCCGTTTCGGGTGGCCGGAATCCTCGCGCCGACCGGCACCCCGGTCGACCGCACCGTGCACGTCAGCCTGGAGGGCTACACCGCCATGCACGTCGACTGGGCCGCCGGCGCGCCGATTCCGGGTGCGACGGTCTCCGCCGAGGAGGCGCGCGCGATGGACCTGACCCCGAAGACCATCACCGCGTTCCTGGTGGGCCTCGACTCGAAGATCGCCATCTTCGGCGTGCTGCGGCGGATCAACGAGTACCGCGAGGAGCCGCTGCTCGCGATCATCCCCGGCGTCGCGCTGCAGGAGCTGTGGGACCTCATGAGCGTTGCGGAGAACGTGCTGCGTGTGGTTTCCTCCATGGTCGTCGCGACGGGGTTGCTCGGGATGCTGACCGTCATCCTCTCGAGCCTGGAGGCGAGGCGGAGGGAGATGGCGGTGCTCCGGTCCGTCGGCGCGCGGCCCCTGCACGTCTTCGCGCTGTTCATGAGCGAGGCGGGAGTGCTCGCCCTGCTCGGTGTGGTGGCCGGGGTGGCCCTGCTCTACGCGGCGCTGC
>Ga0209021_1004180_pt1 | contig 10857 bp, 10 predicted proteins | sample PinacodermFT_FD_187299 | JGI IMG/M metagenome (GOLD analysis project Ga0209021, IMG submission 187299) | Host-associated microbial community of the marine sponge Aplysina aerophoba from Gulf of Piran - sponge pinacoderm, lysed by freeze-thaw... | ecosystem: Host-associated > Porifera > Sponge >... | reverse complement strand
CGCAGACGCAGTGGACATCGCCTACCGGGAGTGCGGTGAAATCCGCTTCGAGCGCGCAGGCCAGCCCGAGCAATACCTCCGATTCAGCAGCGCCTTCGAATGTCGCCGCTGCGGCGCGGAATACCCGCAGCCTCGCCCACAGATGTTCAGCTTCAACTCGTCCGAAGGTCGCTGTCCTACATGCCACGGCAGCGGGCTTATCGAGGGCTACTCGTCGGACCTGGTGATCGACGCACCCGAGCGCAGCCTGCGGCAAGGTCCGGTGTTGTCTGGGAAGAGGCTACTGGCACGGTGCCTTAAGCGCTTGGTCACAGCGGCGATGGATGCGAACATACCCATCGACGTCCCGTACCAGAGCCTGTCTCCCGAGCAGCGCAACTTCTTGGAGCACGGCGGATCTGGCTTCGCTGGGCTTCACGGATCGCTCGTCGAGCTGGAGCGGAAACGCTACAAGCCCCAAGTCGCCGCTGCCCTGGCGCGCTGGCGTTCGCAGGTGCGCTGCCATATCTGCCAGGGCAGGCGGTTCGGGCAATCCGTCCTGAATGTGAGCGTAGGGGGCCTAGCTATCGACCAAGTCCTGAGCCTCTCATTGGACGACGCACTTCGGTTCTTTCAGGACTTGGCACTCGAACCAACCGAAGCCAAGGTCGCCGACCGGCTGCTGGCCGAGATTGAAAATCGTCTCCGCTTTCTGACGGATGTCGGGTTGGGCTACCTCACGCTGGACCGCCAGTCCAATACGCTGTCCGGCGGAGAGGCCCAGAGGATCCAATTGGCGAGCTCGCTAGGAGCCCGTTTGGTCGGTGTCTGCTACGTGCTTGACGAGCCGTCAATCGGCCTGCACAGCCGCGACACGGCTCGGCTGATCAGGGTCCTGCACCAATTGCGCGACCTTGGCAACACGATCTTCGTGGTCGAACACGACCGCGAGGTCATGCGCAGCGCCGATCGATTGGTCGATCTCGGGCCAGCTGGTGGCGAGCACGGCGGCCACTTGACGTTCAACGGATCCTACGACGAGATCTTGGCCGAGAACAACGGCTCCATCACGGGGCGCTATCTCAGCGGCCGCGCCAAGATCTCCGTTCCCAAAGGGCGCAGGCAGCGTCGTGACGATTCTGTTGTCCAGTTTCTCGGGGCCTGCGAGCACAACCTGAAGAACATTGATTTCGATATCCCGCTCGGCTTGCTGACCGTGGTGACCGGAGTCTCGGGTTCGGGCAAGTCGACTCTAATGCACAGGATCGTTTACGAGTCCCTGCGCGCGACCGCCCGACCGGAGTGGCAATCAGTGCAGGCGGACGCTGCCTTGGTCAAGGTACGAGAGGTCAGGGGCGCTGATCAAATCCAGCATGTCGTCCTAGTTGGCCAGTCGACGAACGAGCACGGAACCCGTTCGGTGCCTGCCACCTATCTAGGTGTGTTTGACGACATCAGGAATCTGTTTGCGCGGACAGCGCTGGCCAGCAACAAGGGCTACACCGCGGCCTACTTCTCGTTTAACGTTGACGGCGGCTACCAGTACTACTCGACAACGAGCGGCCGCTGCCCGATCTGCCGGGGGACCGGCCGGCAGACGATCGACATGCAATTCCTCGCCGATGTCGAGTTGACCTGTGAGGAGTGCCAGGGACGTCGCTACCAAGCGGAGATTCTCGAGGTCGAGTTCCGCGGCAAGAACATCTGGGACGTGCTGCAGATGACAGTCGACGAAGCGTTGCGGTTCTTCTCCGACCACCGGTCCATCTCGAACCGGCTCCAAGTGCTGTCCGACGTGGGCTTGGGCTATATCCGCCTAGGCCAGCCCGCCGCGCAACTTTCCGGCGGCGAGGCCCAGCGCATGAAGCTGGCCCTCTACCTTGCCGAACAACGGTACAAGAACGCCCTGTACTTGTTCGACGAACCCACGACGGGGCTACACTTCGAAGACATCAAGAAACTGCTTGCGGCGCTTGGCCGCCTGATCGAAAACGGTGCGAGCGTGATGGTGGTCGAGCACAACCTAGACGTGATCAAGTGCGCCGACTGGATCATTGACCTCGGCCCGGAAGGCGGACAGGCGGGCGGAGAAATCGTATCCTGCGGCCCACCGGAGACGATCGCCCGATGCGAACGTTCACACACCGGGCAGTTCTTGCGAAAGGAATTGGCATGAGATTGCTAGCCTTTGCGGCGCTGGCCGCCCCGCTCATAGCGCAGGACTGGACCTTTCCGCACCAAACGCATCTGGCAATGGGGCTCGACTGCGACACCTGCCATAGCGCGGCGGCAAACAGTTCGGAGGCTGGCGATGACCTGCTGCCGAACGGCGCTCTATGCCAGGCCTGCCACAACGGGCAGACGGCACCGGCCATTGATCTCGCTCCGCTCGCCGAGCGCGATCCTGCAGTCCGCACGTTCCGGTTCGACCACTCGTTCCACCTCGCCTTGGGCGAGATCGCCCCGCTGGTCGCGGCTGCTATCGACAGCGGGAACTATTTCGGCAAGCCTGGCGATGCGCGGCGCTTTCTGGACAATCCCGGCAAGTGCGGCACCTGTCACCGCGGACTGGAGGAAAGCACGGAAGTGGTGGCTGGAGCGCACATGCCGCAAATGGCAGACTGTATCGTCTGCCACACCAGAATCGACAATCCGTTCAGTTGTCCGGAGTGTCACATCGAGGGAGCTAACCTGCGTCCCGCCGATCACACCCGGGAGTTTATCGACACCCACTCCACCGGCAAGGCAGGTCTGGACAAGATCTCGTGCCAGCCTTGCCACGGGCGCGACTTCGGCTGCATGGGCTGCCACTGAGGCCCAAAGATTCGCGGCCAGCGCCCCTCTCGGCGCGCTGGCCGCGTGGTGTCAGCCGAGTCGGGGCGAGCGGCTAGACCTTGTCGGGCGCCGGGACCTCGAAGCCCTTGCGATACGACTTGGACAGCATCGCGTTGGCCTTCTCGTCGTTCTTGAACTGCATGGCAGCACGGTCAAACTTCAGCTGTTTGCCACGGTCGAAAGCGATGTTGCCCAAGTGGGCCAGCGCTGCCGAATGGTGCGCCGACTCGACGGGGCCGTGCTGGTCCTCGGTCTTGCGGCTGCGCACCGCCTTGATGAAGTTCTCGTAGTGCTTGGTCGGGGACTCGCCACTTTCGACGAGTTCCGGCTTGCGCCCGCGGTAGAGTTCCCACTTGGTGTAGCCAGAGATGACCATATAGCCATCGGAACCGTAGAAGAGATTGCCGTTGGCCGAGCGCGTCTCGTGGTTGGAGTGCCAGAAACGAACGGCCACCTCGGCCATCTTGCGCTCTTGTTTGAACTGCAGCAGCGTGGTCAGCATCTCGGGCGTCTCGCGGTGGTCGTCCCAGATGTAGCGGCCGCCAGACGACATCACTTCGTCGGGCAGCGTCACGCCCAAGCCCCACTGCAGCATGTCCAGCTCGTGAATTCCCTGGTTGCCGATCTCTCCGTTGCCGAAGTCCCAGGTCCAGTGCCAGTTGTAATGCACGTGCCGCTTGGAATAGGGGCGCCACTTGCCAGGGCCGACCCACAAGTCGTAGTCCAGTGTGGACGGTGCTTGCTCGTCGGGCATGGCTTCGAGCGCGGGACGCCACTTGAAGATGGTCGCCCGTCCCATATAGACATCGCCGATGGCTCCGTCACGCATTTTCTGCACGGCTTCGCGAACAGCCTCCGAACTGCGCAGCTGGACCCCGTGCTGGACGATGCGGTTGTACTTCTTGGCGGCCGCGATCAGGCTCAGACCCTCGTTGAAGGTGTGCGTGGCGGGTTTCTCGACATAGACATCCTTGCCTGCCTGGCAAGCCCAGATCGACGCCAGCGTGTGCCAGTGGTTGGGTGTGGCGATGGTGATGACATCGATGTCCTTGTCTTCGATGACCTCGCGCAGATCTTGCACAACGTTGGGGCGATGACCGTGCTTCTGCTCGAATTCGCCGGCGCGCTTGCGGGCGATCTCCATGTCGGGATCGACGAAAGTTGTGACGTCGACATTCTTGATCGGCTGCAGGCCGTACATGTGGCTTTGGCCGCGTCCATTTACGCCCAAGACCGCCGCGCGAATCCGGTCATTGGCCCCAATTACGCTGCTGCCGGCAGCAAAGGCTGTGGCGGGTGCCGCGGCAGCCGCTGCTTTGACGAAGGTTCTTCGTTGGATGGTGGTGTTTGCCTTCATGGCGAGTATGCTCCGTTGATTATCCTACCGCATTGAGTGTTGGGCGGCAAGCCGTGTGCGCGGCTGAACGCCGGACTTTTTCATATATGGTTCGCTCTCGAGTTGCCTACCTTACCCGATCCGACAAACGGCGGTCTGCGCTAGTTGAAGCAACAGACAAGGCTGGCGCGCTTCTCCTCGACTCCACAGTTTCTAGCCAAGTTCAGCGAAAAGGCACCAAGAAAGATTAATACTTCAGACTAATTTCAAAATCAATCTGAAAAACTATAGAGGAGGCTCAACCTATATCCATGTCTACCTGCCATCGGTCTCTCCGCATTCTCGGCGCGCTGTGCGCGCTTGCTGCTTTCACCTCCCCCCGCCTCGGCGCAAACCACAGTCTGGGCTGCCACGCTGACCGCTGCTGCTAATGATGTCGGTTGCAAGAGCACCAATCCCTGCTCCACAGCTCTCAATAACAAACATCGATTCGCGTATCGGGGCCTCAACTATGAGATACAAGTCCTCGAGATTCAATGGAATCTAGGAAATGTTTACAGGCTCGCCTTGCTATTCAAGGCCGATGACAGCATCAATCCGACTCTAACCCAGAACCTACTCTCACCCCCATTGATACTCCAGGTGGGCGACGATTCTTTCAGGGTCGGTGATGCCGTTTCAAGACAAGCCAATAGAATCGCTTGGTCGTGGCCATCGTCCCGCTCGCGATGGACGCAAGGGCAGATGGTTACGATCAGCCTGATTGACCCGTCGAAGACTGTCCCGCCGAAGATTGACCCGGCCGCTCCATCCCGTCCCACGATCGAGGCGCTGCTGACCGACCTGCGCGCCGCCTCTAGCGATCAGAGGGTGACGCTGCACTGGCAGGGTCACGGTTTGCGAGGCGGCTATCAAACCCGGCTCAGCGCCGATGGCGGCGCGACTTGGAGCGCCTGGGTCGCGCTGCCGGAGGGCTCGCCGGCCGGCCCCAAAGCGCATACCGCAGACGGCCTCGAAAACGGCAAGCAGTATCTCTTCCAAGTCCGCGCCGTCGGTTCCAGCGGGTCGCCCCGAGGTGTGAAATCGGTGCGCGCTGCAGCGGGCCTGCCGGCCAGGCCGGACCCGCCCTCCACGGCCGCGCACGATGGCCGGATCGCGATCGAAGGACGGTTGGGAGCGGCACATTTCTCGCCGCTGCAGGCCTACCTGTGGCGCGACCTGTCTGCCGGAACGGTGCGCGTGGCGGACCGCGACGGCTCGCGCTGGCGGGCAACGGCCGACGGCCTGAGCAACGGGACCCGCTACGGCTTCGCCGCCCAGGCGCTCAACGAGTTCGGGGCCGGGCCGCCCTCGCTGGCTGCCGAGAACGCGCCGACCGACGCCCTGCCCGCCGCGCCCCGCGGACTCGCAGCCATATCCGGCAGCCGCGGCGGGCGGTCGCTGGTGACGCTGCGCTGGGGCCAAGATCTTGACGCTAGCGCTGCCCCCGGCGGCGAACTCGCGGGCTCGGCTGGCGAGGCCGCATACGAGTATCGCTCGCGACGCCGCGGTGCGCAGGCGTGGCCCAGACGCTGGACGGCGGTGCCCGGCGGCGGCGCGGCCCGCGCCGCCGAGCTGACGGGGCTGTGGTTCGGCGAGTTCTACGATTTCGAAGTGCGCGCCACGGGCGAGCAGAGCCCCGGTGCGGTCTCTGCCGCAACCGTTACCGTGGCACTCCCCGCGGCCCGGCTGGGGGCCTTGGCCGCCGCTTGGACGCACGCCGGCCAAGTCGAACTCACCTGGGCCAGTTCGTCCTCGCGGCCGGGGGCCTACGAGTACCGCTCCAGCACCGATGGCGGCGCGACTTGGGACGAGTGGAGCGCGGCCGTGGCGAGTTGCGAGAGCAACTGCCGCACGATGGTGCCCGTGAGCGGAGCCGGCGTGCATCGCTACCGCTTCCAGTTGCGGCGCGTCGGTCGGCGCGGCACTGCGGAGGCTTGGACGGGCACGCACCCGGACGCACCGCAGGCGCCGTCTTTGGCAAAACCGGCGCAGTCCGGCGCCGACCCCCTCACGCTGCGCTGGAGCAGCGCCGCCAGCGGCAATCCGGCTACCGCCTGGGAATATCGCTCGGTGTTCCTTGACGCACCGACGGCAGCGCTTGGACGGCTTGGACAGCCATGCAGCCGACCGCCATCGACGCCGGCGCTTACGAGTTCGCGTTGCAGCCGCCGGAAGACGCACAGCGCGGCCAGCATGCCGTCCAAATGCGCGGCACCAACGCTCACGGCGTCGGCGCCAGTTCCAACGTCGCGATTTGGACACGCTAGGCTGCGCCCGCCTGGCGCACATGCGGTTTGACGCGCACCGTCTCGGCCCCGCCCTAGCCTTCGCTCGGGGAGGCGCAGTGTCGGGACCCGATTCTTGTCGACCGGAGAAGCCCCGAATGTTCGCGTGGCCAGAGGGGCTGTCCTCGCATGCTTGGGCTCCCGCCAGCAGTGAGCCTGGCGGACCGCGCCGCGAGCACACTGTAGGTGCGGAACTGCAGGTGCATACTGCTCTGCAACTTACGTCAGAACTTCCCCGGATTTAGATGAGCCATTATCACATCAACGCGCAAATCGGCCACTGCTCGACTCCGCACAGTCGCTGGCGACTGAGCGCCGACAGCCAATCCGGCGAGATCCGATTCCTGATCCTGCGGCAAGCAGCCAACACGAGGCGGTGGGGCGGACCCCTCGGCGACGAATCCCTTGCAGGACGCGGGCGTGCCGTACGCTAGCCGCAAGCGTCCAAGCGCTACTTGCGAGACAAGGTGCTTGCTGATTCGACGGTCCCTTCCCGACCCGAACGAGGGACTTGCCGAACGTACCTCTAGCAGGCTAGGCATACCGCCTCCTCTGTCAATCTTGGGCCGGGTTTGGATGTGCCGATCTGGACTCACTCGACGGTACTCATGGAACGCCCGCGCTGTCGCGGGCACCGCGAGTCGAGCCGTCTGCTACGATCCAAGCGCGGAGGTGACGGCTCCCCCTACACTTCCTGCCGTTGAAGCTGGTCGAGAAGCGTATCCGCGCTGGCACAGGAGTAGATCAACTCCAAGACTTGCTCAAGGCGGTCAACCGATAGCTCGCGTGATAGTCGAGCCGACAGCACTTGGGCCACGCTATCGCCGAACCGCGTCCGCGCCGTCCTCAATACGAGTTCTCGCTGGCCTTCGGCGCGACCCTCGGCGCGACCCTCGGCCAGTTTCTGTTCACCCCACGGCAGCACACGTTCCTGCAACATCGTCTGCACCTCCTCGACGCTGCTCGGCTCGGGCAGCCGCTCGCTTGGCAGCGCCTTCTGCATCACATGGTACGCCCATCCGATGATCGCCCGCTTGAAGTTATCATACCCCTCCCCTGGAAATAGGTCTTTGACCATGGCCACAAACGCATCCAGATCTTCCGGCTTCTCGCTGCGCTCGACCCGGAACAGCGCCTCCACGCGGTTACGGCTGGACTCGGGCAACCTCGGCAGCCGCTGCACGTCCAGCAGCAGGTAGCGGTGCGAAACCTGCAGCTGCTCCAAGCCCTCGGGCGCGGGCTCGACCAATTCGCGGGCTTCCAGCGTGGGCGTCCACCTTTGCTTGCCTGCGTAGACCACAATCGGCAGGACCGCCGGGAAGGCATGCTTGGCGGGGAGTTCATTCTTGAGCAACAGCGAGTCGTACAGCGCCGTGACATAGCTCAGCATGCGCATGGCCATGTTCCAGCGCCGGTCCGTCTGGAACTCCAGCATCACACACACGTAGCGGGAGTCATTCTCGCCAATGGGTACGCGCCACACTGCGTCGTGCCGCCTCTCGACCAGATTGGGACCGATGCTCGGCAAGCCGCGATCCTCCATGCGGCCAGGATCGATTCCCCGGGTCCAAGGAAAATCGAAAAACGCATTCAATAGATCCAAGACCATCAGCGGATGTCCGAGCAGAATCCTGGCAATGCGGTCTCGTGCTTGCAGATGCGGGGGAAAGTTGGGTTGGTCGGTCGCGTCGTTCATGGCTTCAGCGTATCGGACCAGTAAATTCCGCGAATCCGGCATTCTGGACCACGAAGGGGGAGAACATGGTCCGCTGATTCCAGGCGCAGGTCCCGAGCCTGAGAGCGGCTGAACATCTCCTCCTGATTGGGGTGACCTTGACCCCGATGCTGGAACCGAATATCCGCTGGACTAGCGTGACTCGCACCCCTGTTAGCCGTGAAGCACATTTCCGGCCACCGCTGATTTCTTTTCGAGAGTAGGAGGAGTTGTTGCACACTGGGTGCCCGAAGGCGGGTCTAGGGGCGAGATGTATTGATTTGTTATCCGTGCTTCAGCGTCGCAGGATCGGATAGGAGGTCATCGCCTCAGAGCCGGAATCCGCGCCGCAACTGGGACCGTGCGAAGAGCCGTGCGTCAGTCGCTCGTACGCACTTCAGTCAGGGAAGAGGCGTGGTGGTGCCCGCTCCTTCACCACTATGTAGTACCATGTGCTACATGGAGCAAGTTGGCATTCGGGAATTACGCCAGAACCTCAGCGTTTACCTGGCTAAAGTCAAAACCGGCTCGACCTTCGAAGTGACTGACCGCGGCAGGCCCGTTGCTGTCCTCAGGCCCCTCGCCGCAGAAGACGACCTGTGGCAGCGACTAGTCGATGAAGGCGTGGTGATTCCGGCGGCCGGCGCATGGTCGGAGGCTGTACCGCCTGCCGGGGAAGTCGACCCGAATCGGACAGTCTCGAAGTACCTACAGGAGATGCGAGAAGACCGAATATGAGACTGGCGTTCTGCGACTCCTCGGCTCTGGTGAAGCTTATCGTGGACGAGCCCGAATCGGCAGCCCTTCGGCAGAGCTTGGGGGCTTATTCGCACGTGCTAGCAAGCGAGCTGGCGGAGGTGGAGGTTCCAAGGGCGGTTCGCCGGAGCGACCCAGGAAGGGTTGTGCTTGCGCAGCGTCTAATTCGCAACCTCGAGACCGTGGCTCTCGATCAAAGCGTGATCAAGCGAGCGGCGTCGCTCGACCCTGTGGAATTACGCAGCATGGACGCCGTACAACTTGCGTGCGCGCTTCGGCTCGGGCCACTCGATCCGGTCTTCATTGCCTATGACAAGCGCATCATTCGAGCTGCATCGGCGGCTGGCCTGCGCACGTTGTCTCCAGAGTGATTCAGCTCGGTGTGAGGCTTTAGAAGTGGGCGACAGGGAACCATCCTAGATTGCGTCGGGGGGCGACACGCGTCCCGCCACTATCTTGGCTCGTTCCGCCTGATCGCAGCTGTTCAAGACCAGTGAGGAGCACTTCTTGAATGCTACGCCAAAGTACGACCTCCTTACTGATGAGCCACTATCACATCAACGCGCACATCGGCCACTGCTCGACTTCGCACAGTCGCTGGCGACTGAGCGCCGACAGCCAATCCGGCGAGATGCGATTCCTGATCCTGCGGCAAGCAGCCGACACGGAGGCGGTGGGCCGGACCCCTCGGCGACGAATCCCTTGCAGGACGCGAGCGTGCCGTACGCTAGCCGCAAGCGTCCAAGCGCTACTTGGGAGACAAGCTGCGTGCTGATTCTAAGGCTCCTTCCCGACCCAAACCAGGGACTTGCCGAACGTACCCCTAGCAGTCTGGGCGTATCGCCCCCTCTGTCAATTTTGGGCCGGGCTTGTATGTGGCCGACCTGGATTCGGTTGGCGATACCCTTGGAACTCCTGCGCTCTCGCGAATGCCGCGAATCGAGCTGTCTACTCCGATCCCGGCGCGGCGGGATCGGCTTCTCCTACACTTGCTGCTGCCGAAGCTCGTCGAGAAGCGTATCCCCGCTGGCGCAGGAGTAGATCAAGTCCAAGACTTGCTCAAGGCGGTCAACCGATAGCTCGTGTGCAAGTCGAGCCGACAGCTCTTGGGCTACGCCATCGCCGAACCGCGTCCGCGCCGTCCTCACTACCAATTCTCGCTGGCCCTCGGCCATCTTCTGTTCGCCCCACGACAGCACACGCTCCTGCAACATCGTCTGCACCTCCTCGACGCTGCCTGACTCGGGCAACCGCTCCCTTGGCAGCGCATTTTACATCGCATGGCATGCCCATCCGGCGATCGCTCGGTTGCAATCAATAGATCCCACCCTTAGAATTCGGCAAGCTGCCGACACGGGGCGGTAAGGCGACCCCCGACAATGAGTCCCTTTCAGTATCCGAACGTGCAGCACGCGAGCCGCAAGCGCGGACTGGGAGAGAAGCTGCGTGCTGATTCTACGGTCCCTTCCCGACCCGAAAGAGGGCCTTTCCGAACGTACACCTAGCAGTCTGGGCGTATCGCCCCTCTGTCAATTTTGGGCCGGGCTTGGATGTGGCCGATCTGGATTCACTCGACGGTGGTCTTGGAACGTCCGCGCTCTCACGGGCACCGCGAATCGAGCCGTCTGATACGACCCAAGCGCAGAGGTAACGGCTCCCGCTACACTTCCCGCTGCTGAAGCTGGTCGAGAAGCGTATCCCCGCTGGCACTGGAGTAGATCAAATCCAAGACTTGCTCAAGGCGGTCAACCGATAGCTCGTGCGCAAGTCGAGCCGACAGCACTTGGGCTACGCTATCACCGAACCGCGTCCGCGCCGTCCTCAAGACGAGTTCTCGCTGGCCTTCAGAGCGGCCCTCGGCGCGACCTTCAGAGCGGCCCTCGGCGCGACCTTCAGAGCGGCCCTCGGCG
>Ga0209021_1004179_pt1 | contig 10857 bp, 6 predicted proteins | sample PinacodermFT_FD_187299 | JGI IMG/M metagenome (GOLD analysis project Ga0209021, IMG submission 187299) | Host-associated microbial community of the marine sponge Aplysina aerophoba from Gulf of Piran - sponge pinacoderm, lysed by freeze-thaw... | ecosystem: Host-associated > Porifera > Sponge >... | reverse complement strand
GGACAAGACTGCAGCCGATTGGATCAAGGCACTGAGAAGGGATGGATGGGCAGAAGAAGCGCGCTCCGGTGCAACACGAGGATTCGTGAAGCAGTCGATCGACGGCACTAGACGAAAGCGGGTGGTGATTCACTTTCACCCGAAGAAGCAGTATGGTCCTAAACTGATCCGATATCTTATTAGGGACATCGGTTGGAGCGACAAAGACTTGCGTCGGCTCAAGATGATCAAGTAACAGCTCCGATTTTGCCACTCTCGTACTTTACGCCGGGGCTTCTAGCCCTACGATTGAGTACGAGAGGCTTTGAACTGGATACTAGTGGTCATGAATGGAGAATTCACCTCTGGAGACTCGCAAATTGTCGGCATTGTCTCCCGTCTCAAGCAGTTCGGCAAAGAATCACTCGACAGGGAGTCGGCATCTCCGGCCTCAACATTGGGCTCGCTGCGCGTACGCTCGTCAACGACTTGGAGGATTATCCACACGCGTTCGTCCTAGGGTGCATCGCAGACCGTCGAGCGCACGCCGACATCGCGTGGAGTATTCCAGGCGCGATCCGAGAAGCAGCCGGGGACTTCGAATTCGAGACATTGGCGGAGCTTCCCGAGAGCGTATGGTCCTCTGTACTCGAGACGTCCGGACATCCGCTGGCCACCAAGATGAAGAGATTGCTTCCTGCGGCCATCCGGTTCATTGCCCACAGGTATGACGGTGACGCCGCACGAATCTGGGCGACGGGGAGTAGCGGGATCGCGGTCGCCAGACGCTTCCTAGCGTTTGATGGGGTTGGTCCGAAGATTGCCAACATGGCGGCGAATATCCTGATACGCGAGTTCGGGATCGAGCTCGCTCGGCCCATGCCCGACATTGCGGTAGACACGCATGTTCTACGCGTGTTTGTGCGACTGGGTCTTCTGCGACGGCTCGATCACAGCCAGCAGCGCTCGACTGACGAAAAACAGAAGTTGCGCGTCCAACTGCGTGCTCGCGAACTCAGTCCCGATTGGCCTGGGGAACTCGACTGGCCGACATGGCATATCGGACGCGAATGGTGCCACGCTCGTCGTGAACGTGAGTGCGGAGAATGCCGCATGGGGACCGTCTGCCCATCGAGCAGAATCACTTGAGCGATTCCCTGTATAGATGCCGAGGGCGCTGCTGGTCACAGAGTTAGGATGACCAAATTCGGACCGTTAGTCTGGGCGATTGCTCTTGGGTCAAATCCAGGACTGCCCGTTGGTCTTTCTCCGTCATCGCAGCTCATCCTGAGTGCAGACATCGGACTTGACCCAGTGGCCCACCTATGCCTTGGCGTCGTCGATGCAGAGACCGATGAGCAATCGGATGTTGCGAAGATTACTAGAAATCTACCGACCACGCCATCAGTCGTTTCTTGATCGAGCGAACCTCCTCGAGACCATTCACCTCTAGCGCCGCTGCGGCCCGGTGACGTCCCACCAGTGCCCGCCGTTCGTGGTCTTCAGCACGCCGCCTTCGCCGCCGTAGTACAGGGTTGGCGGAGTAGTCTTGGCGTCGAATACTAAGGTCCACGTTCGGCTCGACCACTGCAGGCCAGCCGGCTGAAAGCTCTGGCCGCTATCGACACTCCGAAAGACGCCTTTCTTGGTGCCCGCGTACACATGTCTCGGGTTGCTCGGATCGACCGCGAGGGTCAGGATGGTCTGTGCCAAGAGCTCGCCTCCCGCGGACCATGACCACCCTCCGTCAGTCGACCGGTGGACGCCACCCGGGTTTGTTGCTGCATAGATCACGTTGGAATCGGTCGGATCGATGGCGATGGCCGCGACATCCATGTCAAATAGACCATCCGGATTTGCGTTCCAAGAGCCCGCACCGTCTGTGGATTTGTAGATGCCGTGCCACGTGCCCGCATAAAGTGTGTCGGGGTCTCGCGGGTCTTGCACCAAACATCGCAGCGTCTTGTCGATCAACCCTTGGTTCGCTGCGTTCCAAGTTGCACCGCCGTCCACACTCTTGAAGACGCCTCCGCCATCCGTTGCCGCGTAGATGTCTTGTACATTGGCCGGATCGACCGCTAGGCCGCGAATACGGAGGTTTGTCAGTCCCGTGCTGGAATGATGCCATGACGTGGCTGCGTCGCGGCTCTTGTAGATACCCGCCTGGAACGTCCCCACGTACAGGACATCGGGGTTGGCCGGGTCAAGTGCGATCACTCGTGGAGACAGCGCCTCCAGTCCTGTCGATGGCCAGTTGTCCGCGCCGCCCCGAGTGGTCTTGCACAGCCCCTTCGCAGCGCCGGCATAGATGATCTGGGTGTCGGCGGGATGCAGGGCGATGGCCTGTGTCTCGCCGCCACCCGGCGAACCCATCTGCCCGAATCCAACGAACGGGGCCGCTGCCATGACGAATGCTAGCGATCCAATGCGCATCTATTCGCCCTCGCCCGCTTGCCACGGGAACGCATAGCTTGGCTGCGACGAATAGCGTCGCAGTCCGATCTTGACGGTCGTGCCCGCTCCCGGCTCCAGATCCACGCGGACGTATCTCCCGTCGACGTTGACGCGATGCTCTGTCGGCTGGGTCGCTTCAATCGGCGCCGAGCCCGGGCCGTTGGAACCCTTGATGGCCAGATAGGTCACTTGTGTGATCCCGTGTTCGCCATATGCACCGCCTTGCACGATCATTGACCGCCTCTCGAAGAGGTTGGTGTTGACGATCTCGATCTCCACCTTGTCGGGCCCGACCGCCGTCACCAAGGCGGCAACGCCTTGGGGCAGCCCCGGTTTATGAGCGTCGAGGTCGAAATAGCGCACATACGAATGCAGCATCTCGCCGCGCTTGTGGACCGGCAGCCCGCCGATTGTTAAGCGGACGAGATTGTCGGTCGGCATCGGCTCGAGACTGAGCCAGTGTGCGTCGAACCAAGTCTCCGGGTCGCCACGCTCGTTGAGAACGCGCTTTAGCTTCCGCTGAACGAACTTCAGGTCTGCTTTCAGCGCCTGGAGAGGGAAGTCTGGATTGCGCCCTTGCACGAAGTAGGCCCAGCCTAGGTCCGGATCGCTGAGCTTGCCAGCTTCGAGTTCGAGGCTGGCTAGGCGTTCGATGTTCTGCCAATCTTCGGGTCTCTGGGACGTGTGCCAAAGTTGCACGTGTGGCTGCGCTGGCTCAGGCACGAAGTGGTGCCACTGATTCCTGTCGTCATAGCGGATCGGCACCATGGATACGCCTTCCCGGATTTCGCTGCGCTCGCGCAAGACTCCCATCTGGCTGCGGGGAAGACCTAGCCAGCGGCTCTCGCCCGTGAGTAGAACTGCCACTTTGGCCGCAGTCAGGGATGCCAAGACGATATCGGTGCCACCCCTGGGCCACTTCCAGCCGTAGTAGCCCCCCCACCAGCGGCCGTCGGTATGTTCGCCGATCTTGCCGCTGATGCCGACGTTGTCCGGCGTGATGCCGTCGTTCTGCTCGGTGAGCTGCATCCACTTGGCCAGGTAATTGGTGACCCAATGGCGGTACTTGTCCTCGGTTGTGTAGAGGAATGCGTTAGCGATCAGGGGTGCTGCGGTGAGATTGATCGGTACGTCACCGCGGGCCATCCGGTCGCTCATTGTCTTCACGATCCGACCGAACTGATCGTCTGCGGGACTGTCGTTGATCCACCCAGTGGCAGACGGCACGCCGGGAATGTCGTCAAAAGGCAGATGGTAGTAGACCAAGTTTGCGTTCGTCGGGATCCAGTCGCGCTTTGTCCACTCCATCTTGGGCCCGCGGCTGCCGGTCATTGAAGCCCGCATCAAATTTAGGTCCGGGTTGTAGTTGGGGGCTTCAGGGTCTTCGCCGGTGTACATTGCGGCAAACCGAGCCGACCGCTCGCGGAAGCGCTGGTCGTACGGATCTGCCATACCCAACGGGTAGAACGACACATAGCCTTCGCCATGGTGCATCCAGTCCCAGTTGCTATCGAATTCGCGATAGATCTGGCCGTAGCGGGCAAACTGGCGGGTGATGCCCTCCCAGACGTGGCGGTGCAGCGTGTCGAGTAGCTTTGCGCCGCCGAGCACGTGATGCAGCGAAAAGCCCCGAAATCCTTCGTAGGCATCGTCTGAGGAGTTCATTCCTCCTTCGTAGCGCTCTTTCCAGCGCAGTGTTCCGTCCGGCTTGACATACGTGTTGTAGAACTCTACGCCAGCGCGATCCATGGTCTCGATCAGGTGGCGCTGCATCAGCGCCCAAGGCGGTGCGCTCCGAGGTTGGTTGACGTGTATCGCGGGAATATCGAGTTCGGCTTCGGCGGTGCTGGAATCGGCGAGAGCAACCGATAGGAAAACCGCTGAAGCAGGCAATACTGTCACGGACCTCTTCAACGCGAATAGCAGTGTTAGCGATATGGGGTTCGTGGGCACGCAGCCTCTCCTCCGCTGTTGTTTGTCGATGTCTGGCATTTCCGCGACCATCCAATCTAAGGTGCTCCGGGCCAGCTGGATCGCAGCTGAATCAAGTTGCAGAGCATGTCAAGGATGCCATGTTCGAGCGCGACGTGCCAGTGATGCTCACGGCCCATCCGCCAAACGTCCCGTCAGGTGGTGTCGAGACGCTGAGGATAGGGCGCACCGCCCATGCCGCAGCTTAATGGCCGCATAAGAGGATTCGCGCACACCGTGCCAACAACTTTGCAAAGCCCCCAGACTCACAACACGCCGCCGATTCCGCGCAGCGGGATCTGTCTTAAGCAGGTCGATGCGGCTCGGGCGGTCCCGATGAGTTCCTCGCAGGAGAGCCCTCAACTCGCGGCTGATTCTTGGGGAGGGTTCTGCTGGCCGGTGCCACCACCATTCAGGCAGGAGCTATACCCCTCGCAGTCGTCCATTCTCATCAATGGTTACGGCTTGTACGGTCCTCAGTGGGATCGCGAGGTGATAGCGCGCATGACGACGCTCACCGGTTCGCCTCAGCGCACCTTTAGTCACCATGTCGGCGAGGTCTCTCGTCGCGGTTGCGGGCGTGGCCCTTGTGATCGTCATGTAGTTTCCGGCGCTCAATCCACCGGTGAACCCTTCGGGCCCTTCGCGCAGAATCCGTAACAGCGCTTTCTCCTGTCGGTCGTTGAGCCGACCGCGCAGACCATCGAGTAGCTTGGTCTTGTCGACCATGAATTCAACACGGGCTAGAGTCCGACGCTGGGCTTCGATCGTGATGCTGGAAAACCACGCGATCCAAGAAATTATCTCGTTGTCCTTACTGGCTGCTTCCAGGGCTGTGTAGTATTCCTTGCGCCGTAGCAGCATGGTCGCGGCCAAGGCAGTGAATGAGGGTTGTCCTTGGCATTGTGATAGGGCTTTCTCGCAGATCGCGCGGCCGATTCGGCCGTTACCATCTTCGAAGGGATGAATTGACTCGAAGTACAGGTGCGCGATCGCAGCCCGTGTCAAGCCAGGAAGTGGATCAGGGCCTTCGGGAGCGGTCCGGTTGAACCAAGCAATGAACCGCTCCATCTGCCCGGGCACCTCCGCAGCCGGAGGCCCTTCGTAGTGCACTCTGGGCGAATGCATGGGGCCAGAAACGATTTGCATAGCTTCACTACTTGTCCGATAGTGACCAACGTCACCTAGATCCCGTCTTCCACGAAGCAGAACCCTGTGCCAACGGAAGAGCATTTCGTGCGAAAGAGTCTGTGCGAACGAGCGATAGAGATCCACCATCATTTCGGCGATTCCTCGCTCCGCCTGCGTCGCTCGCCGCTCGTCGGTCGCTAGGCCGAGCTGCCTCCTGATCGAGGAGCGTACGCTGGCCCGATCCAAGATTTCTCCCTCGATCTCGGATGTGGTTAGCGCTTCGGAGCTAATCGCCTCGATCGTAAGTTCTTCACGGTCGACCTCGTGTAAGTGCCGAACCATGCCCTCAAACAAGCCCCTCCCGACGAGAAACACTTCCTCCGCCTTCTTGATGCGATCCTGATCCCAGGAAAAGTCTGGCCAGTCCGGTCGTTGCCAATTCCATGTCATGAGCGAAAGGGGCGATAGCTATCGATCATAATAGCTGATTTTTTGATCGATAGCGGCCGGTGCTATCAATCATGCGGTTGGTGACAGCACCGCGGAGTCGACGATTCGAGCACTCGCGGTGCATCTGCGGCTGAGAAGCCAGCGAAGCTGCGCTTGGCCGATATCACAAATTGATCAACGGGGACGAATGAGCCGCCTCTCTTGGGGTACAGGAATCGCACAAGTCCTCGCCGATTAGGAGGTTACCGAACGGCGTTCATTGATCGCCCGCCCACCCAGTGCGGAATCCTGCGCCTATGCGAAGATACTGTCGATGCGGCGCACAGGTCGAGCCCGTAGTCGCGAAGGGAGCGAAGCTTTGTGACCGAGATTCAAACCAGGCTGAGCGGCGCTCAACTCGCCTTCGCACCTCTATGCCTGTTGCTGTTCGGCTTGGCGCCTCAGGCCGCGTGGGCAGATCCGAACCTGATCCTCTACAACGGCAAGGTTGTAACGGTAGACCGGGAATTCTCCATCGTGGAGGCGCTGGCGATCAGCGGCGACCGAATCACAGCGGTCGGCACGAATGCTGAGGTGCGATTCCTGGCTGCGTCGGAAACCAGGTTAGTCGACTTGGAGGGCAAGACCGTCCTACCGGGCCTAATCGACACACATACCCATCCGCTTGGCGCGGCGCTATACGAGTTCGACCACGCCGTCCCTGAAATGGAGACGATCGCGGATGTGTTGGAATACTTCCGCCAGCGGGCGAGGGTCGTTCCCGAGGGGAGTTGGATTCGCCTCCAACAGGTCTTTATCACCCGCCTGCGCGAACAGCGCTATCCGACGCGGGCCGAACTGGATGAGGCCGCCCCCAAGCACGCAGCCTATTTCCGCACGGGGCCGGATGCTTCGTTGAACTCGCTCGCCCTAGAACTGAGCGGCATTGACCAAGACTTCCGCATACCCCAAGGCGAGTTAGGTCGCATCGAACGCGAGGCCAACGGGGAGCCGACCGGGATCATTCGCAGCGGGGCTCACCTGATCAAGTTCGAAGAGAGCCAGCGAGCGCCCACTCGCGAGGACCAACTCCGGCGGCTCAGAGAGTTGCTGGCTGCCTATAACCAAGTTGGCTTGACCAGCATCGCTGATCGCAACGCCAGTCCCGAGGCCGTCGAACTCTACGAGGAACTGCTTGCCCGGGGCGACCTGACTGCCAGAGTGTTTGCGAGCTTTGCGATCAATGCCCAGGACTCGCTCGAGGATATCGAGGCCTCGATCGCCAAACTGGCGCGTCACCCGAGACACCGCTACGGCCCCATGCTCTGGCTCCGCGGCATCAAGTTCTTCTTGGATGGCGGCATGTTGACTGGCAGTGCCTACATGCGAGAGCCGTGGGGCGTGAGCGAGGTGTATTCGATCACCGACCCGGACTACCGCGGGCTGCGGTTCGTTCCTCCTGGCAAGACCTACGCAATCCTGCGGCTGGCGCTGCGGCACGGTCTGCAGCCCACCGCGCACTCCGTCGGCGACGGCGCGGTGCATGCGCTGATCGATGCCTATGAGGAGATCAACGATGAGTTCCGCGTGCGGGACATGCGCCCGTGCATCACGCACTCGAACTTCATGAGCCCGGAGGCTGTCGAACGGATGGCAGAGATTGGCATCGTCGCGGACTTGCAGCCCGCGTGGCTCGAGCGCGACGGCGCCACCCTGCTGAAGCAGTTCGGCGAGGCCCGCCTGCGCTACTTCCAGCCCTACAAGAGCCTCCGCGACGCTGGGGTTATCGTGGGCGGGGGATCGGATCACATGCAGAAGATCGGCGACATGCGGTCGATCAATCCCTACAACCCATTCTTCGGAATGTGGATCGCACTCGCGAGACAGCCGCGCTGGACCGACGCCACGCTCCAGCCGGAGCAGAGGATTACCCGTCAAGACGCCATTCGGCTTTACACCGCCAACAATGCGTTCATCACTTTCACGGAAGACGAGAAGGGATCGCTAGAGGCTGGCAAGCTAGCGGACCTGATCGTGCTCGACCGCGACATTCTTGAGTGCCCTGTCGACGAAGTGAAGCAGATCCGGGTCGAGCGGACGTATCTTGGCGGCAGGTTGATTCACGGAGGCGATGGTCCGCGCTAGTTCGCCGATGCGATCGGCTGCCGGACGAAGCCACGTGCGGCCTTGGCTCACACAGTGCCACGCGAGTGGCGAGCCGGCCGGCTGAGAGGCCGGACTCCGCTACTGTTCGATTACGGGAAGCAGGATGTGAGACGCCTGGCTACTGGAGTGATAGATGGTTTGGCTAGCGACCACCGCCTCGGCGCTGGTGCCGTAGGGCTCGCCATTGTTCAAGTTGCGGGCAAACTGCGGGAAGTGGCTGCTCGTAACGTGGACTCGGATGCGATGCCCTCGTTGGAATAGGTTCGCCGTCCCGATCATGTCGAGCTCCATCCGGTAGATCTTGCCGGGTTCCATCAGGACCTGCTTGGTCAGGCCCTCTCTGTGGCGGGCGCGCAGGACGCCCTCCGCTACGTTGATCGAGCGGCCGTCCGGGTACACGTCCACCAGCTTCGCTACGAAATCGGTGTCCACCGCAGTGGAGGAAGCGTACAGCACAAGCTTCAGCGGGCCGACCACCTCCACCGGGTCTTCGAGGATATCTGATGTGTAGACCAGCACGTCCGATCGGTCTTCGATCGGACGCTGGTCTCGCGCTCCCGAGGTTGTGGCGACTCCGCAGCAGTTCGCGCCCCCGAGGCTTGGCACGGGGTTGGCCGGATCGTAGCGATAGCTGTCCGCTGGCGACGCTTCGGAGGGTTTGCTCCACGCCAGGACGCCGTTTCCGTGGGAGCCGTTGGCGCTGCCATCGCTATCGAAGTAGAGCGGCGTGTATTCGGTCCGCTTCAACGGGTACTCCTGCTCGAAGCGCCACGCGTTGCGGCCCATCACAAAAATCTTCACGGGCGGCTCTTCAGCCAAGCCGTTGTCGATGCCCTTAAGCCAGTAGTCAAACCAGCGCAGGGTCAGCGCGTTGATATCGACCACTGCCGCCTCGCCCCAGTCCATGTCGCCCACGGTTCGGGCGACGCCGTGCTCCCAAGGACCGATCACTATGTTGCTGCCCGTGCGCGCCGCAGCCGTGGCACCCTCGGCGCTCACGCCCGCGTACCCTCGCAAAGTGCCTTGGGCGAAGATGTCGAAAAAGCCGCCCATGGTGTGGACCGGCACTCCAATCTGGTCGAAGTGTTCTTCGACACTCAAGCTCCGCCAGTAGTCGTCGTAGTCCGGGTGGGCCAGCCAGTCCCTGTAGAACTGGGCATCGCGACCCACCAGTTCTTGCATCTCGTTGAGCGGCAGATGCCAGACGACATCGTCATATGAGATCGCGTCGGGACCACCAGCCATGGCGTGCGGACCGGGATTTTGCATGATCCGTGATTCTTGGCGGACAGGTCCCCAACCGAAGTTGAAAGCTAGCCGCCAGCCGCCGTTGACTGTGATCCAGTCGTGGTAGATGCTCGTGGATGCGACTCGCGGGAAGATCGTTACCAAGTGGGGCGGTTTCGCTTGGGCCGTGCGCCACTGCACGTGTCCTAGGTACGATCCACCCTCCATGCCCACCTTGCCGTTCGACCACGGCTGGACGGCGGCCCACTCAATGGTGTCGTAGCCATCGTTGAAGTCGTCCCGGAACGGCTCCCAGCGGCCCTCGGACTCATGCCGGCCCCGCACGTCCTGAAACACATAGGCATACCCTCGGCGGGAAAAGTAGACTGCGGCCGCGTAGGCGGAGGGAGCGCGTTCGGTGGAGTAGGGTGTCCGCGACACGATGACCGGGTGTTTGCCTTCGCCAACGGGCCGGTACACGTCGGCGTAGAGCACCACGCCGTCGCGCATGGGGATCACGACGCGATTTTCGATGCGAATGTCATTGTGGGGTGGGGGAGACTGCGGGAACTCGTTACCGGTGCTGGAGCCGCAGATGGCCAGCAATAGGGTCGCGGCCCAAAGGAATGTCGGCCAAGGGCAAGTGGGCTTGTGGCTGTGCATGAATCTTCGTGCTGGTGCCCCACCATTCTGGCGGCAGCCCCCAATGATAGCCACAGATCCGGCTGCGACGTACTTGGCTGACCAACGCTGGATGGGACGGGAATCGGGGTCGAGTGCCGCACGACCTAGAAATACCGCGATCCGTGCCGGTTCGTTCCCAGCGGTGACAGCGGTGCGCATTGGAGTGCGTTTCTCCCGGCGATACTCCTCTACACGTCGGTCCCGCGGATCAGCAGCGCGTTTTCGCCACGGAGCATCGCGCAACACTCGGAATGACGGCCGGGCCGGGACTGAGGGATGCGCCGGTTGGTCAGTCCCCCACGCGGAATCCTTCCTGCGGATCCACTATGGCCTGGGCGGGCTGATCATGACATGGGCGCCCGGGGTTCCGGGATACATCAGCCAGGGACCACTGTCCGGAGCCCCGGGGACTCCAAGGGACTCCGGCGTCGCGTATGGCGTGTAGATCACCCAGCGCAGGTACGGCTCGATAACCTCGTCTTTTGAGGCGTCGTAGCCCTTGCCCGTCAGTACGTAGAGCATACGCGGTTCCCGGGGCATCTTGACGCGTCCCTCGTCAACGTCCTTCCAGCGCACTTGATGGCGCTCTTTGCCCTTGTAGCCTTGCGCTGTGAGCTCGCGCCCGCGCGCCATGAACGGCTCGAGATCCTTGTGGTAGCAAGCAACGGAGAACTGGTCGTCGCCCGGTGTGTCGGCTAGGCAGTGCAACTGGTTCGGTCCCTTGCGGAGAACGCCCAACTCCCCAGCGGAGTCGTAGCCCAGCACCGTTGCGCCCGCCCGCAGATCCTCGGGGGCTGCCCGGACGGCGGCCGCAAC
>Ga0209021_1004173_pt1 | contig 10866 bp, 12 predicted proteins | sample PinacodermFT_FD_187299 | JGI IMG/M metagenome (GOLD analysis project Ga0209021, IMG submission 187299) | Host-associated microbial community of the marine sponge Aplysina aerophoba from Gulf of Piran - sponge pinacoderm, lysed by freeze-thaw... | ecosystem: Host-associated > Porifera > Sponge >... | reverse complement strand
CAGCCCCAGCCGGTAACCGTCCGGCAAACTTTCTATCTGGCCGTGTCTGCCGGGCTGATCGGGAAGACGGAGGCAGAGTACCGGAATACCGTGTGCCGACTGCTGAGCGATGCGCGGCTGTCAGGCGATCTGTCGTGGCAGACCATCATCGACCACACGCGGAGTGGGGTGCATTTGCGCACACACGACAGTCTGCAAGATGCGCTTGCCAACACGAAGCGCTATTACCGGCGCGCCATGTGGCACAATCAGCCGAAGCGTGTCGAGATTTGGTGCGAGAAGGCAACCCTACAAGGCGTCATCGACTCGGTGACCCTGGAGTGGGATGTGCCCCTCTATCCGACGCGGGGCTATCCGTCTCTTTCCTTCCTGCACTCATGCGCCGAAGAAATGGACGCGGAGGGCAAGCCGACATGCATCTACTACATCGGCGACCACGACCCGAGCGGCCACGACATCAGGCGCAACGTCGAAGCAAGACTGCGGGAGTTTGCACCGGACGTGCCGCTGGTCTTCGTGCCGCTGGCCGTGACGCAACGGCAGATTGAGGAGTATGACCTCCCCCTGCGTCCGACCAAGCAGACCGACGTGCGGGCGAAGAACTGGGAGGGCGGAAGCGTCGAGGTAGAGGCCATCCCGCCCGACGTCCTGCGAAGCCTGGTGAACAGCGCCATTGAGGGGCATGTCGATCCGCGCGAATGGGAAGTCATCAAGGTGGCGGAAGCATCAGAACGCGAGCTGCTGGATGTCGTCAGCAACGCCCATTGGAACTTGGCCGAACGGACCAGATACAGCATCACAGTGCCGATATGATGGTTTTATCAGACTTGTCCGATAAAACGTGTCAGGGCGCTGTCTGAGAGAGCGTGTGGGCATCTTGCAAGGCGTACCGGCCAGCATGGCGACATCCTGCCCGCATTCGGCCTTGGCCTCCGTCAGGAATTGGTCAACGTCCGGGGCTTGTTCCGGGAAGACAGGCGCACAGTGCGTCACTGCCCACTCAAGCCATGCGGCAAGGGCTTTCAAGGGGGAAGCCGATCATGGGACAAAACGCCTTTTGAAACAGCATTTTCCTTCCTCAGGCGCGGATGTTTCCCACGCTCTCTCCCAAGCTGGGCGGTGAGAACGGCACAGAATGGAGGCCCAAGGGCAACACCGCGCTGTGCCGGCTGGCACAGATTGAGAGGTCGCCCGGTGGTGACCGCGCACCGAACGGAACCTTCGTCACAAAGAGTGACGATGGTGAACCACTGTCCGGCGCAGAGCGTAAACGCCTGTCCCTGGCCCGCGTCCGCCTCGCCCTTCTGGTGGCGCACTGGCGATGTCCGCCACGACACGCCCCGCCGGCCATCGCCGAATAGCCTGTCAGCATTCGGACGGGTGGATGCGAAAGGCCCCTCTACGGCGCTCCGTGGCGCTCCGGTGCCGTGACAGGGACGGGTGACGCTTTCCGATCCCTCGCACACGGAAGGCCAGACATCCGCAATACTACCCTGCCAGTCAGGCCGCGATGGCATACCACGCCACACTGGAGGCCACTGGATCGCCTCACTGGATGCAGACAGGAATTGAGCCTCGACAGGGGCACGGCGCTCTACGGGCCTCTGTGGGCCGCGCCGGGGAGGACGGTGGGTGCGGCGCTCGACCTCCGAACGCGGGCAAGGGCCGGGTGACGGCAGAGACCTGCCGGACGGCGCACGGCAGGCTTGCCAGGGTCGTGGTCTGCAATCACCTCTGTCAGGGGAAGCGAATCCGTCGTGTGGAGGCGAAAGTGTAAATGCGGAGCCGGGGGAGTGGAACGGTAGTGACGGTTGAACCGCTCCTGATGTGCCATCCTCCAATGATTCTGCACAGGCAAAAAAGGGGGCCCCTCGGTCCGGAACCGTTCCGCGATCCCCACAGAATCCCATCCCGAAAAAGGGGGTCCCACAGACCGTTTCGGGATCGCCCTCATAGTTCTCAGGGGCAAAAAGAGATCTGGCAGCCCAGTACCGGTGCAGGAGGTCCCGGATGGCTTCGATAGTGGGGCCGGGATTGTGGGTCTTGTTGGTCGCCCTGGTGGCGCACTTGACGACCTCGCCACGGCGGTCTCCGTGCGTCTGGAGTCCTCGACGCGGGGGGCGGAACTGTCGTTCTATGCGACGGACATCATCTACGAGGAGGCGCGGGGCATCGGCGGGTGATGTCAGCCGCACTCCGGGTTTGCCCGGAGGTATTCTGCCAGGAACTGATCGAGATGCCCGGCGGCTACGTCGCGATACAACTGGTCGTCGCCATGGGCCATCAGATGCAGTGTGGTCCAGACGATGACTTCGCCAGACTTCCCATGGCCGCTGTCTATCGCAAAGCGACGAAGGTCCATCTCAATGACGGTTGCTGCCCCGTGGCTTCCGACCAAGACATTTAGTACTTGATACTGATTCTCGTCGTCGAAGATCCTGGCGGACCGCAAGCGCGATTCGGCGGCGTTCCACAACTTAATCCACAGTTCCGTGTTGTCTTCGGCATTGCCCCATAGCGCGATGTGCAACGCTACCGGCGCGCATTGCGTGGCAAGATTTTCAGCCGCCCGCTCGCCCTCCAGCAACAACGCCTCGGTGGGTGATGCTACGCACGCCGCCAGCGCGGCGGCGATGAGTGTCCGTTTCATGTTTCCAGCCCTCTAGTCGATTGCACCAGGCCCCAGTCTATCGCTGGGCTTGTGCTTGATCCAAGGGCCGGGCGGATCGCCCTCGCCCGACCATGTCGAGAGCGCCATGACGGCATCGCCGAAGAATTCATAGCAGTAGCGGTGCGCCCAGCCGGTGGCGTCGAGGCCGCAGACCAGCCCGAAGGTGTAGGCGTATCGGTAGACGCCGCACCAGCCGTGGCCGGGGATTTCGCGCACCGGGCAATACTCAGGGGGTATCCAGGCGGGAACGGCGGGATGGTCCGTCATCAATTCACGGCCATTGACGGAATGAGGTCCTGGCCGTGCCGGATCAGCGCATTCCGCAGCGTCAGCGACAAATGGTACAGGCGCCCGCACCGAGAGCAGTTTGCCGAGGACTACGCAAGTCGGATGCCTGGCGTCTTGGTCTCGCAGTGACCTTAGGTCACCAATCGACCTCATCCAGGACGGAATTACCGGTAGGTCCCGGATTCAAGTCCCGGCCGGATCGAAGGACGAGAAACCCCCGGCGGACTGACGATGTCCGCCGGGTGGGTTCTTTCTCAGTCCATACGCTCGGGAGGCAGGCCCTTGAGTTCCCTCTCGATACGGTAGAGCCTCACGAGAATGGCATTCAAGGCGCTGTCAATTCGATACAAGAGCAATAGTGCCACCGCGCCCCCTATGCCTATGGCGTAGGGTTCCCAGCCTGAAAGATCGAAGGTGGGCATTGGCCTATCCATCCAGCGGCTTCGAAGGTGCGTCGAACTCCATGATCCGTGCCCGGCACTCGTTCATGGAAACGTAACCGCCACCCTCGGCAGGTGGCCATAGTCGCACGCTGACGAAGATGATACGCGCCAGCTTCTCTGCCAACTGCTCATCACGAGAGAGACTCGCAAAGCCGCTATGGGAAAACCAATGGTCGATCTTGGCGTGCAGGGAGGCCTGGATGCCCTCCTTATCGGTCATGTCGTAAGTTCCTGACAGCGTGGCGAGGAACATGTTACGAGCGTTGTTGCAGGAGCGATGGGCTTCGTCACGCGACACATCGGGACCAAACACGTTTACCAGAACATCAATCTCGTTGTTGTCCCACGAGTACGAGGCAGAGCCGGTCCAGTCGAATGCCTTATTCTCGTCTACCGTCCATCGCCATGCCTCCTCCGCAGCACGGTCTGCCTCGACTTTCATCCGCATCATCCCCCAGTCCCACAACGTGACAGGCTCGCTCATCAGCCATTGCCCGATAGGCCCAGGCTCCGCCCGCACCGGCATCGCCAAGATGCTCAGGGATATCGCCACCAGCAGTAGCCGTTTCATGCTTTCACCCTCCTGGTCTGATTACAGGGACACCGATGGTGCCGCATGGCGCTCTCACCATTGGCCGTCGTCACCTTGTGGCCTCGTAGCACGACTGAAAATCGCTGGAGATGATGGCCTGTAGGTCATTGCGGGACTGGATGATGTCTTCGAAGACGCCTGCGATAGCCTTCAATGTCGCCTCCAGGACTTGCATCACAGCCGCGTCAGTCGGTGGATTGTTCACGAAATCGTCACGGTCGCGCTGGTATCTTTCAGCTATGGCCTCCATCCGCCCGACGATCTGCGCATAGGCCCTGTCGTTCGCCTCAAACCGTTGTTTGGCGCGGTCACAAGGGTCCGCCCACACCGGCATCGCCAGCACGATCAGGGACACCGCCAACAGTAGACGCAGTTTCATCCCACGCCCGCGTGTACCAGTCCGCGAGGAATGCGTCCCGTCATCGCCACATGGTGCGCCGCTTCCCGCTCCGCTCCAGACCGCGCCATCTCCTTCTCCCGAAGATCACGGACGTGACGCAAGGTTTCGGTCAGCATCCTGAACAGGTCGCTGTTGTGCCGATCCAGTTCGGCAACCCCCGCCTCCAGTTCAGCAACCCTCGTCTCCAGTTGCGAGACAAGGCGCATGGCGCCTTCCGAAGGATCGTCCGCCAGCCCCTTCGGTGACACCGGCCACGGTCTCCTCTGTGAACGGGCAAAGTGCCGCGCCGCGTTCGCAATGCCACGCCGCGCATCCTCCCGGCCCTCCCGATAGCCCATGGCATTGGCAATGGCCTGCCAGTCTCCGCCACTGCATCGCAGCGTGTAGGCCCGTTCGCCAATGCCCTGAGTGCCTTGCGCGTCCTGTGTCATGGCGGTCTCCCGTTGATGTCGCACCTTACCACGCACTGCGCTTGTGCAGTGGAATGATGAAGGGCGAGGGGGATTGCGCCGCGGGGAAACATGGGGCTGGAGCATGGGGCAGGTCGCCAACTGCCCCCCATAAAAGGGTAACACAGCATGGTGCAAATCATGGGATACGAGGACGGGGTATCGTCAAATTATCGCTCTTATTCCAATAGTTAGCGTCCTATATTGACTTCCCGGCAGACAACTGATTACGGGAGAGGAACCAGTCTTAGCGTTCCCTTCTCCAAAGACAGCGCCACCGTTCCATCACGCAGACGTTCGATGTCCCGTCCAAGCAGGTCGTAGCGCCATCCGCATGCCAGCGGGCTGTCGCCCGGGGGCGTGGCGGCAAACCGGCGGATCTCGTCTGAGCTGGCGATCAGCGCCTGGGCCACGCCGATTTCCTCGCAACGGGCGTTGATCAGGGTGCGGATGAGATCGGCAAGGGCCAGCGGCACTCGTGCCGCTTGGCTGTCATCCGGCCGTGGCAAGGCGTCCGTGCCGATCTCCATGGCACGATTGACCGCCTGGACGATCTGGCGTCCCCGGGAGCCTTCCGCCATGCCTCGCGGAACCAGCCGGACTCCCTGGAGCGCCTCCTGCGACTGCGGTCGGGAGGTGGCGATGGCGACAAGGGCGTCATCGGTGATGATGCGCCGACGGGGAAGATTCCTTTCCTGCGCCTGCCGCTCCCGCCATGCCGCGACCTCGCGCAACACCGCGAGGTCGCGCGGCCGCCGGGGCTTCTTCCTGATTCGCGTCCAGGCGTGAGAAACGTCATTTCGGTAGGTCTGCGGGTCGTTGAGCCATGCCATTCTCTCGCCGACCCACGTCTCGCGCCCCTTGCTGGCCAACATCGAGGAGAGATGTTCGTAGACACGGCGAAGATGGGTTACATCCTCGAGGGCATAGGCGATCTGGTTCCTGGAAAGCGGCCGTTTCGACCAGTCCGTGATCCGCGCTCCCTTGCCAATGGCCTTGCCGGTGACGGCCTCGACGATCCGGGCGTAGCTGACCTGTTCGCCATGACCGCAGGCCATGGCCGCAATCTGGGTATCGAAGACCGGATGCGGCAGGGAGCCTGAAAGATGGAGAAAGATCTCCAGGTCCTGGCGACCCGAATGGAACACCTTGAGAATGTTCCTGTCGGTCATGAGATCGAATACAGGACCAAGATCGACACCGTCCGCCAGGGCATCGATGACCGCCGCATCACCGGCGCCGGCGATCTGGACAAGGCACAACTGCGGCCAGAACGTACGCTCCGGAATGAACTCCGTATCGACGGTGATCCAGGTGTCGTCCCGCAGGCGGCGACAGAATCCGGCGATACTTTCCGTGTCGGTAAGAACCTGCATGATGGCCTCTCTACCGGCGCGCTCCCCGGAAGTCCACTCCGGGGGTGTTGCGTCCTCGGACGCGGTCTACGCGCGACTGTCACGCCCGTAACCCTGTCGACGCCGGCCGGCCCTTCTCCACGCGGCGCTCCGGACGAGGCGCGTCGGCAGCCATGGCCTCGCATCATTGCAGTGCCGTGAATGACGGAACACGGCGGCATGCCATCCGCCCCTTGACAAACAGGCGGGCTTGCGTTGTCTAGCTTCACACCTGCTTCCCGGAATGTCGTTCATGCACCGTTATCGCACACACACCTGCGGTGAACTTCGCCGCGACCATGTCGGAGCGGCCGTACGCCTTTCCGGCTGGGTTCACCGCAAACGGGATCACGGCAACCTCCTCTTCGTTGACCTGCGCGACCAGTACGGCACGACCCAGTGCGTCATCGAGACCGATGATCCCGGGTTTGCGGCTGTGGAGCAGATCCGTCCGGAAAGTGTTGTCACCGTCGAAGGCGAACTGGTGTCGCGTGACGCCGACACCGTGAACCCGGAGATCGACACCGGCGAGGTCGAGGTACGCATCCGGGAGTTCCGCGTGCTGTCGGAGGCCGAACCCTTGCCGATGCCGGTGTTCGGCGAGGTCGACTATCCCGAGGACGTGCGCTTGCGGTACAGGTTTCTTGACCTGCGCAGACCATCGATGCACGCGAACATCGTGCTGCGCTCGAGGATCATCGACTCCATACGCCGGCGCATGACCCAGGGCGGTTTCCTGGAGTTCCAGACTCCCATACTGACCGCATCGAGTCCCGAAGGGGCACGGGACTTCCTGGTCCCCAGCCGCCTTCACCACGGCTCCTTCTACGCCCTCCCCCAGGCACCGCAACAGTTCAAGCAGCTTGTCATGGCCTCCGGCTTCGACCGCTACTTCCAGATCGCGCCCTGTTTCCGTGACGAGGATGCGCGCGCCGACCGTTCGCCCGGGGAATTCTACCAGCTCGATGTGGAAATGGCCTTCGTGACGCAAGACGACGTGTTCGAGGCCATCGAACCCGTCATCAGCGGACTGTTCCGGGAGTTCACGTCGTTCCCGGTCACACAGTCACCCTTCCCCCGCATCGCTCATGGCGAAGCCATGCTCAAGTACGGCACCGACAAGCCGGATTTGCGCAATCCCCTGGTCAACGTCGACGCCACAGCGCCCTTTGCCGATTCCGACTTCAGGATCTTTCGCCGGCAGATCAGCGAAGGCGCGGTGGTCCGCGCCATTCCCGTGCCGGGAGGTGCGGCTTCGCCGCGCAGTTTCTTCGATCGCATGATCGCCTTTGCCCAGGAGAACGGGGCGGGAGGCCTGGCCTGGATTGTCTTTCAGGACGGTGCCGGCAAGGGGCCCGTCGCACGGCTCCTGAAAGACAGTGAACTCGACGCAATCCGTTCACTCGCCGGACTTGGTGACGGCGATGCGGTGTTCTTCTCGTGCGATTCGAAGGATGCGGCCGAACGCATCGCCGGTCTCGTGCGCACCCGTGTGTGCGATGAACTTTCTCTCGCGGAGCGGGACAGTTTCCGGTTTTGCTGGATCGTCGACTACCCGATGTACGAATACGATCCGGAGAGGAAGAGGATCGACTTCAGCCACAATCCCTTTTCCATGCCCCAAGGCGGCCTCGAGGCCCTGGAGACCAGGGATCCCCTCGACGTCCTGGCCTACCAGTACGACATCGTGTGCAACGGCGTCGAACTGTCGAGCGGAGCCATCCGCAATCACGAGCCGGCCACCATGATCAAGGCCTTCGAGATCGCCGGCTACCCGGCGAGCGAGGTCGAGGCGCGGTTCGGCGCCCTCCACGACGCCTTCCGCTACGGGTGTCCTCCGCACGGAGGCATCGCCCCGGGGATCGACCGCATCGTCATGCTGCTCGCAGGCGAATCGAACATCCGTGAAGTCACGCTCTTCCCGATGAACCAGCAGGCCCAGGACCTGATGATGGGAGCGCCGGGAGAGGTTTCCGGGCGTCAGCTGAAAGAACTCGGCATCCGCCTCGCCAGGCCGTCATGAACGACCGTCAGCCTGGCGACCACGCCGTCTGCGGCCGCCCGACGGGCTTGCCGTCGACGAGAATCCGGTCGACCCGCTCGTTGTAGAAGGCGATGTGACTGGCGATGCGTGGACATTCCGGAATCGGATCGGGATAGACCCAGGCGATGTCCTCGTGGGCAACGCCGTCGATGATGAGTGAAAGGTGCGTGGCCATCCCCTTGTAGGGACAGCGCGTGGTGGTTGGCGATTCGACAAGGAGATCCCGACGCACGTCGTCCGGAGGAATGTAGTAGCGGATCGGAAGATCGGTTTCGAAGAGGAACTGCGCCCGGTTGCTGCGCGCCAGCACCTCGCCGGCATGGATCACCTCGACAGACCGGTGGCTCAGCAGCGTGTCGACCCGGACGCGCGGGTCCCGGGCATGAACGAAGACCTCCTCGTCCTCCTCGTACCAGTGATCGAGGCTCTGCCAGTAGAAGGCGATGCGATCCTGCAGCGCCGATGCCTGCGGCAGCGGATCGCGATAGGCCCAGGCCGCATTCTCCGCCGCGTGACCCTCGGTCGTGATGGTCCAGTAGCAGGCATCCCCCTTCCACGGACAATGCGTCCTCTTTTCGGTGGAGCTGAGCCGTTCCATGGCAACATCGTCACGGGGGAAATAGTAGACCGGGGTATGGCCCGTCTCGCGCACCAGAAGGACGTCCGTGCTGTCCACGATCGTCTCGCCCCGCAACACCGCCCTCACCCGCCTGGGAGAAGGTTCATACTCCACGCGATGTGTCATGGTCCCCGCCCGCTTCATCCGCCATCGATCCTATGCACCCGCCCTGCCCCGATCAACGCTGGAACAAGATTCCTCACCCGGCGGCCTTCTTCCCGCGTTTCGCGAAAGTGTGCTCGGGGCCCGGGAAGCGCCGGTTGCGGACATCGCTGGCATAGGCCATGACCGCCTCTTCCACGATCTTTCCGACCTCGGCATAGCGCTTCACAAATCTTGGCGTGAAGGCGTCGAACATGCCGGTCATGTCCTCGGTGACGAGGATCTGCCCGTCACAGGCGACCGATGCGCCAATGCCGATGATGGGTACGGTCGAGGCCTGCGTGATGTCGCGCGCGACGCTCTCGACGACTCCCTCGACAACGATGGCGAAGGCTCCGGCCCGGGCAATCGCCCGGGCGTCTTTCAGGATACGCCGCCGGGTGGTGTCGGAGTGGCCCCTGGAGCGCATCTGCGCGACGCTTCGCGCCCGCTGCGGCATCAGGCCGACATGGCCCATCACGGGAATGCCATCCGCGACCGCAGCCTCGACCGTCCCGGCAAGACTGTCCCCGCCCTCCATCTTCACGGCATCACATCCCGTCTCCGAAAGCATGCGCCGGGCATTGGAGAGGGCCACATCCCGGTTGTGCTCATAGGTGCCGAAGGGCATGTCGATGACGACCAGGGTGTTGGCGGCTGCCTGGGCGACAGCCCGACCGTGGCGGATCATCGTGTCGATATCGATGGTCCGTGTCGTTTCCATTCCGTAGAGCACCATGGCGACCGAATCGCCGACCAGGATGAAATCGACATGCCGGTCGATCCTGGCGGCCATGGGTGCGGTATAGGCCGTCAGGCCGACGATCGGCGCACCACCCCGGGGGCCGAGCAGTCCGCATGGATCCGGTTGGCCGATCACCATGTCCTACTCTCCTCCCGGCAGCGTCACCGCCACATTGTCGATCAACCGTGTTCCTCCAAGTCGCACCGCGCACAGCAGCCTCGCCGCGCCGGCCCGCCTCTCCGCCGCACTGAGGGTGACGGGGTCGCGCAACGAGAGATAGTCAACGGCGTCGAAGGCTTCTTCCAGTCGCCTCACGGCGTTGCGGACCGCCGTGTCCGGAGGCTCTCCTGCGTCAAGCGCACCACGCGTCTCCATCAGGATGCGGAAGAGTCCGGCCGCGCGCTGGCGATCGTCCCCACCGAGGTAGGCATTGCGCGAGGACATGGCAAGACCGTCCGCTTCTCGCACGGTGGCCACCGGAACGATGTCAATCCGAAGGTCGAGGTCGCGGACCATCTGCGTCACGACGACAAGCTGCTGGTAGTCCTTTTCGCCGAACACCGCCACGTCGGCACCGGTCTGCATAAACAGCTTCAGCACCACGGTGGCGACGCCCGAAAAGAACCCATCCCGGTGATCGGCCTCGAGTCCTTCACCGGCACCGCCCGGCGTGACGGTCGTGGCAAAGCCATGCGGGTACATGTCTCTTGTCCCGGGGGCATAGACAAGATCGACGCCGGCATCAAGAAAACTTGCGATGTCCCCGGCCTCATCCCTTGGATAGCAGGTGAAGTCCTCGTCCGGTGCAAACTGCATGGGGTTGACGAAGAGACTCGCCACCACGCGGCATGTGCGCTCCCTCGCCGCCCGGATCAACGCACGATGTCCGTCGTGCAGGGCGCCCATCGTGGGAACGAGGGCAATGGTGTCACCGGCCACCCGCCATTCATCCAGCTGACGGCGCAGTGTCGCCACGGTGCGTACAGGCGTCATACCCACCCCGAACTCGTCATTGTGCAGTGCAGCATAGATTGACCGCCAAGACAACTCGCCCGACCGATGCTCCAGGGCGCCGAAGTT
>Ga0209021_1004172_pt1 | contig 10870 bp, 9 predicted proteins | sample PinacodermFT_FD_187299 | JGI IMG/M metagenome (GOLD analysis project Ga0209021, IMG submission 187299) | Host-associated microbial community of the marine sponge Aplysina aerophoba from Gulf of Piran - sponge pinacoderm, lysed by freeze-thaw... | ecosystem: Host-associated > Porifera > Sponge >... | reverse complement strand
CAGGTGATCGCCCCGGTGCGGCAGGTGGACACCGCGGAGGAACTCGAAGAACTGATGTTGCGCAACGAAATCGTCGTCGGGATATTCATCCCGCGGGATTTCGAACGCCGGCTGCAGGATCCCAACCGCGAGGCGGCCCAATTGCTGGTGGATGCCACCGACCCGCTCATCCCGCGCACCGTTTCGGCCATCGTGGACATGCCTTTCGGGTTACGCGAGCACGCAGCGTCGCCCCGCCTGATCCCGAGAACCGGGCGCAGCCAGGACAGCCGGTTGTTTTCAATGCGCCAGTACTACAACCCCGAGCGCCGTTCGGCGGTGATGATCGTGCCGGGCACCATCGGCGTCATCCTCACCTTCACCATGGTGCTCTTTACCTCCATCGCCATCGTCCGCGAGCGCGAACGGGGGAATCTGGAGCTGCTGATCACCACGCCGGTTCGATCCATCGAACTCATGATCGGGAAAATCATTCCCTACATCTTCATCGGCATGCTGCAGGTGAGCCTGATCCTGGCCGCCGCGGTCTTTTTGTTCGATGTGCCGCTGCGCGGGACCCTGGTTGACCTCTACCTGGCCTCGCTGGCCTACGTCGTCGCGGTGCTCGGTCTCGGACTGCTCATCTCCACCATCGCCAGGGTGCAGTTTCAGGCGTTCCAGCTGACTTTCTTCATCCTGCTGCCGTCGATCCTGCTTTCAGGCTTCATCTTTCCCTTCGACGGTATGCCGCAACCGGCGCAATACTTCGCCCAGATTCTGCCGCTGACCCATTTCGTCGTGCTGGTTCGGGGGATTCTGCTCAAGGGCGCGGGCCTTGTGGAACTGGTGCCGCCGCTGCAGAAGCTCGGCATCCTGTTCCTGGTCACCATGACGCTGGCCATTCTCCGCTTCCGCAAGCGGCTGGATTAGCAAGCATCGAGCTCCGCCGATTGCGGAGTTTCGTGCTCGACGTGACGCGAGTCTACCCGGCCGCTGCCAGTCCGATAAGATTTACGGTTGCGGAGAATATGAACGCTACGAATCCGATGCGCAGCAATCGGTGATCGAGACTATCCCAGGTAGACAACAATCGGCTCATTGCGCTCACACACGTGTTGCGAAGACGCTCAAGCTCCGTTTCCTCCTGACATTGCAGTTTCTGGATTTTATGGAGTTGCAGCATGTGTTTACTCAAGCGCAACGCGGGAAACGCCAGGCAACAGCCTGCCCCAACTTCAGCGAGGGCGGCCGAAAACTCAAGCCAGAACGGAATCATCAGGGCCGGTCACATTGCCTCAAGGTGTTTTGCCTTGACCGGTACCCAACTCTCCTGGAACGATTCGGCAGGTTTCCTTGTTCCCATGACAAACTGCAGACCGCAGGCACCTGTTAATCGATAGAGCGTTTCGACGCTGGGCCCCTGTTTGCCAAGCCCGGACTCCAATCGACTGATGTCGGGTTGCGACATTCCAGCACGCGCTGCGAGTTCGGCCTGTGTCAGTCCGGCGTCAATTCGCATCTCGCGTATCATACGGGCAGCACGCATGATCGCATCACGTTCCCCATAGCCGTTGGCAAAGTCGTCGGCAAAGTCGCCCGCATCCTCCCCGCGTTTGCGCAACTCTTCCAAAACGGTGGATTCGCCAGTCTCAATCGGCGGCGCCATTCGTTTGCTCATATCCCGAAGAACTCCTGCATTCGAGTAACTGCCCGCGTCCGAGTCGCTCGTTCGCTCTCGCTACCGAGCATCGATAGTTGAACCAGCAACAGCGCCCGCCCATGAACCGCCAGAAACATTTTCAGCTTGTAGCCAGTAAACGCGTACAGACTGCATCCGGCATCCGTACTCACCCGTGACGAATTCGCCGAATTCACGCTCTGCATCCGGGAACACATATAGTTCGTACGCGGCCAATATATCAAATTCCCTATATCCCAACAATTCAGACAATCCGACATCGGCGATACCCGCCGGCACGTGGTCGAGTGCCTCGATTGTACGGAACGGATATCCCCGGGCAGCATGGCCTTTCTTCGCGGAATCACGAGATTCGCTGTATCGGGGGAGAAAATCGCCATTCTCCGCTTCCGCAAGCGGCTGGATTGACTGACTTCGGCCGGTCGGCCGTCTTCGGCGAGGCGGTTTGCCACCCCCTGCAGCAGAATTCTTGCGACAGGCTGCGTGCGCTCAGCGAACTGATCGCCGGACCGCGAGAAAGATCCCGGTGACCACCAGGCCTGCGCCGATGAGATGGTAGGCAAACAAGCGTTCCCCCAGGAAAGCGACCGCCAGGGCTGCTCCAAATACCGGAATCAGGTTCAGGAAGACCGCCGCCCGATTGGCGCCCACCGAGCGGATCGCGGCACTCCAGAAGAACACGGCGATCGCCGTGGCCCCGAGCGACAGGTAGATGACCGCGCTGACGCTCTGAATCGAAACAATGAACTGCCGCCCGGAAAGGGCTTCCGCCACGTAGAACGGCAGTACCAGAACCGCGCCGGATACGGAAATGAGGAACAGCAGCACGGCCAGCCTGGGCAATCCGGCGCCCCCATGCAATGCCACCGCGTAGCCGGACCAGAAACACACCGCCCCGAACATGATCAGATCGCCGCTGTTGATGTTCAAGTGCAGCAAGGCGCCGAAACTGCCCTGGAATACCATGAACAGGATTCCCGTAAACGCCGACACGACGCCCAACGCCTGGACCCACGACAGGCGCTCGGCCAGGAGTACGAGCGCCACCACGGCCGTCACGGCCGGTTGCGTGGCATTGATGACGGTGGCGTTGATGGCCGTGGTATAGCTCATTGCGACGATGGACAGGGTGTTCCCGACCACCATCAGCCCGCAAAGGTTGGCGACCCGTCGCCGCGATTCCGGCGTCGCCGGGAACTCTCGGCGCAGCCCGGGCAACGCGAACGGCAGAAGTACGATCACCGCCCCCACCCAGCGCCAGAAGGCCAGCGCGAACGGCGGTGCGATTTCGTGGACGCCGCGGGCGATCACCAGCGCCGCGCTCCACAACACCATGGTCAGAATCAGGTACAGGTAGGCGAGCGGCCGCCCGACCGGTTTCACGGTCTTGAGCCCGCAAGAGTCCCGCGCCGCACCAAGATCGGTGAGGCGGTCTTCCGCCCTGTGCAGCAGGACTCTTGCCAGGGGCTGCTCGGCATCGGCCAACTACTCCACAGGGACGAGCGAATAGCGACTGTCGGCAGCCAGGCATTCCGCTTCGGGCAGGCCCAGTTCGCGCCGGACGATGTTGGTGCCCTGCACCAGGGCGGCCATCTTGTAGCGGGCGTGGCGGCGGCTCATGCCCTCGCGCCCCATGCCGCAGTCGGAGCACAGGATCAGCCGCTCCGCCGGAATGTGCTTGAGCGTGTCCCTGATCCTCTGGGCGATGTCCTCGGGCCGCTCGATCTGCAGGGAGTGATGATCGATCATCCCGATGGCGATCTTCTTCTCCTCGATCACCCTGCCGATGGCCGGAATGTCGCGCATCCCCGAGCTTGTGGATTCAAAGGTGATGACGTCGGCATCGACACCATTGTAGGTTTCCAGTGCCGATTCATAGCTCTGGACTTCCTTGAACATTCTTTGCTGCGACGGGTTTCCCCAGCACGTATGACACCAGACCTCCGTCTTCTCGCGCAGACCCTTGACCGTATTGTCGAAAATCCCGGCCATGTCGGTCATGTCGTGCTTGCCAAAGACCTTCCCCCGTACCGGGATCATGTGAATGGCCGGCTCCTCGATCTGGACGACCGGACAGCCCGCATCGGCCAGCTCGTTGAGTTCCTCGTTCAGCGCATCGCTGAACGCCATCATCCGGTCGAAGGGGTTATCGTAGTAGCGGTCATCCACGGCCGCGGAGAGGATATCGGGGGTCACGGTCCCGAACTTGACCGGCCTGGCGGTGAGCCGCTGCGCGGTCTTCCACATGGCCGTGTACTGGAGGTCGCCGCGGCCGAGGGGTCCGACGATCCGCGGCATGACCCGGGCTTCCAGGTAGTCGTGGAGGATGTGGCCCATGGGGAACGCCACTCCGCCGGTCTTCATCACCGTGGGCTGCGGATCGGTCCTGTCGAGTCCTTCCATGTGGAACAGGGGGTAGCTCGTCCAGCTCTGCCCGCCCACTTCCTCGTCGTAGTGGGCATCCCCGTCCGTGCAGATGTCCAGGCCCGCCACTTCCTGATCTCGCAGGTGCACCGCGACCGTATCAGTGTACTGCTCCCTGTAGCGTAAGTTCATCATCCGTCTGAGAAACGTTTCCGAACCCAGGTTCTCGGTAAACCAGCTCGGCCGCGGCAGCGAGCCGATGATCGTGGTGGGCAGCATGACGTCTGCCGTCGCTCTAAGCATGGGTAAAATCTCCTGAGGTTGGTTCCGAAGCGGTTGTTCCGATGCGGTTGGTTCCGAAGCGGCAGCTTCGTTCGAAAAACCCGGTCTGTTATCCCTAGCGCCTGTTGTCGTGGTGGGTGCCGTCGATGATGAGGTCGAGATCGCGCTCGATGCACGGCGGCGCCGGAACCAGTTCACGATCGGTCAGCGTCGCCACCCGAACCTGCTTCTCCCAGGGTTCGGCCAGGACCGCCGGATCGAAGGCGGTGGCCTGATAGTAGAGCGTATCCGCTTCCCGCCAGAGACGCTCGACGACCCTCAGGTCGGTGGTGTGGAAGGTTCCGTCATCCGTCAGCCAAGTATCCTCGTTGAAATTGACGGTCTCCACCACGAGCGTGTCGCCTTCCCAGTGTCCGACTGCATCGCCAAGATAGTCCGGACCGATATCCGTTCGATGGCCACGGCCGTCCGTGGGAACCGTGCGGAAATGACTGCCGGTGATGTCGTTGTAGAGAAAAACCACCTGGCCCGGCACATGCACGATCTTGTCGGGCGGTCCGATGCGGGGAACGCCCGGCGGGAAACACTTCAGCGCGGGATCTTCGACGACCTGCCTGTCATCCAGGTCGCGCACCTTCGCGAGAAACTCCGGTTTGTAGGTGGGCCGTTCGGCCGGAACCCGAGCCGGAGCCGGACCCGCCGCTTCGTCCTCGCAGCCCCGAATGCAAAGCGACGCGCCCTTTTGAACGGGCCTGACGTGCAAGACGCCGTCACCGTTGTACCAGGTGCCGTTCAGGTCCGGATAACCGTCCGCGGTCCGGGGAATGTCGGACTCGGTCTGTGCGAACGCGGTTGTCAGGACCGCACCGACAAGGCCTGCGGCCAACACGGCCGCCAGACTTCTGGAAATGATCATGATGCTCTCCCCGCCCCAGGTTCAGTCATCCGACGAAAGTTGATAGTGGTGCCCTTCCGGGTAATGGATCCTGATGACGTAACCCAGATTGTCGTTCTTGTTCCAGGCGCGTGCCGCCTCGACCCGGACAGGTTCCCCGCCGCCGCTGAGCATATCCTGGGTCACCTCCACCTTGTAGAGGTACGAGGGCGGGACCGTCTCGAGGCGCCATGTCGTCGTCGCGCCGGTCTCGTCTTCCACGTCCAGGTGCAGGTAGATGTGAGGGTTGATCCAGTCGACTTTGGAGATGACGCCGTTCAGCTCAACCCGGTCACTGCGGTCGAATTGACCGTCGACCGAATGATGAGCCATCGTCGTGCCCGTCATGGCAAATATTACGCCGAATGCTACTGAAATACCGGTCTTCATCTGCATGGGCTCATCAAAAAAAATCACACTACGACATCGCGTTGGAGGGATCAAGGTTCATATAATGGCTGTTGCACACTTCGGGCACGCCGCGACTGGGATTAGGCCGATGACCAGCAACAGAAACACATGCTCTTCGGAATGCATTGGAGACCGATCGTGCCGCCGGTCCGGAGATCGACGCAAGGCAAGCCGGGCACGTTGCGCCGGCCAACACGGCAGCGCCGCGCTGGCGGGGCTCGTTGCGATGCTGCTTGGCGGATACGCGAGTTCGCCCGCCTTCGCCCAGGGTTTCGATACCAGTGGCGGTGAATGGCTGACCTATGGGGGCGATCTGGCCAACACCCGCTACGCGCCTCACGATCAGATCAATGCGGAGAATTTCGGGAATCTTGAAATCGCCTGGCGTTTCAATACGGCATCCCTCGGTCCGACGCCTGAATTCAATCTCCAGACCACGCCGCTGATGGCGGGTGGCGTGATTTACACCACCGCGGGAAGCCGCCGCTCGGTAGTGGCCCTCGATGCGGCGACCGGCGAACTGCTGTGGCTGCACCGGGAGAACGAAGGTGAACGAGCTGAAGTCGCACCCCGCCAGCAGTCCGGGCGCGGACTGGCCTGGTGGAGCGATGGTGAACGGTCCCGCATCCTCTACATCACCAAGGGCTACCGGATGATCTCGCTGGACGCCGTCACAGGGATTCCGGACCCGGCATTCGGCGAGGGAGGAGTTGCCGACCTGAAACTTGAGGCCGATCAGGACATGGACCTGATCACCGGCGAGATCGGTCTGGCGGCCACACCGATCGTGGCCGGGGATGTGGTCATTGTCGGCGCCGCGCACCTGGTCGGATCGCGCCCTGCGAGCATGCGCAACGAGAAAGGCTACATTCGCGGCTACGACGTGCGCACCGGCGAGCGCCTGTGGATCTTCCACACGATCCCGATGGAAGGCCAGTACGGTTCGGATACCTGGGAAGGCGATTCGGCCTCCTATACGGGCAACACGGGCGTGTGGACGCAAATCAGCGTGGACCTGGAGAACGAGCTGGTTTTCCTGCCGGTGGAGCAGCCGACCAACGACTGGTACGGCGGGCACCGTCACGGCGACGGGTTGTTCGGCGAAAGCGTCGTGGCTGTCGACCTGTACACCGGCGAGCGGCGCTGGCACTTTCAACTCGTCCACCACGGAATCTGGGACTTCGACATTCCCAGCGCTCCGGTACTGGCCGATCTCGTCGTTGACGGCGTGCCGGTCCCGGCAGTGATTCAACCGACCAAACAGAACTGGCTCTACGTTTTCAATCGCCTCACCGGCGAACCGGTATGGCCCATCGAGGAGCGTCCGGTGGAAGCCTCCGATGTCCCGGGCGAACGTACGAGCCCGACCCAACCCTTCGTCACCTGGCCGCCACCCCACGACCTTCAGGGCGTGTCCCACGATGACCTCATCGATTTCACCCCGGAACTCCGGGCCGAAGCCATCGAACTCGTATCCCGCTACAAGATCGGACCGTTGTTCACACCGCCGGTGGTGAGCCGCTGGGAAGGTCCGCTGGCCATGTTGATGGTGCCCTCCTCGACGGGCGGCGCGAACTGGCCGGGCGCCTCGTACGATCCGGAAACCGGCATGCTCTACATCCAGTCCCAGACGCAGGTGTCGGCCATCGGCCTGGTACCGGGCGGCGAGGATTCGGATATGGATTACATCCTGGGCGTGGTCCAGGATCCGGCCCTGGGTCTACCGCCCGTCAGCGGTATGGGCGCCACACCCACGGTCCAGGGATTGCCCATCCTCAAGCCGCCCTACGCCCGCATCACTGCCTACGACATGAACACGGGCAACATCGTATGGCAGGTCCCCCACGGCGACACACCGGATGAGGTGCGCAATCATCCGCTCCTGGCGGGCCTGGACATCCCCCGCACCGGCCGGCCCGGGCGCGGCGGCGTGCTCGCGACATCGACGCTGCTCATCGCGGGCGAGAATGGATTCGTCACCACGCCCCACGGGCGCGGCGCGATGCTTCGGGCTTACGACAAGGCGACCGGAGCGGACATTGGCGCCGTTTACATGCCGGCCCCGCAATCCGGCGCGCCGATGACTTACATGCTGGACGGCAGGCAGTACGTGGTGGTTGCCGCCAGCGGGCAGGACTACGGCGCGGAACTGCTAGCATATGCGCTGCCGGAGGAAGAGTAGCGCGAAAACCTGCCGGAGATGGAAATGACAATTCGTCCCGGTTCGCGCGCAGACAAGTCAACAGGGAGAACAACATGATTCGTTTCACAGTGACGGCAGGTGCAATCCTTCTCGTATCGGTGCCGGGTGCGTGGGCTCAGCAGACATTGGACATCTACTGGACCGACGCCGACGGCGCCGCCGCGACGTTGATCGTCACGCCCGAAGGCCAGTCGATCCTCGTCGATTCGGCGTTCGAGCGGCCGGAGAATACCTACGCGAACCGCATCAAGGCCGCGATGGACGACGCCGGCGTCACGCAGATCGACTACGCCTTCACGACGCACTATCACGGCGATCATGTCGGCGGTCTGTTCGCGCTTGCTGAAATGGTGCCGATCATCGAGTTCGTCGATCACGGCGAAACGACGCTGGCCGACGACGGCGGGCAGGCAAGGTATGCACAATATGTCGAACTGGCCGCGACCGGAAAGCGAACCACGGTCAGCCCGGGAATGACGTTACCGGTGCGAGGCGTGGACGTAGTCGTCATCGCATCGCACAAGGAATTCCTGACGGAACCGCTCACGGGATCGGCCGAACCGAACCCCGTCTGTGAGACGGCGAACCCGGCAAGCCAGTACTGCAGGGGCGACGAATGCGTCTCGACCGCGCTTGCGGATTTCGACGGCGAGGACATCTACAGCGCCGGATTCCATCTCTCAATGGGCGACTTTCAATACGTGAATGTCGGTGATCTTTCCTATGGCGGACTACACGCCCTCGTATGCCCGGTCAACAACGTCGGAACGATCGATCTGCTCGACTACCCTCACCACGGCAACGACATCGCCCCTCAATTCGTTGCGTCGCTGGCCCCGGTCGCGGCTGTTTCCAGCGCCGGCGCTACCAAGGGCGGCAATCCGGATGGATACGAGGCGGCTGCGGCAAGCCCGGGATTGGAAGGCTTCTGGCAAATGCACTACGCGACCGGTACGGATGACGCGCACAATACCGAAGAGCGCAAGATCGCCAACCTGGCCCCGGAAAACGACCAGGGCCATTGGGTCAAGGCGGAAGTTCAGCCGGACGGCAGCAGCTTCACGATCACCAACGCACGCAACGGGTATAGCGAGACCTACACCTCGCGATAGGAGCGTTTTCCCCGGACTCGCCAGGAGTTTTCGCAGCGAGCATGCTACGAAAACTCCTAGGGTGCGCCAGAGGATCTGGGCGGCGCGGAGCCCTCAAGATAGATCTCGCGTCCATCGGGAAACGTGAGATCCCGACCGCTCGCCTTGTTGGTGCCGTCGATGGCCTGGTAACCGTCCACCAGGATCTCGATTCCCACCGGCAACGTGTCGCGGGTGATCCCTTTTCGGAACAGCGTGTTCGGCGTTCCGGCCTCGATCTCCCAGCTCTCCACCGTGCCGTCGGGACGCGTCACTTCAATGGTGAACCATGAGTGGGGGTTGATGAGCTCGACCTTTGTGAGTATTCCGCGGAGCTGAATGGGCTTGTTCGGGTCAAATTCCCCGAGAAACGCGTGGTGCGCTCCCACCGGAAGCGAAATGATCAGCATCGTTTGCAGAATCAGGGTCAATCGTAATTTCATCGATCCGCTCCCTCCTGGTTTGCCGTCTCCGCCGCGGCCTGCTCCCGGGCCCGCGCTCCGCTGAGAATGCCCACCATGCCGCGGTTGGTCTCGTGGCAGGCGAACTCGTAGATCAGGCCGTCGAGCCTCACCGTCGGAATCTGCGCCGTCCAGGGACGGGTCAGCGTGACCGGATCCTCCACCGTGAATTCGTATAGCAGCACGTCATCGTCCACACGGGTGAAGCGCTCCGTCAGGCGCATGTGCTCGCTGGTGCTTCGAAAATGGGTCTTGTGGGTGAAGTTCGTGGTCGTCACCACCAGCGTATCGCCGTCCCAGTGGCCTCGGGAGCTTCCGAGCCACTGGCGCACGCTTTCGTGCATCGGCGGTCGCCCATCCAGCGGGACAACACGGGTCTCGTGAACCATCTCCTTCAGGATCAGGACGTGATCCGGCGTTTGCACCAGGTGGAAGTTGTTGTTGTAGGCGGACGGCAGCATTGGCGGCCCCGCCCCCTGATCTCCGTTGCCCGACCACACGATACAGCGCTCCCGCAAGATCCGGTCCTCCGGACCGTCCGCCGGGTGCATGCTTCGATACGCCTCCCGTGCCGCGCGCCGCTCTTCGCCCTCCGGCGTCAGCGCCGGTATCCGCCCATCCGGCGGATCGATGATCAGCGACGTTCGCCGAGTCCTTGCGATCTCCGATCCCCAGTCCCACCAGAAGTCGTTGTAGGCATGAGCCACGTCCGTTTCCACGGGGATGTCGCGGTTACCCCGGAACGTCTCGTCGTTGCGCCGGTTCTGGTAGGCGGCCGCCTCCTCTTCGGTGAGGAAAGCCCGGTCGGCGAACTCTGCCGGTCTCTCCAGGGGCGTCAGGACCGCATTCGACCAGATACCCTGAAGATCCGGTTGCCCGTCCGGCGTTCGGGGGACCTTGTAGTCCGGATCGAACCCCTCCGTCGCCTGCCCATACACGGGCGCGGCCATCGCCATGCCCGCGCCGATGAGCACGACCGTCAAGGCTCCGTAGCAAGTCTTTGGAGTGCTCCTGATCATCGGTTACTCCTCCTCCTGTTTGCGCAGGTGTCCGTACATCTTTTCCTCGACGAACTCCACGCACTTGAACTCCATCAGTTCGATGTTCTGCTCTATTCGGCGGTACAACGGCAGGCTGATCGTCCAGGGGCGCGTGAACACCTCGGGATCCTCGATCGTTGCCTCGTAGCGCAGGTGGTTGGGGCCCATGGGCGTGTACCGCTCGACGACGTGCAGCGCGTTGCTGTGAAAGTTTCCGGCCCGGTCGAACCAGGTCTGCTCGACCATGCTCGACACATCCACCACCAGCGTATCGCCTTCCCAGCGGCCCACCGACCACCCCATCCAGCTATCGGCCGGCGCCGGGCCGGGATCCGTCATGTGGATGGTGCGCACCGCGTTGGCGAAC
>Ga0209021_1004171_pt1 | contig 10875 bp, 13 predicted proteins | sample PinacodermFT_FD_187299 | JGI IMG/M metagenome (GOLD analysis project Ga0209021, IMG submission 187299) | Host-associated microbial community of the marine sponge Aplysina aerophoba from Gulf of Piran - sponge pinacoderm, lysed by freeze-thaw... | ecosystem: Host-associated > Porifera > Sponge >... | reverse complement strand
GCCGCCGGCGCCGCGATAGTTCGGCCGGTCGAAGAACTCCGTGCCCGGCACGGTATGCACCGCGAGCCAGGGCGCCGGCCCGCCGTCCACCGCGCGGAAACGCTGCGAGGCCTCGAAGCCGGGCAGAGCCAGCAGCGATGCCAGTTTCGGCCCGCTGTACCATTCGGACCATGCCGCCTCGCGCGACGGGTCCCTGAAGCCGCATTCCACCATGTAGAGCATGGGATGGAGTATAGAAGCGGGCAGCTGGGAGCGGAAGCGGGCCATGGCTGAAGCCGGGATGAGCTGGAGCGACTATTACGCCAAGACGCGGAACCATCCGCCGCGGCCGACCTTGCTGGAGGCGCTTGCAAGGTTCGGCGGACGGACGGGTCTCGCGGTCGATCTCGGCATCGGCAGCGGGCGCGATGCGACGGTGCTGCTGGCGCGGGGCTGGCGGGTGGTGGGCATAGACGCCGAGCCGACGGTTCTGGCTCTGCCGCGCCATCCCCGGCTGACGGTCATGCGGGAGCCATTCGAGACCGCCAAACTGCCGGCAGCGGACCTCGTGAACGCCAGCTTCTGCCTGCCCTTCTGCCACCCGGATGCCTTCCCCGCCTTCTGGGGCCGCATCGCGGCGGCCCTCGGGCCGGGCGGCCGCTTCGCCGGCCATTTCTTCGGTCCGCGCGACGGCTGGGCCGGTGACCCCAGCCTCACCCACATCCCGGAAGAGGAACTGCGCGCCCTCCTCGCCCCCTTCGACCTCGAACGTTTCGACGAGGAGGAAGACGACGCCGAAACCCCGCGCGGTGTCATGAAGCACTGGCACATCTTCCACGTCGTGGCGAGGAAGCGGTGAAACGGACAGGCCGTTAGCGCTACCGACGAGCAGGCACAGCTTGCGATCCTAATCCCAAATCATTAAGGAGTTCGCGTGCCCTTCTTAGGTAATTGGGAGTCGCCTTCAGCGGCTTCCGGGCCTTGGTTTCTTTAATCGCTGCACTGCCATAATTTTCATCGTCTCGAAGAAAGGCTATGGTTGCGGCTAATTCAAGAACCACATTCGGCTCCTTATCCATTCTGGTTGATAATTCTTTGGCCCTCTCAACCGATAGTCCTCCCATAGGTACTGGAACTTCCTCGGTACTAAAAATGGCGTACGCGATTCCGTGGAATCCAACGCGATCTTCTTCTGCTATGCGTTCATGCGCGCGAGCGTCTTTGACACCCATCGCCAACTCGAACGAATACGGCCCGTAGTGATGATAGACGAACTCCGAATCGAGATTGGCTCCACAGCGATGCAGTAGGTATCCTCCCTTTTGCAATCTTGTTTTTCCTACTAATCGCCCCCCGTGTAGAGCGACCAAGTTAACGACGGCATCCTCCTCATTCATCGCCCTTCCTTTCCAGGGCATGTTCGTGTTTTCCTAGCTCTCGTCCACCATGCGCTCCAGCTCTTCAGCTCGCGCCTCGTCGGCGACATAGGCCCTCTGGATGCGCGCCATTCTTTGTAATTGCGGGATAACTCGAGATATCCTAGCGATGTCCCGAGGCTCCTCTTCGCCCGAAAGAGACTTAACCCAAACCTCTTTTTTATGCCGACGTGCTATCAAAATCGTACCACTTGTACGCAACGATAGAAGAATCATCGTAAAGCACTTGATTTTTCCACTCTAGCTGAGAGCTATCAATCTTGTAGCGAAACCTTCGAAATAGATTATCGTCATCAAAATCACGATTGCCAATATCTACACACTTGTAAAGATCGCGATTGTTAATCCTTGTAGCCAATTTAGCAAAATCTTCGTTCGTGTCATCCGAAAACAATGACAAAGATGACCATATCGAAGAGTCATCGAGTCTGAGGTAAGTTTCGAGATCGGGCGTCTCTTGAGCAAAATAACGGACTATCTCGACACTTGGGTGGCGTCTCTTCATTTGCTCCAGATCGCAAAATAGAGTCTTCAATAGTTCTTCAAACATTTTTTCCGCAGATCGAGTTGTTTTGTGCATATATACAGCATTGTAAAGCCTAAATCGCGCTTCAAGATATTCTTCCGCGACGGAAATTCCCTTTGGTCCCAAATAAAGGCATTGTGCTTTAATGGGTGTTGACGGAGTAGTTTGACCTTCCTCGTCAATTATAATTGAACCCACCCGCAGGCAATCAAAAATCCAGTCTTGGTCGATGTGACCGAACTCGACACCTGTTGCCATCCGATCTCTTTGGATGTAATCGAGCCGGTCCGCATCAAATTGACTGGAAACTATAGTATCGTATATGTCTTTGGGGTGCTCAGATCTCAATACTGCAGCAATTTTCCCTGGTAACTTACCATCTATAGTACGTAAAATGTTTCCTATTTCGGTGTCACCGGTTATGATTTCAATGCTCCACTGCTCATGTGATTTAGGTGTTTGTACGGCGCGGGAGGCCGCTTCAAAGGCATGGCTAAACGGTCCGTGGCCAACATCATGCAAAAGAGCGGCTAGCAAGGCAATTCGTTCGCGAATTGGGTCGTGTCCGCCTTCGCGATGTCGGGCGATGATATCTGCTAATCGGCGAGCGGTGTGATAAACGCCGACGCTGTGTGCAAAGCGGCTATGGGTCGCGCCGGGAAACACGAGATCGGAAAAGCCGAGTTGCCGGATGCGGCGCAAACGCTGGAATTCACGGGTGTTGAGTAGCCTCCAGGCGATTCGATCAGTTTCATCGCGGTCAGGTTGACCTTCGGCTCCAAAGACAATGAGACCGTGGACCGGGTCGCGAAGGCGCTCTGTCCAATTGCTATCGGTCGGCACCACGAGACTCTGTTTCGGTTACGCATGGGCAGTCGACGGGAGAGTAAGAACGATTTGCGATAGCGCAAGTGGTCTTTCGCGGTATTTGGGGAAAACGCCGAAATGCGCCTAACATATAAGCAACACTTATGACAGCTGCCGAGCTTTCAGGTGTTGTGACGACGAGCAGGCGTACGTAATGTAGTCGCAAGCTATTACCAAGGCGCCCCTACACCGTCTCCGCGATCAGCACGATGCCGGAGAGGCAGAGGAGGGCGGTTACGATGCGTTGGAACAGCAGCGCGTCGATGCGGCGGTAGAGGCGGGCGCCGGTCCAGGCGGCTGCCAACGCGACCGGCAGGCAGAGCGCGGCGGCTTCGAGCGCGGCCGTGTCCATCGCGCCCGACACCGCCATCGCCGCGGCGGCGAGCGCCAGCACCACGAGGTTGAACGGCTGATAGACGGCGCGCTGGAGGTCCGCGCTGCCGCCCCTGAGGCGGAGCCAGATCACCGGCAGAGGCCCGGACAGCCCCGCAAAGCCGCCGAGTACGCCGCCGCCGAGCCCGACCGCAGCGTCGGCTGCGCGCGAGGGAGGAGGCTTCGGCAACCGGGCCATCATCGAGAGCAGGGTGTAGGCCACCAGCAGCAGCCCGACGGCAAGCTTCAGCGCCTCGGGCGAGGCGACGGCGAGCGCCGCCACACCCAGCGGCACGCCCAGGACGCCGCCAATGAGGTAAGGCCCGGCGCGGCGCCGGTCGAAGGCGTGGCGTACGAAGAACGACGCCACCGTCTGCCCGCCGATGGAGACAAGCGCCACCAGCGGCGGCACTGTGCCCGGCTCGAGCGCATGGAACCAGACGCCGGCCGCCGCGAGCCCGGTGCCGAAGCCGGCGAGGCCCGTGACGAACCCGCCGGCCAGCGCCCCCAGAAGCAGAAAGATGAGCGTCGCGCCGTCAAACTCCATGACGGCGCGCCGGCGTAGATGCGGACACGGGCGACCGGCTTCAGACGAGCTTCGCCATCGCGATGGCAATGCGCCGGCCGGCCTCTTCCAGCCGGTCGAGCGGCGCCGCGTAGCTCACCCGGACATGCGGCGAGAGCCCGTAGGACGCACCCTGCACGACCGCGACATGCGCTTCCGCGACCAGATAGTCCGTGACCGCCGTGTCGTCGTCGAGCCGTTTGCCGGAAGGCGTGCGGCAGCCAATGGCCGAGGCGACCGAGGGATAGACATACATCGCCCCTTCCGGCGCGTGGCAGGGCAGGCCCGCCTCGTTCAGCGCGGCGACCATGAGATCGCGGCGCTCGCGCATGATCTGCCGGCGTTCTTCGACGATGTCCTTCGGCCCGTCCAGCGCCGCCAGCGCCGCATGCTGCCCGACCGCATTGGGGCAAGAGACGAGCTGGCCCTGGAGCTTCCCCATTTCCCGGACGATATCGCGCGGGCCGCCGGCAAAGCCCACCCGGAAGCCGGTCATCGAATAGGCCTTGGAGACGCCGTTGATGGTGAGTGTGCGCGGGAACAGCTCCGGGGCCACATTGGCCATCGTGGCAAGCGGGGCGTCCGTGTAGAGCAGGTGCTCGTAGATGTCGTCCGCCATCACATGCACATGGGGGTGGCGCGCCAGCACTTCGGCAAGCGCTGTGAGGTCGTTCGCGGAATAGGCGGCGCCCGAGGGGTTGGAGGGCGAGTTGAGCGAGAGCCACTTCGTCTTCGGGCCGATGGTGGCTTCCAGGTCCTCCGGAAGCAGGCGAAAGCCGTTCTGCTGCGGGCAGGAAACCGGCACCGGCACCCCGCCGGCCAGCCGCACAAGGTCCTCGTATGCGCCCCAGAAGGGTGTGGGCAGGATCACCTCGTCGCCGGGGCCGAGCGTCGCCAGGAAGGCGCAGGAGATCGCCGCCTTGGCCCCCGTCGTCGCCAGCACCTCGTCGGCCGCGTATTCGAGGCCGTTCTCGCGGCTGAACTTGCGCCGGATCGCCTCCTTGAACTCGGGGATGCCGTCGCGGTTGGTATAGCCGACGACACCCGCCGCCATCGCCTTCCCGGCTGCCGCGCGCACATGGTCCGGCGGCGGGAAATCGGGCTGCCCGATGGTCAGGTTGATGACATCGATGCCGTCCGCTGCCATGGCGCGGGCGCGCATTGCGGCATTCTGGCTGGCGGAGGCCTTGAAGCGGCGCATCCTGGGCGCAATGATCGACATGGGGAAACCTGCCCCTCCCTGGGCCTCCTGACGGCGCGGGGTTATAGCACCGAAAGGAGCGCCGCCCCATGGCGAGCAACACCCCGCGCAGAATCACCGTCGCCGCCGCGCAGATGGGGCCCATCGCCCGCGCTGAGCCGCGCAGCCAAGTGGTCGGGCGGCTCGTGGAGATGATGCGGGACGCCCACGGCCGGGGCGCGGGGCTGGTTGTGTTTCCCGAACTCGCGCTGACGTCCTTCTTCCCGCGCTGGTTCATGGAGGATCCCGCGGAGCTGGACGCCTTCTACGAGGCGGAGATGCCGGGGCCGGAGACGCAGCCGCTGTTCGACACGGCGGCGGAACTGGGCGTCGGCTTCTATCTTGGCTATGCGGAACTCATCCGCGGAGGCGGGCGCGAGCAGCGCTTCAACACCGCCATCCTCGTGGACCGGCAGGGGCGCATCGTCGGCAAGTATCGCAAGGTGCATCTGCCGGGCCACAGCGAATACGACCCGAAACGCCCCTGGCAGCATCTGGAGAAGCGCTATTTCGAGGTCGGCGACCTCGGCTTCCCGGTCTGGCGGACGATGGGCGGCGTGATGGGCATGGCGCTCTGCAACGACCGCCGCTGGCCGGAGACATTCCGCGTGATGGGCATGAAGGGCGTCGAGCTGGTGATGCTCGGCTACAACACGCCGGCCGCCAACTCCCTCGGGCCGGAGCCGCACCATGTGCGCATGCTCCACAACCATCTATCGATGCAGGCCGGCGCCTACCAGAACGGCTGCTGGGTGGTCGGCGTCGCCAAGGCCGGCCACGAGGAAGGCTGCGACCTGATGGGCGGAAGCTGCATTATCGCGCCGTCGGGCGAGATCGTGGCCCAGGCGCACACGCTGGAGGACGAGGTGGTCGCCTATGAATGCGACCTGGAGGAAGGCCGCTTCAACAAGGAGACGATCTTCAACTTCGCCGCCCACCGCCGGCCGGAGCATTACGGCATCATCACCGCCCAGACGGGCGCGACCGAGCCCGCCGGCGAAGAAGGCGCCTCGCTGTAGCGGCACAACCCGGGCCATGCGCGAGACCGAGCTGTATCCGCCCCTGAAGGCGTTTCTCGAAGCGCAGGGCTATGCGGTCAAGGGCGAGGTCGACGGGTGCGATATTGCAGCGGTGCGCGGAGGCGAGCCGCCCGTCATCGTCGAGATGAAGACCCGGTTCTCGCTGTCGCTGGTTCTTCAGGGCATTCAGCGGCAGGGTCTTTCCGACCGGGTCTATCTTGCCGTGCCGCCGTTCTCAGGCCGCACGCCCCGCCAGCGCGAGGCGCTCGCGCTCTGCCGCCGGCTGGGCCTGGGGCTGCTCGCGGTGCGTCCCGAACCCGAACCGGCGGTGGAAGCGCTGCTCGATCCCGCCCCCTATCGCCCGCGCCTGCAAAAGCGCGCGGCCGAACGGCTGCTGCGGGAGTTCCAGCGGCGCGTCGGCGACCCCAATGCGGGCGGCTCGACCCGGCGCAAGCTGATGACCGCATACCGGCAGGACGCCTTGCGCTGCGCCGCCTGCCTGCAGCGCAACGGCCCGACGAAAGCGGCGACGGTCGCAAGGGCCGCTGGCGTGCCGCGGGCCAGGGCGATCATGTATGCCGACCACTATGGATGGTTCGAGCGGCCCGGCGGCGCGCCTGCCGGCATCTATGCGCTGACGCCAAAAGGGGCCGATGCGCTCCGCGACCATGCCGACGTTCTGGCCCTGCTCGAGATCAGCGGGCCCGGTGTCCCTGAAGCCGGCCCTCATCGTCGATGAGGACGACGCGCGCCGGCGGGCCTTCTCCCCAGCGCCACATCACCAGGTTGAGATCGCCGTCGCTGGCCCCGACGGCGAAGCTTCGGACCTGCATGCCCACATATCCCGCTGCGATCAACCGGTCGGCCAGGGCCTGCGATGCGGGGAGCGTGCCGGCGAGCATCTCCGCTTCCCAGGAGGGGCATGCCAGGTCGGACTCCAACACGCCCAGCGACCGGCAATCTTCCTTGTCCGTCGTGTCGAAGACCGGCTCGGCATCCACCTCGTAGGCGCAGAGCGTCAGCGGCTGCATGGGCCGGCCCAGCGGCTCGGCCTCGCGTATGGCGGTCAGCGGCGCCAGCGAGGTGTAGAGCGCCGGAACGCCGCGCCGGTTGAAACGACCGCCGTGACGCCTTGCGCCTTCGCCGGAGAGCGGCGCCCAGGACCATTGCGGGTTGTGCGCCCGGTAAACCGGGCCCCGGAAACGCATCAGGCGCAGGCGGAGTCAGGCATAGCCGCCCGCCATGATCCGGTCGAGATAGGCATGCACCCGGTCGGCCTTGCCCTCGCGCACCAGCAGGTCGGGCGTGGCTCCGCCGAACCCCGGCAGAGGCTCGGCGCGAAACCAGGCATAGGCGGCGAGCAACGATCCGGTCGCAGCTTCGACACGGTTCAGGATCTCCAGCATCTGGCGCAACCGGGTCTGCGTCTTGCGCGCCCGGACCCGCGAGGCGCGCGAGAACGCATCCTTGCCGAGCCCCAGCGTGCCGGCGATCTCGGACCGGGTGGTCCGCAGCGCATCCGCGACAAGCGCCGGGGAAAACGCCCGATCTTCCATGAATTCGTGAAACTGCATTGTCGAACCTCAGATTCCTTGACGCATTATAGCGACATAAGATCTGTTATACCAACATGCAGACGAGGTTGGGAGTGGCGTCAGCGCTCGGGCCTAGTGGGCTCGCGACCGTAGCGGTGCAGGCCGGGGCCCTCGGTCTTCAGCCAGCGTTCGGCGGTGTCGGTTTCCGGGCAGAGGCGGCGGCAGAGGCTCCAGAAGCGGGGGCTGTGGTTCATTTCGCGGAGATGCGCCACCTCATGCGCGGCCAGATAATCGAGCACGAAGGGCGGGGCCATGACCGCGCGCCAGGAAAAGTTGAGCCGCCCGGCGGCGCTGGCGCTGCCCCAGCGTGTCTTCTGGTCCCGGATGGCAATGCCGCGCGGCTCGACGCCGAGCGAAGCGGCGTGGCGGGCGACGGCTTCCTCGAAGGCGCGCCGCGCTTCGTGCCGCAGCCAGGCTTCCACCAGCCGGGAGCATCCGGCCGGGCTCGCCAGCAGGATGCGGTCGTCTTCCAGCCTGAGCGGGTCCCGTAGCGACCGGTCGAGGCGGATTTGGCGCGGCCTGCCGCGAAACGGGACCGTCTCGCCGGGTTCGAACGGCACCGGGTCCGGCGCGTCCCGCAACCGGCCCGCTACCCAGTCGCCGCGGCTCTTGAGGAACGCGAGGCCCGTTGCTTCGCTGGCGCCCGGCGGCAAGGTCAGCCGCACCTCGCCGCCCCGGATGCTGAGCGAGATGCGCCGCGCGCGCGGGTTGCGCCGGACGGCGACCCGGAGCGCGCGCCCGTCGACCCGGACCTCTCTATAGCGCCCAGTCGACAATATGGCGTTCCAGGTCTTCCTGTTCGGTTCCGATCTCGTCCTCGGAAATCACCTTGCCGCGCACCGACATCTGGGCCAGGTGCACGGTTTCCGGGTCTCCCGAAACCAGCGGATGCCACCAGTAGAGGTCCTTGCCCTCATGCAGCAGGCGGTAGGCGCAGCTCGACGGCATCCAGGCGATCTCGGCGACATTGCGCGGCGAGAGCTGGATGCAGTCCGGCACGCGGGTCTTGCGGTTGGGGTAGTCGGAGCAGCGGCAGCTTTCGGTGTCGAGCAGCCGGCAGGAGACGCAGGTCGGCTCGATCTCGCCCGTATCCGCCCATTCGATCTTGAGCAGGCAGCATTTGCCGCAGCCGTCGCAGAGCGACTCCCACTCTTCCGGCGTCATCTCGTCGAGCCGCTTCTCCTGCCAGAAGCTCATGGCCGCCACCGGTCCCGCCCGCTGCCCGGCTCCTCCTGGCGTTCATTGCCGGTGAGGCCGAGCGCCCACATTGCGGCCAGCACACCGCCCTTCGTTACCGGCAGCAACACGGCGATCAGCGCGAGCGCCAGCGTGGGCCAGACCAGCGCCTGCAGCCAGAGCGCCGGCGCCCAGGCCTGCTCGGCAAACAGGATGAGCGGCACGACGACATGGCCCGCAAGCAGAATGGCGATATAGGGCGGGAAGTCGTCGGCCCGGATATGCCCGAGCGCCTCCCCGCAGCCGGCGCAAACCGCTACGGGGCGCAGATAGCCGGCGAACAGCGCGCCCCGGCCGCAGGCGGGGCACCGCCGGCGGATACCGTTGCCGAGGGCAGGTCCGAGCGCGCGCGCCATACCTGGCAAACTGGCCCCGTCGGCACTGCGGGTCAAGCGGCGCTTACGGCGGCCCAAGCAGGCGGCCCGACGGCCTGCTCCAGCCAGTTCGCCCGCGCCGCGGTCGACCTCGACGCGCGCCTACTTCAGCCGCCCCCGGACGAGCACGCCGACGATGGTTTCCTCGCCTAGGGACCGGCAAGCCTCCAGGCGCTGAAGGCCTTCGACCAGCACCAGGCGCTCGCCGTCCTGGCGCAACAGGACCGGCGTGCGCTGGCCCTCTTCCAGCATGCTCTCGGCGATCGCCTCGACGGCTGCGGGATCGAGGGTGCGGCGGCGTCTTACCGGAATGTAGATATCGGCGATTCTGAAGACCTGATCTTTCAGCATGTCCAAGCCTCTCACGGGCTGGCGGCCCGGAAAAGAGGGAATTCCGCCCGCCTCCGCCATGGATAAGCGGCCCCCGCCGCTCTGTGGAAGCCCGGCATGACGGGAGGGCGATCGGACGCGCCACACGAAACGACACGGACTTCAGAAATGATGCGCTATCCGGCGCCCGTCCGCTCGGCAATGGCGACGATGCGGTGCATCTCGCGCAGCACCGGCTTCTCGATGAGCTTGCCGTCGATCACCACGAGGCCCGTGTCGGCGGCCTCGAACCCGGCGATGATGCGCCGCGCCCGGGCGATCCGTTCCGGCGAGGGCGTGAACACCGCGTTGAGCGCTGCGATCTGCCGGGGATGCACCGCGCCCTTGCCCGAAAAGCCCAGATCCCGCGCCTGGATAGCGGCCCGCTCCATGCCGTCCGGGTCCTCAAGGTCCAGATAGGGCACGTCGATCGCATCCAGCCCGGCGCTGGCGGCGGCGTGGACGACCCGCGAGCGGGCATAGAGCAGCGGCTCCCACGCATTCTCGCAGCGCAGTTCGGCTGCCATGTCCACGCCGCCGAAGAACAGGGCGTCGATGCGCGGGCTGCAATGGGCGATGTCATATGCCGCCTCGAGCCCGGCATTGGTCTCGATGATGACGTGCAGGCGGGTTTCGTGGCCGCGCTCGGTCAGCAGGTCGTCGAGCAGCACCACTTCGTCCGGCGAGCGCACCTTGGGCATCATCAGCCCGGGCGGAGGCGTGTCGGCCGCCAGCACCGCATGGACATCCGCCATGCCGAAGGCCTCGCGCAGCGAGTTGATGCGGACAATCCGCTCGACGCCGTCATCGGCCTGCGGGTTCTCGAAGAGCTTCATCGCATTGGCGCGCGCGGCCGCCTTGTCCTTCGGCGCGATTCCGTCCTCAAGCTCGACGCAGACGATATCCGCCCCGGTCGCGAGCGCCTTCGGATACATCTCGGGGCGCAAGCCCGGCGTAAAGATGAACGACCGGCGGGGGCAGACGTTTCGTTCGGGCATGGGGCCATCTTCTCTGTTGAACGGTCGGGTGGAGCAGTCGCCCCGCCGGACCGGCTTGTCAATCGCCCGCTTCAGCACACGGCCTGGAAGGCTCTTCGGTACTCTCCGGGTTCGAGAACGCTCGCGCCGGAGAGCCGCAGCGCTTTGCGCGCGGGCGCGAGCGCCGGGTCTGCCAGGGCCGCGAACAGCCCTTCGCGCAGCTTGCGGACTTCGCCGTCGGATGTGGCAGCACCCGTCACATAGGGCAGGCCCGGCGCCGACGGCGAGGTCGCGAGGATGCGGGTGCCTTGCAATTCCCC
>Ga0209021_1004166_pt1 | contig 10883 bp, 12 predicted proteins | sample PinacodermFT_FD_187299 | JGI IMG/M metagenome (GOLD analysis project Ga0209021, IMG submission 187299) | Host-associated microbial community of the marine sponge Aplysina aerophoba from Gulf of Piran - sponge pinacoderm, lysed by freeze-thaw... | ecosystem: Host-associated > Porifera > Sponge >... | reverse complement strand
GCCGATATGAGCCAGCACGTCTTTCACGTGAATCATTCCGACGATCTGGTCGAGGTCCTTCTCGAACACCGGCAGGCGCGAATGGCGCGATTGCTCGACTGCCGCGACGACCTCATCGAGCGGCGTGGCGGCAGAGACGGCAACGATGTCCGCACGCGGCACCATCACGTCCTCGACCGTCATGCGGCGCAGCTTGAGCGTGTTTTCGAGCAGGAACCGCTCTAGCGGGTCTATCGGCGTTGCGTCCTCGTTATGTTGTGCGGCGAGGTTCGACAGGGTCTCGCTGATGGAGCCCTCATTGCTTCGCCTGCCGGCAAGCCGGCGCCAGAGCGCGCGGAGGCGGCCGCCATTGCCGTTCGATGTATGAGCCGGCGTGTCCACTGCCCGTCAGCCCTGTTCCCTGTATGGGTCGGCTATCGACAGCGTTTCGAGGCAGCGCACCTCCAGCCGTTCCATCCGGCAGGCTTCCTCGTCCGTCTCATGGTCGAAACCGAGGAGATGGAGCGTCCCGTGGACCACCAGGTGGCATAGATGGTCGTGCAGGGTTTTCTGCTGTTCGAGCGCTTCGCGCCTGACAGTCTCACCGGCAAGCGCTATCTCGCCGAGCGGTGGCGGTCCGCTCGGCCAAGGCGCGGCGCCGGAAGGAAAGGAGAGCACATTCGTTGGCCGGTCGAGGCCGCGGAATCGGCGATTCAACTCGCGAATCTCGGCGTCGCTCCCGAGCAGTACGGAGAGCCCCGCCGGACGGGTGCACCCGGCGCCGGTCAGGGCCGCACATGCCGCACGGCTACACCAATCGGCTGCCTCTTCGCCGTCCGGCCATTCGCCCTCGTCGAGCGATACCTCGACGGTCCACTTATTCATCGCGGCGCGCCTTTGCGGCGGCATCATAGGCATCGACGATGCGTGTCACTACCGAATGGCGGACGACATCGCGAGAGTTGAAACGCACTACGCCGACACCGTCCACCCCCTCCAGCACATCGAGCGCCTCGGACAGGCCGGAGCGCACTCCGCCCGGCAGATCGACTTGGGACAGGTCGCCCGTCACCACCATCCGCGAGCCCTCGCCCAGGCGGGTCAGAAACATCTTCATCTGGGTAGGTGTCGTGTTCTGCGCTTCGTCGAGGATAACGAAGGCCCGCGCCAGAGTACGCCCTCGCATGAAGGCGAGGGGCGCAATCTCGATCTCGCCATTGCCGATCTGGCGCATCACCCGGTCACCGGACACCATGTCGTGCAGCGCATCGTACAGCGGACGCAGATAGGGATCGACTTTCTCGCGAAGGTCGCCCGGGAGGAAGCCGAGCCGTTCGCCGGCTTCCACCGCGGGCCTCGACAGCACAATGCGCTCGACCTCGCCGGCCGTCTGCATCGAAACCGCCGCCGCCACGGCGAGATAAGTCTTGCCGGTGCCCGCCGGGCCGACGCCGAAGACGACATCGCGTTCGCGAATCGTCTTCAGGTAGAGCGCCTGGTTAGGCGAACGCGGAGCAATGTGGCGTCGCCGGGTCTCGACGGTTTCGCTGTCGATCCCGAACAAGTCGCCATTGGCACCCGGCAGTTTCGCAATGCCGGCGACTTCCGCCAGTCGCGCCGCGCCGTCCACTTCGCCCGGATCGATCTCCAGCCCCCGCCGCGCGCGGTCGTAAAGCAGGTCCATGGCCGAACGCGCCGCCGCCACGGCGCTTTCGGGTCCGGCGATGGCCAGTTCGTTCCCGCGTGCACGCATCGAGACGCCGAATTTCTGTTCCAGGCGCGCCAGGTTGCGGTCGTGCGCCCCGTAAAGGGCAGGCAAGAGGCTGTTGTCGTCGAACTGAAGTCGCGCTTCGCTCAAATTGCGGGGCTCCCGCCAGAGAGGCTGTTGGGACCGGCCGCCAGGATTTCGACCTCCGCGAGGTCGCCGATCCGGGCCGCGCCGGCCTCCGCATGGACCGCCTGCATATATGGCGAACGCCCGACGAGCTGGCCGTGCCGTTTGCCGTTCCGTTCGAACAGGATGGGGAGGCGTTTCCCGACGCAATTGCGGTTGAATGCTTGCTGCTGGCTGTTCAGCAGATCCTGCAGGCGGGCCAGGCGTTCGCTCTTGACTGCTTCCGGCACCTGCAGGGGATCGGCGGCGGCGGGTGTGCCCGGTCGCGCGCTGTATTTGAAGGAATAGGCTTGGGCGTATCCAATCTCGCGAACCAGCGTCATTGTCCCTTCGAAGTCGCGCTCACTCTCCCCCGGAAATCCGACGATGAAATCCGAAGCCAGCGCTATGTCCGGGCGCGCGGTGCGCAGACGCTCGACGATGCGCAGGTAGTCCGAGGCGCGATGCTTGCGGTTCATCCGGTCCAGCACCCGGTCCGAGCCGGACTGGACGGGGAGGTGCAGGAAGGGCATCAGGGCCGGAACCGCGCCATGAACTTCAATCAGGTCGTCGGACATGTCGCGCGGATGCGAGGTTGTGTAGCGCAGCCGCTCGACGCCTTCGATTTCTGCCAGCGCGCGAATCAGGCGCGCCAGGGTCCAGTCGCGGCCGTCTGGGCCTTCGCCGCACCACGCATTCACGTTCTGGCCGAGCAGGACGATTTCGCGCGCACCCCGCCTTGCGAGTTCGCCGGCCTCTGCGATGACCGCAGCCGCCGGGCGCGAATATTCCGCGCCGCGAGTATAGGGCACCACGCAGAAGGTGCAGAACTTGTCGCAGCCTTCCTGGATAGTCAGGAAAGCGCTTGGCCCCGCCGGTCCCTCGTGTGCGGGAAGTTCGTCGAATTTAGCTTCCGGGCGAAATTCGACATCCACGATCCCCGAACCGCCCCGGGCTCGCTCGACCCTGGCCAGCATTTCCGGCAGGCGTTGGTAGGCTTGGGGACCGACGACGATATCGACGGCGGGCGCACGGCGTAACACTTCGCTGCCTTCGGCCTGGGCGACGCAGCCGGCAACGGCGATCAGCATGTCCGGACGCCGGCTCTTCAGGGCGCGCAGCCGGCCGACCTCGGAATAGACCTTCTCCGCAGCTTTCTCGCGAATATGGCAGGTGTTGAGCACAACGAGATCCGCGTCCTCGGCGGCATGCACGGCTTCGTAACCCACGGCAGCCAGCATTTCCGACATCCGCTCGGAGTCGTAAACATTCATCTGGCAACCGTATGTCTTTACGAACAGCTTCTTGGGCAACGCCTGCCTTGTCGGTCTCTCGAGCATCGGTGACTCCGAAGCTAGCATTCCGCGAAGGTGCGTCAACCGCTTGCGATGCGGCCGGCCAGGGCCCGCTCGACGCCGCCGGCGACCTTGCCGTGGCATATGTGGGCCATTTCGCGCCGGTTCGCGAACTCTGCATAGCTGGTCGGCTCGTGCAATATGACATCCACCGATATCCGCCCAAGCCCCAGAGCAGTCCAGATATGCCCCGCCATACCCATGTCGCCATACCAGGCGATGCGCGGCATATGCGCCCGGCCGGTGGGCAGCCCGTCTATGGCCGAATAGGCAATGGATACCGGTTGCACCACCAGCGGCTTGCCGCCGACCTTGCGCTCGGCAACGCTGAACAGGGCGCTCTTGAACGGCAGCACCCTGATGCCGTCGCTTGATGTTCCTTCCGGGAAGAGGATCAGGTTGTCGCCGCTCTCGAGACGTATCTGCATCGCATCGCGCTGGCCGGCCGTCGATCGCGGCCGCCGGTCCACGAACACGCTTCTCTGCAGCTTGGCGAGCTGGCCGAAGAAGGGCCAGCCGGAAACCTCCGACTTCGCGACGAATGAGGCCGGCAGCGTTGCGCCCAGGGTGACGATATCGAGATAGGTGACATGGTTGCAGACGAACAACGTCGGCCGCGCCTTGCTCAATGTGCCGTGCGTTCTGAGGTCGAAGCCAAGAATTCCCGCGCAGCGCCGGTGATAGGACAGAGGCAGGCTGACGGCGAGCGGCCGCCTCAGGAGCACGGCCAGGGCCTGCACCGGCATTAGCGGGAGCGTGTAAAGGACGTAGACCAGAAGGCGCCCAAAGGCGCGCAGCGGCGAGTGGCGGATCACGAGGCCAGCGCCTCCCGTGTGAACTCGCCGTCGCGGCTGTAGCGGCGCAAATAACGGTCGGTTACGCCATCCGGGCGCACCACGATGCATACATCGACCGTGTCGAATTCGCGGTCGATCACCGCTCCGTCGCCGACGCCGCCGCCAATACGCAGATAGCCCTTGATGAGCGGTGGCAGGGCGGCAAGCGCCTTCCTTTTGTCGACGTCCTCGCGGGCCAGCCGCCGCATCTCGACATGGCGCGGGCGCAGCGCCTTGGGCCGGAGCGCGAGAGGCGCAAGATGTTCGTAATACAAGTAGGAGAGCGGCAAGGCATGGACCTCGGGATCCGCGCCCGGAAAACTTCCGCAGCCGAACAGCAGCTTCACGTTATGGTGCATCACATAGCGCGCAATGCCACGCCAGAGCATCTGCATGGTGTGGTGGCGGCGATAATCCGGATGGACGCAGGAGCGGCCGAGTTCCAGAATCTGCCGCCCGCCGCGCAACAGCTTGCGGATATTGTATTCGTCCTGGGTGTAGAAGCGTCCAAGGCGGGCCGCAGCATCCCGCCGCATCAGCCGGTAGGTGCCGACAATGGCGGACGGTCCGCTGCCGAGGCGGCGGTCGAGCACGATGAGGTGGTCGCAATAGGGGTCGAATCGGTCGAAGTCGCGTTCCGCCGCCGCAATTGCCGGACTCGGTTGCGCTGACATCTCTTCGTAGAAGACCTTGAAGCGCAGAGCCTGAGCGGCGTCGATATCTGCGTCCGTCTGGGCCAGACGAACAACGAGGTCGCCAGACTCGACGATGAAAGGACTGCGCTGGTTGACTGGAACTGCGCGCCGCCGGCGGGCCGTCGGGGGAAAAAACGGCACGATGAGGCCGCGCTTGCCAGGCGGTGTCACGCGTCGGCGCGGAACGACCCGACTGACCGCCTTTCTGACCTTTAGAGCCACCGCAACGCCTTTCTCTGAGTGGCCTCATGTTACTCTGCCCGGCGCAGCGCGCCTAGTATTGTCGCGCGTCTGTCGGCCCCGGGACCGCAACGGCATCAACTGCTGCGGGGGGTGCGCCGGCCGAGCCCGATCTTCTTGGCGAGTTCGCTGCGCTGGGCCGCATAGTTTGGCGCGACCATCGGATAGTCGGCGGGCAGGTTCCAGCGTTCGCGGTATTCGTCCGGCGTCATGTTGTAGGCCGTCTTGAGATGGCGGCGGAGCATCTTGAGCTTCTTGCCGTCCTCGAGACAGACAATGTGGTCCGGCATCACGGACCGGCGAACGGGAACGGCGGGGACCGGGCGCTCGGAGTGCGCCTGCGGTCGATCGTTGAGGCTTGCAAGCGTGCCGTAGACCTGTCGAATGAGGTCCGGGAGGTCCGCGACCGAGACCGTATTGTTGGACACATGCGCCGAAACGATCCTCGATGTCTGTTCCAGCAGATTGCGCCGGCTTTGCGTCTCGTCGCTCATGTCGGGCAATCCCTGCCTCTTGTCGAACGGACAATCCAGAAACGGAATTAGGACACAGCCTCCGGCCGGCAAGAGCAGCCTTCCGTTTCTTCCGGTGTTTTTTCCGCCCGGAAGTCGCATCCGGGCGTCTCGGTGGTCGCATCGCGAATAGTGTCGGGCCGCCGCGAGGACGGATTCTTTGCGATGCATGGATAACCGGCGCCGACGGCGGACGGCCGGGTCGTTGCGGGAGAAGGGATCGTCATGCCGCTGCTCGCCGGTTCCCGCTGTCCGTCCGTCCTTCCCGTCGCGTTCGCGCCGCCATGTCGTCCGGACAACAGCTCACTCGCCCGAACGGAGGCCTGACAATGGACGCCTACGCGATCATGCATGACGAACTGGATCTGGAAGTCCGATGGCCCGGCGGCGATTCAACGCGCTTTCCGTGGATATGGATGCGCGTCAACGAGCCCGGCGCGTTCGACCCGGTCACGCGGGAGCGACGATTCGATCTGGCCGGCGTTGCACCTGACATACGGCCAGAGAATGTCGAACTCGACGGCGAAACGCTGGTCGTCCGCTGGCCGGACAGCGAGGGCGCCAGCCATGTGCCTATCGCCTGGCTGGAGGCCCGCCGACCGGACGCGCCGGAGCCTGCCGATCCCGCGGCGATCGTTCCCGAGGTCTGGGCCGCATCCCTCGCCGAGGAGCTTCCGCGCCATAAGGCGGATGGCGACCTCAAGGCGTTTCTGACCGACCTGAAGCGCTTGGGCCTGGCGCTGGTGGACGGGCTGGGCGAAGACCCGGAGGCAGGCCCCGCCTTCGGCGCGCGTATCGGTCCCATTCAGGAAACCTATTTCGGGCGCATCTTCGAGGTCCACACCCGCCCGAACCCCAACAGCCTTGCATACACTGCCTATGCCCTGCCGCCGCATACGGACCTGCCCTATTTTGAGACCCCGCCGGGCGTCCAGTGTCTGCATTGCGTGCGCAACGCGGCGGAAGGCGGTGCCAGCCTGTTCGTAGACGGCTTCCGCGCTGCGGAAATCCTGCGCGAGGAAGCCCCGGCGGACTTCGACCTACTCGCCGGGCGGCAGGTGCCGTTCCGCTTCATCGATGACATCGCGGATATTCGCCGGAGCCGCCCGGCGCTGACCCTCGACCGGGACGGTCGGTTGGTCGAGGTTGCGCTCAACCCGGCCACCGCGGACGAAATGCGGCTCGACGCCGACCCGGCGGAGACGCGCGCCTATTATGCCGCCTGGCGGCGGTTCATGACGATTACACGCCGCGCTGAACTCACCATCCATATGCAACTCCAACCGGGTGTCATGGTCGCCTTCGACAACCGCCGTGTATTGCATGGGCGCGACGCCTTCGACCCCTCGACCGGGGAACGCTGGCTGCGCGGCTTCTACGTCGACTGGACGGATATCGACAGCCGGCTTCGCCGCCTGTAGCCCGGCTTTGCCGAAACGCTGAGGCTGGGGTTATTCTCCGCTGAACCTGACGAGGAGGCAGCGGGATATGGACAGTATGGCGGACGGCAGGCCGGTCGGGATGAGTGCCGAGGAATGGCAGGCGCGGTGTGATCTCGCCGCGGCCTACCGGCTATGTGCGCTCTACGGGTGGACGGACCTCAACAACACCCACATTTCGGCACGTTTACCGGGTGCGGAGGATTCCTTCCTGTTGAATCCCTTCGGCATTTTCTTCGAGGAGATCACGGCCTCCTCGCTGATCTTGGTGGACCGGGACGGGAATGTGCAGAGCGAGACGGGACATGGCGCCAATCTGGCTGGCTTCGTCATCCACGGCGCCATTCACACGGCCATGCCGCACCTGCATTTCGTCATGCACACCCATTCGCGATACGGCGTCGCAGTAGCGATGCAAGAGCACGGCCTGCTGCCGGTGAGTCAGAAGGCGCTCACCGTCATGGGCTGGCTCGGCTACCACGATTTCGAGGGTACGGCGACCGACAAGGGCGAGCGGCCGCGGATCGTGCGAGACCTTGGGGACCGACGGATCCTGATGCTGCGCAACCACGGCCTGCTGACGGTCGGCGAGACGATGGGCGAGGCGTTCGTGTGGATGTACCGGATCGAGACCGCGTGCCGCCACCAGATCGACGCCCAGTCCGGGGGTGCGCCTCTGCGCGAGATCTCGCCGCCTACCCAGGAAAAGACGATCGCGACCGGAAAGTCGATGTACGGCCCCGGCGGCTTCATCGAGGTCGGCAAGGAATGGCCGGCCCTGCTGCGCCAGCTCGAACGCGCAGGTATGGACGACTACCGGCGCTGATTCACAAAGGCGTCGCTTATTCCGAGGCGGAGGACGAGAGCGTCCTGCCGCCCCGAGGGGGTGCGGTAATATCCGGGCCGGCGTCCGACAGGCTCGAATCCCAACCTGGCGTAGAGCGCGCGCGCGGCATCGTTGCGTTCCGAGACTTCCAGAAACAATGCCCCTTCGCCGAGGCCGGTGAGCGCATCTTCCAGCAGCGCCGTCGCAATTCCCCGGCGCTGCGCAGAAGGGTGGGTCGCAATCATCACGACTTCCGCTTCGTCGCCGGTGCTGCGCAGATGCAGGAAGCCGACAGGCACGGACCCGTCCATTGCGATGCGGGTGCGCGCGCCAGGTGCTGCGAGAAGGCTGCGCCAGGCATCCGCGGACCAGGAGTCCCCGGGCATGGCCGCGCGGTGGATGGCTGCGAGAATCTCGGAATGCGAGGAGTCGGCGGCGATCATGGCCCGGCCGGCCCGGTATGGGGCCGGGTGAGATAGAGCGGCGATGCCGGACCGGGCGGAAACGTCCTGCCGAGAAGCCGGGCCGCATCCGGAAGTGTCGGCCCCAGCGCCCGAACCTCTCCCGGCGCCAACTTCGCCAGCACCGCTGCTGCATCGCCGACGACGGTGAAGGGCGCGTTCGCAATCAGGGCTTCCGCTGTCGTCACGAATGGGTCGGCGGCGGCGGAAAGGTCCGCGGCATAGAGGCTGCCGCGCTTGGTATCGATCACGGCGAACAATGGGCCCTCGGGCGGCTCCGTCGGACGCAATGCTTCGAAGGTGGGTACCGCCGCAACGGCGGCTCCGGTGACGAGCGCCAGCCCGCGCGCCGCCGCCAGCGCTATGCGGACACCGGTAAAGGAGCCCGGACCGCGCGTGACGACGATTTGGGAGACTTCGGGAAAGGCCGCGCCGGCGTCCGCCATCGCTCGTTCCAGCATGACCGGCGCCGTCTCTGCATGGCCGCGCGCCATCGCCTGCCAATGGCTTGCGAGGAGCTTCCCGTCCCGGGCAACAGCGACGGAGCAGGCATTGGCGGCGCAATCGAGCGCGATTTCGACCATGGGATGCGCCGGGGATGCCTGGCGGGCTGCCCCGCCGGGCGGGGCCTAGGGAACCGGATAGACCGCTTCGACTTCCGGGATGTAGTGGCGCAGCATGTTCTCGACGCCCATCTTCAGGGTTGCCGTCGAGCTCGGGCAGCCGGCGCAGGCGCCCTGCATACTGAGATAGACAACGCCGTCCTCGAAGGCGCGGAAGACGATATCGCCGCCGTCCTGCGCCACCGCCGGCCGGACGCGCGTTTCCAGCAGCTCCTTGATCTGCGAGACGACTTCGCTGTCCTCCGCACCGTCATCGGCGTCGTCCACGCCGCCGTCCAGCATGACCGGGCGGCCGGCCATGAAGTGGTCCATGATCGCGCCCAGGATCATCGGCTTCAACGTCTGCCAGTCGCGCGCGTCGTCTTTGCTGACGGTTACGAAGTCGCTGCCGAGGAATACCGCCCGGACACCCGGCACATCGAACAGCACCTGCGCCAGCGGCGAGCGCTCCGAGCCCTCTATCGACGGGAAATCGGCCGTGCCGCGCCCCATCACGTTCACGCCGGGAATGAACTTCAGCGTTGCGGGATTGGGGGTCTGTTCGGTCTGAATGAACATCGGCTGCTTCCTCCGGCGCACTATGCGGTTCTAGATGGACCGGAACCGCCGCGAAATCAAGCTGCGCCGTCGTAATAGGCCTGGAGGATAGTGAGAACGCCATCGCGGCTGTATTCAGGCGGGATCGTCTCGCGGTTGGCGAACATCTCGCGCAGCCGGGTGCCCGAGATGCGGAGCTTTCCATCGTCGCCGTGGCGGCAGGCTCGGCCTCCGGCGTCCCCTGTCGCGACGGCCGCCACCGCGCGGTAACGCTCCTCCTCGCCGGGCGGGTCCTCCCCCCCCTCGGCGGCGAAGCACACGTTCCCCGTCGCCATGCCCTTGCAGTCGGAGCAGTAAAATGTGTCGTCGATCTTCAGGGGACGGATGGCGAGGCTGTCTGCGCTGATCTCATCGAATATGCGCTGCGCGTCGTAGGGTCCGTAATAGTCGCCGAGCCCGGCATGGTCGCGTCCCACCACCAAATGCGAGCAGCCGAAATTCTGGCGGAACAGGGCGTGCAGCAGCGCCTCCCGGGGGCCGGCGTAGCGCATCTCGATGGGGTAGCCGGCCTGGATCACCCGTCCATCCGGGAAGTGGTTTGCGACCAGCCAGTCGATGGCGCCGACCCGGACATCCGCGGGAATGTCGCCTTGCTTGAGCGCCCCGAGAACCTGGTGGATCAGCAGCCCGTCGCACACCTCGATGGCGACCTTGGCGAGAAACTCGTGACTGCGGTGCATGGGGTTGCGGGTCTGGAAGGCAGCAACCGTGGACCAGCCCCTTTCGGCGAACAGCGCCCGGGTCTCGGTGGGGCGCAGGTAAAGCCCTCGGTAGGTCTCGGGAAAGTGGCCCTCCGAGAAGACCGAGACAGGGCCAGCCAGGTTGACCGGGCCCTGCGCCATGACCTTGGCGACGCCAGGGTGGGCCTCGTCGGTTGTACGGTAAATCTCACGACACTCGAGGGCCTTGTCGATTGCGTATTTCTCGGTGACCGCGAGAACGCCGAGGATCTCCCCCTCCGCATCCGTCAAAGCGACGTCGTCGCCCACGGCGACGGCAAAGTCCTCGCCGCAGGACAGCGTGATGGGCAGCGGCCAAAAAAGGCCGTTCTCCAGGCGCATATCGACGCTTGCGCCGTGCCAGTCGGCCGCGCCCATGAAGCCCGCCAGCGGCGAATAGGCGCCCATGGCAAACATGAAGAGGTCCGAGACCTCGCGACTCGACAAAGGCAGCTTCTTCAGGCTGCGCGCCCTGTTGAGCGCCTCGTTCCGTTCCTCCCGCGCCAGCAGCAGAGGCTTCAGGGGAGCGTTGCCGTGTGGGGCGATCAATGTGGACATGGGGCGTCGCCGCGGCGGGAAATCGGAACTAGTCGACGATGTGGTGGACCGGGGCCTTTTCCATAGCCCACTCCCCGGATTCCCGATCGTAGCGAGACAGGGTGAAGCAGTGCCAGTCGGTGTCGTCCAGCTTCGGATGATCGGCCCGATAGTAGTATCCCGGCCACCGC
>Ga0209021_1004165_pt1 | contig 10886 bp, 10 predicted proteins | sample PinacodermFT_FD_187299 | JGI IMG/M metagenome (GOLD analysis project Ga0209021, IMG submission 187299) | Host-associated microbial community of the marine sponge Aplysina aerophoba from Gulf of Piran - sponge pinacoderm, lysed by freeze-thaw... | ecosystem: Host-associated > Porifera > Sponge >... | reverse complement strand
GCTTGGCGCGATAGTACGGCCGGCGGAAAAGGCACCTTAGGCCGACTCGCGCAGGGCCTGCAACAGGCCCTTGATGTACCCGAATCCGTATGCGAAGCCCTGGCGGCCGTTCGGGTCATCGTCGTGCCGCGGCATGTGGTCCGGCATCAACATATAGGGGTAGCCGACCTCCCATAGCGTGCGGGCGACCGCCACCATGTTCATGTCGCCTTCGTCCGGGTAGACCTCTTGGAAGCTGTCGCGCTTGCCCACGATGTTGCGGAAGTGGATGTTGAATATCTTCTTGGCGCTGCCGATGCGGCGGATCACATCGTGGATCTGCGTTGCCGGGTCTTGAAGCATCTCCGAGGTCGTGCCAAGGCAGAGGTTGAACCCGTGATAGGGGCTCTCTTGAATGCCCATGAACTTGTACAGCCCCTCCGGGGTGCCCAGCACGCGGGCCACTCCTTGGTAGCCCTCTGGCGGCACGCCTGGATCGTGGGGGTGACAGGCGGCGCGAATCTGGAATTCATTGGCCACAGGGATCACTCTGTCGAGAAAGTAGGTGATGCGCTCCCACGCCGTATCTTCGTCGACGCGGCCGGCTCGGGTGAGGGGTGGATCGGCCACGGCTTCGTCCAAGCGCCAAGTCGAGTAGCGAGCGCCGCCCCTTCCGGGCGTAGGCTCGGTTCGGAGGACGCCAAGGATGCTCATGTTGTATTTGAATGCCGGGATCCCGGCAGCCGCGCAGCCCTCGATCATCTTGTGGATATCGTCGATATCGCGGTCGCGCTGCGGCGACTGCCCCAGCATGATTGCGCCCCGGCTCTCGCGGTCAATGTGGGACGAAGCGAGGAAGGGAAGCGCCACCATGTCGAGCGCGACGCCTGCGGATTCGCAGAGTTCGCGGGTCTTGACTAGATCCTCGGGCGACCAATGGCCGCGGTCGCCGGGGTGCGGAGGGTATCCGCAGCAGTGGTCCACGCCATGGCGCTTGAGGAATTGCAAGATCTCCTTGTCAGTCGGGCTGCGCTGCGCCCCGACATGCATGCGCATCGGCGGCAGGGCCGGCTCGGTCGCTGCGGGTTCGGACGAACAGGCGCTGCTGGCGGCGCCAAGGGTAGTTGCGGTGACAAAGGTTCTGCGATTCATGGTCGGTTCCAAGTATTCTCGCTGATTGCCGCGTGGTACGGGTTGCCGTTTGAGCCGAGCAGGGATTGGTTTGACACATTTGCCGTCCCGCATCTGGCCATTCCTGACGTTGTTGCTGCCGTTGAGGCTAGAACAACCTGCGAATGAGCCCGAGCGCGAACGCGCCCGCACAGGTAGACCATCGGCGTGCATGCGAGTTCCAGTCCGTCGATGCACGCGGCCTTAGATCCAATCCTGTCGCCGAGGTTGGCTAGCAAAGCAACCCTGCCACGCGCTTGCACCGCGAGGAGCCAGATGTGACAACTCCCTGTGCCGGCAAGGTTGCCCTGTGATGTGCGATCCAGCATTGTCCGGTGATGGTTGCCATGGAACTCTCCTCAAGTTTCTGAAGTATGTGCGGTTGCAGCCCCGCGAAGCATGTCTAGAAACGGAAGACCGCAAGGAATTGGGGGATGACCTCGTCGGCATCCTCGAAACCGAACTTGTTGATCCAAGCATGGAACTCGATTCCCACAAAGAAGCGTCCCGGTTCCCAAGCAAGGGCCTTTCCGATGTCGAGTCGCAATTGAGGTTGGAGCAACACCCAATAGGGAGCGCGGGTGCCGAGTTCAGTGCTTCTCGGCCCACGCCACTCGCCGTGGCCCTCCAGCGAGAATGACGCGCCGCCGATCTTGAATGGCAATGCCCAGTTGAAATCAACGAGGTGGCTATTGCCTTCCTTCGGCGCCCCACCCGCTGCCAGGCCTTGATTCTTGTCCACCATGTACAGGTAGTCGAGGTTTGCAAACGAAAAGCCGGGAAGATCGAGCTGGATTCGGAACCCGGGAGCGATCTTGACAAACTTGGCCTGCGCTCCCCAGTTCAGACCGCCCAGCGGACCAAGGTCCTTGATCCTTCCGAAGGAGATGTCCTGGCCCGTGACTGAGCCCAGGCTCATGTAGGGATACAATTCCATGTACATGTCGCGATTCGCTGCGGACCCGGCGCAACAGGTCATGTCCACAAAGAAGAAGTGCTCGCCATATTTCCATCCGCTCGCGTGCTGAAGCGTGAGGATATGCTGAAATCCGCTGGGGCTTACCTCGTGATGGCGCAAGGCACTTCCGCCTTGGTAATGCAATTCGGTTACGCTCCAATCCTGCGCACGACCCGTCCCAGTGGTCACCAGCAGCGAGACGGCAGGCACCAATAGCCAAACGCCTCTCAGGAAACGATTGCCGCACTTCTCACCGCGAAATCCGTGCATCGCACCGACGGTCAAGGGGCCATCCTAACAGCTAGGAATCAGTGCCAGAGGGCCCAAGAGGCTGTCAGTCGCTTCTTCTAGGCACGGATGCTGAGGCAACTCCCTGCGAGGATCTTTCATCAAGTTCGGTGGTCCATTGCAAGAGGTCTGGAATCCTGCATCGCCATGGCTTCACGCCACTCGCAATAATAGAACCGTTTGCCAGCGGCCAGACAGCCGCCAATCGGCTCGAAGAGCAGGTCCGGGCGGACCGTCGCTGTCATTGGGACTGCGAGAGCGTCGAGACGAAAGAACGCATGGCCGTGCCGTCGCGGTGCAAGTCTTGGCGATCCCTGCGGCGGCAGGGCACCAACGAGCACCACGCCTTCCCGCCTAGAACGACTGCTGCGCGCAGTTGTAGGCTTTGCAGGTGCGAGTCGAAGCGAAGCGTGTCGCCTTCTTCAGAGAGGAGCGAGACAGATACGTCCATGCCTCGCTTGAGCGCGGTGGCTAGTTCGCTGTCCAACTCAATCTGGATGCCCCAATTGGGAATTGTGCTTCATGACCTGACCGCCGTCCACACTGACCATGTGGCGAAAGCGTCAAGTGGAATTAAGTCTGCTTGAACAAATATCTTCCGACAAATGCGAGAATTGATATCACTGAAGCCGTCGTGGTGCCTAGCGCGGTCATCAGAACAGTATCGGATAGGCAAGTTGCTCCTCGCCTTCCGCACTCTTGCTCTACAAACAGCAAGATCACCATTGAAGCAATCCAGACCGCTACTAGCCAGAAGTACCACTTAGCGTACTTCTTCCGCTCATCTCGGTCCTGTCGCAACCCTTCAATACGCTCTTCTTCCGCAACGTTGGCAAGAGACTGTCTCTCTAGGTCTACAGAATCTGCGGCATCTATGACATCATCGAAATCATCATCGAAGTCAAAGCCTTCGAAATGTTTACTATCTCGGTTCACGATTTCGACTTAACTTCCCTTTGAAGTACGCTTGAATCAGCTCATTCGGAATATCTACATGTCGAATCCCTAGATGCTTTTCGACGGTCAGCTTCCACGGAGATCCATCAACGTGGGTCAATGCCGACAATTTCACCGCGGAGCGATTTCCATACACCGCAATGATTCGGTCGAGGAATTTCGGGAGCACGGTGTCGCTAGCATCAATTCCGTGACTGATGTACCAGTCCATCGAATCTGGGTCCCAGTCCGTTGCCAGTCTCGGTATCTCGTTGGCCCCGTATTCCTTGAATTCGTGGTAGAGCGTGGGAACGACCGGGCCATACTCCCATGCTTCCACCATCTCGTCTATGAGGGGCTTCTCCCACAAAGCCAAATGCCAGCCGTGAGCGAAGTAGACGAGCTTGTGCAACTTCATCTGTGTCACGGGCTTCAAGTCGCGCTGCTTCCGCCTACTCAGGAAGTAGTTAGCTATGGCCTTGGGATTGTAAGGAACCGCCATGCCACTCGTATACTAGCACAATGTAGCCAAATCGGTACTATCACAGCATATGACCCCCCTTCCAAGTTCTAGAGTTTGTGGCTGCACAACGTTTGTCTATAGTTCTTTTGATATTCGCTATTGTCCTATCTATCAAATACAATCTTGTAGAACTCACAGGAATAAATTCGATGCCTGCCCGGCAGAGTTTCATGCCAGAGGAGACCCAGCCTCTAGGTGCAGTGGCTAAGCCGCGCACCCGTTCACTCAGCCCCAGGCGCGGGATTCTTGTGGCCGAGTTCCTGAAGGCCCGGTGGTCTTGATCCTGCTCACGGACAATCCGGGCTTTGACGCTTGCGCCGTTCACATCAGTGTGCCGGTGCCGGACAGGTGAGAATAGGAGAGATGATCTTCGTCGTTGACAACTACGACTCGTTCACCTTCAACCTAGTGCAGTACCTCGGAGAACTCGGAGCGTCGCTCGTGGTCAGGCGCAACGACGAGGTGACCGTGCAGGAGATTCGTGCGCTGAGGCCAGAACGGATTCTCGTCTCGCCCGGCCCCTGCACGCCTAAAGAGGCCGGGATTTCCGTCGACTTGATCAGAGAGATGGCGGGAGAGGTGCCGATTTTGGGAGTCTGCTTAGGGCACCAGTCCATCGGCGAAGCGTTCGGGGGCAAGGTGATCCGAGCTCCCTCCCTGATGCACGGCAAGACGAGTCTGGTCAAGCACGACGGCCAGTCTATCTTCGCGGGCTTGGAACAGGACTTCGTCGCAACGCGCTATCACTCCCTGATCGTCGAACGCGAGTCGCTACCGGAGGAACTGCAGATTTCGGCGTGGACCGACGATGGCATCATCATGGGCGTCCGGCATCGGAGCCTCCCGGTCGAAGGCGTGCAGTTCCACCCCGAATCAATCCTGACTTCGGCAGGCAAGCAAATGCTGGCGAACTTCCTGCGCTAGCGCTATCGGACTGATTCGCGCGTTGACCGCGCTTCGCTGTAATAGCGTCGGACTCTGGACCAGATGACCGCGGTCTGGTCGAGCATTTGGTGGTCAGTATCGAGCAACTCCAGGTCGACATTCGGCCGGGCCCGGGCGAATCGCTCGGATAATGCTGCCGGCACGCTCTCGTCATGGCGGCCGTGCAGAATGCGGGTCGCCGAAAGCACGTCGGGGAACGGTTCGTAGCGCCGGGCGTCCTCCAGAAAGCTCCACGCCAGAGCTTCGTTGCGTCCGCTGCGGTAGTGGAAAAATTCGTGCCTCCCGATCCTCTGCCAAGCCTGCTTCGCCGCCCCCAGCGCCAGGCCGAGCCGGTTCGCGAAGTCAAAGGCCGGCGCTAGCAACACCAACAGCGGCACGCTGCTAGGAGCGCGGGCTGCGTGCAGCGCGGCCAAGTAACCGCCGAGGCTGGAACCGATTAGCAGATCCGGCTGCAGCTCGTTGGTCAGGCGGGCAACCAAGCGGAGTTGCTGCGTCAAAGTCGTGTTGCGGAAGTCACCATCGTCCAGTTCCGGCACGGTCACCGGAACGCCGATCTCGGCGAATCGTTGGGTCAAGAACACACCCTTGGCGGTCTTGGCGCTTGAGCAGAAGCCGTGCAGATAGAGGATCCCGGGCACGCGGAGAGCGCTATTCTCGCACGGGATTCGGCGCGCTTGCCAAAATGGGGCTTGCAGACTGTCCATCCCTTTGTGGCGCGCCCGCACTTCACGGTGTTTGCGCAAAGCCTGCCCATCCTCGGGTCCCTTCTGGCCGAACCGCTCACCGGCCTGATTGACACAGCTTTCGTTGCTCGGCTCGGAGTGGAGGCTCTGGCCGCATTAGGAGTCGGGACCATGGTCCTGTCGACAGTCTTTTGGTCGTTTAGCTTCTTGGGCGTGGCGACGCAGACCAAGGTCGCCACCCTGTGCGGGGAAGAGGCGCTGGCTGGCTCGGCTGGTCGCAGTGCCGCTCGCACTTGCTTGGTGGCTGTTGTAGTGGCGCTGCTCCTCGGTGGCGCGGCCGCGGTTGTCGGCCTTCCGCTTTCGGGGATGATCGCTCGCGGCATGGGGGCCGAGGGAGAGGTGCAAGACCTAGCGGTCGACTACTTGCGCTGGCGATTCCTCGGCGCCCCGGCGCTATTGGCGAGCTTCGCTGCATTTGGCGCACTGCGCGGCGCACAAGACATGCGCACGCCGCTGGTGGTGGCTGGCGGAATGAACGCGCTGAACGTGGTGCTGGACCCTTTGTTGATCTTTGGAATGGCGGGTTTGCCTGCGATGGGCGTGGCTGGAGCGGCGCTGGCCAGCGCGGTCAGCCACTGGGTCGGCGCGGCTTGGGCGATCACGGCCGCATTCCGGAGGCTGGGCCGGCCAGATGCGTTTGATTTTCACCAGATCCGTGGCCTGCTCTCGGCAGGAGTGAATCTGGTCTTCCGGGCCGTGTCCTTGAACGCATTCCTGATCTTGGGCACGCGCAAGGCGACGCTGATCGGTGTGGGTGCCGGAGCGGTCCACCAAGTGATTCGCAGCGTCTGGTTCTTCAACGCGCTCTTCCTCGATTCCTTCGCGATCCTCGGGCAGAGTCTGATCGCCTACTTTCTCGGCAATGCCGAGAGAAGAACGGGCCGTGACGTGGCACGGGTCGTGTGCCAGTGGTCCGTGGCCACCGGCGTGGCACTAGGCGTGGCCATGCTGGCCGCGGAATCGTGGATGCGGCGGGTCTACATCCCGCCCTCGGCAGCGCCGCTCTTTGCGGCGCCTTGGCGGATTTCCGCGGCGTGCCAACCGATCAGTGGTCTGACCTTTGGCACGGACGGGGTGCATTTCGGAACCGGCGACTTCCGTTTCCTGCGCAATGTCGTGCTCGCCGCCTTGGTAGCGGGCGGTGCGGTCATCGCGTGGACCGATGCGTCCGCGCCATGGGCGCTGAATGCAGTGTGGTGTTCGTTCGTGGTCTGGACCTCGCTCCGAGCGGTGGCCGGAATGCTGCGTGTGTGGCCGGGGCGGCCAACTGCGCCTCTCGGCACGAGCGCCTGAGAGCCCGCATTTGCGTGCCTGCCTACTGCGGGTCGGGCAGCCGGAACACCATGACCTTTGCCATGAAGCTGCCCGGGTTGTACTTGTTGCCGCCACCCACCGCGATCGCCAGATACTGTCGGCCAGCCACCATGTAGGTCATGGGCGTCGCGTGCGCGCTGGCGGGCAGGCGGTACTCCCACAGCAATTCGCCGCTGTGCTTGTCGAAAGCTCTGAGCCGCTCGTCGTTGGTGGCTGCGATGAATATCAGGCCACCCTTGGTAACGATGGGCCCTCCTAGGTTTGAGGCACCGGTCGGGGGGATGCCCTGCTGGGTCAACTCGTCGTATTCGCCCAGCACGACCTGCCAGCGGAGCTCGCCAGTGTTGAGGTCGATGGCTGTCAGGTGGCCCCAAGGTGGCTCTTGGCATGGGTAAAGGTTGGAATCCCAAAAGCGCCCTTGCGGGCCAGCGCGACTGCGCCAAGGAACCTCCGAGTCCTCGCCCCGGGCGACCATAGAAGCCAGCGAGCCGACGTCCATGGAATTGATGTAGAACGTGTCTGTCTCGGGGTCGAACGCCCCGCCGCCCCAATTCGTGCCGCCGTTGGTGCCGGGGAAGAACACGGTCTTTTGGGTCAGGCGCGGGCGGAATAGCGGGCCTTCGACGGAAGCCCCTTCGAGCATTTCCAAGCATTCGGCTCGGGACTCTTCGGTCACCGTGGTAAGTTCGTCGGCCCGCATCGATTGCCGGATGAAGGCCTTGGGGCGGACCGGCCTCGGCTGGGTGGGGTGGTAGTACTCGCCCGGCAGATCGCCCGCCGGGACGGGGTGCTCTTCGATCTCGAACAGCGGCTCGCCGGTTGCACGGTCGAACACGAACAGGAAGCCGGTCTTGGTGGCGATGGTCACGGCCTTGACCGGCCTGCCTTCGCGCACAATCTCGACCAGCGAGGGCTGGGACGGCAGATCCCAGTCCCAAATGTCGTGATGAATGGTCTGGAAATGCCAGCGACGGCTGCCGGTGCGGCAGTCGAGCGCGACGAGACTGTTGCCGAACAAGTTCGCTCCGGGCCGGTCACCGCCGTAGTAGTCATACGAAGGGGATCCTAGCGGCACGTATACCAGTCCCAGTTCTTCGTCCACGCTGGCGATGCTCCACAGGTTTGTGCCGCCGCGGCGCTCCCAGGAATCGCCGCCCCATGTTTCGTGGCCGAACTCGCCCGGGCGGGGGACCGTATGGAAGCGCCAGCGCAACTGGCCGGTGTGGATGTCATAACCCCGCACGTCGCCGCTGGGGCCGCGCGGGGAGCCGTCTGTTACCAGGCCGCCGACAATCAGTGTGCCTGCGCATTGCGAGACGGGCGACGTCAAGCCGTAGCGGCCCGCGGAATCCTCCGGGAAGTCGGCGGGAGCGGCACGCAAGACTCCGCCATTGGCGAAATCAGGATCGAGCTTGCCCGTCTTGCGGTCGATCGAAAACAGCGAGCCTGTCTGGCCGCTGAGCAGCAACCGCTCGGTATCGCCCTGCCTCCAGTAGCCGAGGCCGCGGTTGATGTACAGGTTGAAGCGGCGCGACCGGTCCAGCTGCGGGTCGAACTCCCACAACTTGTGCCCCGAGGCGGCGTCGAGAGCGAGCAGGCGATCAAAAGGGGTGGGCACGTAGAGCGTGCCGTCAATCATCAACGGCGTCGCTTCGAAGGCGGACCGCGTGGGCGTGCCGCTGAGACCGTCCGCGAAATCCGGGGAGTCAAACTCCCAAGCGACTTGCAAGCGGCTTACGTTGTCGGGGGTGATCTGGTCCAGCGGGGAGTAGCGCGTGCCGCCGGGATCGTTGCCGTAATAGAGCCATTCCTCCGCCAGCAGCGGCGAGAGCAGGACGGCCAAGCCCAGCGAGAACAGTGTCGAGCGCACCAGCGGATTGTAGCGCGAGCCAAGGCTAGCGCTGGTGCCGCGATCCCGCGCGAGGGAACACCAGCGCCGCCGAATTAGCTGTGCCTCGACGCTCAGTCAGTGGCGAAGCAGTAGAAGTAGCCGTTGCCGCCGGTGCCCACCAAGTCCGCCTGGCTGCAGCCGCGGGAACCGTGCGCGGCATTCCAAGAGGACGGGACCTGGCCTCCGCCAGTGCGGTCGTGGTGCCCGACCTGGGCGCTGCCTTCCCCGTTCTTCGTCCAGTTGCCACACGTGTGATCGGCGTCATCGGTGAACAGCGTGCCGTCGAGTTGCGAGCCGGTGAGAATATCGTGCTGGTTCGGCGAGTCTCCCCGGCCGTTTACCACCCCGCCCGTTTCGGTCAGGGAGTTCTCCTTGCCGAGCCCCACGTTCGAGTAGTGCAGTTCGTCGAGGTTGCCTGCGACCTGGACTCCCTTGGCGTTGAACCAAGGCCCGGTCCCGATTCGGTCGCGTGCGTTGACGGCCGCCATGCCGTCCATCGCTGCCGCACTCAGGTAGGCCCGCCAGGTCTTGCCGCCAGCGCCGGCGGCTTCCGCCAGCGATTGGCAATGGGCGTCGGCACCGGCAAGTCCGCCGAGGTTGGCGCCATCGCCCGGCCCTTTGCTCGTGATGAAGAAGCTCATGTCTTGGGCTGCGAGTGGCAGAGCCAAGCAGGCGAGCACGATTGCGACTGATAGTTTCATGTTTGTTGGTCCTCTCTTGTTCCGCAGGCCGCTGCGCAGAAGCGCGAGCCGGGCCGCTGATTGTCATGGGATTCTAGCAAATCCGGCCCGTTGATGTCTGGAATCGTGCCGGACATCACTTATACCGTCCCGCACATGCGTGGGAGAACAGTGCAGGGGCTTGGATTCAGCCTCACGCGCCCTGCATGCAGGGATCAAGACATGGTCGGGCGGAGGCGAGCGTGCCTTCAGCCCCCCGCTCAGGTTCAGACGTTGGCGGGGTCGGGGTGCTCCCAAGGCTTGCGGTACGGCCTAGCGAGCAGTCGGTTGGCCTCGCTGTCGTTCCGCACCTCGCCCCTTTCCGCATCCCACTCCAGCGATCGGCCGAGCTTCATGGCCATGTTGGCGAGGATGCAGGCTGTCGTGGACTTGTGGCCTTCCTCGATATCCGCCACCGGCCTTGACCGCTCGTTGACCGCTTGCAGCCAGTCCTTCATGTGGTAGCGCACGGCGTGTGCGGAGTGCAGTTCCAGATCGGGCTCGGTCTTGTCTTCGGGGTACTGGTCGACCTCGGGCTTGTTGCGGCCCTGCAGCGCCTTGGCGTTCTTGTCGACCGGGACGAAGTCCCAGCCGTGGACGCTCCCCTTCAGCGTGCCCTTGGATCCGTAGATGAAGAACGCCCATGGATAGCCCGGGTCAGGTGACGTGCCCCAACTGCGGTGCGTCCAGACCACGGGGAACTGGTCGTACTCGAACGTCGCGACTTGGGAATCGGCGATGTTGGCTTTGCTGTCCTTCTGGATTTGGATGCCGCCGCTGGAAGACACTCTGTTGAGCCAGCCCAGCCCGGTCATCCAGCGCACCGCATCGAGCATGTGGACGCACATGTCGCCCATGATGCCGTTGCCGTATTCCATGAACGCCCGCCAGCGGCGCGGGTGCACGAGTTCGTTGTAGGGACGCATCGGGGCCGGGCCTGTCCACATTTCATAGTCGAGATGCGCGGGGGGCTTGGCGTCGGGAGGGTTGCCGCGGGCTCGCATGTGGTAGTAGCAGCAGACCTCCGCATGCCCGATTTCGCCCAGCAAGCCCCCCTCCACGATTCGCTGCTTGGCTTCGACAAGGTGCGGCGTCGAACGCCGTTGGAGTCCTATTTGCACCACCCGGTCGTGCTTGCGCGCGGCTGCGAGCATTGCCTGGCACTCACGGATGTCCACGCCGATGGGCTTTTGGCAATAGACATCGGCCCCGGATTGACAGGCCGCGATCATGGGCAGAGCGTGCCAGTGGTCGGGCGTTCCTACAAGTACGAGATCCAACTCCTGCTGGCGCAGCAACTCGCGGTAGTCAGTGTAGGTGCGTGGAGTCTTGCCGGATTTCTGGCGAGTGGCCGTCATTTCGGCTGCCGCTTTGAGCGCCTTGCTGTCGACGTCGCACATTCCAACCACCTCGACTGGCT
>Ga0209021_1004157_pt1 | contig 10900 bp, 10 predicted proteins | sample PinacodermFT_FD_187299 | JGI IMG/M metagenome (GOLD analysis project Ga0209021, IMG submission 187299) | Host-associated microbial community of the marine sponge Aplysina aerophoba from Gulf of Piran - sponge pinacoderm, lysed by freeze-thaw... | ecosystem: Host-associated > Porifera > Sponge >... | reverse complement strand
AGAGGACGGTCCAGAAGGCCTGTAGGCCGGGTTCTGTACCGCCCGTTTCCGGGCGGCGACGGCCATTCGTCTGGGACGCCCGTCTCCGGACGCCTCGAGCGACCAACCCGAGCAGCGGGCGCGGAGGCCGCCGGCCGGAACGATGCGTCCCGGCCTGCCGCTCCTATTCGGTCTTGCTCCCGGTGGGGTTTACCTTGCCGGCCCCGTTGCCGGGGCCGCGGGGCGCTCTTACCGCCCCGTTTCACCCTTGCCGACCGGCGGGGCGCACCCTGCGGGCCGGCGGTTTGTTTTCTGTGGCACTTTCCCTGGGGTCGCCCCCGCCGGGCGTTACCCGGCACCGTTCCTCCGTGGAGCCCGGACCTTCCTCACCGGGCGCGATGCCCGGCGCGGCCGTCCAGCCTTCTGGACCGAACCTGTATTCAGGCGCTTTCGAGCTCCTCGCGCAAGAGGGCGAGTTCCAGCCATTCCTCTTCCAGCGCGGCGAAATCCGACCGCGCCTTGTCAAGAAGCTCGGCCGCACGGGCGAATTGCCCGGGGTCGCGCGCATAGAATCCGGGATCGGCCAGCGTCCGCTCCAGTTTCGCGGCACGAGCTTCCGCGTCCGCCATTGCTCCGGGCAATTCCTCCCAGCGCCGCTGCTGGCGGAAGCTCAACTTGTTAGCCAGGCGGCGCGGCCGCGCCGGTGCGGCCTTCGGCTGCGGCTTCGCTTCGGTCTGCTGCTGCACGGAAGGTCGGGCGCGGCGGTAGTCGTTGTAGCCGCCGGCGAATTCATGCGCCGTGCCGTCGCCCTCCAGCGCGATGACGCTTGCGACGGTCTTGTCGAGGAAGTCCCGGTCATGGCTGACCAGGATCAGCGTGCCCTCGAAATCGCCCAGCACGTCCGTGAGCAGGTCGAGTGTGTCCATGTCGAGGTCGTTGGTCGGCTCGTCCAACACCAGAAGGTCGCATTTGCGCGCGAGCGTGCGTGCGAGCAACAGCCGGTTGCGCTCGCCGCCGGACAGCGACCCGACCGGGCTCTCGACCTGGTCGAAATCGAACAGGAAGTCCTTCAGATAGCCAACCACATGGCGGGGCCGGCCGCGCACGAAGACGGTATCGCCGCCTTCCGGACAGAGCGTGCGTTTGAGCGTGGCGTCGAGGTCGAGCACGGCGCGACGCTGGTCGAAATAGGCGGATTGCAGGGTCGCGGACCGGCGGACCTTGCCGGAATCGGGTTTCAGGTCGCCGATCAGCATACGCAGCAGCGTCGTCTTGCCGGCGCCGTTCGGCCCCAATATGCCGATCCGGTCGCCGCGCAGTATGCGAGTGTCGAAGCCCTCGACGATCGTCCGGCCGGCATATTGCTTGGAGATGTTCCGGGCCTCTATCGCCATGCGGCTCCTGATTTCGCTTTCCTCGAGCACGATGCGCGCACGCTGCGGGGCGCCGAGCATTGCTGCCCGGCGTTCGCGCATGTCGTTGAGTGCGGCGAGTCGGCCCTGGTTGCGCTTGCGCCGCGCGGTGATGCCGCGATGCAGCCAGCGCGTCTCCTCCGCGATCCGCTTGTCCAGCTTTTCCTGCTGCCGCAGTTCCTCCGCCACCACAGCTTCCGACCATTCCTCGAAGGCGGTGAACCCCCGGCCCGTCTGGCGCAGCCGGCCGCGCTCCAGCCAGAGGATTCGGTCGGTGACGCCGGCCAGGAAACGGCGGTCATGGCTGACAACGACAACCGCGCCCTCATAGCTGCGCAAGAGGCGCTCCAGCCACTCGATGGCGGGCAGGTCGAGATGGTTGGTCGGCTCGTCCAGCAGGAGGATATCCGGCGCGATGGCCAGCACGCGTGCAAGCTCCGCCCGCCGGCTTTCGCCGCCGGAAAGCGTGGCCATGCGCCGGTCCGGGTCGAGGTCGAGCTGGTCCAGCATCGCCGCGACGGCGTGGTCGGGAGCGGGCGGGCCGTCGTCCGGCGGACGGCGCGCATAGTCGCCGACAAGCGCTTCGGCATCGACCGGCGGGTCCTGGTGCAGATAGGCGATGCGGATGCCGGGCTGGGCGTAGCGCTCGCCGAGGTCGAGTTCGAGCTCGCCGGCTATCACCTTCATCAGGGTGGACTTGCCGCAGCCATTGCGCCCGATCAGGCAGGCGCGGTCGCCGCGCGCGATGCCGAAGCCGACATCGGCGAACAGACTAGCGCCGCCGAATCCGAGCTCCGCATCGCGCAGGGTGAAGATCGGCGGGCCGGCCACCGGAAACCGTCAGGCGTTGAGTTTCGCGGCGAGCCGGACGGTCTCCCGGACGACCCGCCGGACCGCTGCGGCGTGGGGATCCTCGGCGAGCGCGCCGTCGCTGTCGAAGGCATCGCCGGCTCGTGCAACGGCGTGCTGCGCCGGCGCGACGATGACGCCGATGCCGGACAGGATCTGCCGCACATGGACGAGGCCCCGCAAGCCGCCGAGCGGCCCGGGCGATGCCGCCATGAGGCCCGCGACCTTGCCCGTGAACCAGACCAGCGGCGGCTGCCCGGCAACGGGTCGGGACACCCAGTCGATGGTGTTCTTCAGGAGCGGCGAGATCGAGCCGTTATATTCCGGGGACGCGATCAGGAAGCCGTCATGGGCCAGGAACAGCTCCTTCAGCCGGGCCGCGCCGGCCGGCAGGCCCCCATCGGCTTCAAGGTCGCCATTGTAGAGTGGCAGGCCGAAATCGGCGAGATCGAGCGGCACGGCCGCTGCCCCCGCAGCTTCGGCCTCGCGCGCCGCAAACCGGGCCAGCCGGGCATTGAACGACTCCCGACGCACGGACCCTGCAAAGACGAGCAATCTGGCAGTCACAGGCGGACGATCTTCCCGGGATTCATGATGTTCTTCGGGTCGAGCGCACGCTTGATGGCGCGCATCGCCGGCAGCGCCGAGGGATGCTCTGCCTCGAGCCAATGGATCTTGCCGTAGCCGATCCCGTGCTCGCCCGTGCAGGTGCCGCCCATGGCGAGCGCCCGGCGCACCAGGCGTTCATTGAGTTCGGTCGCGATCCGCACTTCCTCGGAATCCTCCGTCTTTATGACGAAGATCACATGGAAATTGCCGTCGCCTACATGGCCGACAATGGGCGTCGGGAAGGGTGCGGCGGCGAGGTCGGCCCGCGTCGCGGCAATACACTCCGCAAGCCGCGAGATCGGTACGCAGACATCGGTCGGCCAGCCCTCGCATCCGGGGCGCAGCGCAATCGCGGCGAAGAAGGCGTCGTGGCGCGCCTGCCAGAGCCGGTTACGCTCCTCCGCGGTCGTGGACCAGGCGAAGTCCGAGCCGCCGAACTCCTGTGAGATGGCGCCCGTTGCTTCGGCCTGCTCGGCGACCCCGGCCGGCGTGCCGTGGAACTCGAAGAAGATATGCGGGGAGGGCGCGTAGTCGAGCTTGGAATAGCGGTTGCAGGCGTCCATCTGCGCTTCGTCGAGTAGCTCGATCCGCGCGACCGGGATGCCGGACTGGATCGTCAGGATGACGGCGTCCACCGCAGCGTCCACCGAGGGGAAGGCGCAGACCGCGGAGGCGATACTCTCCGGGATGCCGTAAAGGCGAAGGTGGATGCCGGTGACGATCCCGAGCGTGCCCTCGGAGCCGATATAGAGGCGCGTGAGGTCGTAGCCCGCCGAAGACTTGCGCGCGCGCGTTCCCGTCTGGATCAGGCGTCCGTCCGGCAAAACGACTTCGAGGCCCAGCACATTCTCGCGCATGGTGCCGTACCGCACCGCGTTGGTGCCGGAGGCCCCGGTCGCCACCATGCCACCGAGCGAAGCGTCGGCGCCGGGATCGATAGGAAAGAACAGGCCGGTGTCGCGCAGCTCCTCATTGAGCCGCTTGCGCGTGACGCCCGGTTCGATGAAGCAGGTCATGTCCTCGTCGTGGACGGCGCCGATCCGGTCGAGGCCGGTCAGGTCGATAGTGATGCCGCCCCCCAGCGCACCGATATGGCCTTCCAGCGAAGTGCCCGCCCCGAAGGGCACGATCGGCGTGCCGGACTCATGGCAGGCGCGAACGATCTCCTGCACTTCCTCCACCGTCTCCGGGAACACGACGGCGTCCGGCGGGTGCGGTGCATGGAAGGTCGCATCCTTGCCGTGATGCCCGCGCACCGCCTCGGAGGTGCTAAACCGCGTACCGAATCGCTCCTTGAGGGCGACGAAACTCATTTGGCGCAGATCGCCTCGATCTCGACCACCATCGCCGGGTCGGCAAGGCCGGCCACGAAGAGCAAGGTGGAGGCCGGCGGGCTGTCGCCGAGAAAGGCGGCCCGGCTCTCGCGGTAATAGCCGATATCCTCGCGGCGGGTCAGGAACACGTTGACCTTGACGATATTCTCCCTGGAGAGGCCTGCCGCTTCCAACTGCAGGCCGAGATTGACCCAGACCTGATCGATCTGGCCGTGCGCATCCTCGACGAGGGAGCCGTCGGGCCGGATGCCCACCTGGCCGGCAATATGGACCCAGGTCGCGCCCGCCGGCGCTTCCACCGAATGCGAATAGCCGCGCGGGGCGTGGACAGTGTCGGGACTGCGTCTCGTCAGCATGGCGTTTCCTTTCTTCCCCGGGCGAACGGGCAGTGGCCGACAGATAGCATATCGGACGGCATCGGACACGGCTTCCCCGGCGGCCGACCGCGCAAAAAGAAAGCCCGCGGCCGGCTTGCGCCGGCCGCGGGCGATTTGCCGAGGGCTAGGCCGCTAGTTTAGCAGCTTCGCGTCCTCTTCCTCGATCTCCATCTTCGCCTGGGCGATCGACTCCTCAAGCAGCTTCAGCCACTTGTCGCCGAAGCGCTCCACATACCACTGCTTCAGCGGCTGGACGGACTCGACGAACTGCGCCTTCTCCTCCGGAGTCGGCACATAGACCTGGCCGCCCTTTTCCTTGAAGGCGGCATAGCCGGCGAGCGCCGTGAACTTCGGATCGTCCGAGGCCATCGACGTCATGTGATGGAAGCCCGACGCGACGATCTTCCTGAGGTCGGGCGAGAGGCCCTGAAGGAAGTCGTCGTTCATCCACCAGAACAGGAACATGTAGGCGTGGTGGTCGAGCGTCACGCGATTCAGGAACTCGTGGAACTTCATGTTCACGATGTCCGTGATGCCGTTCTTGGTGCCGATCACGACGCCGGTGGCGAGCGAGGTGTAGAGCTCCTGCCATGGAATCGGCGTCGGGTTGCCGCCCATCAGGTTCACCATCTCGACCTGCAGCGGCGACTCGATAGTGCGCATCTTCACGCCCTTGAGGTCGGCCGGGGTCCTGATCGTGACGTCGGTGGTGAAGAAGTCGCGCCAGCCGCCGGTGTTGTTGAGGCCCATGAGCCTCAGCGTGCCGGTCTTCTCGAGTACCGCCTTGCGCACCTCGTCCATGAACGGGCTCTTCATCACCTTCTCGGCAACGCGGTCGTTCGGGAACATGTAGGGCAGGTCGGTGACCTGGATTTCCGGGAAGATGTTGGCGATGCCGCCGACGGTCGTGCCCGTGATCTCACAGGTGCCGAGCTGGACCGACTCGAGACACTGGCGGAAATTGCCGCAAAGCTGACCGCCCGGGTAGATCTCGACCTCGACCGCCCCATTGGTCTGCGATTCGACGAAATTCTCGAAGACGAGCGACCCCTTGTGGTCCTCGTCGTCGGTCGAGCCGATATGGCAGATCTTGATGGTCGTATCCGCCGCGCCGGCCATGCCGGCTCCGCCGAGCGCGACGGCCAGGCCGAGCCCGGCCGAAGCAAGCAGTTCCAGATGCTTTTTCATCTTCCTCCTCCCCTTCGGAGACGTAGAAGCCGCAGGATTGCGGCAATGCGCCGGCCAATTGTTTTCAGGCCGGATGTTCTCCATCCGCCACCTCACACGAAGAAACTCGGCGCGTTTCTGGCGAAGCCGAGCCAGTAGGGCAGCGACATGGAGATGACCGGGAAATAGGTGACGACGAAGATCGCCAGGATTTCCACGGCCAGCAGCGGCAGCATCTCGAGCGCGATCACTTCGACCCGCAATCGCGAGATGCTCGACGCAACGAACAGGATCAGCCCCATGGGCGGCGTCGCCAGCCCGATGGTGAGGTTGATGCACATGATGACCGCGAAATGCAGCGGATCGACGCCGAGACCCGTCATGGTCGGCGCCAGGATCGGGCCGAGGATCAGGATCGCCGGCCCCGCGTCGAGGAACATGCCGACGACGAGCAGCAGCACATTGATGAAGAACAGCAGCAACAGCGGGTCTCTGGTGATGCTGAAGAAGAAGCTGGACAGGTGGACCGGCACCTGCGAGAGGCTGGCGATGGCGGCGAAGGCGGTGGCGGTGCCGATGATCAGCAGGATCGCGCCGGAAGTGACGGCCGCGTGGAGGAACAGGTCCGGCAGGTCCCGAAACTTCAGGGTGCGCAACACGATGAGGCTGATGAACAGCGCGTAAAAGGCCGCCGCCGCCGCCGACTCGGTCGGCGTGAAGATGCCGCCGAGGATGCCGCCCAGGATGATGACGGGCGTCATCAGCGGCAGCACCGCGCCCCAGGCCGCAGTGCCGACTTCGCGGACGGTCGCGCGGCTGTGCGCCTTGGGGTAGTTGCGCCGCTTGGAGATGATCCCGGTCACCGACATCAGCATGAAGCCCACCATGAGCCCCGGGATGAGCCCGGCGGCGAACAGCCCGGCCACCGAGACATTCATGATGAAGGCATAGACCACCATGATGAGGCTCGGCGGGATGATCGGGCCGATGACCGAGGAGGCGGCGGTGATGGCGGCGGCGAATTTGCGGCTGTAACCGTCCTTCTCCATGGCCGGGATCAGGATCGAGCCGACCGCCGAAGTATCGGCGACGGCGGAGCCGCTGATGCCGGCGAACAGCATGCTGGTGACGATGTTGACGTGCGCGAGGCCGCCGCGCAGATGGCCGACCAGCGTGTTGGCGAAATTGACCAGGCTCATCGTGATGCCGGCCCGGTTCATTATCTCGCCGGTCAGGATGAAGAACGGGATCGCCAGCAGCGGGAACTGGTGGATGCCGGCGAAGGTGCGCTGGAAGAGCATCTTCAGGAAGATGGGCTTCTCGGCCAGCAGGAAGCCGACCATCGGCGCAAAGCCGAGTGCGAAGACGATCGGCATGCCGATGAACATCGCGGCCAGGAATATCCAGAAAAAAGTGACGCCCATGGGTTCCGCTCGCCGCCTCCGTTATTCCGCCCTGACCGCGTCCTGCTGCGTGAGCGTCGGCTTGGCATTGGCCGGGTCGATGACGCCCCGGAGCGCGTTGACCATGTATTCCAGCGCTATCATGGCGACGACGAAACTGCCGATCGGCATGCAGATATAGACATAGAAAATCGAGATATCGATCGTGGACGCGCGCTGGATGCGGGCGTTCCAGGTCATGAACGCCCCTTCCTTCACGAACACCACCATCAGCGCGATGATGCCGGCGAAGATCATCATGATGAGGAACTGCCGGATCCGTCCGCGCAACTGGCCCAGGATCACTTCGATGCCGACATGCGCGCCCATGCGCAGGCCGATGGGCGCTACGAAGAAGGTGAGCCACACCATGACGAACTTGGCGATCTCTTCCGACCAGGCCAGCGCGTCGTTCATCACGTAGCGCATGAACACGGCGATATCGACGATGATGAGCATGATGGCGAGCAGGGCGATGGCGAGCCACTTGAACACCACGATCACGCGGTCGTTCACCCACGCAAGCCCGGTCTCAAGCCTTTCGAGCATCGCCGGGAATGACATCCGGATGGCGCCCCCTCTCCACTCCGTCTCGGTCGAGCCTAGAACAGACTTTCTAAGGCCGCAATCGGCCCGCCGAAACCGGCTTGCCGAAACCGTGGCCGGAGGCGGCCGATACGCCTATGATGAGCCGCATGACGGGAGAGGAGGCACGCGCATGAGCGAGCAGATCAAGGTTTTCTGGCGGCCCGGCTGAACCAGCTGCCTGCGAACCAAAGAGTTCCTCTCGGTCCGTGGGATCGAGTTCGACAGCATAGACGTGACGACGCACCCGACCGGTATGGACCAGCTGCGCGAGCTTGGCGCACGCTCGATTCCGGTCGTTTCGCGCGGCAATGATTTCGTTTTCGCCCAAGCGATCTCGGACGTGGTGGCGTTTCTTGGCCTCGACGAGGATGTGGGGCCGGAACTGACCATGCAGCAGCTGGCGGCGAAGCTCGACATGGTGCTGGCGGCTGCCGCGCGCTATGTGGCCCAGGTGCCGGACGACCGGCTCGGCGACAAGCTGCCCGGCCGCGACCGTGCCTACCGGGTCCTGTTCCACCACATCTTCAACATCGCGGATTCGACGGTGGCGGCGATAGAAAGCGGCCGGCCGGTGAACTATGAAGACCTGACCGCGCTGCCGCCGGACGACATGCAGACCGTCGCCGACATCGTGGCCTATGGCGAGGGTGTGCGGGCGCGGGTCGCGCGATGGTGGGAATCGGGATCGAAGCCCGACCCGGTAGATACCTACTATGGCTCCCACTCGCTGCATGAGGTGTTCGAGCGCACCACCTGGCATCCGGCCCAGCATGTCCGCCAGCTCATGCTGATCCACGAGATGCTCGGCATCGAGACCGACGGCCCGCTTGGGGCCGAAGACTTCCGCGGCCTGCCGCTTCCCGAGCAGGTCTGGGACGGCTGAGCGCGGAGACGCCGCTGCAGGCCGCGTCGGTTCCCTTCCGGGAAGCGTTCGCGGCCTGGACGCGGATCGGGTTCGCTAGTTTCGGCGGGCCGGCGGCGCAGATCGCGCTCATGCACCGCGTGACGGTGGAAGAGAAGCGCTGGCTCGACGAGCCGCGTTTCCTCCATGCGCTCAATTTCTGCATGCTGCTGCCGGGGCCGGAGGCGCAGCAGCTCGCCACCTATGTCGGCTGGCTGCTGCACGGCATCCGCGGCGGCCTGGCGGCGGGCATTCTGTTCATCCTGCCGGGTGCGGTCGTCATGGCGGCGCTGGCGGCGGTCTATGCGCTTTACGGGCGCTTGCCGGCGGTCGAGGCGGCATTCCTCGGCGTGAAGGCGGCGGTGCTGGCCCTGGTGGTCGAGGCGCTGCTCCGGATCGGCGCGCGGGCGCTCAGGGATGGTTTCGCCTGGGTGCTCGCCTGCGGGGCGTTCGCCGCACTCTTCCTGTTCGACGTGCCCTTTCCGGCGGTGATCGCCGCGGCGGCGCTGCTGGGCGGCGCGACGACGTTCCTGCGCAAGGGGACCGAAGCCGGGGAGGAAGCACCCCCGGCCCGCTCGCGAGCCGCGCCCCGCACGGGCAGGCTCGCGCTCGTCCTGCTCGCCGCCTGGCTGCTGCCGACCGCAATCCTGCTCCTCTGGCTCGGCGGCGGGCATGTCTTCTCCGGCATCGCGGTCTTCTTCTCCAAGATGGCGGTGCTGACCTTCGGCGGCGCCTATGCCGTGCTCTCCTGGGTCGCGCAGGAGGCCGTGGCGGCAAGGGGCTGGCTCGCGCCGGGCGAGATGCTGGACGCGCTCGGGCTCGCCGAGACGACGCCGGGGCCGCTCATCCTGGTGGTGGAGTTCGTCGGCTTCCTCGCGGCATGGCGCGAGGCGGGCGGGCTCGACCCCCTCGTCGCGGGGCTGCTCGGCGCGGCGCTCACGCTCTGGGTCACCTTCGCACCCTGCTTCCTGTTCATCTTTGCCGGCGCCCCGCATGTCGAGCGGCTGCGCGGCCGGCCCGGATTGCAGGCCGCGCTTGCGGGCGTGACGGCCGCGGTGGTGGGCGTGATCGCCAACCTCTCCGTCTGGTTCGCGCTCAACGTGCTGTTCGCCGACGGCGCGCGGGCTGTGACGGGCCCGGTCTCCGTCTATCTGCCGGACCCGGCAAGCCTCGACTTCAAGGCGCTCGCGCTCGCCGCGCTGGCCGCTGCCGCGCTGTTCGTGCTGCGGCTCGGCGCGTTCCGCACACTCGCCGCCGCCGCGCTCGCCGGCCTCGCGCTGTTCGCGGCGGGACTGTGATCAGCGGGCCTGCCGGGCGGCGATTGCCTCGGCGATGCGGAGCACGGCCTTGGCGCGTTCGGCGACCGGCACGTCCACCATCTTGCCGTCCACGGTGATCGCGCCTTCGCCGCGCGCCAGCGCCTCGTCATAAGCCTCGACCACACGCCGGGCCTCATCGACCTCGGCCTCGGTCGGGCCGAACTCCTCATTGCAGACGCGGACCTGGTTCGGGTGGATGCAGGACGCGCCGCAGAGGCCCATCTTCTTCGACCGGCGGATGATGCGCCGGAAGCCCTCGATGTCGCGGAACTCGGCGATGGAGCCGACGAAACCCATCGGCAGGATGCCGGCCTCCCGGGCGCAGGCGACCACCTGCTGCTTCAGGCCGTAGAGCGTTTCCTCGTCGGCGGTCATGCCCATGGAGAGGCCGAAATCCTCCGAGCCAAGCGACAGCGAGACGCTGCGCGGGTCGGCATGGGCGATCTCGCGGAGGTTGAGATAGCCTTTCGCCGTCTCGACCGCGATGCAGAGCCGGACCTGGCCCGCCGGGATGCCGCGCTCGGCCTCCAGCTCGGCGACCGTCTGGCTGAGCGCGATCACATGCTCGGCGCTGTCCACCATCGGGCAGAGCAGCCCGGTGAGCTCCGGAATGACGATGGCCTCGAGATCGCGCACCGCCAGCCGCCAGGGCCGGTTGATGCGCACCAGCGTGTCGATGCCTTGGGCCGCGAAGCCGCGCACGATGTCGGGCGCCGCGGCGCGGGCGGCCTCCTTGGCATTGGCCGCGACCGAGTCCTCCAGGTCGAGGATCAGCCCGTCGGCGCCGACGCCGGGGCCCTTCTCGATGAATTTCTGCGCCGTCGCCGGGACGAACAGCAGCGAGCGCCAGACAGGCAGGCTCATATCGTGCCCTCCTCCTTGAGCCGGTCGAGGTCCAGGCCGAGACCTCCCAGGATTTCCTC
>Ga0209021_1004154_pt1 | contig 10905 bp, 12 predicted proteins | sample PinacodermFT_FD_187299 | JGI IMG/M metagenome (GOLD analysis project Ga0209021, IMG submission 187299) | Host-associated microbial community of the marine sponge Aplysina aerophoba from Gulf of Piran - sponge pinacoderm, lysed by freeze-thaw... | ecosystem: Host-associated > Porifera > Sponge >... | reverse complement strand
CCTCGCGCCTGTCCTGAGCCCTTCGACCGCGCTTCCTTCGACTTCAGGCGCGTTGAGCCTTACGCTCAGGACAGGCGTAACGGAGTGGAGTCGAAGGATTCGCAAGGATGACAGAAAGGGAAGGAGGGTTCGGGACTGGGGGCGCAGCCGCGCGTGCAGGCGCCAAGAGGGCACGTCGTGCAAGCACGGGGCTGCGAAGGCAAAAAAAGGGAGGCTACCTCGTCGATAGCCTCCCTACAGTATTGCAAAAAACGTCGCTTACTTAATAACCGTCGACGTGGCCCCAGCCGGGTTGATGTTCACCTTGTTCAAGGCCCCTTCAACATCCGGCAAACGCCCGGCACCCTTGGAAGCTTTCTTCCGCGCATTGTTGGCGTCGCTCGATGCATTCATGGCAGCCGCATCAGCGGTAGAAGATGCCGCCATCGATGCTTTGGAACCAACCGCATTCGCTTGCCCGGTATCATGGCTGGTCCGCGTCCCATCGGCCGGCGATTTCGTCTCGGTCATAGGATAACCGGCATGTGAAGGCAGCATGCCCGGATTCGCAAACGCCGCTGAAGCCATCAGGGCAGTACCCGCAACCGCAATAAGAAGAAGGCGAATACTCTTCATAATTCCGCTCCTTTGTTAAGACAGGTTATGGACGATAAAGACAAAAAGTCCTGACTTCCCATTTCGTTTGGATAAAGAGGGTAAATCTTATTCATTTTCACCCGTGGGTGTCAAGCACGAGTTCGGGCCTGCGCCGACCGGGACCGCCGTTCGTTATCGCCGCCTCGGCGGCCGCCCCCGGTAGGGCCGCCTGGGACGCATCGCCGGCAAGGTCATGGTGACCAGCGTCCCTTCCTCCGGGCGACTGTCGATGGCGATGTGCCCGCCGTGTTCGTCCACGATTTTTTTCACCATCGCCAGGCCCAACCCGGTCCCCGACCGTTTCGTCGTGAAATACGGTTCAAAGATTTTCTCGCCCAATTCTTCGGGAATCGGCGCGCCGTCGTTGTGGATGCGGATGACCAGTTCAGGCTGGCGCCCGCGTTTCTGCGTCACGGAAATCCGCAGATGCCCGCCCGGCGACATGGCCTCCAGGGCATTCGTGAAAATGCTCAGGAACGCATGCTGGACCTTTTCCTTATCCCAACGCACCTGCCCCAGCCGCGCGGGGACCTCCTTCGTGACCTCGATCCGGTTGACTTTCAGGTCCGTGGCCACCAACGCGAGCGCGTCTTCGATCAAGGCGGTGACCTGGCAAGGACGCCGGTCCAATTCGAGGGGCTTGGCGAAATCCAGAATATCGTTCAGCAGGCTCTCCATCCGCATCAGGTCCCGCATGGCCGCCTCGATGGAGGTTTGGGATTCGAAATCGAGGGTGCCGTCACCCGTCACCTCTTCCAGTTGAGCCCGAATATAGCCCATGGGCTCACGAATCTCGGTGGCGAGAAAGGAACTGACTTCCGTCAAGGCCGTTTGCCGTTCCTGTCGCCGGATCGCCGGCTCCGAGACGCCGGAGGCCACCGATTCCGGAGCAGGCGGGGCAGCCGCATCCGGTGAAGCCAGGAGATTCAGAGACGGTTCTTCAAACAGCCGGGCCAGGTGCGTGGTAACCGGTTCAAGCTTGCCGGACTCGGCTTCCGCGGTGTCATAGGCCGCGGCCGTCTTGGACGCCAGGGTCAGCGTGCCGGCCACGCGCCCCCTGACAAAAAACGGCACCACGAGCGTGCACCGGAACCGGTCGCGGTACAACTGTTTGTAATCATGAAAGCGGCCTTGCGTGGAAGCCAGGTTCTGATCGACACGAGGCTTGCGGTGCCGCACCGCCCAACCCGCTGCGGATTCGTTCAACGACAACCGTTGCCCCGGCAACAGGTCTTTCTTATGCCCGGCCACGCAGCCCAGGACTTCCAGGGAGGCGGCCAACGGATCATACAGCATCACCCAGCCCCGATCGAACGGCACCAGGGACTGCGCCTCGGTCAAACGCTCGACGACCCGTTCCTGGACCCGGGGCGAGGTATAGGTTCGCGTGGTCGCGTCGGCAGCCTCAGGCTCGGGGTCCTCGGCCGCCGGCTCCGGGATGACCCAGGGACGCGTCAGAAGCACGGAATGATCGAACAGGTTCGCTTCCCGCAATTGCTCGGTGATACGGTGACCGGCCGAGCCGATCGCGGTTTTTTCACGCTTCGTAAACGGCCGTTTCTCCTGTTTCCCCGCGACCAGCACCCCGTAGACCACTTTCCCGTCGCGAAGGATCATCGCCAGGAGATGCTTCGAACCGGGCGTCACCATGCGAAGCCGGATCGCCCCGTTCCCGTCCTCCTGGGCGGCACCCAGGGGAAGGCCGTCGCCCCGGCCGGCTCCGCCTGACAGGGTCCGAAGCACGGTGCGCACCTCACGAGGTGAAAACCCCTTGGACGCCTGCGGCACCAGCGGCCCCTTGGGGTGGTTCAGGATAGCCACGGTGGCATCCATGCCCAGGTCATTGACCGTCGCGGTCAAAATCCGTTGAAGCGTCGTCTGCTTGGAAGGCCGAACCGCATCTTGCGTTTTCTTTTTAGTCATCGTCACAACCATCGTATTGTCTGTGTTCGCTGATCATATCCACCCTCACCCCTGCCCTCTCCCATCAAGGGAGAGGGAGAAAAGCGCCATCTTATGGCGCTCTTTTCTTTCCTTTGCCTTCTTCTGTCATTCTCGACATCTTTAATCGAGAATCCAGGGTCTTTTCTTTTCTCCGTCCTGACGAGGCGAAAGACACTGGATTCCCGATCAGGTCGGGGATGACAAAAGGGGAAAGGAGAGAGCGAGAGTCTGGATCGCTTCAATTGATATGCCGGATCTTTCGTGAACGGGACGGAGACATGACCACCTGCACGTGGCCGCGGTCGGAGACCAGCAGGCTCATGATCCAACTGACGAGGCTGATCAACACGGCCCCGCCGACCGCCGGCCAGAATCCGGCCACGTGAAACCCCTTGACCAGCACGGAGACCAACTGCAGCAGGAAGGCATTGATCACGATCATGAACAAGCCGAGCGTCACGACGATGAAGGGCGCCGAGAGCAAATACAGCAGCGGCCGGACCACGGCGTTCAGGACCGCCAACACCAGCACGCCGACCACGCCCGCGGCAAACGTATCGATAGCCAGACCCGGAATAACCTGGGCCGCGACCACCACCGCCACCCCCGTGACGATGAAGCGAAGCACAAACCCTCTCATACACGCCACTCCATCCCGGCCATGATCCCCTATTGCGCGGCCACCGTCAAATCCAGGGACTGCTGCCGCCTGGTTATTTTATCATTGGGATCGTAGTCGGCCACAAACGTTTTCTTCGCGCCTTGAGCCGACACCTCGACCGTCGCGCCGGCGTTCTCATTATGCATGTGCAGGAAAATTTCATAATACCCGGCTTCGTTCGTCTTGCCGGAGGCCCCGTGCCCGCCCTTGACCTGGGGCATCGCATGCACCTCCGTATTGGGCAGCGCACGGCCCGATGCATCCCGGACGTACCCGAACACCGTAAACCCGTGTTCCACGTTGGCCTTCACGAAAACGGGTTTGGGGGTCTCGGCCGTGGGATCCTTCAGCGTGGACAAATACGTCGCGAGCGCCGTGACCTCTTCCTCCGTCATCAAGTCCTTGTACTTATCCGGCATCCGGCCCTTCTTATGCTCTTTCTCAAACCCTTTCGCATACAGGTACGTCGGATCGAAAATTTTCCGCTTGATATCGTTGACCGTCAACAAACTGCCGATGTTGTCGAGAATCGGCCCGCGTTTCTTGACGCTCCCCTTACCCCCGATCTTGTGACAGTTATAACACTCGTACAAATCATAGACTTCGGCCCCGCGTTCCACCACCGTGAGCGCGCCCTGATCCTGCGCGGTGTCCGCCACCTCGATTGCCGGGGCGAACCGGCCGAGCCGCGCGATCACGGTCTGCGAATTACCCTGAAGCGCCTGCACCCGTTCGAGCAACGTGTCCACCTGGCTTTGCTCGGCCATGACCAGGGCGCGCTTGCGTTTCAGAATCTTATCGATCTTTCCCTTTTCCACCTCCGGATCGTATTGCGGCAAGGACGACGCCCCCCCGATATACATCGCGGACAACACGAGATAGAACCCAAGCAGCGCCGCCACGGCGGTCCACCCCGACAGCCGTTTCATGGGCGGGGCATCCAAAAGCAGAAACACCGTCAGCCCCAACGCCACGTACGCCACGAACATCGCCTGGAACACGTGCGGGAACCCCAAGGCCCCGCTCCCGAACCAGGCCGCACCGGCCAGCACGACGCCCAGCGCGATCTTTTTCATGCTCGCAGACATCGGACGCTCATCTCGGAAAGAGGGAGGAAAGGGTGCGTCATTGATCGTTCAGGAGAATGGGTACATCGTGACAGGACATCTAAGGGTATCTTACTCGGGCTGCGGGTTTCAGACAAGCCTTGATTCGGCTTATGGCGGGGACCGCTTGCAGGGTTTCAGCCCCGCACGACGAGGGCAGAGGCCTGCGGGGTGTCGCCCCCACACGGCGAGGCCCTTTTGTTTCGGCAAAAGGACCCAAAACCATGGGCGCCCGCAGGCACCCTCGACATGGCGCGATGGGATCGCGCTTTCTTTTTCTTTTGTCTTTATCTGTCATCCCCGACCACGATCGGGGATCCAGGGTCTTTGCTCTTTCCTTTACTTTGCGAAGAGAACGACACTGGATCCTCGATTAAGAATGTCGAGGATGACAGACGGAGGAGGGGGCAGATGCGGACAAACCTCGAAATTTCCAAACCGCCAGAACGGTCACCGGCACGTAGAGCAGGCATCCTGTCAGGCCCAGCAGCCATTCGCCGATCCAGAAGGTCATGACCAGATTGAACAGCAGGACCCCGTAATACAACCCGCATCCAAGCAGCACGTCCCGGACCGGCACCGTGTCGGGAAACGCGGGCAACCTGCGGCTCTGCCGGTCCAGCGCCCGGTAGACCGTCATCGCCATCAACCCCACCACGAACCACCCGGCGAAGTTGGCCAGGGGCACGCCGAAATACACGCCGGGATCGGGATACCCGTAAATCCGCCCCAAAAACCAGCGTTCTCCGCGAAGCGCCGCCGGATCGATCACCACGTCGATCAACATGAACAACAGACACGTCAGGCCGATCACCGGCCAGGAGAGCGACTCGCGCGTCAGCAACACGCGGCAGGATGGTTCCGAAGACGGCTCGGCGGGCAACAGCAACCAGAGGGCCAGGCAATAACTCGCGAACAACAGAAACGTGAACGACAACGAATCCATGAACGGAATGTTGGACAGATACAATTCCTCGCCCACGGTCGAACCCGTGTAATAGTAATCGCCGAACGGAAAACCGATGCGGGTCGAGGAAAATTCACAAACGAACGCGGTGAGCCACGTGATACCGAACAGCGCGACGGTGCGTCGCCGGCCCAACAACCGCGACGAGGCAACCAACGCCACGGCCAAAAAGAAAAAGACGTAGGGCCTGAGCAGAAGGGTCTTCCCTAGCAGGATAAGAAGGTCCATCGGGGTCACTTAGGGGACGAATGCTCGCGGGGTTTCGGCCCCGCACGACGAGGGAACGCTTGCGGGGTTTCGGCCCCGCGCGACGAGGTCCTTTTGTTTCGGCAAAAGGACCCAAAACCATGGGCGCCCGGGCGCGGCCCTTCGGGTGCCTGTGCCCCGGGCCCGAAAGGTTAGGGCTGCGGAACTCGCTTCGCTCAAACAGTCCTCGCCCCCATATTGGATTCGGGACCGGGGCGCAGCCGCGCCCGCAGGCGCCCTCGATATGGCGCCATGGGATGGCGGGGGCAAGAAGGGAAAAGACAAAGAAAAGACACTGGACCCTGGATCAAGTCCAGGATGACAGGAGGGGGGAAGACGAGGACGACAGATTGAGGGGCAGGGGGCAGGGAGCATCGCCATCATGCGTATCCATGATCGCGGAACCAGCGTACCGCCTTGTCGAGGGCTACTTCAGGCGGGGTTTGGGGCAATTCCAGGTCCCGCACGGCTTTGGAGCAATCGTAGTGCATCACGTACTTGGCCATGCGGACGCCGTCGAGCGGAATGCGCGGGGAGCGATGCGTCACGTAATCGGCCAGCCACTTGTCGACATGGGCCAGGGGCAGGATCAACCCCCGGGGGAGCTTCACCTTCGGCGCCTTGACGCCCGTCAACACCGCCAGGATCTCGAACACCTCGTTCAGCGTCAGGTTGCGGCACCCCAGGATGTACCGCTCACCAACGCGCCCGCGCTCCATGGCCCGGATATGCCCCACGGCCACGTCATCCACGTCGATGAGGTTCATGCCCGTTTCGACGTACGCCACCATGCGCCCCTTCATGAAATCGACGACGATCTGCCCCGTGGGCGTCGGCTTCACGTCACACACCCCCACCGGCGCCGAGGGGTTCACGATCACCACGGGCATGCCCGCGTCCGCCGCCTTCAGGACCTCCTGCTCGGCCAGATATTTGGAACGCTTGTAGTCCCCGGTCATCTGCGCCAGGGACACCGGCGTCTGTTCAGTGCCCGGTCCTCCGCCCTCGGGCAACCCGATCGCGCCGATCGTACTCGTGTACACGACGCGGTCGACGTCCGACTCGCGCACCGCGGCGAGCAGCGTCCTGGTGCCCTCGACGTTCACCCGGTAGAACACCGACGGGTCGCGCGCCCACAGGGCATAATGCGCCGCCACGTGGTACACCTGCCGGCAGCCGTGAAGCGCCGACCGAAGCGACGCCGCGTCGGTCAAATCACCGGACACGGTGTCGATCGCCAGATCGTCCAAAGCCCGCCGGTCCGCGCCGGGCCGGACCAGCCCCCGGACCTCGGTGCCGGCCCGGACCAAGGCCCGCGCCACGGCAGACCCGACAAACCCCGTGACCCCTGTGACCAAGGCTTTCATGATGCAAAAAGAAACGGGACGGATGCGAATGAAGAGGATGTAGGCGTCACGGCCTTCGAGATGAAACCATTGATATGCAAATTTGAGTCAATTTAGCGCACTTTATGCGCTACTTTGATCATATTATGATACATTTTTTCTCTATTTATACACATTTCTGCGAATATGAATCGTCAATTCTTGCGGTCCACGATATACCGGGCAATCCCGCGCAACGGGTCGGCTTTTTCGTCAAACCCGTCGAGCCGCCCGATGGCCCTGGCGGCACAATCCTGCGCGAGCTGTTGCGCGCCCTCGAGCCCGTAAATCGCCGGATACGTCTGCTTGCCGCGTTCATCATCCGTGCCGGCGTCTTTCCCCAACTCCTCCCGCGTCCCCGTCACGTTCAACACGTCATCCGCAATCTGAAACGCCAACCCGATGTCTTCGGCATACCCGGTCAAGTGCTCGAACTGCGTCATGCCGGCCCCGGCCAGGAGCGCACCGACCCGCACCGCGGCGCGAATCAGCTTGCCCGTCTTGTGCACGTGAATCTGTTGCAACTCCGCCAAGTCCACCTGCCGGTTCTCGGCCTGAATATCCAGCACCTGGCCCCCCACCATGCCGCCGTTCCCAGCCCCCAGCGCCAGCTCCGCGATAATCTGGACCTGACACACCGGGTCCAGATCCGTCACGAGATCGGCCCGGCTGCACCATTCAAACGCCATGGCGTGCAAACCGTCACCCGCCAGAATCGCCATGGCTTCACCATAGACTTTATGATTCGTGGGCCGTCCTCGGCGGAAGTCGTCGTTATCCATCGACGGCAAATCGTCGTGGATCAGCGAATACGTATGGATAAACTCGAACGCGCAGGCCACGGGCAACAGCGACGCCGGGCACGGCCCGATCGCCTCCGCCGCGGCTATCGTCAGGATGGGCCGGACCCGCTTCCCCCCGGCCAGCAGGCTATACCGGATCGCCTCGTGCAGGACCGCCGGCGGCGTCCGCGGATCAGGAAGATGGGCTTCCAGATACCGGTCCACCACGGTCCGTTTGTCCTTGAGGTACGTCTTGATATCCAGGGACATAGTGCTTTCCGAAACTCTATTAGAAAATTCGGAACCTAACAAAGGCCCCGATGAGTGTCAAACGAAGGAGGCAAGGTGGGTGGGAGTGGTAACGTGAGCTAAAACTAATGCTTGCATCCATCCATACACCAGTCTACAGCGAGGATCGAGCGGAAGAAATAATGAATCGACACCTTAGAACGGCAGGTCAATGCCTACTTCTCTCAACAGCATGCGTCCTAGATATGAAATTTCCGTTCGAGATTTGAATCCACCTGACCGGGCGCCAAATGGAGGGTATTCGCCCTTCTTCATGTTGTCGAACTTGGGCTGAAGTAGACCTAGCCGGAGAAGGTTTTGCTCTCCGAACTCATAGAGTTTCGCGTTGTCAATGTCTTCCGTAGAAGATCCGAAGTGAGCCGACGGCGGTCGGCCAATGGCATCCCAGGCATTAGAACGGGGGGCACCATATGATTGCCCATAAGCATTGAGCAGTAATAATTCGTCGTCATCGGCAAGCTTCTCAAGGCTGATCCCACACCGGCAGTGCATCAGGCGAACAAAACGACCGAATGCGATATTGAGACCTTCCTCGTCACTCGCCACGACCGGAGCGGCTTCCTCATTGAACACCGGATCGTTCGCCAACCGACCGGCTCCGATTTCGGCATCAGCCTCAAGCTGCGCCATACGGATGCACCACTCCCTGCTGATTTCCATCTTCGTCTCTCCTTTCCCTTTCCCTTTCCTTTCCCTTTTCGACCAAGGCCCGCGTCTGTTCAGGCATCATCTCGAAGTAACGCAGGCCCTGATAGTCAGAATCGGCGCCAAGGTCCGTCATGCCACAGGTAGGCGTAGAAGTCGTGCGCCTGCGACAGCGAATGAAGGCCAATCCGTCCGCCAAACTCAGATTCCACGCTCAACTCAATAGCAGCCCTCATCAGGATGCTGCCAACTCCACGATACCGTGGAGAATCGCACAGTTCCCTCCGGTTCCAAGGCGCATTCTCGACGAACTCCACGTAAACGAGAGGCTTACCTTTTTGATTGTCAATCCGGCATCGCTTCTTTACCGTATCGACAATCATCATGCCCTGCGTCAGACCATCACAGACAATGCTAAAGCCCGGGCTGGCCAACATCCCCCGGAGCGCCTCGACCTTCTTGCGCCAATTCCAATGGCTGCTCTGCGGCCAATGCCGGCTTTCGATGCCCTCGCGTTCTAGACGCTCAATCGCCTTGAGCAACTCCGGCACCCATTCGTTTTCCCAATCGGTGAGTTGCTGTTCGGTGACTGCGTCCCAAAGCTCAGCAGGCTCCGGTTGACATCGCTCCACGTTCAACAGATGAACTTGGCGGACCCTGACCGTCATAGCATCATGACCTCGGCCTTCTCCTTGGTTTTCTCATCTTCGAAGAAGAGCTTCTCACCGTTCTCGAGACGCGCCTCGATCAGTTGATACATGCGCAACGCCTGACGGAGAAGAGCCGTCTTGCTCAAATCCTTCTTCTCACTGAGCGATCCAAGGACCTGCATCTCGGCTTCCGTGAGATTGAGTGTCATCGTCTTCCTTGTGTTCATCTCCTTTTCCTCTCCTATTCGGTTATCTATGAGTTAACCATAATATATTCCTTAAATAGCTAAAAGTCAATACAAATAAGATATACATTATATAGTGTAACTAGCTATTTAACGAACATTAAATAACAAAAGCAAGAGCCGATGTGGCTCTGGCGTGCCAGTGCCCTCCTAGAGGGCCCAGCCGAAGCAGCACCTTCCTGTAGGGCGTATTCTATCTGAACTGGTACCAGGAATCTTTGCATTAGGAGGCTTCTCCGCAGTGTGGTAGCGGCGCGATCCCATCGCGCCATGTCGAGGGCGCCTGCGGGCGCGGCGGCGCCCCGGTCCCGAATTCTGTTTGGTGGCGAGGACTGTCTGAGCGTCCTTCGACTTCGCTTCGCTACGCTCAGGATGAACGGGGGAGAAGCCGTCGGTCCTGAGCGTAGCGCGGCGGCGCGAAGGCGAAGGAACCTCGTCGTGCGGGGGCGAAACCCCACACCCCCCCGCATTTGTAATTCCCTCGATGCTCCCGCTATACTTTCTCGCCATGAGTATCAGGAACCGCGCGGGCGAATGGGAACCCTTGCTCCTGGGCATCGAGCCGGAGAACTGCGGGGTGTGCAATCAGGTCCTGTATCGCAACACCACCATGCTCAAGGGAGGCTGGGAACGCTGTTCCGTGTGCAACCGGTTCGTCCACTACGCCTGTCTCGTCAGCGGCAAGTTCGCATACCTCAAACGACGGCCCCGCGTGTGTCTCAACTGCGAGGAGAAATAACCTTCCCCCCTCACCCTGGCCCTCTCCCAATTTCCCGCTTAATGCGGGAAATTGGAGAGGGAGGCATCCATGCCGGACGCACGAGCAACAAGTTTCGGAAAGCTGCCCCTGTCCGCCCTCGTCAACCTCGCACTGGCCGTGCTCCTCTCGGCGTGGAGCGGGTTCTTCACCATGGACTTCCTGCTCAGCGGGATCTATACGTGGCCCCGGTCGAGTCGCGTCGTGACCCTCACCTGTGCGGTCCTCATCCTGGTCTACGAATTCATCTACAAAGAACATCAAGCCCGCCATGCGGCCGTCACGGGCATCGCCCCGCTGCGAATGGTCGTGTATGCATGCATGATTCCCTACATGCTGGGCACCCTGGCCCTGCTGGCTTTGCTGAATCGCGTGTAGGTCGGCTTTTCTTAATCTGTCATCCTTGTCTTCTCCTTCTGTCATTCCTGCGAAAGCAGGAATCCAGTGTCGTTCTCCTTCACGATTGACAAAGAAAAGACGCTGGATTCTCGATTAAAAATGTCGAGAATGACGGATGGGAGAAGAACGCGCGATCCCATTGCGCCATTTCGAGGGCGCCTGCGGGCGCGGCT
>Ga0209021_1004149_pt1 | contig 10911 bp, 14 predicted proteins | sample PinacodermFT_FD_187299 | JGI IMG/M metagenome (GOLD analysis project Ga0209021, IMG submission 187299) | Host-associated microbial community of the marine sponge Aplysina aerophoba from Gulf of Piran - sponge pinacoderm, lysed by freeze-thaw... | ecosystem: Host-associated > Porifera > Sponge >... | reverse complement strand
TTGCATGCCGGCCTATGGGTACCCCCCTCCGGACTCTCGGATACCGCGCCACCCCCTGACTCTACATCAAAGGCGTATCTATTATTATGCCGTTTAGATGGGCAATTGTCTGGTATTTTGCTCGTTCACCTCGAATCCAACCAAGTAACAACTCTACTACGCGTTGTCCCCCAAGAACAGCTGAAGCACGAATTAATATTGGTACATAATCTCTCAAGACCGGCGTAAGAGCTCCTCCAGCCAAATTGACCAAACCGTTTCCGATTCGATCACTCTCTCTGTCTACAAAGTCACGAAGAAGGTCACGGAAAATAGGCAAGATTGCTTCAAGTGGCGTATCAGGAATTACTGCCCAAGCGCCCGTTGCGACCATGCCGCCAGTCAGTTTGTCTTTCCTGCAAACTTCTTTCAAACGGTCACGCGTGAACTTTCCCGAGCGCCCGGCGTCATAAAGTGTCTGGTTTGAAACCGTTTCAAGCAATCTCGCAAGCTCTTCCGTTGTAGGGAAGCCAGACATGGGGTCGATACTCCTAGATCGCGTTTCTCAAAGTCGAGCGGTCATCCGACACCCGTTTCACCGAACGCCCTGCACCTTGGGAGTGCTGTCATCGATTTCGATGATCACGGGGGCGCCTGGAGCCCATACTTCACCCGGCAGGTCTTCAATAGAGCCTCTGTACTTGAGGTCGACAAAGGCGGATGTAACCAGCGAAGCGACGCTTCCGGCGCCAAGGATCAGATGAAGCCGAGTATTTGGTTCATTGGTGATTGGGGTGCCGGAGTTGAATCCCGCCAGCCCCGGACCGTGAAAGTCTCGATACAGATCGATGAATCCCAAAGCGCAAAGCGAATCCAGCGCCTCCCGCTCCTCTGGCGATCGGTTTAGGCAGCCCCGTTCGCTAGCGCCATCGGCAACTACATTGAAGTCTCCGCACAGGAAACTCGCCTTAGACGCGTCCTGTTGATCGTCCACGCACTTGGACAGACATCCCAACCACTTCGCCTTGACCTTGATTGAGCGCCTCACCTGTCCCTTGGTTGCCCTGCCACACGGAGCATAGGGGACATACACGGACGAGACTTTTATTCGGCTAGTTTCCACGGTGAGCAACCGTCCCTCCGCTTCGCGGCCTGGCAAACCCCTCTGACGCACTACCGGTTCGGCTCTGCCGTCCAAGAAACTCTGCCGAAGCAACACAGCAACGCTGCCCCATTGATCGTCTGAAAAGTGTGCCTCGATCCGGTAGCCCGCTTTCTGGAGCATCGCCCATGGGAACTTTCTCTGCTTCATGCGCGATACCCGGATCTTCTGCAGCGCGACGATGTCCGGTTGCCGTTTTTCCAACCAGTGACTCAGATGGCCCAGCCGTTTGTTCACGCCATTGACGGACCACGTTGCGATCTTCATGGGCAGTATCTCCGTTGAAGCTGAGGGGTATGGACCTCTTTCCCTCGCCTCTGTCCGGATGCGAGGATAGCGCGTTGATGTGCCAGGGTCGGCAAAGAATATCCGCTGCAATGCTGGCCGCGATCCGTTCAGCTGCCTCCTGGAGCGAGTCGCACACCGGTCGGAAGCTTCGCCTTTCGGCTGAACGAAGTCATCAAGGTAGTTAGCGCACTCCGCGACGTCTTGGTCGATTTAGTCGGCTCGAGAGGAGGAACAGAGGCGTTGCGCGAGCGGTGTGCGTTGAGCGTTGAAGGCGGTCGGTCTTGCCTCGGGACACGATCAGAGACGGCTGGCGAACACAGGCAACGCCACGCGTCTTCTTGCGGCCGCGCACAAGAACTTTGCCGAGAAACATGAATGCCTGCAGGGCCCTGGACCGGTCACCCGGTTCTTTCGATCAATCTCCTCACCGGCTCCTTGCTCCGCACCCGGCATGCCATGAGGTGCGGATCGGACCCGCCAGCCCGCACCTCCTGGTGGCCGACCTCGATGGGAGCCGTCTTCGCCGGCTTTCCTGACAACCCGTGCGCCATCCCGGGTGGTGTTCAGATACGTTCCATGTCCGCCATGACGAACTGGTTGAAACGATGGTGGAGCCTGTCCCAGAACGGAGCGTAGTAATGCTGGCGGCACACCGGGCTGCGGCGGGCGGCCTGGACGGCCTCGATCATGATCCTGTCTTCCGCGTGGACGACATCGAACAATTGCTGCACCTGCCGTTCCTGGTCCTGAAAGGCGGGATCCTCGAGCGCTTCGGGAGAATAGAACCTCAGGTGCCTGAGCTCGGTGACATCCGGCCCCCGCGGAAGGGCGATGTTGATCTTGGCGAAGGTGTCGAGCAGCGGAATGTTGACATTGGGATAGAGCGTCGTGAAGTAGCCCCGTTCCGGCACGATGCCGATGTCGTGACCGGCCGAGGGAAGGTGGACCTCGTCATAGGTGGCGCCCGACTGCTCACGGGAATGGGCAAAGGCGAGGAGTGATCCCTCCATGGTGAGTTCGAAGCGGGGCTCTCCGGCTGCTCCTACCCGCGGAACTTCGGGGGACTTGCGATAGATGTCGTGCGTGAAGGCCTCATGGAGGAGGTTGATGGACGCGTTCTCCTGGTAGGTCTTCCAGTTGGTGTTGACGGATCTTTGTTCGATGAGCGGTTGTCCGTCGCTGTCGCGGGCGGGAACCAGACGGTCGACGGCAAAGTCGGCGCCCACCAGGCGGCGCCAGGGCATCAGCCACTCATCGATATCCGGTGCTCCGCCTTGCGAATTGATGAAGAGGGTGCCAAACCGCTCGGCGCTGGGAACCTCGACGAGATCGCGTGGCCATCCGTCCAGGGCCTCGGGGCCGGCCTGGGGATTGCCATCCCAGTAGGGGGCGCCCACGAGGCGGCCGCTCAGGTCGTAGCGAAGACCATGGTAGGGAGTGTTGATGGACTTCAGCCCCCTTGCCGGACGCAGCAGGGCCAGGCAGCCGTCATAAGGGACGATGTTGTGAAACACACGCAACGTCCCGTCGCTCCCCCTGACCGCCAGCAGCGGCTGATCGAAGAGATCGAACGGCCGTGCATCGCCGGCGCACGGGAGCTCCACGGCGAACATGACGGCGGTCCAGTTCCGCGCAAAGACGCGTTCCACCTCAAGCGCATGCCATGCGCCGTCCGTGAAAGCACTGGCAGGCAATGTCATGGCCTCGCCGATCGGCGCCATCACCCTGTCTCGTTCCGAGCGGGTCATCAGTTCAAGAAGTCTCTTGTCCATCCCTCAAATCCTCTGGCAACACTCGGCATCGCGGCATGCGCACGACCAGAGACAGGAACGTGACCGGATCGTGTCCCGCTGGGAAATCGTTCAACCCCATCCTGTTGATCCGGAAGACCTGCCCACACGACGGCAATCGGCAACGGCAAAGACACCGCACTCTGCCAGTCAGGGGACAAATTTTCCACGTTCAACGCCGTCACGGAGCGATTTCACTCGCATCAGTGAGTGACATCCTGACACCAGGCAGGACACACATCACAGGACCTTCCGCAGTCAGCCACCAGGCTCTCGGAACCATAGCCCGGACAATGTTGCCGGTGGTGGGGATGAACTCGACTTCCCGGCGGGCGCATTGTCCCCCGCGTGCGACGTCGGGCCGCAAGACATGCCTACAGCGCGTGGATGGGACCTGAATAGCGCGCCAGCGTCCTGTCGGCGGTCAGCAAGGAGATGCGCTCGACGCGCGCCTGGGCAATCAGGATGCGGTCAAAGGGGTCACCGTGAAGCAACGGCAGCAAGCCGACTTCCACTGCATGCGCACCGGTCACGGGAAGCTCGGCATAGCCATTTTCCAGCAAGCTACGGCGCAGGAGATGCGGGTCGACCTGGAAATCGGCACGCCCGAGTCCGTTCTTTATCGCGATCTCCCAGAGTGACGCTGCACTCACCACCAGTTCGGTTCCGGGCTCTACGATGAGATCGTGCGCCTCAGTCGGAAGCTTCGCCGACCCCTGTGCCGCCCAAAGCAACAGGTGCGTGTCCAGCAGGAACTTCACCCGCGCCCCGAAAACATGGTGCGGATTTCATCCGAGCCCATGCTGTCGAAATCGTCCGGTACAGATATCTGCCCGGCCAGGAAACCAATTCGATGCCGCGCATCCGGGGCGTCGAGAGCGACGACCTTGACCATCGGTTTGCCGGCGCGCGCGATGATGAATGACTCGCCCTTGGCGGCGGCTTCGACAAGACGCGACAGATGCGTCTTGGCTTCGTGCATATTGACGGTGCGCATGAAGAGCCCCCTTGTCCTGAACTAAGTTTACTAAACTTAGTCTACATTTGCAACTTCAGAAACAAACCGGACATGATGACCTGGCTCTGATCAAGGTCATGCGCAACAAAGTTGGCCAGCCTCCACCAACAAGCATTCCCGGCTTGTGTGCCAGCTGCCAGCAGATCAAGGATCACTGTCTCTCCTCGGCGAGAAACCCGGCGAATGATCGCCATTGCAGTCTTGAATGGAAGGTGGGCCCCATCATGTGTGGCGCCGGACTGATCACGGGAATGGGCAAAGGCGAGGAGTGACCCCTCCATGGTGAGTTCGAAGCGGGGCTCTCCCGCCGTTCCTACCCGTGGAACCTCGGGGAACTTGCGAAAGATGTCGTACGTGAAGGCCTCGTGGAGGAGGTTGATGGACGCGTTTTCCTGGTAGGTCTTCCAGTTGGTGTCCCTCCGGCAGTCGGGGAGAAGGGCGAGAAGGCGCCGGTAGGTGGCCAAGTCGAATTCCACGGGAACGCGCCGGCCGTTTCCGAAGAGCAGGGTCGCCCCGGCGAGTTGGCGGCAGAGGCTGTCCGCCACGCCGAGACTGAGCGTGACGTGGCAGAGCTCGAAAGGGGTGATCGACCCCTTGTAGTGCCGGTTCTTCGCTCTGGGCTGGGCGAGAGCGCGGGTCGGCTCTGGTTCCAGTCGGGGCCTCTCCCCATTCGGAGGACCGGCTTGATGAACTGCGGCCGGGAGACTTTGGAAGTCCGAAGACCGCGTCGGAAAAAGTTGGGATTCCCAAGATGAGCTAGAAGTCCCGCAGAGCAATGTCGTGGCAACCGTAGGGCTTTACTTTTTCAGCAGTGTATAACTTTGGATTATCTCGCCTTCCACCGTCTCCCTGATCGTACGACCGCGTTCGTCCGTCTGGACGTGGGCCCGGGTGGCGGCTCTGACTGATCGCCCGAACTCCCGGTTGATCGGTTCCTTCAGTTTGTTATCGGTCCGGTAGATGTCGCCGCCGACAAATCTGGCGTAGGCGGCGCGCCATTCGGGATCTCTTGTGCACGCCTGGATGGCGTGCAAAATGATCTTGGGGCCGAAACGGCCGGCGCGGCACAGTTCCCGGGCCGCTTCGGCGACCTGAGTGACCAGGCGCCGGTGTAGGGCGGGACGTTCCGGATCAAAGAACTCGAGAAAATTCTGGTCGATGTAGGACCCGAATTTGTCCGTCTTACAACCGCGCTCCTCAACATGCGCACGAATGCTGCGGGCAAGGGCTGTCTGCTCTGGCCGGGGAAACGGGTAGCCGTCCAAATCTGGAAGCTTGGTCAGCAGCGTAATGCGGGTCTCCTCCAGCTCAATGATCGGGCAGTCGCGGATCTGCCAGAAACCGTTGAACCTGAATTGACCGCCTTCCACTGGGCAGTCGAAATCCGCGAACACGGTCCCGGGCCTGTGCGACCATACGGGAACGCCAATCGGCCACTCGTACCAGGGATGTTCGGCGCCGAATTCGTCCCATTCTTCAGCGGTGTAATAGCGTCGGGCGTTCTCATGGACGTGCTCTATAGCTTCCGGGTTCACGCCTTCGTCGGGATATGGATATGCGATCAGGCGAAGAGCGGAAAATCGGTCGAGCGGTCCGGGATTGCGGATCTTCTCGCCAAGCGTCGAGGTGAAGCCGCGGCCGCCCGACCGCCGATGCCGTTTCCAAATCTGCCACGCCCGGACCAAATGCCGCCTTTCGATCTCGGTCGAAGCGTCCCACTGCAGTTCGAACCAAGCCGCCAGTCGACGGGCCATGGCCGGGTCGTGCGATATGACCGCTGCTTCCACGTTGGCATCGGCGGCCTTTTCGCCCTCGCCGAGAAGCCCGTTCTGGGAAGCATTGGCGGAACCTACGATGACATCGTCGCCACCGATCCAGACCTTGGCGTGAAGGCGGTCCAGAGTCCTGACGCGGAAACCGCACTGTTGGAGCGCCTTGATTTCGTTCGGGTTGCAGGCGCCGCTAAGCAGGTCGCATATGATTCGGACGCTCGCCGGGTCTTCATGCCCGCTGAGGCCGGTCCGCTCGGCGGCGCCTTTACCCCAGTATGCGACAGCTACCATGACCTTGCCGCTGCGCGACGCGATCGTCCGCACCTGTGTCTGAATGTCGACGCCCGTCAGGAAATACATCGGAATCTCCGGGATGCTTGGATCTTGTCCCGCGGCGTGGTGTAAGAACCTGGCGTCCATCGCGGTGTCCGGCGAGTTGGACCAAGCCCTCGCTTCGGCGAGCGACCCGAAGTCACTCTACACAGTGGTGCAGCAAGCTGTCCATAAATATAATATGTGAACTATCGAATATTAGATGTGTGTTATATGTAATTCCAACGAATTTAGGCTTCTGCTGACCGTGTGCATGCACCACGGAACCGTTGCGAACAGTTTCCGCTGAATTGCCGTCACCAGTTCAACGGTCTCGTTGAGTGTGGTGTCATCGAGATGTCACATGGCGGTTGGCGGGTGATGAGGGCGCGCCGATGTCCGAGCAGTCGTCCGGCGACGTGCAGGCTTTCACGAAGCGCGATACGCGTCGAGATCGCCGAAGAACAAGATCGGAATGGCTGGAGTCACACACGACGAATGACCGACTGCATGATCGGATACCTCCCAGGCGAGCGCCATGTGATCAGAGAGCTGTTGCGTCTTCAGGGAGATCCGTCTCGCCAGCCCCAGAATTCAGGACATGGCTGATTGTTCAAGGCGCATCGTCGTTGTACAGCACAGCGAGCGGTCGACGCTCCGCGGTGGATGGTTCTATGGTACAGCCTTGAGATCGCGCTACCGCTTGTCGAAACGAGCGAGCGTTTCAAGAGTGTGGAACGAGGCCGGCCGCGGCTCAATCATTCCTTTCGGTTCCAGCATTTCGCGGGCTTCGTACTTGCGACCGTCCTGGTAGGCGCGTTGACGTTGCTGAGCGTGTTTGGAACAAACGACACATCACTCCAAGGGGCAATAGCTGATTTGGCGGGTGACCACGCCCGTCGTATAGAAGAGGTCACGGCCGGGAAGGTTCCGCTTGGTGACCAAGCCTACCAACTTCCATTGGACCGTCGGAGAGTTAGTCCTTGTTTCTGGCGTAACGCTTTGCCCGTTCGACACCTTCATCCAGTTGGTCCGCTAATGTTGGGTCCACAATGCGGACCGCGTCGGCGAAGCGCTTTGCATCCTCATGAAACATAACCCTGGCGCCGGCGCTACGGGTACTGACAACAACCATCCATAGTCCCTCGAGACCCTCAAAGTCCGGACGCTCCGTCCGAATCTCGAAGGTCTCCTGATCGGGCAAACCGTATGACTTGAGTATCTCGCTGTGAGCAGGCACTTGATCTGAACCTTTTCTTGTTCCCGTCCGGCACTTGGGGTTAGACGGTGGAGCCTCCAAGGCCGTCAGACCCACTATGGCCATGCCCTTGTGGATAGCTGCTCCATGGCACACGAACGAGGGGCAAGACACGTTCACGTTACATGGAGAACCCGCGGCCCCGGGATCGCGACTGCTCCTGCTTTCGCTCCTCGCGCCGCCGCTCCATCCGTACGCTGTCATCGGGCGGACCATGAGCCTTCCTGATCTTCTCGAAGGCGGCCATGGCTTCGGCCATGCCGCGGGCCGTCTTGCTGCCGTCGGCAAGCACCTCGCCGTGGGGTCCTTCACGCCCGAGAACCCGGCGAACTTCCCGGGCCCAGTACCGGGTCTGATCGTGCCAGTACTCGTATGCGGCGCTCTGGTGGAGAGCGAGACCCTCCTTCCCGGCCTCTGTGATGAGCGACCGAGCGCGGCGATGAAAATGAGGGACGATGTTGTGAAAGATGCGCAACCTCCCGTCGCTTCCCCTGACAGCCAGCAGCGGCTGATCGAAGAGATCGAAGGGCCGGGCGTCTCCGGCACACGGGAACTCCACGGCGAACATGACGGCGGTCCTGTTCCGCGCAAAGACGCGTTCCACCTCAAGCGCATGCCATGCGCCGCCTGGGAGGGAAGTGTCATGGCCTCGCCGATCGGCGCCATCACCCTGTCCCGTTGCGAACGGGTCATCAGTTCAAGAAGTCTCTTGTCCATCCCTCACGCCTACCCGGTGCCCAGGGTGATCGAGACCGTTTGCATCCTCCGAATCAGCGCAGGAGGTCATGCCACCATGCGGGGCTTGAGGGTATGCCAGTCGGTGACGGACTGGAATGTTCCGGCAATGTCGAGAATGGTCTCTTCGCCGAAGGGGCGACCCATCACGGTCAGCGCGACCGGTAGCCCCGCTGCATTGCTCCCCGAGGGGATCGAGACCGCCGGCAGGCCGGTCAGATTGGCGATCCAGGGCATCACCGTCATCGCGTCCTGCGCGGAGATGCGTTTCTTGCCGACTGTGATGTTCGTCTCTCCATGCGCCGGTGCGGCAACGGGCAGTGTCGGCAGGCACACGGCATCGTGGTGCTTGAGAATGTCCTGAAACCCGGTGACAAGGCGGGTTCTGAACTGCTGGGCTCCGAGATAGTCGACGGCGGCGATGTGCTGCCCGGCCTGCAGCTGGACCCTGACGTCCTCTCCGTATGATGCGGCATGGGTCTCGAGGTACCGTGCATGCCAGGCGGACGCCTCGGCGAGCATGATGACCTTCCAGATGCCAAACCCCCGTTCGAGCCCGGGAACCTCGACATCGGTGAGCATGAAGCCCGCTTCCCGGAACTCGCCAAGAGCGTTCTCGAAGGCGCGCCCGACGTCCTCGTCGCAGAGAATTCCTTCGCCGCGCAACACCGCGAGCCGTGTTCCTGGCGACCTGCTGACGGCATGCCTGTCGACGCGGGTCGTGGGATCCCTGGGATCCTCGCCGGACAGTACGTCGAGGAGAATTCCGAGATCCCGCGCCGAACGGGCCATGGGTCCCGCGACATCGAGCGAGAACGAGAGCGGCAGGACGCCGAAGCGGCTGACACGCCCGTAGGTCGGTTTGAGACCGCAGACGCCACATGCCGCTGCGGGTATTCTCACCGACCCGCCGGTATCACTGCCCAGGGCCGCAGGCACGACACGGGCCGCCAGAGCGGCTGCGGATCCACCACTCGACCCTCCCGAGATATGATCGGGATTCCACGGATTGCGCACGGGACCGAACGCCGACGACGTGTTCGTCGCCCCATAGGCCCACTCGTGCATGTTGGTCTTGCCGAAGATGATGGCGCCGGCGGCCCTCAAGCGCCCCACAACCGTCGCATCGATGCCGGCGGGTGAATCCGCGAGAACCCGGGAGCATGCCGTTGTCGGATAGTCCCGGGTCCAGAAGTTGTCCTTGATCGCCACCGGGATGCCGTGGAGCGGGCCGGCAACGACACCACCTTCCCTCATGTTGTCGAGTGCCCTGGCCTCGGCAAGAACCTTCCCTTCGTCAAGGGCAACATGGGCATTGATCGTGTCACGCACACTCGCCGAGGCGGCAAGACAGGCCTCGGCGAGGGCGACGGCGGAGATGTCACGTCGATGCAGGCGACGGACGAGTTCGCCGACTTCCAGTTCGTTGAGAGGGACCTCAGTCATGACGCTCGACCCGGAAGCGATGCGCCGGCTCGACCCACCATGCATCGTCGAGACCGGCGAGCGCCCCAAGCGCATCGTTGAGGATGTCGACCACCCGGTCGACATCGGCATCCGCAAGTTCCGGCCAGCCCATGGCCCGGCGATGGCCGATCACCTGCTCACCCGTCACGCGTGTCATGGTGACTGATTCTCCTTCATCGTGTGCCGTCATACCCCGAGCAGGTCATGCAGCAGTTCGCGATCGCCGATGAGTTCATCGCGTGTGACCTCCCGGGCGATGGTACCGCCCGCCATGACGTAGGCCCGCTCGGCAAGAGAGAGGCAAAAGTCGAGATTTTGCTCGGCGATGATGATCGAGAGCGTCGCCTCATCCTTCATCGCCATCAGGATTCCGGCGATCTCATCGACAATGGATGGCTGGACGCCCTCGCTGGGCTCATCGAGCATCAGCACCCTGGGACGCGTGGCCAGGGCACGGGCGATGGCGAGGATCTGCTGCTGGCCGCCGCTCAGGCTGCCGGCCAACGCCTCGGCCTTGTCGCGGAGGATGGGGAAGTTAGCAAGCGCCCGTTCGACCGCCTCCTTCCTGCCGAGGCCGCAACCGATGGCCGCCGCCGCGATGTTCTCCGTCACGGTGAGACGCGGGAAGACGTAGCGGCCCTGCGGCACGTAACCGAGTCCGGCGCGGGCGCGCCGCGCGGTGGAAGCGGGAAGCGGTGCGCCGTCGAGTGACACCTGTCCACCGAAGACATCGATCAGTCCCATGATGTACTTCAGCAACGTCGTCTTGCCGACTCCATTCCTCCCCAGAAGCGCCACAACTTCCCCGGTTTTCACGCTCATCGACACGCTGCGGATGATCCGCGTCTTGCCGTAGCCGCCGGTGGCGTCGGTGATCTCAAACATGCTGACGACGACCCAGGTAGATGTCGAGCACCCGGTCGTCCTGGCGCAACGACTCGATGTCACCGCGGGCAAACACTTCACCCTGGTGAAGCACCGTGACATCGGCATCGAGTGTGCGCACGAAATCCATGTCGTGCTCCACCACCACCACGGAGGCAGTCCTGGCGAGTGCCCGGACCATGTGTGACAGCTGACGGCGCTCCTCGTTTGTCATGCCCGCCGCAGGTTCGTCGAGCAGGATGACA
>Ga0209021_1004133_pt1 | contig 10945 bp, 14 predicted proteins | sample PinacodermFT_FD_187299 | JGI IMG/M metagenome (GOLD analysis project Ga0209021, IMG submission 187299) | Host-associated microbial community of the marine sponge Aplysina aerophoba from Gulf of Piran - sponge pinacoderm, lysed by freeze-thaw... | ecosystem: Host-associated > Porifera > Sponge >... | reverse complement strand
TCTACGAGAGGGAGCCGGCATGATGGTCTACGCATCCCTCGGCCTCGTCGTCCGCCACCGGGACGATGGGGACGAGGAACGCTGCCTGTGCGGCGCGCCGCGCGGTCATCCAACCGCCAGGTGGGCGTGCACGGCAAGGTCGAGCGTAACGGCGCGACCCAACTGCGCTCAAAGGCTGGGGAGGCCGCTGCCGTGACGGCCTCCCCAAGTCCTGATGTATGCCTGTCTTTCTTGTTGTCCGGCACTCGTCCCGACTTCCGTGTTCGGAGGCGGGGACGTGGCGTCGCGGAAGGCTCAAGCCCACTTCCACAGCCTGCCGAACGTAGCGGTTCGTGATGCGAGCGGAGCCGGGTCAGCTTCCTCTCATTCCCTTCCCTCAGCGTCAGACCAACGCATCGGGCTGTAGAATGGGGTTCCCATGTGAATGGGTCTAGACCTGGTGCGACAGGAGGATTGCATGGCCGGGAGATTCTTCGGCGGCATGTTCGATGGGAAAGGACCTCGGAAGCAGGCTCTACTGGTTGAAACCGATTAGTCGATGCAACGCATCAGACAGACACTGCGGCAGTGGACAATACAACATGGCCCAGCGGTATTGCCAACATTGACAGTCGTGGCCCTCGCGCTACTGCTCGCATCCTACGCCGCTGAACAGGTGGGGCGCCAATCAGCGCCGTCCGGTTGGGCCGGCTATATCTACTCTTGGCTACGCTACATCCCGGAATGGCTAACCAAGGGATTCTTGATTTGCATCATCACTGGATGGGCTGCGTTCATGGCCTACCGGGTAGCACAGGAATACCGTACTGAAACCAACTCGGCTGCGGTTGCTGGGGGCATGACCGTGGCGGTTCTGACGTGGGCAACACAGTGGTGTACTACCGCAGGCAGCATAGCAGCCGGCCTGCTGATTGCTGGCGTAATCGTCTCCGGCGTGGTGTGCATCAGGAACCAGGCAGGGAGACGACCGTGGAAGATAATCGAGGATTGGTGGTCCGATTCAGAGTCGAGGCAGACGAGCTTAGGACCGGTTCAGTTTGCGCAGATAACCATGGCAATGTACTTTGGCGCCATCGCTTTGTTGGCAGTCTCAGGCTCGGTTCCAGCGGAGTTTCGCTGGAAAATTCTTGCATTTGCCGGCATTGGCATCACCGCGGCGTCCGTCTTATCCGACTCCCGCAAATTGAATAACTGGTTAGCAATGTTGGGTGTCGGCATAGGGCTTTGGGGTGGTTACGTCGAATTGAACCTAGCTGCTGCCGTGGTTGGTGGCGAAATAAGTCCCGCAGCCCTAATGCTGGTCGCCGGCATAATAATCTATGTTCCGCTCACCGCTCTGGCACTACGGGCCTCTACTTCGGTGCGGGCTACAATCGCGCCGATGCTGATCGCCGGGTTGGCATTCGGTGCGACATTCTTGGTGACAATCATTACCTCGGTTATCATCGACACTGGATGCAATCTGGAGGCGACATCAGGAGCCGTCTTGCTATTGGGGTCTGCTATTGTTTCCTGCGTTGTCGGTGCAGCAACATTTGTTATCCTTACCATATTGGCGTTATTCAACTGGTTGAAGAGAAGAAAGGCGTGACAACTCAGAGCGAGAACGAGTGAAAGACGTGCCGCTGCCGGACCCTTAGTAACAGCAGAGGCTGTCCACGAAGCAGTTGTCGAGCGGACTGCAATCTAGCCTGATTCGCCGACGGCGTCCTCGGCGATACTAGAGGATCTGGGTGTGGTACTACCGGAACGTCCTACGCTAGCCGTGACGCTAACCTATCCGCCACACCATGCAGGACCCCAGACCCGCCGTGCTGCCGGTCGCACGAGGGAGTTCCTCCAACAGTGACGACCATAGCGTGATGTGGAGCTGCTCGTACCTCAGGAGTGAGGGTGGCGGCGTTACAACCACCGCGAACCTGTCCTGCGTCACGTTGTACACGTCGGCGAACGCATTTAAGGGAACCTCGCTGGCCATTTCGGGCGGCCATACCCGCCCGACCGGGGAGTAGTTACCCCTCTCGTTCGTGCCTTGCTCCCTCGCGTACAGCGTGAATGCAGGGTGAATGGTCCCACTGTATGACTTGCGGGCGTCCTTCGATGCTCTGCGCGCCTTCCTCAATGCTGCCTCTCAGGGTCAGCACACCATCGGCGTCCAGCCTCGGGTAGGTCTCTCACGCCACTGCACGGAGGGAGGCCGAACCCGAGCATCGAGTGCCCGCGGCGATAGCTGCCAGGGAGGCAGTGTCGATCTTGCTCTCGGCCTCACGCGCTGAACGGGTGCCTCCCTGAACTTCCGGCTGACTAACCAGAGGCCGCAGGCTCCGCTCCGAGCCATTCACTCATCAAGTCTGAACAGTTACTTTTCTGCAGCCTGCTATGGTATGCTCCCGCGAGCCCTATGAGGACTTGTTCAGAGCATCCCTAACCTGACGTGAGCCTGACATGGGAGAGGGAATCCACTTTTGCCCGCGCAGCGCACCATTTCCACCGCCATCCGGGCGCTCGCTATCGCCGTCTCCGTGTCCATCCTCACGGCGATGTGCATAGGCTGCTCCGCCGCTGCGCCTACAGCCAACCCGACCTCCACCCACGGCCCGACCGCAACGCCCACTATCTCCCCGACCCCCACCTTCACTCCTACGCCTACCCCACATCCGAATCCGAACCTGCGCTACTCCGACGAGAAACAATTCATCCTCAACCTAATCAACGAGGAGCGCTCGCGGGAAGGCGTCGAGCCACTTGTGCTTGGAGCAAATGTCGCTCCTCAGATTCACGCCGAGAACTCGCTGGAAGGTTGCTACTCCTCCGTTTGGAGCACGGACGGCCTGAAGACTGATGCGCGGTACTCTCTGGCCGGTGGGTACCAGGCAAATACTGGCATCGCCAGCGGCGGCGACTTCTGCTCAAGTTGGTTCGACCTCACGCAGGACTATCCGTTGTTCGTGGTCGAAGATGAGATTCAAGACTCGATCGAAGGACTGCTTGCATATGACGAAACGACAGACATCAGGGAGGACTTGCTGGACGCGCGTTTCCACTCGTTGAACGTGGGAATTGCCCTTGCCGTCGGCCCCGGGGACGCGACAGTGCGTCTCTTCCTCCTACTCGAATCCGATTACATTGAGTTCGAGGGGCTACCAGCTATCCAGTCTGACAGCGGGGCACTGACGCTCTCCGGCCGGGCCAAGAATGGCGTCTCTGTAGAGGGCAGGGACGACCTGCGTGTTTATGTCGACTATGATCCCCCTCCACAGTCCGTGACTGCAGGGCAAATCGCGCGCGTGTGGTCATCTAACCTGGGAAGACGCATCGCATCTATCCGGCCTCCTGCTGGCGAGGGACGGAATTGGACATCAGACGAGATAACGAAGCGCTACAACCCCTGTCTTGCGCCGCACGAAGTGCCGAACGATGTGGAACTGCCCCGCTCCCGCTCCGACGCTGGCGACCTCTTCGATATCGCGAAGGCCGCATGCCTTGAGGTGCGAGACAACGAAGAGGGTGGGACTGAGATTACTTACCCATGGATCACGACGGAGGACTGGAACGTCGAAGGGGACGCCTTTGACATCTCCGCCGACCTCAGCAACGTCATCGCCAAGCACGGCCCCGGCATCTATGTCGTTTCCATGTGGGGGACCCTGGACGGGGAAAACCGCATCATCTCTGAGTACGCCATCTTCCACGAAATAACGCCTCCCTCCACCTACGACCCTCCGCCGCAATAGCTTCGCTGCGACATAGAGGTTGCGTGCCGGAGTCGCCGCACTCCTTCCGTTATTTCGCCGAGGCTTCCACTAAGGAAGGAGGCAGGCCCCGATTCGCAACACTACGAGCTCGCGGGCGAATTCAAGCAGCGCGCCCATATCGAAATCCCCGCACCCGCGAAGCCTCATCGCCACACCTTGCACGATCCGGCGGCGGCGGTGCGGCCCGTAGCGCCAGGCTCCTCCACCAACTCCGTCCATACGGTAACGCGGAGATCGTCGTAGGCAAGGAGCGCCGGGGGCAGGGTAGCCACCACATGGAACGAGCGGTCGGTTACGTTGTATACCTCCGCGAACACGTTGGGGCTGCCACTGCCCGATAGCCGATCCTTCATGTCGAGAGGCCACAGCCGACCGACCGAGCGGAAGTTGCCGGTGCTATCGTTGATCTCTTGTGCATAGAAGGTAAACAGGGGATGACGGCTTGCCCTAACGGTCCTCCGTGCATCTTTGAGGCGCGGCGCATCCGGCCCTACCTCGCCGCTCATGCTTATCCTGCCCTCGGCATCGAGGCGTGGGTAGTCAATCCAATCGAGCACCTTCAACGATGCCAGCCCGGAGCAGCGGGTACCCGCCGCGATTGCCGCGAGCTCCGCCGCCGACACATACGGGGCCGGGGTTGGCGTGATAGGAACAGGCGTTGGCGATGGCGTTGGGGTTGGCGAAGGCGGCGGGGCCGCGCCGAATAGCCGTGCTACCTGCTGAGGGCTCATCCCATTCGCTATCGCTGGGTGCGCGAATAGCGAATAGACGTAGGCATCCCTGTCCGCCTCTCGCAAGGCCCACCGATAGCCGCCGCTGCTCACCTTGCGGATGCCGCATTCCGGGGCATCCCGGTCGATACACATGATCCCCGTCACCGTGTGGGTAGCCTGATAGAGGATATGAAGGGCCTCGTGCAAGGCTGTTTCCCGCAGGTACGCCGCCGGGGGACGCGCACCGTAGTTTGTTAGGTCACGTATCTCAATGCTCCCGTCTCGGTGATGAGCGCAGCCGAGCCACTCTTGCTCACCTTGAGCACAATCGGGGTTATCCGCCCCGGCCCTGTAAGGCTCGGCATGCCGCCACAGGAGCGCCGTGAACGGTTCGGAAGGGCGCTCGGTTACCTGGACCCAAGTGCGCCCCGTCCAATCGCTCAGCGTTGGCATCGCCTCCCCCACGATTACCCCCTGCAAGGCGGCGGGTATGTCCGGCGACACCCAGAACCGGGCATGATCGAGAATCGAGCTCTTGTAGACCGTGCCGTCACGCCATAGGCCCCCGCACGCCGGGTCCATCATGCAAGCGAACACGTCAGGAGCCGAGGGGATCGGCGTAGGGGAGGGGATCGGCGTTGGTGTGGGAGTCGGCGTTGATGTGGGAGTTGGCGTCGGCGTGGGTGTTGCAGTGGGAGCGGCAGTTGCCGTTGGAGTCACTGTAGGTGTGGGGATGAGCGTGGCGGTGGGGACCGGCGTAGGCGTGGGGCGGGCGCCGGTGTCCATGACTCCGACAGTCGGCGGGGTGGAACTGCACGCCGCAAGCGCGAGCGCAAGGAGCAGCAAGGCGAGGAGCGCAAGCGTCTGCAAAAGCAGCGCCTCCAGTCACGGGAGATGCCGAGTGTAGCATACACGCCGTGGACGGAGAGGGAACCGCGCTTGACGCCTGGATGACGTTGCGCTAGTATGGCTTCGACCCCCCCGGATGCCTCTGGCTACCGGGTAGCGAGACCGCTCTACGGAGCGGTCGTCGCATGTTAAGCGACTCTCAATGAAGACCAACGTCTACATAGACGGCCTCAACCTGTACAACGGTGCCGTCAAGGGGACCAAGAACAAGTGGCTGAATCCCCGAGCGCTTGTACAAACACTGCTCCCCACAGCGTCGATCAGCCGGATACGGTACTTCACAGCGCGGGTCAAGGCGCGTCCCCATGACCCGGACGCACCAGACCGCCAGGAGTTCTATCTGCGCGCGCTCCGTACGCTTCCGGTGCTAGAGATTATCGAAGGGCAATTCAAGACCAGGTGGGGCAAGTACCCCATCTACCCGTACCGGTATGCCCATGGGGCTGGGCCGGGCGCTCCGCCGCTTATGGAGGAGATTGTCAAGGACGAGGAAAAGGGCACGGACGTCAACATCGCTACCTACCTCCTGCTCGATTGCTTCAGGGGAGACTACGAACAGGCAGTGGTTATCTCGAACGACTCTGACCTCGCGTTGCCCGTCAGAATTGTCCGGGACGAGTTCAGGAAACCGGTCATCGTCATCAATCCGCAACGCAGAGCCAAACAAGGAGTCTGGGCAATGAAGCGTGCCTCCACACGGATGATTGACAGGATCAACACCTCTGTGCTGCGGAAGTGTCAGTTCCCCGACCGGCTCACTGACGCACAAGGACCCTTCTCCAAACCACTAGGCTGGTACTGAGCCCCGTCGAATCCGCTCAGCGTGACCCAGCTTCACCAAGCCCGCCGCCCCACACACCTCGATGCGGATGTGGTTGCGCGGCTCGGCGCAGATGGCCTCAGCTGGCGGTGTCAATGATCACTACTGGGTCATTTTCAACCCGTCACTAATGTCTGGCCTCCCTGAGGTGATCCGGCGCGTACCAGACGGCGGCGTTGGCGCGGCACCCAACGCCGCCGTCGCTTGTCCTGGGCAGTCTCCGTCGAGGCGCGACGGCCCTTCCACTAATCTTCACCCGCTGACCACAGGCCGTTCCCCACTGAAGCGTTACGGCTGGTCCCGCACGTCTCTCTCCAAGGCCCGCTCCACGTTCCAACCGCGTCCTGGCCTAGCAACTCACCCCACGACTCCGTCTCCCGAACCAAGCATCCACACCGGGGCGACGTGTGTCCATTGCAGAGTAGTGTCCCAGGAAGTAGTGTAAGAGCGATTCGGGGCTAGCCCAAACGGCGGCCACCGGGTCACCCTCATCGATAACGCCCTCGATGGAGGTGACCGCGATGGCCGATAAGAGGATGGACTTGCTGGAGTTGCCGCGCAAGTTGGACCGTCAGACCGGGTCACGTCTCGTCAAGTGGTGTAAGAGTTCATCACCCTCAAATCGTTCTCAGGCAGCTCCTATAGGCAGGGTGACGGGGTCCGGATAGAGGAGAGCGCGCCGGGAGAGGTGGCGGAACTGGACTTCGGCCGGCTGGGGCGGATAACCGATCTGAAGACGGGCCGCAGCCGGACGGTGTGGGCGCTGATCGAGGTGCTGTCCCACTCCCGGCACAGCTTCGTCTGGCCCACCTACGGCCAGAAGCTGGAGGATGTGATCGCCGGGCTGGAGGCCGCGTGGGCGTTCTTCAACGGCGTTCCCCGCCACCTGGTCATCGACAACTTCCCCGCCGCGGTGGCGGGTGCCGACGCGCTCAGTCCCCGGCTGACGCGCGCCTTCTTGGAGTATCGATTAAGCCCTGGATCTATACGCGATTCCTTGATAATCGCACAAATATGTGCTGGAATAGTGTAATGAACGGCAGGGAGTTCCTGAGGCGAGTCCGCCGGTATGCCCGTAGGCACAAGCTGGATTTCGATTCTTACTCCAGCCGAGGGAAGGGCAGTCATGGAGAGGTCCGTGTTGGGGTGTACAGGACGACCATCCCCCACGGTGAGATTCCCACGGGCACGCTGGCCTCGATGCTGAAAGACTTGCACATCGAGAGAAGGGAGCTATAGGCCATGCGCTACGCTTACCCTTGCAACATCGTCCGCGATGACGAAGAAGCTCGGGCCTCCGGGAGGGACGCCTACAACGTGGACTTTCCCGATGTGTACGGGGCCAACACCGGTGGATGGTCTTGGGAAGAGGCCCTATCGATGGCCGAGGATTGCTTGGGCGTCGCCTTGGGCATGTGCATCAAGGCCCACGAGGACATTCCCGCTCCTAGCCCCCTCGCAGAGGGTCAAGTGCTTATCAGCGTCGCCCCCATCGTCGCGGCGAAACTAGCTCTCTATACGGCGATGCGAGAGCAGGGAGTTACCATTGTCGCCCTCGCCGACAGATTGGGGCTGCAGGAGAACGCTGTACGGCGGCTCATCGATCCAGGGCATCGGTCTCACATAACGTCGGTTGAAAAGGCCTTGGGAGTGGTTGGGCGTTCGTTGATCGTGGAGGACAGACCGCGGTCCAGCATCGCGGAATCTTTGTTGCTGTGACAACAATGAGAAACAACGCACGCCGCCCCGATGCTGAGTTAGGAACCACTCCAGTGATTCGTTACCTGGATATGTTAGCCAAGCCTTCTAACCACCCCTCATCAGTTCCATCAGGTGAAGACCTGCGAGGCTGAGTGCTATGCATCGTGTTTGGAGAGTGATTTCAGGATGGCGTAGTCTCTCGTGGAAAGACATCCGCAGAGGATTCAGCATCGACTTTCTGATGACGGTGCTGGCAGTGGCGATGATTGCCTGCTTTACTTGGGGCTTTGAAATCATCGAGCGCTTGTACGATAGATTCGCAATGGCCCTCATACCAGCAATACTTCCTCCAATCACTTTTATTGAAAGCTTGTACAGGAAAGAGGAAGAGCGGCGGTGCAACTGGGTATACGTCGCGTTTGTGGTTTTCCTTGGGCTCGCATTGATAATAGCTCTCAGTGATAGGCTTGCTTTGAACCTGCTCGGGCTTTACGCAGTTGTGACAATGGTATCGTCTCCGTTTTTGGTACTCTTTTTCAAGCTAATACAAAACAAGAAACTGTTAGCCATTGGGATGATTCCCGCCGCGATGATATTAATGGCTTTGTTGGTAGTAACGCAGCTTCCGGATGACGGGTACCTCAACCTCTTGCCGGTTTCATTATTTGCAGTATCAATGAGTGCAGCAGGATGGACTTTCTGTGTATGGCTATTCTTGAAAGGGGCTGAGCGATGGGTTGAGAATGCGACGCTGGGCCCGCTTATGGAAAGCCTAGCGATGTTCTTTCTGTTTGTCCCACTTATGACTATGGCCATACTTGGCCCTAGAGCAATTCCAGGCGGTGAAGACTGGTCTATAGTAACGAGTACAGTGGTTGGCGTAATGTTCGGTAGCGTGGTCTCAGAACCACTAAGGCGATTTTTGGTAAGTTATGGTAACCTCCCTTCATTTCCCAGAAGCAAAGATGAGAGAGATTGAGTTATGGCGGACAGCGAGGCAAGGCGCGATGCGTCTCCCATCTGCGTCACTACCTCCAACTGCACCGTCCAAGACTTGATCAGCCTTTTTCAGGATCGCAACCCCGGCAACAGTAAGCTCGACTGGCTTACCAACGCCTAGCTGCCGGGGCCTCATCCGAAGGATAAACTGCTACTGTGAGAGGTTTTCGTCGTGCCGCGCCTTCTCAGCGCTAGAGGTGTGCTTGACCTGTCGACTACGACTTGATATAGTTTTGTCACTTGTGCCCAAGGTGGTTCCATAATATCTGCCTCAACTACTGGCCTGAACCCTTACCAATTTGTGTTGATAGGGATGTCCTCTATAGCATCTGTGCGGGCAGCGAAGTACAGCACAGCAAAAAGGAGAGTTCCTATTGCTCCGGCTCACGTCACTTCTGATTGCCCTGCTAATCGTTGCCTGTTCTTCGGCTAACCCGACGCCCACAGCCACGCCTACACCAACGGCAACGATCACTCCCGCGCCCGATCCTCAGGCGCATCCCACTCCAACGGCTACGCCAAAGCCCACCTCAACACCAGTACCACCTACTGCAACGTCGACGCCTACCGCTACTCCGACACCTGAGCCCACGGCGACCCCTACGCCGACGGCTACCGCAATGCCAACGCCGAGTCCTACTCCTACGGCGACCGTTACACCGCTTCCCACGGCTACGCCTGCTCCGACTCCTACACCAGAGCCCTTGGATGCCTTCTATGAGAAATACTTGGATGCCGGTGGGATACCTATAGTTGCATCCTCAAGAGTGCCAGACGCAGCCCTCGTTCGAGCTCGTGACATAATCGATGAATTGCTCGCCAACCGGCCCGACTTGAGGGCTACAATCGCCGGAGAGGGTAGAAGAGTGACTGTCGTAGCAGACTCAGAGGTTATTACCGACATCCCCGAGTTTCGCGACCTATACGAGAACTATCCGGGCACTGATTGGGACCAGAGGATAAAGAGCGGTCTTTCTGGGAATCGCTATGATAGGACGACGGCAGTCTGGGCACGGAACCTCCTTTGCGGGAGTGGGGACGCCCATCCAGATGAGGATATATTTGTGCATGAGTTCGCCCATACTATCTTGCGTATGGGCGTAGAACTCCAATCGGGAGGACGGGATTTCAGGAATCGGCTGAATGCGGCCCATAAAGAGGCACTCAGCACCGGACTCTGGGAAAGCACCTATGCAGCTACAAACCCAGATGAATACTGGGCCGAAGGTGTCCAGTCTTGGTTCGGGCTGAATGACCCACCAGGACCAATTCATAACGACATAAACACTCGAAGCGAACTGGAGGGTTATGACCCAACACTGTCGGGGCTGATCCAGGAAGTATTTGGAGACACAGCCGTAACGTCATCCTGCCATTTGACCAAAGACATCAATCTCTTCAACATTCGGGGGCGAGTGGTTGGCCCTGATGACCAGCCGTTAGATGGCATCGGCCTGTGGGCTTGGCAGGGAGCGAGGGATAACAGTGGCTCCGGCAGGACAGGTCCTGACGGCACATTTGTCTTGCGCGTGCCGGATGGTTCATTCACCTTGGACGTTTATGCTGATTTCGACGCTGGATGTACCTTTGTTGGCTGGCTCGGCCCAGGCGGGTTCACTACGTTGCGTGAACATGCTGTTCATGTAGAAGTGAACGACACCGACGTAGATGGTATCGTGATCAAGCTTCCTAAGGAAGTCGACCACCTTCCGTTTATTGAACACTGCTCCTGACCGTTCGCCATTTCAAGACCCACCAATGGGAGCCAAGCCCGTGCGGTGATATCTCGTGTGCCTGTTTTCGTTTGCGTACCAGTACCGTCCCGCCCTTCAAGCCACCCGGCGACCACGAGGTCGCCAGGTGGCCCATTCCTCCGGATACAACGGCTCCGGTGGTAAGCGGAGGGAACTCTTGAGACGGAGGAAAGCCCAACGTGGGGTCGAATACATACTACAGTCTGGATAATGAGGGCGTATCCACTCCTCGAGCTGTCTCCATAGGATCGGCCGACCCATCCGCTCCAGGAACACCCTGCACCCCGCGGGCGG